>Ga0255058_10002105_pt1 | contig 11076 bp, 8 predicted proteins | sample Cases_109_9_MG_FD_188637 | JGI IMG/M metagenome (GOLD analysis project Ga0255058, IMG submission 188637) | Seawater microbial communities from Amundsen Gulf, Northwest Territories, Canada - Cases_109_9 | ecosystem: Environmental > Aquatic > Marine > Gulf | place: Canada: Northwest Territories... | reverse complement strand
CGGATTATGGTCATCATGGCGTCGATCGCGAAGCTGCGGACCTCGACCAGCCAATCTTCTTCCGGCTTGTCGAGCAGCGCCGCGCCGTGGCGCTCGGCCAAGGCGGCGCCGACCTCTTTCAGGTAGCCGCCGGGATAGAGCCCCTCCGGAATCTCGCCGATATCCCGGCCCAGGGCCTCGCAGTAGCGCAGGTAGGCGGAGCGCGCGAGGCTGTCGACCTGGGCCCCGGCGTCGTTAATGTAGTACTCGCGAGTCACCTCGTAACCGGCTTTGGCCAAAAGAGATGCCAGGGCGTCACCGATGACGGCGCCGCGCGCGTGGCCGACCGTGAGCGGACCCGTGGGATTGGTCGAGACGTACTCCACGTTGACCTTCTGACCCTGGCCGAGATGGGACTCCCCATAGGCCGGACCGGCCTGCAGGATCTCCGCCAGGCGCGCCTGCCAGAAGTCGGCCGCGAGCCGCAGATTGATGAATCCCGGCCCCGCCACCTCGACGGACTCGACCGCGTCGGCCGACCGCAGGGCCTCGGCCAAGGGTTCGGCGATCGCCCGCGGCGGCGAACCGGCCGCCTTGGCCAGCACCATGGCGGCGTTGGTGGCGAGGTCGCCGTGGCTCGGATCGCGCGGCGGCTCCACGGTGACGCGCGTGAAATCGAGCCCAGCCGGCAATTGGCCCGCCTTGGCCAAATCCTCAAGGTTATCAATAACTGTATCTCTGAACGTATTGAAAAAATTCATTTATTTGTTCTATCTTTATATCCCATCGGGCGGTAGCTTACGGCATTCTTCTAGCGCGAAGCGGTCGGTCATCCCGGCGATGTAGTCGGCCACGAGACGCGCCGTTTGACGGCCGCCGGCGTCACCAGCCTGCCAGCCGGCGGGAAGCGCCTCAGGGTTCGCCAGGTAGTGGGCAAAGAGTGTCCGCACCACCTCCTGCACCTGCTCCGTCTTGCGGTTGACCTTGTCGTGGCGGTACATGCGCTCGAACAGGAAGTCTTTGAGGGCGCGGCCGTTCTTGCCCATCTCCTCGGAAAAGGCAACCGCCGGGGCGCCGAGGGCGCGGATATCGTGGGCCGACTTCGGACCGGCTCCGGTCAGCCGGCTTTGCGTTTCGGCTAGAAGGTCGTTGACCATCCGGTCGATCAGCCGGCGCACCGCCTCCTTGATCAGGCGGCTTTCGTCGATCTCGGGATAGCTGCGGCGGACCTCGGCGAACATGGCGCCGACCAGCGGCACCTCGTCCAGGTCGGCCACGGCGAACAGGCCCGCGCGCAACCCGTCGTCGATGTCGTGATTGTTATAGGCGATGTCGTCGGAAAGCGCCGCCACCTGGGCCTCCGGTCCGGCGTAGCTGGCGAGCTCGAGGTCCCATCGCCCGGAGAAAGCGGCGACGGAGTCGGGAACGGCGGAGGCCGCCCCCGCACCTCCACCGATGAGAGGACCACCAATCAAAGGCCCGTTGTGCTTGACGGTGCCTTCCAGGGTCTCCCAGGTCAGGTTGAGGCCGTCGAACCCGGCATAGCGGCGCTCCAGACCGGTCAGGATGCGGAACGTCTGTTCGTTGTGATCGAAGCCGCCATAGGGCGCCATGGCGGCGTCCAGGGCCGCCTCCCCGCCGTGCCCGAAGGGCGTGTGGCCGAGGTCGTGGGCCAGCGCGATGGCCTCGGCCAGGTCCTCGTCGAGATCCAGCGCCCGAGCCACCGAGCGGGCGATCTGCGCCACCTCGATGGAATGGGTCAGGCGGGTCCGGTAGTGGTCGCCCTCATGGTAGACGAAGACCTGGGTCTTGTACTGCAGGCGCCGGAAGGCGGTCGAATGGATGATGCGGTCGCGGTCGCGCTGAAACAAAGTCCGGGTCGCGCTGTCCTCCTGGGGATAGAGCCGGCCGCGGCTCTCTTCCGGGTGGCTGGCATAGGGCGCGAGGACTCGCGGGGCGCTCATGGCGCGACCCTAGGCTCCACTTGCCCCCTGCGCAACCGCGGGGGCTTTGAATGGCGCCGGCAAAGCCCTACATAGTAAGGGCTGCGTCGTGGTATAGTGCGGCCAGGACAAACGGAGAAAGAGCGGCCCCATGGGAGCCAGCGTGGAAACACAGAGCGTCAGCATGACCGCCAGCGCGGCCAAGCGCGTCGCCGCCATGATCGTGCAGGACGGCGGCAGCGGGCTCATGCTGCGGGTCACAGTCTCCGGCGGCGGTTGTTCCGGCTTCCAGTACGGCTTTTCCTTCGATGACGCCGTGAACGCCGACGACCGCACCTTCGAGCGCGACGGCGTCACCCTCGTGGTGGACGAGGTCTCGCTCGATCTCCTGGCCGGCTCCGAGGTCGACTACGTGGAGGAATTGATCGGCGCGTCGTTCCAGATCAACAACCCCCAGGCCACCTCCTCCTGCGGCTGCGGCTCGTCGTTCTCGATTTGAGGCGGCGCCCTTCGCCTTCCCCTCTCCATGCGCTAGGCTAGCGGTCCCATGAAGATCGCCACCTGGAACGTGAACTCGGTGAAGGCGCGGCTGCAGCACGTGCTGGCGTGGCTGAAAGCCGCCGAGCCGGACGTCGCCCTCCTGCAGGAGCTGAAGTGCGTCGCGGAGGCCTTCCCGCGCCTGGAGATCGAGGACCTGGGCTACAACTGCGCCGTCATTGGGCAGAAGAGCTACAACGGCGTGGCGATCCTCTCCAAACGGCCGCTGGAGGACCTGTTCGAAGGCCTGCCCGGCGACCAGGAGGACACGCAAGCCCGCTACCTGGAAGCCACCGTCGACGGGGTCCGGGTCGCGTCCATCTATCTGCCCAACGGCAATCCGGTCGCGAGCGACAAGTATCCCTACAAGCTCGCCTGGATGGCCCGCCTGGAAGCGCATATCCGCGACCGGCTGGCGTTGGAGGAGCCCCTGGTCCTCGGCGGCGACTACAACGTGGCGCCGAGCGACGAGGACGTTTACGACCCCGAGCGCTTCAAGGGCGACGCGCTGTGCAAGCCGGAGACCCGCCGGGCCTTCCGCTCCTTGCTCAACCTCGGGCTGACCGAGGCCTTCCGGGCGCTCCACAAGGAACCGCATCTCTATAGCTATTGGGACTACGGCCGCGCCTTCGATGACGACGAGGGCTTGCGCATCGACCATTTCCTGCTGTCGCCCCAGGCCGCCGACCGGCTGGCCTCCTGCGAAATCGACCGGGAACCGCGCAAGCAGGTGAAGCCCTCCGACCACACGCCCGTCTGCCTCGAGCTGCGCTCCTTGGTATAAGCGCGCCACCTGCCCGACCAAGACCGTTCAGAGACGCCATGCCGTTCCTGCCGCTCCACGACGATAACCCCCGTGTCCTCATCCAACATGCCTGGGTGACCTGGGGCCTGATCGCGGTCTGCAGCTTTATCTTCCTCTATGAAGTCTCGATGACGCCGAACGAGCGCGCGCGGCTGATCTTAGGCCTTGGGCTGATCCCCGCGACCGTGACCGGCGAGGGCCAACTGGAGCCGGAGCTGGTGCTGGTGCCGCCGGTTGCGACCCTGATGACCGCAGCGTTTCTCCACGGCGGATGGATGCACCTGATCGCCAACATGCTCTATCTCTGGGTGTTCGGGGACAACGTGGAAGACGCCATGGGCCACTGGCGCTTCCTCGCCTTCTATCTCATCTGCGGCCTGGTCGCGGGGCTGACCCATATCGCCTCGGATCCCGGGTCCACGATACCGACGCTCGGCGCCAGCGGCGCCATCTCCGGCGTCCTCGGCGCGTACTTGATCCTGCACCCCAAGGCCCGGGTGCTGGTGCCGATCATCGTCATCCCGCTCTATCTGCCAGCCTGGATGTTATTGATATTCTGGATCGGGTTCCAGGTGGCCTCCGCCGCGGCCAGCGGGCCGGTGGGCGGCGGCATCGCCTGGTGGGAACATATCGGCGGCTTCGTGGCCGGGGCGCTGCTGGTGGTCCCGTTCCGGCACAAGACCGTGCCCCTGTTCGAGGGCGGCAAACTGCCGGACGGCATTCGCCTCAGGCCCGGCGGGCCACGCCGGAACAACAGCACCAAGGACGACAAGGGCGGACCGGAAGACGGCCCCTGGAGCTAGGCCGGCTAGACCGGCTCGGCAAGCGTTTTAAGGCCGCCATCCTCCAGGGCCTGGCGGGCCGCCCAGCTCAAGGCCTGTTCGAGCGCATGGGACCCAACCTGGCTGGAGACGATATCGGCGAAGTCCTTCAGCGCCGCGTCTATGTTGTCGGCGTGTTCGTCCTTGCCGTGGGCCCTCAACAGCTTCGCGAGCGCGGCTCCGTGGGCCATCGACAAGGCCACCACACGCGCATGATGAGTTTGATCCTCCACCGCACGCTCCCTCTCTCGACCGGGACGACCGCAGCCGCCCGTGGAGCGTCTCCCGTTCTCCCCTGTATGCCCGGTTTTGCCCGGTTATCCCTGGTTATTCCCGGTGCCACGATGACCTTCCGGCCCCCACCGGTCACGGCACCGAGTCGATTGGGGATTGGACCACAATATCTAGGGGTAAGATAGTCGAGACTGTCCACAGGTTGTGGATAACTGGCGGGGGTCCCGTCTAGCGCCGTCAGGCGCCTGCGCCGCGCCGGACCCCGGGCCGCAGGCGGCGATAGGTGAGATCGCTCAGGTCCGCCGGGTTGGGCCCGGGCGCCGCCACCACAAGTATCTCCGCCGCGATCGGCTCGAAATGCGCGCGGAAGTGCACCGAGGACTTGAGCACCAGGATCTTCTCATCGGCCGGCTCGACGCCGAGATGGCGAAACATCTCCTGATCCGCCGCCTGGTTCTTGCGCGACGCGACGGCGACCCGGACGCCGCCCACCGCCAACAGGGCCATCGGCCCGAGGCGCATGTGCGCGCCTTGGTAGAACGGGCCGGTCGCGGTGAAGGCGCCGTCGCCCAATCGGCCCACATGGTAGTCGGCCTCGAAGGGCACGTGACCGGGCAGGCCCGACTTGGCGCCGAGACCGATGCGAAGCCGGCCGCCCTCACCGGTTTCATGGGCCGCCGCCGCCACCTCCGGATCGTAGATCAGGCCGACCACCGCGCCCTCGGCGCCCTGGCGGACGAGCTCGGCCAACAATCCGACCGTATCGGCGTTGGCGCCGCCGCCGGGATTGTCCTGGGTATCGGCCAGGATGACCGGGCCGGCCGCCGTGCGGGCGGTCGCAATGGCGTGGGCGACCGCCTCCGCCGGCCGCCAGAACTTGGCAGCGAAAGCGCCTTCCCGGGCGAGGGCCTCGTCGGTGAGCGCCTGGGCCGCCGCCTCGGTCGCGGCCGCCTCGTCGCCATAAGCCACCACCGAGGGGCCGCAGTCATGGATATCGGCCGGCCCGAAACCGCAGGCGAAGGACAGCGAAACCAGCGGCGGACGGTCCAGGCTCTGGAGATAGGCGAAGACGCTCTTGGCCGGTTCCTGGGTGGTGCAGCCGGCGGTGGTCGGGATCAGGAAGGGGAGCTGGCGATAGGCCTTGTGGGGCTTGCGGCCGGACGCGAGGCAGCGCTCGACAAGCTCGGCCGCCCGTGCGCCGGTCTCCGCCATATCGATATGAGGATAGGTGCGGAACACGGCCAAGGCATCGCTCAGCTCTACCATGGCCGGCGTGATGTTGGCATGGAGATCGAGGCTGCCGACCAGGGGCGGCGACCGCCCGATCACCCGGCGCACCCGGGCGAGGAGCTCCCCTTCCCCATCCTCCAGGTGCTCGGCCACCATGGCGCCGTGGAGGTCGAGATAGACGGCGTCGAGATGGCGCAGCTCCCTCAGGTCTTCGATGATCTGCCCGGCGATGCGCTCGTAGGCGTCCTCGGTCACTTCCGCCGAGGGGGTCGCCTGGGTCCAGCTCAGCGGCAGCAGGTCGTGGCCGCCAACGCGCGCCCGCTCGATGAAACCGGCGATCGGCAGGTTGACGCCGGCCACCGCCTCGAACAGGGCCGGCCCACGGGTGAGGCCCGGCCAAGCCGCCGCACGAAGAAAATCCTCGAAGGTCGCCTTCGACGGCGCGAAGGTGTTGGTCTCGTGCTGAAAGCCGCCGATCGCGATCCGCGCCATTCTTCCCCCTCCGACAGAACGCCTTCATGCGCCGCTTATTTGCGGCCGCGATTGGGCGGCGGCCAGCAGGCCATGGCCCATGACGGCAACCAGGATGATCGCGCCGCCGATCAGCGAGAGTCCACTCGGCACCTCGTCCACCGCCAACCAGACCCACAGCGGCGCCAGCACCAGCGAAAGCCGCCCGATCAGCGCCACCTCCGCCACCGGCACGTAGCGGGTGCCGGTGGTGACCAGGATATATTGAAATCCAAGCTGCACCACCCCCAGCGCCGCCGCCAAGGTGAGATCGCGAGGGCCGATCGACAGTCGCCCCGGCGAGACGCCGCCGGCGAGCAGGCCCGAGATCCCGATCGTCAGGACCCCGGCGAGGCAGACCGCCGGCAACATGTCGACCGCGCGGCCCTTGCGCATGGCGACCAGCGCCACCGAATAGCTGACACAGGCGCCAAGGGCAAACCAGTTGCCGAGCAGCGTGCCGGCCACCAGACCATCGCCGAACATGAAGCCGACGCCGACCAGCGACAGGGCCATGGCCGTGATGGTGGACCAGCCAACCGGCTCGCGCAGGGCAAGCCAGGCGAACAGCGCGGCGAAGAAAGGCGACAGGCTGAGAATGAAGACCACGTTGGCGACCGTGGTCTCGAGCAATGCCAGGATGAAGAGGATGAAGGCGGGGCAAAGCGCGAGCGCCGTCACCAGGCCGGGCCGCCCGACGGCGCGAAACGCCCGCGCCAGGCCGCCGCGATGCCGCCACAGCAGGAACAGCAGGAGCACCGCAACGAAGGCCAATGAGCGGTAGAACAGCACCTGCCAGCCGTCGGCCGCCTCGACGTGGCGCAGGATCACGCCCGCCAGGCTGGTGAAGAGCGTGGCCGAAAACAGGCACAGGAGGCCGACGCGATAGTCTTTCGCTTCGCCAGCGGCAACCGGTGCCCCCATGCGCCGGCGCTCAGATATCGGCGTAGACGTGCCGTTCTTCCCTGGCGCCGGGATGGGTGACGGCGCCCCGGTTGGCCGGGCCCACCGTCTGGGCGTAGCGCCACAGGGCGCCGGAGCCGAAGTCGTTTTGGGGCGGCTGCCAGGCCTGGCGGCGGGCCTCCATCTCGGCCTCGGTGAGCTCGACGTCGAGGCGGCCTTCGGCGGCGTCGATGACGATCATGTCGCCGTCCTGGAGAAGCCCGATGGGCCCGCCGTTCGCCGCCTCGGGCCCGATGTGGCCGACGCAGAGCCCGCGCGTGCCGCCGGAAAAGCGCCCGTCGGTGATCAGCGCGACACCCTCCATGCCGCGGCCCGTGATCGCCGCCGTGGTCGAGAGCATCTCGCGCATGCCGGGCCCGCCGCGCGGCCCCTCGTAACGGATGACGATGCAATCGCCCACATCGATGCGCCCGTTGATGACCGCGGCAAAGGCGTCCTCCTCCCGGTCGAAGCAGCGCGCCGGCCCGCGGAACCTCAATTGGTCCCCGCCCATGTGCGCCACCTTCACGATCGCCCCCTCGGGCGCCAGCGAGCCCGTGAGGCCGACCACGCCGCCGCTCGGCGAGATTGCATCGGCGACCCGGCGCACCACGTCCTGGCCCTCGGGGAAATCGATCTCGGCCAGGTTCTCGGCGATGGTCTTGCCGTTGGCCGTGACGCAATCGCCACGCAGGAGACCGGCGTCCAGCAGCTCGCGCATCACCACCTGGACGCCGCCGACCTCGTAGAGATCCTTGGCGACATAGCGGCCGTTCGGCTTGAGGTCGGCGATGAGCGGCGTGCGCTTGAAAATGTCGGCCACCGTCTGCAGGTCGAATTCGATGCCGGCCTCGTTGGCGATCGCCGGTAGGTGAAGGCCGGCGTTGGTCGAGCCACCGGTCGCGGCGACCACGATGGCGGCGTTCTCCAGCGCCTCGCGGGTGACGATGTCACGCGGGCGCAGGCCGCTTTCCACCAACCGCATCACCGCCTCGCCCGACTTTTCCGCATACTGGTCGCGGGATTCATAAGGCGCCGGCGCGCCGGCGGAGCCGGGCAGCGCCAGGCCGATCGCCTCGGACACGCAGGCCATGGTGTTGGCGGTGAACTGGCCGCCGCAGGAGCCGCCCGAGGGACAGGCCGCCAGCTCCAGGGTGTGGAGGTCCTCATCGCTCATGGTGCCGGCGGCGTGCCGGCCCACGGCCTCGAAGACATCGACGATGGTCACGTCCTTGTTCTGGAAGCGGCCGGGCAGGATCGAGCCGCCGTACATGAAGACCGCGGGCACGTTGAGGCGCACCATGGCCATCATCAGCCCGGGCAGCGACTTGTCGCAGCCGGCGAGGCCGACCAGCGCGTCGTAGCAATGGCCGCGCATGGTGAGCTCGACGGAATCGGCGATGATCTCGCGCGAGACCAGCGACGACTTCATCCCCGCGTGGCCCATGGCGATGCCGTCGGTCACGGTGATGGTGGTGAACTCGCGCGGCGTCCCGCCGGCCGCGCGCACTCCCTGCTTGACCATCTGCGCCTGGCGCGAAAGCGTGATGTTGCAGGGCGCCGCCTCGTTCCAGGTCGTCGCGACACCGACCAGCGGCTGGTAGACCTCTTCTTCCGTCACCCCCATGGCATAGAGGAAGGCGCGGTGCGGCGCGCGCTCAGGGCCAACCGTGGTGTGACGGCTGGGCAGGTTCTTCTTGTCGGATTTCGGCGTCGTGTCGGACGGCATGAGATCAGCTCCCTCGAAAACGCTTCTGACGGGTTTTCCGCAGGATAGCGGGAGGGGTAGCGCGGAAGAAAGGGCTTTGCGCGCGGCCGGGCTTACTCTGCTGGCGAGCCGGCGCCGCCGGAGATCTGCGCGAGTGCGGCGGCGATCTTGGCGCAGGCCGCGGCGGCCTCCTCGCGGCGCCCGCGCTGCTCGCTCACTACCTCGGGCGGGGCCTTGGCGAGGAACTGCCGGTTCGCCAGTTTCTTGTCGAGCTTGGCGATCTCGGTTTCCTGCTTTGCCTTCTCGCGATTGAGGCGCGCGCGCTCCTGGGCCAGGTCTATCACCGTGCCCAGGGGCAAGACGGCGGTGGCCTCGTCGAGGACGATCTGGGCCGAACCCTCCGGGACCTCGCCGTCCAACCGTTCGATCTTGTCCAGCCGCGCGAGCCGGCGAATGAGATCGCCGTGGGCCGCGGCCCGATCCAGCACGCCGTCGCCAGCGTCTTTCAGCAACAGGTCGATCAGCGTCTTGGGTGGCACGTTCATCTCGGCCCGGACGGCGCGAACCTCGCCGATCAGGCGCACCACCCAGTCGATCTCGGCCTCGCAATCGGGGTCGACCAGCTCGTCGCCCAATTGCGGCCAGGCGCCCGTGATCAGCAGGCCGTCCGACTCGTCCCGCAGATGGCCCCACAGCTCCTCGGTGATGAACGGGATGAAGGGGTGCAGCAGGTGCAGGAGCCGGCCGAGCACCCAGGCCATGGCCGCACGGGTCTCCTTCGCCGCGGCCTCGTCCGTTCCCTGCAGGACCGGCTTGGCGAACTCCAGATACCAGTCGCAGAAGGCATGCCAGGTGAACTGGTAGAGCAGGCTCGCCGCGTCGTTGAGGCGGTAGGCGGTCAGTGCCTCGTCCAGGTCCCGCCGGGTCTGGGCCAGCTTGCCGATGATCCAGCGGTTGATCGCCTGCTCCGCCTTGGCCGGATCGAAGCCGGGATCGGGGGCCGCGCCGTTCATCAGGCAGAAGCGTGCCGCGTTCCAAAGTTTGGTGGTGAAGTTGCGGTAGCCCTCGACCCGGTGCTCCGACATCTTCACGTCGCGCCCCGGCACCGCGAGCGCGGCCAGGGTGAAGCGCAAGGCATCGGCGCCGTAATGCTCGATGATGTCCAGGGGATCGATGATGTTGCCCTTGGACTTGGACATCTTCTGGCCGTGCCCGTCGCGCACCAGGGCATGGATGTAGATGGTGTGGAACGGCACCTCGCCCATGAAGTGCAGGCCCATCATCATCATCCGGGCGACCCAGAAGAAGATGATGTCGAAGCCGGTGACCAGCACGTCGCCCGGGTAGTAGCGCGCCAGCTCGGGGGTCTCCTCCGGCCAGCCGATGGTCGAGAAGGGCCAGAGCGCCGAGGAGAACCAGGTGTCGAGCACGTCGCGATCGCGCTCCAGCGCCACCGCCTCGCCATAGTGCGCCTTCGCCGCCGCGGCGGCTGCCTCTTCGCTCATCTCGACGAAGATGGTGCCGTCGGGTCCGTACCAGGCCGGGATCTGGTGGCCCCACCAGAGCTGGCGCGAGATGCACCAGGGCTGGATGTTGCGCATCCACTCGAAATAGGTGTTGGCCCAGTTGGCCGGGACGAAGCGGGTGCGGCCCTGCTCCACGGCCTCGATCGCCGGTTTCGCCAGGGTCGCCGCGTCGGCGTACCACTGGTCGGTGAGCCAGGGCTCGATGGCGACGTTCGAGCGGTCGCCGTGGGGCACCATGTGGACGTGATCCTCGATCTTGTCGATCAGCCCCAGCGCCTCCAAGTCGGCCACCACCTTGTCGCGTGCCGCATAGCGGTCGAGGTCGCGATAGGCCTCCGGCACCATCTCGTTGGTGCGCGCGTCGCGGTCGAAAATGTTGACCATCTCGAGGCCGTGGCGGCGGCCCAACTCGAAGTCGTTGAAGTCGTGCGCCGGAGTGATCTTCACCCCACCGCTGCCGGTCTCCGGATCGGCGTAGTCGTCGGCCACGATCTCGATCCTGCGGCCGACCAGCGGCAGCACGGCGTGCTTGCCGACGAGATGCCGGTAGCGTTCATCCTCGGGAGGCACGGCGACGCCGGTGTCGCCGAGCATGGTCTCCGGCCGGGTCGTAGCGACCACCACATATGCGTCCGCCGATCCCTCGATCGGATAGCGGAAGTGCCAGAGCTTGCCCTTGACCTCCTGCTGCTGGACCTCCAGGTCCGAGATCGCCGTGTGCAGCTTGGGGTCCCAGTTGACCAGGCGCTTGTCGCGATAGATCAGGCCTTGCTTGTGGAGATCGACGAACACCTTGCGCACCGCCAGGGACAGGCCCTCGTCCATGGTGAAGCGCTCGCGC
>Ga0255058_10002104_pt1 | contig 11077 bp, 14 predicted proteins | sample Cases_109_9_MG_FD_188637 | JGI IMG/M metagenome (GOLD analysis project Ga0255058, IMG submission 188637) | Seawater microbial communities from Amundsen Gulf, Northwest Territories, Canada - Cases_109_9 | ecosystem: Environmental > Aquatic > Marine > Gulf | place: Canada: Northwest Territories... | reverse complement strand
TTGAAGGGACTCCCGGGGAGGTAATGGCGGACAAAAAGGTCAAAGAAGCTTATTTCGGGTCAGAGGAGGTTGAGGCGTATGCTTGAAGCTTCCGGTTTGATGGTCTTTTACGAAAACATGCTGGCCCTAAACAATGTCAATATCAAGTGTGGCAATAATCAAATCGTTGGAGTTTTTGGAACCAATAGCGCGGGAAAATCCACGCTCATGTACACCCTTTCCGGAATCATTGAGGATATCAGAAAAAAGAAGGAGATGGCCGGGGGTGAGCGGGTCAACATTTTGGGGGAGATACGATACCTTGGACAAGACATAACAGGACTCAAACCGAGCCAGCGGGCAAAAAAGGGAATTGTCCTCTGTCCGGAAAGACGCAGGATTTTCAAGGAGTGTAACGTTATGGAAAATTTGCGCATTGGCGGCTATTTAGCTTCCTCCTCCCAGGCAAAAAATACCATGGATTATATTTTCAAGACATTTCCTGCGCTGGAAAAACTCAAAAAGAGGATTGGCGGCTTCTTAAGCGGTGGTGAACAGCAGATGTTGGCGATCGGGCGGGCGCTCATGGCGCAACCCAAGCTGTTCCTTTTGGATGAACCTCTTCTCGGTTTGAGCCCATTGGTACAGACGGTGTTGGTTCGGGCAACAAAAGAGATTCGAGACGAAAAGGGGATTTCAATTATTGTGACCGAACAATATGCCCGACCGGTTCTGCCGATTGTGGATTATGCTTTTATTCTGGAAAACGGGGCTGCGGTGATGGAAGGTACTCGGGAAGAGCTGATGAATAATCCTGATGTTCGTTCGGCCTATTTTGGAATTTAAGCGGTGAAATCGTTGCCGGTGTGTACGGCGGATGAGGAGTCAAAAGGGTGATGGATCCTGAAACGAGAACCTTGGAAAATGAATTGACTTTTACTCGATTCGATCAGATGAGTGAACGCTTTCCGAATAAAACAGCGGTGCTTTATCTGGGGGAACGGTATTCCTATTTCTGGCTGAAAAATATGAGTGAGCGTTTCGCCGGCGCTCTGCGGAATCTGGATATCAAAAAAGGTGATCGGGTGATGGTATATATCGCCAACTGTATTCAATTTGTTATCGCCTTCCTGGGTATCCAGAGAATTGGTGCTGTAATTGTGCCGGTCTCTCCCATCTACACGTCTTACGAACTCGATTACATGGTCAAGGATTCAGGGGCGGAAACAATCATTTGCCAGGACACCAACTTCTGTTATGTTCAAGAAGTTTTTTCCAGTACCGGACTCAAACGGGCTATCGTAACCAACATAGCTGACTTGCTGCCGTTTTGGAAAAGGTATCTAGGGACACTCTTTGACAAAATTCCTCACGGAAAGGTGGACTGGAACGATCAGATTTATTCATTTAAAGCGCTTTTAAAACATCCACCCCTAAAAACAAAGGTTGAAATAGATCCTTGGAAAGACCTTTCGTATATCCTTTATACAGGCGGAACCACCGGTTTTCCCAAAGGCGTTCCGGGCAATCACATCGGTATGATGTCCTATGTTAACGACGTGACGGACGATGTGGCTGGAGATCATCTCAAAGAAGGGGAGGACGTTTACATTGCGGTCAACCCGCTTTTTCATATCATGGCTTTGGGGCTGTTTATGTCTTTGGGGCTTAATAAAGGCAATACCACGCTTCTCATGCCAATACCCCAGATCGACGCTATTCTTGAAACCATCCAGCGCTATCGCAGCCGCTGGTTCCTTGGGGTTCCTGCCCTTTATCGTATGATTTTGGAAAATGATCGCCTGGATCAATATGATTTGAGCTCTCTTCGGTATTGTTACTGTGGCGGAGATGTTCTGCCTCCGGAAGTATTCAACCGCTGGAAAAAGCGATTTGGCATTCCCATTTATCAGGTTTATGGATCAACCGAGGCCGGCCATGTGACTTACAGCAGAATCGATGAAAACCCAAAGCCGACGACATTGGGTCTTCCATTAAAAAGCAGAGAGTGCATTGTGGTCGACCCGGAAACACTTAAACCGGTTCCCTTCGGTGAGATCGGAGAACTTCTGGTAACATCACCCTATACGATAAAAGAATACTGGAACAAGCCGGAGGAGACGAAGCGGTCCTATGTTGAAATTAATGGGAAGATCTATTATCGGATGAGTGATTTTGTCCTGCAGGATAAGGAGGGAGAGCTCGTCTTTGTTGAGCGGTCTGCAGACATCATCAAACATAAGGGATACCGGGTCTCTGCTTCAGAAATCGAGACGGTTTTGCAAGATCATCCTACTGTCATTGCTGCGTGTGCTGTAGGTGTACCCGACGAGCGAGTTGGCGAAAGAGTAAAAGGCATTGTTGTCTTAAAGGAGGACGTTCGGGGGGTAGGTGGCACAGAGCTTATAAAGTGGTGTCGCGGTAGATTGGCCCCCTATAAGGTTCCCAGTTATATTGAGTTCCGTGATATGCTGCCCAAGTCCAAAGTTGGAAAACTCCTCAGGCGCGAAATCCGAAATGAGGAACACCGGCGTATCTCCAAGGAAAAAGTGGGTTAACAATGATAAAAACAGATATCAGTGCCCCGCGATAATTTTTTCCCCGGTAACATGATTATTCCCCATCAAACAATACTTTTTTTAGCTGTTTGGTGGTAATTTGCTCGATTTTTTAGCTCAAGTCTCGTCCTACCCATTCACGATCCAGGTTCATGCTATTAATCCGTCGGTCCATGGATCAAATACCTAAAAAGGGCTATCGATGTTTTGCTGTCCCATTCACGGGGTCCCAGAGCTTTACCAATGATTCTCCCGTCTTTACCAAGGATAAAAGTGGTTGGAATAGATTTTATCCCGAACCGCAACCCTGTTTCGCCCCTTGGATCCAAAAGAGAAATGAAAGTGAGCCTATGGGTTTTGAAGAACGCTTTCACCACCGTTTTTGATTCTTTCAGATTGATCGCTATCATTTTGAACGCTTTCTTTTTAAGGCGCCTGTACAACTTTTCCATCATCGGCATCTCGTAACGACAGGGGGGACACCATGTTGTCCAAAAATTAAGAAACACAATTTTGCCTTTATATTCAGAGAGGGACACTTTTCTCCCCTTTAAATCGAAAAGGTTGATTTCTACCGGCGGGGATTTGGAAAGGACTTTGAGAATGCCCACTTTTTTAAAAAGGCGGTCGATTTTTTCGTTTTCGATTTTGGCGTTTCGTGGGGAAACGGTCTCGGACCCCACCCGGGATGTGATGCCCAAAAGGCTTAAAATGATAATAAAAAACAGACACCTGCTTACCAAAATCGTTTTTTTCAAAACGCCACCCTTTGTCCCCCGTTGCGAGGAGCGGTTTATGACCACCGTCACTCTCCATCAAATGGTGCTTTGTTGTCAGTGTTATCTACACTCGGTTGCTTTACAAGTCCGGTTAAAAGCGATATATTGATAATGATTCGACAGTTGACCGGAGAACATATCGTAACCGTAAAGATTGTTCAGGTCAACATCATCAAACCGAACCGATAAAAAGAGGATAGTTGACCAAATGATCTATGATTTTAGCGCAGACGACATCTTTGAAATGGCCGAGCAGCTCGAGCGGAACGGGGCAAAATTTTACCGTACCGCAGCGGAAGGTCTTTCGGATTCATCGGCAAAAAAACTTTTGCTCGATCTATCCGAAATGGAGAATGCACACGAGAAGACATTTGCCTCCTTGCGGGCCGATCTGGCGGAAAAGGAGAAAGCATCAGCCGTCTTTGACCCTGAAGGGGAAGCCATGGCGTATCTTCAAGCACTCGCGAATACCCGGGTATTTTTTGAAAAGACGATAGATGTCTCATCTTTAAAACGGATCTATATGGCTGCCCTTGAGGCTGAGAAAGATTCCATTGTCTTTTATCTGGGGATGAAAGATATGGTGCCGGAGACCTTTGGAAAAGATAGGATTGATGCAATTATCAGAGAAGAGATGGGGCATATCAAGATTCTCAGCAGAGAGCTGACTTCACATAAAAGATCAACTGATGGTTGAACGAATCTTCAACTGCCTCTATTTTCTCATATTAGAGTTTTTCCGTGATCTGCAAGTTCTTCCAGACCGATATAATTCAAAAAGCTGATATTTCGACCACTGACCTCTATTAATTTTTGATCGGTCATTTTTCCAAAAATGCGCGACAGGGTTTCAGGAATTGTACCGAGTAGACTTGCCAGCTGACCTTTAGAGATATTGAGAGTAACGGAATCGTCTCTGTTTTGTTCATCAGCAAGATAGATCAAATAGGATGCCAGTCGGCCTGGAACTTCTTTTAGGGAAAGATTTTCAATTTGGACTGCAAAGTGGTGGAGTCGGATTGACAATTCAGCAAGCATATTCAGCGAAAGGGAGGGGTTGTTGGAGATCAGACCGACGAATTCGTTTTTCGGGAAAAACAGCAGCCGGCTATTCGAAATGGCCTGTGCGTTTGCGGGAAATGTCCGCCCCGTAAAGACCGGTACCTCTCCGAAGGGTTCTCCATTTCTGAAAATATGAAGAATCTTTTCTTTTCCTTCTGATGAGAGCTTAAATATTTTTATAATGCCGTCTGCAATCACATAAAAGCCGTTTCCCTTATCACCTTCGGAGAAGATAATTTCACCCTTATTGACCCGTTTTATGATGGCAATCCGTTTGATTTCATGGAGTTGGTTTTCAGGAAGGCCATGAAAAAGGGGTGCATGGGATATGATATCCAAAATGTTTTTCATAAATTCATCTTTTTTTTCAAAGTAGCATGACCTTTTGACATAAGTCAAGGCAATGACGTTGCAATTGGTTTAAATCTTTAAAAAAATCGATAACCGGATTGGTTTGGGGAGTGAGAAATGAAGTGTCCAGGGCAAGATAGCCGATATTGGAAACCAGGGGCTATATTTGAAGAGAAATGTCCAAAGTGCGGCCATGTCGTTGAGTTTTTCAAGGACGACACGTCCCGCAAATGCGAAAAATGTGCCCATCGATTTGTCAATCCGAAAATGGATTTCGGCTGTGCTTCGTATTGTGAATATGCTGATCAGTGTCTGGGAACCCTTCCACCAGAACTTCTGGCTCAGAAGGAAGATCTGCTCAAAGACCGGGTGGCAGTAGAGATGAAGCGGTATTTCAAGTCTGATTTTAAACGGATCGGGCATGCAACACGTGTGGCGCGTTATGCCGAAAGGATCGGGAAGCAAGCGGGTGGAAACCTGGCTGTGATTTTAGCTGCGGCCTATCTTCATGATATCGGTATCCACGAAGCAGAGAGAAAGCACGGAAGTTCTGAGGCGAAATACCAGGAGGAGGAAGGTCCGCCCATTGCAAGATCGATCATGACCCGCCTGGGTGCAAAAGAAGAATTGATCGAAGAGGTTTGTGACATTATAGGACACCACCACCACCCCCGAGCGGATGAAACGACAAATTTCAAAACCCTCTATGATTCAGATCTTATTGTCAACCTTGAGGAGAGGCAGAAAGAAAATCTGATGGATGAGGCTAAGCTTTCAAATGTCGTTGAAAAATCCTTTTTGACAGAAAATGGACGTAAAGAAGCAAAAAAAGTGTTTAATCTAGAGGAGGTCCAATGAAAATTAACCGTAAAATCATAGAAATTGATGAAGATCTTTGTGATGGCTGTGGTCTATGCGTACCGTCGTGTGCCGAGGGCGCTCTTGAGATCGTAGACGGTAAAGTAAAAGTGATTGCAGATAATTATTGTGATGGGCTTGGGGCCTGTCTGGGAGAATGTCCGGTTGGGGCGCTTAAAGTAGTGGATCGTGAAGCGGAGGAGTTTGATGAAACGGCTGTTGAAGTGTACCTGGCAGAAAAAGAAAAGAATACGCCCAAAGCAGAACCGATGGTTTCCGGAGGATGTCCATCCTCACGTATTGAGCGGTTTGATACGATCGAACCTGTTCAGGCTTCGAATGCGCCGGATATCAGCCGTGTGGAGGAAACATCGGCCCTATCTCACTGGCCGGTCCAGATCAGGTTAATCCCCCCAACAGCGGAGTTCTTAAAAGGAGCCGACCTGCTGGTCCTGGCCGATTGTGTGCCGGTGGCATTTCCATCCCTTCACCGGGATTTTTTAAAAGAAAAGGTTGTTGCATTGGGGTGTCCGAAGTTTGATGATGCCGAAGGCTATGTCAATAAATTTGCAGAAATCTTTCAAGTTGCCGATATCAAAAATGTTACCGTTGTGGTTATGGAAGTCCCCTGCTGCGCTGGTCTTCCCATTATTGTAAAAAAGGGTCTGGAAATTTCCGGGAAGAAAGTTCCGATAAAAGAGGTGGTCATCAGTACAAGGGGGAAAATTTTAGACCGATAAAAATCCGAGTGATACAAAAGGCCATATTGCGGACTTAGATAGTGCCCATCCATAAATGGCCCTTTTTGCCCTGCTCGGCGTTCTCCGCGGGTTTTCGGCTACGGCGTACAGGAAGTACGCCTTACCGTAAACCCTTGTGCGGCCTTGATCAGGACCAAAATTGCTCATTTCTGAATTGGGCACTCATAGTGACAGTTTAAGAACCGCGGATGGACACTATATAGAAAATTTTAAATGTCCCCGCTATTTTGGATCATGTCCGAATCGCTTTATAAACCCCTCAAAGTCATCGGCTTGAAAAACTTCCGAAAAGCGTTCTCCGTGGCGGCTCTTTTCTTTGTAAAGACGAATCGATGCCTTTACGATACCGATCGTTTCATCTTCGTTAAAAATGCCCGGGAGCTCTTTTGCGAGCTTTGGATGCCGTCCCAGTCTGCCACCCAACTGTACCCGAAAGCCCCTGCCTCCCTCCACGATGGTACCGGTTGAGCAGGCTGCTATACATTTCCCGCAGTGGAGACACCGGTTAAAATCGATACAGGATAAACCTGCATCACCATCAAGTGTGATCGCATCTTCATTGCACGCGTCCACGCATGCTTCACAGAGTGAACAGGTTTCTTCTGTTTGCAGTGGCGTGCAGGCCCCGATGATCCCGATATCTGTGATTTGCGGCTGTGAGCAGGCGTTTGGGCAGTCGGCCAACGAAACCCGTAATTCGTGGTGAAACTTGAGATCACCCTTTACCCGGCCCCTGAGAAAACCAAGAAGATCCTCTCTTTTCAGTATTGCTTCGATCTTTTGAAACAGGCGGTCTCCTTCATTTGCCCGGTTGGGGCACCCACTCGGCCCGAAGCAAATATCAATTTGATATCCTTTGATTTCAGAATCCATGTTGCTAAGATATCGTTTCTGTGTGGCTCTGACTTCATTAATCGAAACGATATTGTTTCCTGCTTTCCAGGCTTCTTTTTCAACACGGGCCCGGACTCTTTTGCGAACAAAAAAAGGAACCTTTTTTATGGATGCCTCAGCATCTGACGTCCATTTCATCGCGTATATTCCTCATAAGGCCGCTCCCATTTTATTTTTCGGCTTAAGCCCCTTCGTATATGTCAAGAAATCACTGATTGTAGGAAACATTTGGTTGTTCAAGGTTGGAGAACCAATGATTATTGCCTTCGCATCCATCACTTCGGTCATAATGTCACTTCGATGCCATTTTCTAAGATGCATGGGTACCCCGGCAACCTGCTCTTCGGCAAGGCCCGCCAAAATGGTTTCCCTTAAATAAATTAAAGCCCTTTCCTGCTAAAAAGAGCAAAGTTCTGACAGAAAAGGGCATTGGCTACTCACTATCTAAACGTGAAAAAACCGTCGGGAAGGGGGCTCTGAAGGATAAAGCAGCGACCAATTTTAGAAAAATAAGAAAGGGTTAATCCGTGTCGCTTACTCGTCTTTTTCGAAATCTTCCTTTGGTGCTCCGCAAACCGGGCATTCCCAGTCCTCGGGCAGATCGTCAAATTTTGTCCCCGGTTCGATTCCAGAATCAGGGTCACCTTGTTCCGGATCGTAAACATACCCACAAACGACGCATACATATTTATCCATGCCATGTCCTCCTTGTCTGTGACTGGGTGTTTTGAAGATGTGTATTATAACTGACCGATGAGTTTGACAACCTTTTTTTCGATCTGATCACATACATTTCGCATAACCTCTATGGGCTTTCCAGCGGGGTCCGTCAGATCCCAGTCATCTCGTTCCACTTCTGGTATGAAAGGACATTCTACATCACACCCCATGGTGATGACGATGTCAGGTTGTATATTGAAGATGGCGGATTCTAAAGATTTGGGTTTGCGAAATGCCATGTCAATCCCGTTTTCCGCCATTGCTTTGGCCATCACCGGGTCGATGTTTTTTGCTGGATGTGTTCCGCCGCTAAAGGCCTCTATTTTATCCCCGGCAACATACTGTGCAAATGCGGATGCCATCTGACTGCGGCAGGCGTTTTTCCGACAGGCAAACAGAATTTTTTTTCTGCCGACAAACGGCTTCAAAAGCCCATGCACCGCCTCTTTTACATCTTTCAACACTGTTGGATGCTTTTCCATGTCCCCCGGATTTTCGATTTGCCGGTAGCATAAGCTTCCATCAAAACTGGCGCCGATCGCATCCATAAAATATTTTGTTGTTAGGCGGACACCTTCAAAAAGATTTTTCCCTCTGGTAGCGCCAACCGCGAGCAAAAAACCACGTCTCCATTTCCGGCCGGGATCCTCCAGTTTGAGTTTATATTTTCTAGCCCAGAGGGTTTGGCACCGGTCAATGAGAGCCTTGAGTTGGGCGGGGGTGTTGTAAAAAAAAATGGGTGTTGCTGTAACGACGACGTCAGCTTCCCATAGCAGGGAATAGATTTCGTGTTTCATGTCGTCGTCAATGGGGCAGAATCCTTTTTTTTCACATACAAGGTATTCCTTGCAGGGCAGGATATTTTTTTTATCCACCTCAATGACATCTGTTTTTGCCCCCAATTCCCGTGCTTGGTCCATGAAAGCCGAGAGCAAAAAACCTGTATTCCCTTTTTTTCTTGGGCTACCTTGAATACCAAGAACAAACATGGGGTTAAAACCTTAAACCTATCTTCTCTTCGCGAAGATCATCTTTTGTTCATCTTAAGATATACCAGTGGAAAAATGAAACAGATCGTTTTTTGCAGAGCAGAAAACCGATTTTTTATGCCTCGCCTTCGAGGGAGCACTGGGAGAAATCGATCTCATTACCGCACCCGCTGCAGATGTGCGTTCTGTCAAATTCATCCGAAAAAATTTCTTTTTCTTTTCCGCAGGATACGCACTTGCATTTAAACGACTTGAGATGTTTGAGTTCATGAAATCCGGGACAGTGCTGTGGTGTGGTCATGATATTTACCTTTTCCATCTTTGGAAATCTAGATGAGTGCGCTTGCCATATTGTGCTCTTTCTTATCCAATCCTGTGGTCAACCCCATTTTCAGCACAATCAGGGGTATAGCACGTGTTATTGAGAAACTCGCATTTTTTCTTGCAAGATGGGCACTCGTCCGGAGGCGTATCAGCCTCCAGTGTGTATCCACAATTTCCACACTTCCAACTGTTCATAAAAATCACCCCCTTTATTTCGTCTCGTTGAAGAACAAAGTCGTAAAATTTCATGGTCTGCATGAGTCCTTCCTATGCCTGGGCATGCATCCAATTTGTGAATCCCTCCAGGTTAACCGACTTGAAATAGGACAATATGGAAAGATACAGGTATGAAGAATAGAATTCGGCATTTAACTGTTCATTTAAAGCTGTCTGTATCTTTCCCGATAGCATATGGATTATCCTTTCCAGTGGCCGTGCAGATTGCAGTATTCGCGGGCAGTAATCTGATCTGCCTCCACGTTAAAGGTTGTTTCAGGTGCATCTCCAGGATTCAAAAACTGCCGGTACGCTTTTCCGTCGGCAATGATTTCGATCCACTCGATGTAGTGTTTCTCCTCCATGGGATGAGGAACACTTCCAACCGAAACTTTTGTTCCCCCTGAGATTTTCTCCATAACGGGAATGTGTTTTTCCCTGGCGGCATCCACAGTATTTTCTACCAAAAGATTCATTGGTTCGCCGCAGCATACCAGCTCACCACCACCGCCGTGGAGTACCTCGACAATATTTCCACATGCCTCACATTTGTAAACTTCTAGTCTTTCCGCCATTGTTTTCTCCTTTCATGCGATAGATTTGAAGCCGATTCCAAAAAAAAATATGACCGGCCCCCTAGTTTTTGTAAATTTAACACTAAAGTTTTACTTCCCCAACCCGATGGAGCGCCCCGTGTTATATGCAGGTCTTTGTAAAGTCAAAGTCGCGAAACCTGTGTTAGTAATTTTCCCCAAGCAGTTCAAAATATGCTTGTGGATGTGCACAGGCCGGGCATTGATCTATCGCGCCTTCTCCTTCATGCAGGTAGCCGCAATTGCGACAGCGCCAGGTTACCTTTTCATCCCTTCTGAAAACACGGTCCGATTCGATGTTGAAAGCGAGGTCAAGGTATCTTTTTTCGTGTTGTTTTTCCGCTACAGCGATCGATTCGAAGACCATGGCGATTGTATCGAGTTCTTCTTCCCGGGCGATTTTCGCAAAACCCGGGTACATCTCCGTTTGTTCATAATGCTCTCCGGCGGCGGCGGCTTTCAGATTTTCAAGGGTTATGCCTATGATTCCGGCAGGAAATTCAGCCGACACCTCCAGGTCTCCCCCTTCAAGAAATTTAAAAAACCGCTTTGCGTGTTCTTTTTCCTGATTGGCGGTTTCCGAAAATATTTCGGAAATTTGTATAAATCCCTCTTTTTTGGCCTGGCTGGCAAAATAGGTGTATCGATTTCGAGCCTGGGATTCACCAGCAAATGCCGTTAACAAATTTTTTTCCGTTTGCGAGCCTTTTACATTTTCCACGCTTGTAATCTCCTATTTTAAATTAACATTTACGGCGGCTTCACAACAAGCTGTTTCTCTTGCCCCGGTAACTAAATTTGATGAACTAGTAAAAAGACCATATTGCTCTCTAAATGACCATTTTGGGGCGTTTAGATCCGCCTGCGGCGGATCAAAACGCTTTATCCCAAAATGCTCAAAGTCGTTCGCAAATGACTTTTTACGAGACTGTCAAATTTGGGTTTCGAAGTATTCCTCCCAACCTTTTTTGGTGCTGATGAATTTTTAAGCAG
>Ga0255058_10002102_pt1 | contig 11082 bp, 10 predicted proteins | sample Cases_109_9_MG_FD_188637 | JGI IMG/M metagenome (GOLD analysis project Ga0255058, IMG submission 188637) | Seawater microbial communities from Amundsen Gulf, Northwest Territories, Canada - Cases_109_9 | ecosystem: Environmental > Aquatic > Marine > Gulf | place: Canada: Northwest Territories... | reverse complement strand
CGCTTGGCTGGTAGTGCATGGCGAGCACGATGCCCGTCAAGATCTGCAACATCAGGAAGAAGCTGAGGATGCCGCCGAACGTCCAAAGGTAGTTCAGATTGCGCGGCGTCGGAAAGTCGACGAGCTGATCGTGCACGAGGCGGCCAATCGGCAGCCGCACGTCCATCCACTTTCCAAATCGCGACTTGGGCTCGTAAGTCGATTCGTGAGCAGCCATTGGGCCTCGCGTTCCTCAGCCGATCTTGATCTTTGTCTTTGTGATGAACTCGTAAATGGGCACTTCCAGATTGCGCGGTGCAGGGCCCTTGCGAATGCGTCCGGCCGTGTCGTAATGCGAGCCGTGGCAGGGGCAGAACCAGCCGTCGAAGTCACCCCGCTTGTCGCTCAACGTCTGGCCCTTCGGGATGCAGCCGAGGTGGGTACAGATGCCGACCATGATGAGCCAGTTCTCATGCCCGGGCTTTGTGCGGTTTTCGTCTGTCGCCAGCGCCGAGGCAGGTAGGCCCTCGTTGCGCGCGATATCGTCCGGCAGGTCTTTGACGTCGACCGCAAGCGCCTTCTCGATTTCCTCTTTTGTGCGGTGGCGAATGAAAACCGGCTTGTTGCGCCACATGACCGTGATCGCCTGGCCCACAACGACTGGAGCGATGTCGACCTCGATTGAGGCCAATGACTGAGCGCCGGCGTCAATATTCATCTGATCGATGAATGGCCAGAGCGATATCGCGCCGCCGACGGCGACGAACGTGCCGGCCGCGAGAGTAAGGAAATCCCTGCGATCGGGTTCTTCGGCATCAATTGCCACGAGTGCCTCCGGTCATGATCGCTTGGCAGAAGAAGCGCCACATTTAACTTCGTCGACAGGCTGCCCGAGGCCTGCCGGCACTCGCAGCCCATATCCCAGTGCCCAAGCCTTTAGATGCGAAGCTCGAATGGCCTATGGGAAGAGGCAAATCAGCATGGGCTTTTTGGCACTCTTCACGGCGTCCCTCAACCCTTGGCGATCATATGTGCGGGGGCAATTTGGCGCATGGCATTTTGCAGGCGACACAGTTGCTCCGCGCGCATGGAATAAGTTGACCGCGACGTTTGGTCTTACGTCGCGGCCCTCGCTGAAGATTTCAAATCGATCAGATCGTTGCTCGGTAGTTTGGATCGCGCGGACACCGCCGTCCAGCCCCACGCCGATGTTACTCGGCCGCATCCTGCGCCAGGAAGCCGCCTGACTGCCGTGCCCACAGATCAGCATATATTCCGCCACGGCGAAGCAGTTCGGCATGACGCCCCTCCTGGACAATGCGGCCTTGTTCCATGATGATCAGACGGTCCATGGCGGCAATGGTCGAAAGACGGTGGGCGATCGCGATCACGGTCTTGCCGCTCATCAGATTGACCAGCTGCTCCTGGATCGCTGCCTCCACCTCCGAGTCGAGCGCGCTCGTTGCCTCATCGAGGATGAGGATGGGCGCGTCCTTCAGCAACACGCGGGCAATGGCAACTCTCTGGCGCTGGCCTCCCGACAGCTTCACGCCGCGCTCACCGACGTGCGCCTCGTAACCGGTGCGGCCCTTGAAGTCCTCTAAATCGCCGATGAAGTCGTGCGCCGCCGCCTTCTTCGCGGCGGCAATCGCGTCTTCACCGCTCGCCCGCGGCTGACCATAAAGAATGTTATCCAGGACCGAGCGATGGAGCAGCGAGGTGTCCTGCGTCACCATACCGATCTGGGCACGCAAGCTGTCTTGCGTCACTTCAGCGATATTCTGGCCGTCGATCAGAATGCGCCCGCCGTCGAGATCATAGAAGCGCAACAGCAAGCTCACGAGCGTCGACTTGCCGGCACCTGAGCGGCCGACCAGCCCAACCTTCTCGCCCGGCGCGATGCGCAATGTGAGACCCGGGATAACGCTGCCACGCCCCGTCTCCAGGGTCTTGCCGTAATTGAAGCGGATGTTCTCGAAGCGAATCTCACCCTTTGTCACGTGCAGCGGCTTGGCATTTGGCGCATCCACCACCTCTCGCTCGCGCGCGATCGTCTCCAGACCATCCTGTACGACGCCGATATTCTCAAACAGGCTCGCGACCTCCCACATGATCCAATGCGACATGCCCTGCAGGCGTAAGACCAGACCGACGGAGAACGCGATGGCTCCGGTCGTTATTGCGCTGATCGACCAGAGCCAAATAGACATCGCCGCGACGGAGAACAGCAGCAGCCCGTTGAGCATATTCAAAACGATCGTCAACAGCGTCACGAGGCGCATCTGCCGGTGCACGGTATTCAAGAACAGACCCATGCTGTCTTGGGCATAGGCATCCTCACGGTCGGCGTGCGCGAACATCTTGACCGTGCCGATATTCGTATACGTGTCGACGACACGCCCAGTCATAAGGGAGCGCGCATCGGCCTGCTCGTGGGAGATGCGACGGAGGCGAGGCACGAAGTAGCACATGGCCCCCACATAGCCAGCGAACCACCCAAGCATGGGCGCGGATAGCCGCAGATCGCTCGATGCAAAAAGAATGACGGCGCCCATGAAATAGATCGCCACGTATAGCAGCACCTCGGCGATGATCATCACCACCTCGCGCACCGCGACCGAGGTTTGCATCACCTTGGCCGCGACACGGCCGGCGTAGTCGTCCTGGAAGAACTGCATGGACTGGCGCAGCACGTAACGGTGCGCCTGCCAGCGCGTGCGCATGGTAAAGTTGCCCATGAGCCCCTGGTGGATCACGGCCTCATAGAAGAACTTCAAAAAGGGGAGGGCGACGAGCACGACGAAGCTCATGAAGAGCAGGAACAGGCCGTGGTCCGACCAAAACGTCGCGCGGTCGGCCTGCGTCATCCAATCGACCAGATTGCCAACGAAGCCGAAGAGCGACACCTCGATCAGCGCCACAACCGTCGCAAGCGTCGAGGAGGCAACGATCAACGGCCAAAACGGGCGCGTGTAATGCAGGATGAAGCCCCACAGCGTCGCTGGCGGCATTCCCGGCGGCTCAGCGGGAAAAGAGGCGCTGCGTGTCTCGAGCCAGCGGAAAATGCGGGCGATCATTGGAGGCTCCAGAATCGTGCGGAGACCTTGGGGAGGCCCCGGGCCCGCAGGCTCCACCGGCGGCTTAACCGAGCATAACGGCGTCCCGCCCACAAACTGTGAGCCGACGGTGAGACAGCTTCTCCCCTTGGCATTGTCGCTCCCGATATATAGGACGAATTCTGCCAACAAAAGAGGCGGCGAGGTCAGGATGAACCAACTGCACGACAAGACATGCGGGGGGCCTCACCTTTCGCAACGGAAGGAAACCGCGCGCACGTGGTTTGAGGAGCTTCGCGATCAGATTTGCGCGGGCTTCGAAAAGCTTGAGGACGACCTGCCCGCAAACGCGCCGCTCTCCGACAGGACCCCGGGCCGCTTCGAGCGCACACCCTGGGAGCGTTCCGACCACACCGGCGTACCGGGCGGCGGCGGCCTTATGAGCCAAATGACAGGCCGGGTCTTTGAGAAGGTGGGCGTGCACACCTCAGCCGTTCACGGCGAATTCGCGACGGAGTTTCGTAAAGAGATTCCCGGCGCCGAAGAAAACCCGAGCTTTTGGGCGTCGGGCATCTCGCTCATCGCGCACCCGCAAAACCCCAACGTCCCGGCCGTGCACATGAACACACGAATGGTCGTCACCTCGAAGTGGTGGTTCGGCGGCGGCGCCGACTTGACACCCGTGCTCAACCGGCGGCGCACGCAAAAGGACACCGATACGTTGGCCTTCCACGCGGCAATGCATGGAGCGTGCGAGCCGCACAAGATCGCCGACTATGTCCACTTTCGAAAGTGGTGTGATGAGTATTTCTACCTGCCCCACCGCAAAGAGACTCGCGGCGTCGGCGGCATCTTCTACGACTACCTGACGCCGCCAGAGGCGGACGGCGGCTGGGGGGCGGCGTTTGCCTTCACCCAGGATGTGGGGCGCGCGTTTGCGCAGGTCTATCCCATGCTGGTGCGGGGCAACTTTTCCTTAGCCTGGACAGACGCCGACCGCGAGGAGCAGCTCGTGCGCCGCGGCCGCTATGTGGAGTTCAACCTGCTCTATGACCGAGGCACAGTGTTCGGCCTGAAGACCGGCGGAAACGTAAACTCAATTCTGTCCTCCATGCCCCCGGTCGTGAAATGGCCGTGAGAGGCGGGGCGGGCGTCAAGTGGCGAGCCTGAGTTTGCGATACCAAAAGCGTCGGCACCCCCAAGCAAGCTTGAGGGTGCAGACAAGACCATTGGCGTTACGTGACCTGTTGTCCGTGCCGACGATGGCCCTTAGAACCCCGATCCTAGAAATTGAAGGAAACAAGGATGCGTCCCGACCAAATCTCGGGATCGACATCAATCGTCCCGCCGCTTGAAGTCGTCTGGGCGCGCGGCGTCGCAATCGAAACGCTCTGTTTTTTTGACTTGCAGCACTTTGCGCGCAATCGTCGCGTGGCTGGCTGCCCGCCAAGACAACTGCGGCCAAGTAACCCGCCATCACCGCCGAGGCAGCTCGGCTTGGCGCACTTCGTCGAAGGCCCGCGCGAACTCAATCGCGCCCGCCTTCTTTGAGCTACTGTTCATGCGGCGCGTGAACTCACCCAGAAGCTCTGCCGATGTCTTGTTCATCACCATCTTGTTCACGTAGTAGGCGCGACGCGAAAAGAAGTTTGTCGTAGGAGCCGTCAGCCCTGCTGGCTTCATCATCTCCAACCCAGTCCCCGGACCGGAAAGGTTCATCAACTCGATCTCTTCGCCGGACAGATTCTTGACGCCCTTTCTCGCCGCGAAGTCTTTAAGACCCCTAAGCTTGACCGACTGCAGCCAAGGGCCAATGTCGCCGTCGAGATTGATCGCGTGCATGCCGTAGCCGCGCGATGTCTTCGCGAACGAAACATGCTTGTACCAATCATTGGGCACCGAACGCGCGCTCTTCATCATACGCTTTAGCGACGCGATCTTGTTATCGAGTTCCCTGGCGCGCTTGGGATCGCGCGTGGAAGCACGCATATTCTGCAACCGCTTGATGAACGTATTGCCGTGCTTCACAAGCTCGCCGATGGTGTTGGCGTGAAGCAGTTGGGCGTAGCCAAGCGCTGAGGAAATGGGCCGGCCCTTCTTGGTAATGGGATGGATACCAGCTTGCATATCGGCGGTGCCATTGCCACCAGTCTCAAGCGCGTATACGCGCACCACCTGCACCTTGGTCAGCCCAAGCACCAGAGCCTCTCTCGCATAGCGCCGTTTGAACTCGCGCTCGGTAATGCGTGTGGGCACGAAGCCGTAGTGCTTCTTGGCGGCGGCAAGAAAATCGCTGATGCCGGGAAGCGAACGGGATTTGCGCCGCGGCTTTTTCTTTGCCTGCTTGGCTTGAAACCGCGACCAGCGCTGCGCAAGAGTCTTGCTGAGACCGGGCCCCTTGAACTTGGGTGGAAAATCTAAAACGTAGTCGCTATGCGCAAGCTGTATGCGCTTCGACCTCTTGCGCCGTCGCGCTTTGCGTTTGCTTACAACCTGAGCCCAATAGGCATCGAGCTGTCGTGCGTGCTTTGCCTTGGCAGTCCGGTACTGCTTGAACGCCTTTTGCTGTGCTGAATTGAGCGTCGCGAGGAACGCACTGTCTGACGCCGCATTTGCGGCAGAAGCGGCAAGGATGAGCGCAAGCCCCATGAGGCCCGCGAATAGCAGGCGCGGCAGACGTGACATCGGCGAGCGAGCCTCCCGGAAGCAATGCTCCAAAGACGGCGAACCCTCGCTTGAGAGTTTGACCGTATCGTGATTACCCACCACCTGGCACTGATTCTGCTTGAAAGTTAAACGTTTGCGCCAGCCAGAGTAGTATGATGGCACGATGCAACACGCACACACCACCGCTCCTATTCAGTTGACCGAGAGCACTCTTAGGGCGCTCGCACTGAGTGGCCTGCACCAGGAACCGCCAAACGACGGCCTGCACGATCCAGATCGGGCCAAGCTCGGATCGCCGAGCGATTTCGACCTCAACCCGGAGTTGGCCGCCCAAAGGCTCAAGCAGCCTGCGCCACGGCCGGCCGCGGTTCTGGTGCCTATCGTGTCGCGCAGTGAGCTTACCGTGCTGCTCACCCAACGAACCAAGGACTTGCCAAGCCATGCCGGTCAGATCGCCTTTCCCGGCGGCAAGATGGAGGCCGGGGATAACGGGCCCGTTGCAACGGCGCTGAGGGAGACGCAAGAGGAAATTGGACTTGAGGCCCGCTTCGTGGAACCGATCGGCTACCTCGATCCTTATTTAACCGGCACAGGGTTCTGCATATTCCCCGTCGTGGCGCTCGTGCGGGAGGGCTTTCGTTTGAACCCAGACTCAAGCGAAGTCGCCGAAGTATTCGAAGTCCCCCTCGCATTCCTTATGGACGCGCAAAACCACCAAACGCACGAGCGCGCCTGGGACGGGGGTATGCGCCGGTTCCATGCTATGCCGTTTCAAGACCGGTACATTTGGGGCGTCACCGCTGGTATCATGAAAAATATGCACCAAAGGTTGTTTGCCACATGATCCGCATCGTTGCTGAAAACATCCTGCTTTTCCTGCTGCCAACAGTCATCTACATCGCATACGTTTACATGACGCGCGAGGAGAAGCCGGGTGCAACGCGCGTCCTGGATGATGCCCCGCTCATTTGGCTGTTCGTTGCTGGCGCGGCACTCGTGATTGCAACGCTCGTGGTCTTCGGCTCGGTCTCCGGCGGCAAGCCCGGGCAGGTCTATGTCCCGCCCGTCTTGAAGGACGGCCGCATCGAGCCCGGTCGCATCGAATAGACGCGAGGAACCGTGATGGCGCGCGCGGACGACGACAGCCGCTTACCAAGCCTTGCCGGAGCGAAGTGGCTGATCGAGCCCGCGACACGTGCGGTCTTCGCAGCCCTGCTCGCCGAAGGCGCCAAAGCGCGTGCCGTTGGCGGCGCCGTGCGCAACGCGCTGATGGGCACGCCCGTCAAGGACATTGATATTGCAACGACGGCACTGCCCAACGACGTGATGCGGCTTGCCAAGAAAGCCAGCCTGCACGCCGTACCAACCGGCATCGAGCATGGCACCGTTACGGTGGTCGCCCATAATACGCCCTTCGAGGTGACGACCTTGCGCCGGGACATCGAGACATTCGGCCGGCACGCGCGCGTCACCTTCACTACCGACTGGCGTGAGGATGCGCTACGGCGTGACTTCACGATGAATGCGCTTTACTGCACCGCCGATGGTACCGTCCACGACCCAATTGGCGGCTACGGCGATCTTACCGCACGACGCGTGCGCTTTATCGGAGATGCGCACGCGCGTATCCGCGAAGATTACTTGCGCATCCTGCGTTTCTTCCGCTTCTCGGCACAGCTCGGAAATGGCGTCCCGGACGCCGAAGGCCTTGCCGCTGCGATCGCGGAAAAAGCCGGATTGGCGAATCTGTCAGGCGAACGCGTGCGCACCGAACTCCTTCTGCTCTTAGCCGCGCCTGCCGCCGTCGAGGCCCTTGGCGTCATGGATGCGGCGGGAATTTTAGATCCTTGGATCGAAAAGCCGGCCAACATTGAGCGGCTTGCAAGTCTCGCTGACATTGAGGCCGTACTCAAACGCGAAGGCGATCCCGTACTGCGCCTGGCAGCTCTTACCCACGATAAGGACTTAGCGGAGCCAGCGCGTTTGCAGAACCTGCTGCGCCTATCGGCGGCGGAAACGGCGCATCTGACGCGCGCGGGCGTGCACGATCCAGCCCTGGAACCCGGACCCAACGAGCGCGCCGCCCAAGTTTTCCTTTATCGCCATGGCGCAGACGCCTTTATCGATGGTGCGCTGATGGCCTGGGCGTGTTCGAGCGACCCACCTGATGATGCGAAGCGCACTTGGCACGTTGCCCTGCCCCAGCGCTGGCAAGTGCCTGAGTTGCCCGTGCGCGGGGCCGATGTCCTGGAACTTGGAATTCCCGCCGGTCCACAGGTAGGACGCGTGATCGCAGCCTTCGAGGACTGGTGGATCGCGCGCGACTTCCCCTGCGATAGCGAACGCGCGCGCGCCAAGCTCCGCGAACTTGCCGGTCTTTAGGGCGAAAACAAGCCCTGGATGACATCGGCAAGCGTCGATGGGGCCTGATTCTGCTTCTTTTTGCGGGCGCGTGGACGAACCGGTTGTCCGCTGTAGCCGGCCGATGGTTCAGCCTCATACCGAGGCGTTCCAAATCGCACCGATCTGCCGAGAAGTGCTGAGCCAACCCGGCTGTCCAGGCCATAGAGGTCGCCATAAGTCTTGAGCCGGCCATTCTCGTCAACGCGTGCGGTTAAGTAGGTGACGTGCACCGGAATGTAATTGTCGAGGCCCACGTCTCGAGTGTAGCCGGTAAACATGCTGCGGACCTTGGCTGCCGACCAGCCTTTGTCATGCGCGAGAAGGATCTCAGCAAGTCGGCGCGGCTGCTCAACGCGCATGCAGCCGTGACTTTCGCCGCGGAAGGAGCGGGCGAAGAGTTCGCGTTCCGGCGTGTCGTGCATATAAACAGCATGCTTGTTGGGGAACATGAACTTCACAGTGCCGAGCACGTTTTTCGGCCCTGGCGGCTGCGTGAAGCTGAAGGCGTTGATATTGACGCTGTTCCAGTCAACCGAATTGGGGTTGATCGGTCTGCCATTGAAGGACACGCGAAGATTGTGCGCATCGAGCACGGCCTGGCTCGTATAACCGCCGCCGAAGAACAAGAACCCTCCACCGGAACTCTTGCGCAGTAACGGCAGCAACTCCTTCCTCTTGATGCCCGCAGGCACACCCCAGCTGGGGTGGAAAACGATCGTCTTCATATCGGCAGAAAAGGACGGCGTCGGCCATGATGGCTGACCGGCAATGATCTTGTCCGTGTGGATGATCTTGCCATTCTTAACAACGCGCGTGAGGAACTCCGGCACGTTATCCCAAACGTAAAACTCACCCAAATCCTCCGGCAGCCAGCGCCAGCGCTCCATATTGATGAGGATGCGCTGGGTCTGCTTTCCGGGGGTGCGATCAACAACCACTGGCGCACGGCGGCCGTTGAGCCTTGCGCGCGTCCCGTTCCCGACCAGCCCATCGGGCCGCAGACGCTTCGACCGCTGGAAAGCAATGACGGCTTCACGAACCTCATCGTCGAAAACATTCTCATGGGACGGGTCCTCGGCGGGAACTTTGAGCCGCTTGCGCAAAAGCGCGACCTGCGCGTCCTCCATACCGCTTCTTAGAAGGCGCCCAGGCGGGATCCTGACGTTTAGCGCGGGATCCACTTTCGGCCGCGGCTCAACCTCCTCGCCGCCACGCAGCTTTAGCAGCACGGCGCGCAGCCTATGGAACTGCTCGTGCTTGGGATGCAAAGACTGCAGATAATCGCCTGGCGCATCGCTGGCGGCAATCTCGGACAGCACCGTGTCCGGTGGTAGGAGAGGCGGCTTGCGGTCGATGATCTTGGAAATGCTGGCGGGATTGACGCGGCCACCGCGGGCATGGCGTGCGTATTTTAGGACGGCAAGTGCAAGCCTGACTTCCGCATCGGCCGCAGCGTCCGGCGAAACATCGCGGCCGTTCACCACAGGCAACTCAAAGGCGCTCGCTCTGAGGCCCCAATCATCCGCCTTGCGGATCTCCTTGATCGCCGCCCTGCCCTTGTCGGTGAGACCGCTCGTTGTGACCCATAGTGCCGAGCTATCCGGATCGCCGTAGTATTCGAAGAGCGCCGTGACGTCGTCTTCCCTCGCACCTCTTCCAAGCATGGAGAGCTTTTCGCGAATTCTCACAACAATTGGATCGGGCGACGGCAGCGCGGCATCGGCCACACTTGTTGAGTCGTCGACTTCCTCATCCTTAGCAGCGTCGGCGGTATCGTCCACCTTCGCGTCGTTTGCGGCGTCGCCCTTATCGGCAACGTCGCCCGCCTTCTCATCCTTGGCCGCGTCTGCTGTGTCGGCAGTCTTGTCAGTCTTCTGATCCTTGACAGTGTCGGCAACGTTGCCGGCCTTCTCATCCTTGGCAGCGTCACCCGTGTCGGCAACCTTGTCGGGATCATCAAGGTCGTGATCCGCGATTTCATCGGTTGCGGCATCAATCTTGTCGGCGATGTCGCCCGGCGCAGCACGCGCGTTCGTCACACCCTCGTCGGGATTCTTTTGCGAAGAGGTAGCCGCTTGGCCGGGTTCGCTCGCCTTATCGGAGCCAGCTGGTTCCTCAGCGTGGACTGTGATTGAGCACGCAAAGAAAAGCGCTGCGGTCAGCGAAATGAACACCTTCCACGCTGAGAACGCCATTTTGGTTATCATCGCTTGGATCCCTCGATGTCATGTCGTACGGCCCCTAATACCTAGGAAGAGAAAATGGCCACGCCTAGGCTGGATACAACTGTTCCCATCGGGGAAAGGCTACAGGGCGCCCCGGTACTGTGATTTGCATTGGGCAAGCTTCGCCATTGATCGTCAAGCCCGGACCGCTGCAGTGGGTCCCAAACAACACAAGCCCGCGGAATTGATGCAACAAATAAGAAAAGCCCCGGCACAAACCGGGGCTTTTCCAATCTCATTAACGGCAATTTGAGGGCTAGAAATCCATGCCGCCCATTCCACCGCCGGGCATCGGGGGGTGAGCGTGGTCGCTCTTAGGCAGTTCCGCCACCATAACCTCGGTTGTAATCAGCAGCCCCGCAACCGATGCCGCGTCCTGGAGCGCACAACGCACGACCTTGGCCGGATCGATAACGCCCTCGGAAATGAGGTCGCCATAGGCGTGGGTCTGGGCGTTATACCCGTAGTTGTATTTGTCGCTCTCAAGCACCTTGCCGACGATAACAGAGCCGTCCTCACCCGCGTTGGTGAAGATCTGCCGCGCCGGGCTCTGAAGCGCCCTTTTGACGATTCTGATGCCGACCTTCTGGTCATCGTTTTCGGCGCTCAGATCTTCAAGAACGCGGATTGCGCGCAACAGCGCCACACCGCCGCCTGGGACGATGCCTTCCTCGACAGCTGCGCGTGTGGCGTGAAGCGCGTCGTCAACCCGGTCCTTTCGCTCCTTGACCTCAATCTCGGTCGCTCCGCCG
>Ga0255058_10002101_pt1 | contig 11086 bp, 8 predicted proteins | sample Cases_109_9_MG_FD_188637 | JGI IMG/M metagenome (GOLD analysis project Ga0255058, IMG submission 188637) | Seawater microbial communities from Amundsen Gulf, Northwest Territories, Canada - Cases_109_9 | ecosystem: Environmental > Aquatic > Marine > Gulf | place: Canada: Northwest Territories... | reverse complement strand
CCGATGCATCCGTGATGAGGATGACGTGATCGGTGGCCCGCCAATCTTCACCGGTCACTGCGATCGGACCGGTCTGGATGGGCGGTTGATCGGGCAGCGTGCGACACGCCAGCGCCGTGAGCAGCGTTGACGCGACGGCGATCCGAATCAGGGTATGGCGGGCTCTCATCGTAGGCTCCTCTGCAGTCACGGGGACCGACGCGGGCGACTCCTTGCATGCCGCCGCTCCGGCGAACACCACTGTAAGCCGGGAGAGGTCCCATGGGGAGGGGGTTTTTTAGCTGGATTGGAAGCGCCGAGCGGCGAAACGAGGGCAGAATACCTCAGCAAGCCAGCGAATTTGCGCCGAAATCGGAACGCCGACGACGGGCTCGAAGCGCTGGGATGACTGGGCGCCGATTGCCGCAGAGCTGCCGGTTCCGCAGCCCGGCTGGCCGTACCCGCACACCGAGAACGGCGCGCCGAGAACAGTGGCGACCGACATATCGCGCGCGCCCGGCCCGACACCGGAAACGGACAGATGCTGCCAGGACGCCTACAGCGCCTCTCGGGCACGGCCGATGAGTGAAAACCAGGGAGCCCGAAGCAAGCGCCGTGGCCGAAACACCCAAGCCCGTTCTGATCGTCGACGATGGCGATCTCGCCGATGTCCGAGTCCTCCTCGACGAGATGGAAGTGTCGTGGCTCGAGGCACGGGCGCTGGGCGGACCCGACATTCCGGACTCCGTGTCCCTGCTCATCACCAACAGCCGCGCCGCTCTTTCCAAGGCGGGGGGCCGCCCCGAGGCCGCGCTCCACGTCGTGGTGTACGACCAGGTCTCCCGCACCTTGCGCAAGGTACTGGAGCGCTCGGGCTGTGACCTGGTGCTCGAAAAGCCCTTCAACGAATACACCTTCCGCTTGGTCGCGGAGCAGGCGCTCTACGCCGGGCCCGAACGACGACGCGGGCCGCGCGTCGTGCTCTCGGCGGAGGTCAAGCTTCAGGTCGGCCGGCGGCCGCGGGTCGCCGAGGTCGTACAACTCTCGCTGAGAGGCTGCGGATTGCGCACGGATCAGGACGTGAAGGTGGGCCGCGAGCTCAAAGTCACGTTCCCCAAGGAGCTCACGGGCGGGACGGCGCTGGAAGCGTCTGGCCCCGCGCTCTCGGTGGATGCGACGAAAGACGACCCCGACCAGCACAACGTCTCCATGGCATTTCGACTCATGAACGGCCCGAGCCGCCGCGTGGTGGCAAAGATCATGGAACGTCACGGCGCTGGCGCCGAGCTGCGCCCGCGCACCCACCGCGACACCGCCGCCCGGCCGCCCGACCCGCGGCCCGGAGAGCGACGCGCGGGCCAGCGGCGGCGCTTCACGCGCCGGGTCCTGGCAGCGAGCACGGGCGCATCCCGCGTGCTGATAGGACGCGACCTCTCGTCCGGTGGGATGCGAGTACGCCCGGACCCGGATCTCGCTCTCGGCGACGTCCTCAAGCTTGCGATCCACAGCCGCCCGGGCCTGCCCGCCATCATGGTGAAGGCCGAGGTGACCCGTGACGACGGCGCGGATGGGGTGTTGTTGCTCTTCCGCGACCTGCCCGAGTCCATCGCCGCCCGCCTCGAGCAGATCATGGACGGACTGCCCGCCATGCAGCTCGGCAAGCGCCCCAGTGCAAGCCCGGGCGTCGTCGTGTCCGAAGTACTCGAACACGACTGAGTCTGAAAAGGCGGCACCGCGAACCCACCCGGACTCGCGACCGGCCAGCTCACTCGGACCGACCCCTTCGCGTCGACGGCAAGGGGCGACACGCCCGAGAACAGCTATTCCCTTCTGCTCGCGCCCGTGTTCAAATGGTCCGGCCCAGGAGGAGAACCCGCCTTGCTGGACCGCTTTCGCATGCTGCCGCGGGCCCTCGCCGCCCTCCTGGCGCAAACGCTCGTTCCAGCGACCGTTTTCGCGCAGCTGGCCGACGTGCGGCCGGGCGACGAGCCGATCGAGCTGCCGAGGTACGAGGAGGCGCCGCCGTCCGGTGTCGCGCAGCCTCCCCTGCTCGAGCTGCCCGAGGTGCCCTCCTTCACGCCCCCGCCCCGGCCGCGGGGAGACGTGCTGCCGCCGCTCGAGCTCCCCTCTGGAGCCGACACCGCGGGCCTCGAAGGCGGGGCCCAGGCCCTGGTGCGCGAGGTCCGAGTCGTCGGCAACACGGTGCTCGCGGCGGAAACCCTCGAGGATGTCCTCTCCCCCTACCTGGACCGCGAGCTCTCCTTCGAAGATCTCCAGCAGCTGCGCGACGATCTCACGCTCGCCTACGTCGAGCGCGGCTACGTCACCTCCGGTGCGGTGATTCCCTCGCAATCTCTGCAGGACGGCATCCTCGAAGTGTGGGTCGTCGAGGGGCGGGTCACGGCGATCGATGTGAAGAGCGACGGCCGTCTGCGCGACGTCTACGTGCGTCAGCGGCTCGAGCGAGCCATCGGACCCCCGGTGGACGTGAACGAGCTGGAACGAGCGCTCCAGATCCTCCAGCAGGACTCCCTCATCAAGAGTGTGAACGCTCAGCTCGTGCCGGGTGAGCGCCGGGGCGAGGCCGTGCTGCGTGTCGCGGTCGCCGAGGCGCGCAGCTGGAACGTCCGCCTGGCCGGCAACAACTACAGCTCCCCCGCCATCGGCGGCGGACGCGGAGAGCTGCGAGCCTCGTGGCAGAACGTCACGGGCTTCGGCGACACCCTCTGGGCCGAATACAAGGCTGGCGTGGGGCTACAGGACGTTCGCGCCCACTGGGAGTGGCCCATCTCGCCCTGGGACACCCAGTTCGAGATCCACTTCCGCAAGACCTGGAGTGAGGTCGTCGAGGCACCCTTCGACCAGTTCGACATCTCCAGCCAGACCGACACCTACGGTTTCGAGCTGAGTCAGCCGGTCTACCGCAGCCAGAACGTGAACGCCGAGGCCTTCGTGATCGGCGAGTATCGTCGCAGCGACTCCTTCCTCTTCGACGAGCACTTCTCCTTCGTACCCGGGCCCGACAACGGCATCGTCGAGATGACGGTGCTGCGCTTCGGCGGCAGCTACACCTGGCGCGACCGCAACCAGGTGGTGGCGGCCCGCTCCATGGTGAGCGCTGGCTTGCCCTGGCTCGGCGCTACCCGCAACAGCGGGTCGGGCGTGCCCGACGCCGAGTTCATCGCCTGGCTCACCCAGCTGCAGTGGGCGCGCCGCTTCCCGGAGGCGATCGGGCTCCAGATCGTCGCGCGCGGCGACGTGCAGATCAGCGACCGCCCGCTCTTCGGCCTCGAGCAGTTTGCCGTTGGCGGTCACTCCACCGTGCGCGGCTACCGCGAGAACCGCTTCGTGCGCGACAACGGAGCGGTCGGCTCCCTCGAGTTGCGTCTGCCCGTTCCCATGCCGAGCTGGCGCGAATGGCGTCCGACCTTCGAGATCGCCCCCTTCTACGACGTCGGCTACTCCTGGAACAGCGACCGCGGCGAGATCGGCGACCAGCTCCTCATGAGCATCGGCGTGGGCGGCCGCTTCGGCCTCAGCGAGGGCCTCGACTTCCAGATCTACTGGGGCCACGACCTGAAGGACGTCGTCAATCCTGGAGACGCCACGCTCCAGGACGACGGCGTGAGCCTGGGCGTCGTCTGGCAGTGGCCCTGAGCCGAAGCGCTCTCCAGCAGCTGCCAGGGGCAGCTTGGGGATTGCCTTCGGGGTGTGAACTACTTCACAGCAGCATGCCGAGGCGCGGCCGATATTGCCGACGGAGGGCCACTGCGGCCCGCGTGAACGCTCCGCATGGAGCATCTCCTCGCGGGGGGGAGGGCAACCTCCCCTCCGTTCCCTTTTTCGCGGCTCGGGCAACGGGCTTCAGGTCGAGAGCCGCCGGCGTGAAGCTCGAAGCCCTGCTCTCCGAAAGCCCCCAGTCACCCTAGGAGCTACCCAGGGTGCCGCCCCATGGCGCCCTGCACGGCTCGCACCAACTCATCCGGCCCGTAGGGCTTGCGCAGGAAGTCCGACACTTCGCGACCTGCCAGGCGACGCACCGCCTGCTCGCGGTCGTAGCCGCTGGTCAGAACCACCGGCAGGCCCGGCCGCAGCTCGCGCAGCTCGGTCAGGACCTCCTCGCTGGAGAGGTCTGGCATCACGAGGTCGAGCACGACGGCGTCCACCTCCACCTCCGGGTCCCGCAGCAGATCCAGGGCCACGCCACCTCCGGACGCGCTGATCACCTCGAAGCCGGCGCGCTCGAGGAAAGCGGCGGCGACCTCGAGAACGGCGTCTTCGTCGTCGACTACCAACACGCGGCCGCGCCCCGTGGACGGCGACAGGGGCTTCCTGGCCGGACTCGGAACGCGATCGGTACGGGGCAGCAACACCTGGATCGTGGTGCCCTCGTCCACCTGGCTGTCCACCCGGATCAGCCCCCCGTGGGCTCGGACGATGCCGACCACCGCAGCGAGGCCCAGTCCCCGCCCCTCGCCCCGTGTGCTGAAGAAGGGCTCGAACATGCGCGCGCGTGTGGCAGCGTCGAGGCCGCGACCGGTGTCGCTCACCTCCAGCAGCACGTAGTGGCCCGGCTGGGGCTCGAGGTTTCCCGAGGTTTCGGCCAGCTCGTGCTCCGCGAGGCCGCGGGCGCCCGTGCGCACACGAATCGTGCCGCCATCCTCACCCAGCGCCTCCGAGGCATTGGCCACCAGATTCACCAGCACCTGACGCATTTGCGTGATGTCGCCCTCGATGGGGGGCAGGCCGTCGGGCAGGTGTGTCTCCAGCGTGGCCTTGCCGCGCAACGAGGCGTACAGCAGCTCCGAGGTCTCGTGCACCACCGAGGAGAGATCGAGCGCCTCTGGCGCGATGGCCGCGCGGCCGGAGTAGGCAAGGATCTGATCCGTCAGCCCGGCGGCGAACTCCGCCGCCGAGCGGATGCGGCCCAGGCGTCGCTCGAGGCCAGCGTCGCGCTCCACGGTTTCCAGCGCGAGCCGCGTGTTGCCCAGGATCACCATCAACGCGTTGTTGAAATCGTGCGCGATGCCGCCGGCGAGACGGCCGAGGCTCTCCAGCCGCTGCATCTCGCGCATGTGGAGATCGAGGCGCAGACGCTCCTCCTCGGCGCGTACGCGATCCGTCACGTCCTGCGCCGAGCCCACCACTCGGATCGACCCGTCGAGCTGCTCGCCGAGCGAGCGAACACGAACCTCGAGAACACGCTCCTCGCCGGACTTCCGGACGATGCGCAACTGCGTCTCGCTGAGCTGGCCCGCGAGCATCTTCGGGAGCTCCGCCTGGACCCGTTCGCGCTCCTCGGGTGCGATCAGCGACAGCCAGCCGACGCCCTCGAGCTCACCGGGCTCGTAGCCGGTGATGCGACCCTGGGCGCTCGTGACCCACTCGGCCTGGATGTCGAAGCCAGGCCGAACGCGGTACGCAAAGCTCAGGTCCGAGCCGAGCTCGGACACGAGCCGGTAGCGCTCGGTCTCCTCCGCCACGCGTACCTCCAGCAGCCCGCGGGCGCGCTCGAGGTCTTGGCGCGACACGGCCGACCAGGCCGCCAGCTGCACGGCCAGCAGCAACGAGGCCATCGCGATCCAGGCCTGCACCAGTTCGAGGGGCAGTGCACCGCCGCCGAGCATCGCGAGGGCACTGGCTACCTCGAGCCCGGCGGTGGCGAGAAGCGCCGCCGGCAGCAGACGCTGCGAGAAACTGCGCGGGCCCCGCAGCGGCGCCCGGGCCACGACGATGGCCGCGAGCAGAACCATTGGAAACTCGAACGCAAGCCCCAGGCCGTGGGCAAGCGCCAGCTGACCCCACAACTGCGCCACACCGCGCCACGCTCCCAGCAGCAGCGCAGCCGGCGCAAGCCAGCGCGGCACCGGGCGCCCCGCATAGCCGAGTGCGCCGATCAGCAGCAGCGCCGGATACAACGTGCCCAGCGCGAACCCGCCCAGGGTGGTCCAAACACGGTCGGGGCCAAGCTGGGTCAGGGCGCCTGAAGACAGGAGCGCGACGCAGGCCCAGGCCCATGACACCCCGGGACCCCAGTGGAAGCGTTGGCGCAGAGTCAAATTCGTTCCTCGAACGGGCCATGATCCCATCTGCAGAGGAGCGGCGTCCAGCACTCCAGTCGCTCCACGGGCCGCGGTCCCACTTTCCTGCTGTCGCAGAACTGAAAGTGTCACTTCCCCAGGCCAGCTCGCGGCGTACCCCGGGCGCCCGCAACCCCACGTCTTGGACCCTGGCTGGCGCAGCGTTTTCCGCGATACCCGTATACTCCGCAGCGGGACGGGGGACTCGACGGAGCAGCGATGACCGGCTTTCTCGTGCGACTGCTGATCTCGGCCTGCGGCCTCTGGGTGGCCTCCAAACTCGTCCCGGGCATGCAGATCACGGGTGGTGGAACCCTGCTGCTGGCAGCCCTGCTGCTCGGCTTCGTCAACGCCGTCGTCCGTCCGGTGCTCTTCGTGCTGACCCTACCCATCACAGTGCTCAGCCTGGGGCTCTTCTTGCTGGTGATCAATGCTGCGATGCTCGGGCTGGTCTCAGCGTTTCTGAGTGGCTTCGAGCTGGGCGGGTTCTGGTCTGCGGTGCTGAGCGCAATCGTGGTGAGCCTGACCGGGTGGATTGCGAACTGGTGGATCGGACCCCGCGGTCAGGTCGAAACGCTCGTGGTCGAGCAGCGCCGCTAGGGAGAGCTAGGGAGCGGCGGGGCTGATGCTGGCGGGAACGGGGCGCTCGTGCACGAGCACGCTGCGCTTGTCACCGAAGAGCACGCTGATCTTCCCCGGCCCCGCGACGCCCTGCACCACCCCGGTGCCCAGCGTGGAGTGCTCGACGCGGTCCCCGGCCTCGTAGCTATCGGTGAACACGTAGGGACGCACCGGGCGTGACAAGTCCGCCTCGACCAGGACCGTGGCGGGACTCGAGAGCTTGGGACGGGGCTTGGGCTTCGGCCGTACACGGCCGGCGCCGTACTCCCAGGCCGCCAGCAGGCGCGGCGGCTCGTCGAGCACAGGCGCACCCTCCGGGTAGCCCCAGCCCGGGTCGCCGGCCAGCTTGCAGCCCAGGAAGAGCACGTCGACTCCGCAGGCTTCCCCGACCTCCTTGGCCAGGCGCTCGAGCTGCTGGATCCAAGCCGCGCCCTTCTGGGCCTCACGGCGCCGACACAGTTCCCAGTAGCGGGGGCTGCCGAGCAACAGGAGCTGGGGCGGTCCGTCTGCGAACTGGTGGCCGATCTTCTCCGCCACCTCCTGGCTGAGCGCGGCCTGATTCGCGGCTGCAAGGGCCGTAGCGGCCAGGCCCTCGAGCAACGCGCGCAGCGGGGTCTCCCCTGTGCCGGTTCGACCGGCGGAGGGCGCGACGTACTTGACGCGAGCGACTACGAGGCGGTCTTCAGGGCCGACGCCGAGCAAGTCGATGGGAAGCAGGCCCGCATTCGGATCGTTCTCACCGAGGCTCTTGTCGGGCGCCGCGCTCCGCACGGGGATCTGCGCGTGGACGAAGTCCACGTGTCCCGCATCTTCGGGCAGCGCAAGCGACTCCCCCGTACGCCGCGAGTACTCCGTCAGGGCCAGTGCCAGATGTTCGGCGTCGCGGCGCGGCTTCCGACTCCCGGCCAGGCGGCTGTTGTAGGCCACCAGGTACTTCTTCCCGGCATCATGACGGCGCGGAGCGTTTTCGATTTCCTTTCCGTAGTGCCCGGCCAGCACGGCTCCGGTCAGCTCAGCAGCGGCCGCCCGAAAGCCGGCGGCTTTGCGGACTTCCTGGTTCCCAGCCAGATCGACAATCGGATGCAGGCTCACAACACCCCTCCCGGCCCGATGATACCCAGCGTGAGGCTCTGGCGCGCCCGGTGAGTGCTGATTGGTGCGGACGAGGCGCCCAACCCCGAGCTGCCTGGGGGCCCACGGCCCCGCCCCATGGCTCCGTCGACGGGACCTGGCAGCGGCGATTGGAGCTCCGAGGCCGGGGCGCCTGCCGGGCTCCCGACCCATTTTCGGGTTGAGTCCTCCGAGCTGCACTCCGAAGAACCACTGGAGAGGGGTTTGATGGCAGACTCGATCTTCGATCTCGTGGCCGACGAGCTCGAGAAACGTACGGACCTCGCCAAGCTGGAGGCGCGGGGGACCGTCCGCCTGGCGCTTCGCGAGGCGGGACTCGACGTCCGCAGCGTGACGCTGGACCAGATGACGGTGATGCTCCGCAGGGTCATGCCGAGTCAGATGCAGTCGCGCGGTATCGACGCTGCCGAGACAGTCTGCGAAGCGATCTGCGGCACGCTGGAAGGCTCCGGCGCGGGCAGCACCGCCCACGACACCGAGTCGCCCGAGGCCATCTTCCGCCGCCTGGCGGAGGGCTGAGCCGCCATACCTCTCTCGGCACGCGACCCGCATCTGCAGCCTCCCCACGGGGTTCCCCTCGGGTGTCACAAGTACGCGTCGGGTGTGCAGCTTCGACCCGAGACCCCCCATTTGGGGGCTGTTTTATGGCTCATAGCGGGGCATTTTCATTTACTGAGACAAGCCAGGGAGGGAAAGCGTTACCGGGTTCGATCCCTTGGACAATCTGACCTGGTACGCATTCGTCAGGACTCTACCTGGCGAGACTCAGTAGACAGAGGATCAGAAAAACGCCAACAAAGTCCGCATCCTGTCTTTCCTCCGGAGCCCGCTCGCAAGAGCGGGCTCCACTCGTTCAGGTGTCCGAAACTCTGGTCTGCGTCGGCAAGCCGCATCGAACCCGCTCGCTCCCCGCTGGGGTCTCTGTCGCCCAAATGTGACGCCGGATCATGTCATTTCCGCGCGCAGCTGCCTTGGCCGCGATATACTCGAATTGCCGCATGGGCAAGGTCGGGGGACCGCGGCGGGGTAGCCGGATGGAAAAGCGCGCCCTTCAGCTCGTCGAGCGCATCTATGAGGCGGTCGTAGAGCCTGATTCCTGGCACGAGTTCATCGCTGAGCTGTCGGAAGCTGTCGGTGGGCCCGCGATACAGATGTCGCTGCGTCTGCCTGAAATGGAGCCCACGCCCGACGCGTTCTTCCGCCACGGCCTCGACGAGGCCTACCACTTCGCCTTCGTGAAGCACGCGCTCGAGGGCCTGCCCTGGGGCGAGCTGGACGGCGAGTTGTTCCGCGGCCGCTTCGGCGTCGCCAGCGAGGTGTTGCCGGACTCGATCACCGACTCCGCCTTCTACCACGACTACATGAAGCCGCAGGGCCTCAGCGCCGAGTGGCCCCTGTGTCATGTGATCCACTCGCACGCCGGCGCGCCGATCGCCGGCATCGTCCTGTATCGGCGCGAAGGTTGCCGCGCCATCGAGTGCGAAGACCTGAAGCTGCTCGATTCACTCGTCCCGCACCTCTCGCGGGCCTACGCGATTCACGCCGAGCTCACCACCGCTCGCCACGAGCGCGCGGCCCTGGCCGAGGTGATCGACCGGCTGCCGGTGGGCGTCCTGCTGGTCGACGCCGAGGGTCGAGCCGTGCTGAGCAACCGCAGCGCCGAGCAGATTCTCGAGCTGCGGGACGGCTTCCGGCTGGAGCGCGGACGGCCCTGCGCCAGCGAGTCGCGCGAGAGCCGTCAGCTGCACGCTCTCATCGCGGCGGCGACGCAGGTCGGCGCGGCCCAGAAGGGCGCCGGCGTGATGTCGGTCTCCAGGCCCTCCGGGCGTCGCAGCTTCTCGGTCTGGGTCGGCTCACTACTGGCACTGGCACCGGAGAACGGCAGCGACGAAGCCACCGCGATCCTCTTCGTGGCGGACCCGGAAGGCGGTGAGGTCTCGACCAACCAGGTCCTGCGCAACCTCTACCAGCTCACCCGCGCCGAGGCGGAGCTGGTGCGGCTGATCGCTGGCGGAAGCTCGCTCGAAGAGGTGGCCGCGGCTCGAAACGTCACCATGAACACGGTGCGCAGCCAGCTCAAGCAGGTCTTTTGCAAGACCGACACCAGTCGCCAGGGCGAGCTGGTGCACCTGGTACTGACCGGCATCGCCGCCATCCGCACCAGCGACAACACCGAAGCACCCGCGGCCTAACGGCGCCCTACGCGCCGGCCCCCCGCCGTAGCGCGTCGATGCGCTCGTCTAGCGGCGGGTGCGACATGAACAACCGCGAGAATCCACTGCGGTCGTTGATACCGAAGGCCTTGATCTGGTCCGGCAGGGGCTCCGACTGGCCCTCGCTGAGCGCCTTCAGGCTGCCCAAAGCCGCGATCATGCCGTCGCGGCTTCCCAGCTGTGCGCCTCCCGCATCGGCCCGGAACTCACGGCGGCGGGAGAACCACATCACGATCGTGCTGGCCAGGATCCCCAGCACGATCTGGGCGAACAGCACCACCACGAAGTAGCCGATACCGCCACCGCCGCGGTTGCTCTGGCCGCGGAACACGAACTGGTCCACGGCGTACCCGATCACGCGTGCCAGGAAGAAGACGAAGGTGTTCAGCACACCCTGGATCAGTGTGAGCGTGACCATGTCGCCGTTGGCGACGTGGCTCACCTCGTGCCCGAGCACGACCTCGATCTCGTCGCGCTTCATCCCGCGCAGCAGGCCCTCGCTCACCGCCACTAGCGCCTTGTCGCGGCTCGCGCCGGTGGCGAAGGCGTTGGGTGAGTCCGATGGAAAGATCGCCACCTCCGGCATGCCGATACCGGCGGACTGGGCCTGGCGTGCGACGGTCTGGACCAGCCAGGCCTCGGCGTCACTCTTCGGCTGCTCGATCACCCGGGCACCGGTCGCCCGCTTGGCCATCCACTTCGAGATCAGCAGACTGATGAAACTCCCGCCCATGCCGAAGATCGCGCACATGGCGAACATGGGACCGACCTGGAAGCCCCGCTGAGTCAACGCCTGGTCGAGACCCAGCACCTGGATCACGCCCCAGAGCACGAGCATGATCGCGAAGTTGGTGGCGACATAGAGCAGCACTCGCATGGTCTGGCCTCCTCGAGCGACAGGGCGCCGCCGTCGGAATTTAGGATCCGCGCCAGGCCGGTCAAGCACTGTTGGCCGGTTAACGGCCGGCTGGCGCCGCCCTGCCGGCACGGCAAGCCTGCGGCTTGCCTCTTCTCTCGCTCTGGCTCTGGCTTGTTTTCGGTGGCTAGTAGGCGGGGGCGGCG
>Ga0255058_10002100_pt1 | contig 11086 bp, 6 predicted proteins | sample Cases_109_9_MG_FD_188637 | JGI IMG/M metagenome (GOLD analysis project Ga0255058, IMG submission 188637) | Seawater microbial communities from Amundsen Gulf, Northwest Territories, Canada - Cases_109_9 | ecosystem: Environmental > Aquatic > Marine > Gulf | place: Canada: Northwest Territories... | reverse complement strand
CACCGTGACCGGCGGCGCTTGCGAAACCGACCTTGCCCGGCCCTCCGAGAATGGCGATCGGCGTCCCCTCGGAGAGACCATCCTGGCCCACGACCACCACCCGCTCGTGCTCCTCCAGACCGGAGAGCACCTCGACGGCGTCACCCTCGGAGAAACCGAGGGTAACTTCCCGGCGGGAAGCCCGCTCGCCCACGGCGACGTACACGGTGTCGCCGATGCTGTCCAACGAGAGGGCCGCCTTGGGGATCACCAGGGCACCGGCACGGCGCTCGGTTTCGACGAAGACCCGGGCGAACATCCCCGGGCGCAGCTTGTCACGGCTGCGGACCGCCAGGGTGACCTTGAGGGTCCCGGTGGCGGCATCGATCACCGGGCTGATGCGCAGCACCGAAGCCTCGAAGCGCTCGCCCGGGAACGCCTCGACGGTGAGGTAGGCGCTCTGGTTCGGACGCAGCTTCGACAGCTCGCGCTCGGGAACCTGGATCGGGCAGAGCAGCGGGTCGAAATCGGAGACCCGGAACAACGGGGTGTTGGCGGCGACGTGCTGGGCCAGCTGGATGTAGCGACGGATGATCAACCCGGAGAAGGGCGCGGTGATCTCGGTGTAGTCGAGCGCGATGCGACTGGCCGCGTACTGGGCCTGGGCGCCCTCGAACTCGGACCGGGCCCGCTCGAAGGCCTCGGGGCTGATCAACGCCTCGCCCTGCAGGGCCTCGGCGCGCTCGTGGGCCAGCCGCGTCTCGTCCACGGTCACCCGAGCGATGTCGAGTTGGGCCTCGAACTCGGTCGGGTCCAGCCGGGCCAGCCGTTGGCCAAGCTGCACCCGATCGCCCTCCTCGACCTTCAGCTCGATGATCGGCGCCGAGACACGGGCCACGACGTCGACCTCGTTTTCGGCCTCGAGGGTCCCGTTGGTCTCGATGTACGAGGAGATCTCTCTCCGCTCGACCGCGGTCACCTCGACCGGCACCGCGGCGGCGGGACGTCCGAAGCCGGATCCGCCGCCGGCGCCAGCGGGGCGGCCCGGGCCATGGCGCTCCGGCTCGGAATCGCCGCAACTCACGATCAAGCAGAGGACCGCCAGCAGCAGTGCCGGCACCAGCCCCCGGAACGGTCGCTTCATGCGGCGGCCCTCACGATACGCTTGAGGAAAAGGGTGGTGTCGTCGATGACCGAGTAGATCGTCGGGATGATCATCAACGTCAGGAAGGTCGAGGTGAACAGCCCGCCGACGATCACCAGCCCGATGGGCGCCCACGTCGCCGACCTGCCCTCGACCGGGCCGAACCACTGCGGGAACAGGAACGGCGCGATCAGCGGCGTCATCCCCAGGATCGTCGTGATGGCCGTGATCAGGATCGGTCGCAGACGATGCTGACCGCCCAGCAGGATCGCCTGATCTCTGGACATGCCAGCCTGGCGCAGGGCGTTGATGTGGTTGATCAGCACGATGGCGTTGTTGACCACGACGCCGACCAGCACCACCATGCCGATCATCGTCATCTGGTCCCACGGTTGATCCGCCAGATTCATCACCACGGCGACGCCGAGCAACGCGAACGGTATCGAGAACATGATCGTCAACGGCTGGGTGAAGCTCTCGAACAACGCGGCCAGCAGCATGTAGACCAGCGGCACGGCGAACAGCCAGGAGAACCAGCCGCTCTGCTGGTCCTGCGCCTGGCGACGGGTCCAGCGGCCGTAACTCCATTCGTAGCCCGGCGGCAACGACAGCTCGCTCATGATGTCGTTGATGGCGGCCATGGCGCCACGGGTCGCCCGCGAGCTGATGGCGTTGGCGGAGACCGTCACCTTCGAGCTGTGGTTCTCCCGTTCGATCGTGCGCGGCCCGGGCTGGAAGCTGAATTCGGCCAGCGCGCCGAGGGGCAGCGCGGTATCCCCGGCGAACACCGGAACGTTCTTCAACTGATCGAGAGTCTCTCGTTCGTGCTCGTCGTACTGCATCACCAGGTCGACCTCGCGGTCGCCGGTCTTGAAGTGGCTGACGGCGCGGCTGGACAGGGCGTTGTTGACGGTAAAGGCGACGGCCCGGCTCGACAGCCCGACCTGCAGTGTCCGCTCGCGCTGAACGGCGACGCGGATCTCCTCGTCACCGTTCTCGAGGGAACTGTCGACGTCGCGGATCATCGGCAAGCGTGAGAGTCGGCCCACCACCTCGTTGGCGATCAATTCGAGGACCATCGGATCGTCGCCGGAGAGTTCCAGCTCGACGCCCGCGCTCCCGTAGCGGCCGCGGCTGGACGCGATGCGCAGGCTCACACCGGCCTTGACCGGCAACAGCTCGCGCACGCGCTCCCTGACCTCGGCCGTGGTCTTGTCGCTCTCCGACTCGTCCTTGAGAAACAGGCTGAACTGTCGCGTGCGCCTCCAGCTGGCTCGCGAGCGACCGGTGCCCCGGTCGAAACCATGGGCGATGTCCGCGATCTCCAGCTCCTCCCGGTGCGCGTCGAGCTTCGCGTAGACCTCCTCGTAGAGTGCGCGGATCTGTTCGGGCGAGTACTGGCGGGGTGTGTCGACCTTGACGATCACCTCGCGCTCGAGGCTGCCGGCGGAGAACGATCGTTCGATCGTCGTGAACAGGTACAGCGAGCCTGCGAGCAGCGCCACGATCGTGACCACGAAGCTCGGCCGGTGCCGCAGCGTGAAGCCGAGCGCCCGTCCGTATGTCTTCACCATCCAGTCGATCAGCCTGGCCTGTCGGGCCCCCTGCCCTCTCAGGATGACCGACGCCACCAGCGGGACGACGGTCAGCGCGACGAGCAGCGAGGCGACGATGACGATGCAGATCGTGATCCCGATGTTGGTCAGGTAGAGCTTGTAGCGTCCGCCCGCCGCCAGGAAGATCAACGGCAGGAAGACGCACATGGTGGTGACGGTCGAGGCGACGATCGGCAGCGCGACTTCGCTGGCCCCGGCCAGCGCGGCGGTCTTCGCGTCCTCCCCGAGCTCGTTGCGGTGCCGGAAGATCGACTCGATGACCACGATCGAGTTGTCGACGAGCATCCCCAGTGCCAGCATCAGGCCGGCCAGGCTGACCACGTTGAGGGTCATGTCGATCACACCGGCCAGGCGCAGGAAATAGATCAGCACGAAGGTCGCCACCAGCGAGATCGGGATGGCTACCGCCACCAGCGCCGTGGTCCGGAAGCGCCGCAGGAAGAAGAAGACCGCCAGGACCGCCAGAGCGCCACCGATCAGCCCGGCGTCCCGTAGCTGTCCCAGCCCCTTGCGCACGTCGTCGGAGGCGTCGCGGTAGATGCGGACCGCCACGCCGGCACTCTCGGGGAGCCCGCGGATGATGTCGAGCTCGTCCTTGACGCCGTTGACCACTGCGAGCAGGTTGGCGTTCGAGGCCTTGTTGACGCTGATCGTCAGCGCCTCGACGCCGTTCAGAAAGTTGAACCTCTCCTTCCTCGGAAAGTCGTAGGACACCGTGGCGACATCGGACAGGCGCAGTCCCTGGTCGTTCAGCGGCATTTCCGCGACCTCGCGACGGCTGCGAAACTCGCCCACGGTGCGCACCAGCAGCTTGCGACTGCCGTCCGTCAGATCTCCGGCCGACAGGTTGACGTTGCTCTCCCGCAGCCGCGTCGAGAGCGAGCGCACGTCGATGCCGTGGGCCTGCAGCCGTGCCGGATCCAGACGGACCTGCATCTCGGGCGCGCGGATACCGCGCACGTCGACCTGGGCCACGCCCGCGAGTCGTTCCAGCCGGCGTTGGACGACGGTCTCGGCGAAGTCGTAGAGCCGTTCGGCGGGCCAGTCCGCGCTGAGGTCGAAACGCAGCACGGGGATGTCGCTGCTCTGGAAACGCCGGATGCGCAGGTAGTCCACGTCGTCGGGCAACAGGTGGCGCACCCGCTCCACCCGGTCACGGACGTCGACGGCGGCCATCTCCATATCGACGCCGTCGAGGAAGCCGATCCGTACCTGGGCCTGATCCGCCGTGGCGCTGGCCGACAGCGTGTCGATGCCGTTGATGGTGCCGAGCGAGTCCTCGAGGGGTCGCACGATCAGTCGCTCGATCTCCTCGGGAGACGACGACGGGTACGGCGCGCTCACCGTCACGCTGTTCGAGGAGAAGCTGGGCAGGAACTCCAGGGGCAACCGCTCGAGGGAGAGCCAGCCGAGCACGAGCACGCCGAGGACGGCCATGCCCATGGTCACGCGCCGCTCCACGGCGAAGCGGACCAGCGGAGAATATCGCGGTGTATCGGGTTCCGTCATCGTGGTCACTGTATCCCGAACATGCCCCCGGTTCCATCCGCGGGCCGCAGGCGCTGTCATCGCCCCCCACTGGTTGGACGATGGGGCAATCCACGCGGTGTCCGACCAGGAGGACGGTCGGTGGAGAGCTCAGTGGTCGCCGAGCAGCCCCTCGAGCAACCCGCGAATCGCATCCTCGGGCTTCTGGTCTCCGAGTTTGTTGCGCGCCAGGCGATCGAGGTTGACGTCGATCTCCGGGCCGATCAACGCTCCGTCGATCTGCAAGGGAAGCGTGAGCCGACGATCGGCGCCAACCAGCAGCTTCAGCGCCGGGTAGCGCTCGACCAGCTCGGCGGTCTTGCCGGCGTCGAGGCTGGCCTGGAGGTCGAAGTCCACCTCGCCGCTGAGCGGATCGATGAAGCCGCTGCCGCGGGCGGCAACCCCGCCGGCCAGCAACTCGAAGCCCTGGATCGACCAGGGCAGCCGGTCGAAGCTCACGTCGGCGACCAGCCGGTCGATCAGGCGCTCGTGCCCGGGCTCCGTGCGCTTCGGCTCCTTGCGGTTCTTGCCGCCCAGCGCCCTGACCAGGGCGTCGATCGACCCGAGCTCTTGCTCGAGCTCGTTCCGGATCGCCAGCTCGAGATCCCAGCCGGGCAGGCGGACCTCGCGGGATCCGAGACTCAGGCGTCCCGCCATCGACGACAGATCGATGGCGTCGCCGCCGAGGTCGATGCGCAGGTCGGCGTCGAGGGTGGTGACTCCCAACACGCGCTCCCCCGCCCCCGGCACGAATCCGTCGATCAGCTGACCCAGCACTGCCTCCAGCAGCTCGCCGTCGAACGTGAGGTGGCCCGGAGGTTGCACGCGGTCGATCCTGACCGTGCCGCGCAGCGGACCGCCCGCGACCTTGCCGTCGATGAGGCGCACCTCGAGATCGCCCGCCGGCGAGAGTTCGAAGGACGTCTTCAGCTGTCGGGCCTGCGGCAGGAACTCGGCCACCTGGAACGCGGCAGCCGTCAGGTCACCGCGAACCGAAACGGTCAGCTCGCCGCCCGCGGGTTGCGCCAGCTCGATGACCGCAGCGGCCGTCCCCGGTGGCTCAATGGCCAGGGACAGCGGAACGATTGCCTGCGTAACGGCGAGAACGTCCTCCACCGGCGCCTCGGGGATCGTCAGCGTCATCGCCAGGCCGGGAGTCAGGCTGCCCCGCCCCTGGACCGTGACCGCGCCCGCGCGCAGCTCCGCGCTGGCCAGGTTCCAGCCTTCCCCTTCCGTTACCACCTCGAACGCGAGTTTCGCGTCGTCGAGCGGCTGCTCGCCGGCCAGCAGTGCCAGACGGGTCAGGGTGAGATTGCCGACGATGCGGTCTTGCCAGCGGACCTCGACGGTCCCGTCGATCGTGCCCCCCGAGCGCAGCAACTCCTCGCCGAGCACCGCCTGCAGCGCCTCGGTCGGGAACTCCTCGAGATCCAGTCTCAACGTATCGGTCCAGGACCCGGCGACCCGGATCCTTCCGTCTCCTCCCGCGAGCTGGCCGACCAGCTCCAGTTCCGTGCGCCCGGGTCGGATGCTCGCGTCCACATCCTCGAGCCCGAGGACGATTGCCGGCTCCTTCGCGCGGTCCTCGATTCGCACCCGCCCATCGGTGATCTCCACGACCTCGATGGTCACCTGGAAGGCCGACGACTCGTCCCGCCCGGCGGGCTGCGGCGTCGTCGCGTTCGAGGGTGCCGAGGGCTCGCCCCCTTCTCCGCCGGCCGGCGTCGAGGGAAGCTCGGAGACGGCGCCCGGAACCACCCATCCGGTCCGCTCGTCGGGTCTCACCAGCTCCACCGTCGGCCGCAGGAGCTCGATCCGGCGCACGAACAACTCCCCGCGCAGCAGCGGCGACAGCTCGGCGCTGACGTGCAGGCTGTCGATGGAGACGGACGACTCGCCGCCGGGCGCTTCGAGGGATACCGGGGTAACGGTCAGCACGAGACCGCCGAGAATCGAGAAGTCGATCTCACCCAGCTGGGGTTCCCAGCCGGTGGCCTCACGCAGGGCCTGCTCGATCGAGCCGCGGTACCGCTCCACGTCCAGCAGCGAAGGAAGGACGACGGCGGCCGTCACGATCACCACAACCGCCGCGCCGGCGAACCAGGGCCAGCGGGGGCGTCTCGCTGTTGGGGTCGGGGGCATCGTGGTTTCCGGTCCTCTTTCGCGGAGATCGCCCCGCACACCAGACACTCTACACCCCGCCGGCGCCTGGCTCACTTGCCGCTCCGGTCTCCGCACCCTACGTTCTGGCCTGAATCGACCCGCCGGGCCGCGGTCCAGGCCGCGACGAGCCCGCATCGAAAGGGACCCGAGATCTCCGAACTGCAACAGTGGCTGCAATCGGACATGCGGCTGTCGTCGGCGATGGCGGATGGGCTGATCCTGTCGCTGGTCGTCATCGGCGTCCTGATCGCCCTGCGCTGGGTGACGGGCTGGATCATCGGGCGGCACACCCAGGACGTCCGGCTGCGCTACCGGACCAACAAGCTCGCCACCTACGTGGTCAACATCCTGGGGATCTTCCTGCTGGGCTCGATCTGGCTCTCGGGCTTCCGCAGCGTCAGCACCTTTCTCGGGTTGTTGTCGGCGGGCCTGGCGATCGCCCTCAAGGACATCATCTCCTCCCTGGCGGGCTGGCTTTACATCCTCGGCCGCAAGCCCTTCGAGGTGGGCGATCGCATCGCTATCGACGGGCACTCCGGCGACGTGATCGACCAACGGCTGTTCCGCTTCTCGATGCTCGAGATCGGCAACTGGGTCGACGCCGACCAGAGCACCGGCCGGGTGATCCACATCCCCAACAGCCGGGTCTTCGTGGCCAGCATCGCCAACTACACCGGCGGCTTCGCCTATATCTGGAACGAGCTGCCGGTGCTGATCACCTTCGAGAGCGACTGGCGCAAGGCCAAGCGGATCCTGCAGGAGATCGCCGACCGCTACTACGCCGAGACCACCGAGCAGGCCGCTCAGGCGATCGCCCGTGCGGCGCGGTCGCAGATGATCGTCTACAAGCAGCTCAACCCGCGGGTCTGGACCGCCGTCGCCGACAGCGGCGTGGTGCTGACCGTGCGCTACCTGTGTGACCCGCGCCAGCGCCGGGGGACCGCCGAAACGTTATGGGAAGAGATCCTGACGGCGTTCGGTCCGGCGCCGGACATCGACTTCGCCTACCCGACGGTCCGGCGCTACGACAATTTGACCGAGGGCAAGACGGGCGTGGACTGTCCGGCGAGGGCAACGGCCGAGCCCGTCGTCTAGCCTGGCGGTAGGGCGGCCGATGGATCGATCGCGGCTCGATCGATGTCGCGGTCGTCCGATCCCGGCAAGGTGCGAAGCAGTGCGATGACCGCCCAGCCCGTGCCCCAGTGGTTCGAGGTCGGGACCGGGCCGTGGGCTTCGGCGAGGGTGCCGGGCACCTCCCACGAGCCGTCGTCGCGCTGGGTCGAAACGAGGAAATCACGGCCACGGCGGACTGCAGGCTCGTCGACCTGCGAACCGGTCACCCGCAGGGCGTAGAGGGCCTGGCCGGTGGCCAGGGCGTCGCTGGCCTCGCCGATGCGCCAACCCCAACCTCCGTCGGCGCGTTGGTGGCGCAGCAACTCGTCGCGGAAACGTCGCTGCGTCTCCGGACGGTCGAGGTGATGGGACGAGATCAACGAGACTGCCAGCGTCTCCGTGCTCTCTGCCGCTCCCCCGGCGGCAAGCCACGACCGGACCCGGTGACTTCCCCTGGCGACGGAGGACGGCTCGGCGCCGGTCGTCGCCAGGGCGTGGATGGCCCAATGCGTCGAAACGCGGTGCGATTCCGCGGGCGGCCGACGTTGCTGCGGAAGCTGTCCACCGGCCTTCCAGCTCCCGTCGGCCTGTTGCCGGCTCGCCACCGTGGACGCCAAGCCGGCGAGGCGCTCCTCGGGAAGCGCATCGATCAGGCCCAGCAGCAACTGGTACGCGCCGTCGGCGTTACTCGAGCCGACGGTCTCGGATACAGACCACTCGATCCAACCGTCGAGCCGTGCGTCGTCGACCGGGAAACCCCGTTCGCGTGCCTCGGCGTGCGCCCAGACCATCACCGGAATCTGGTGGCAGGAGACACACTTGCGCTCCGTGATCCAGGCCTCGCCCTGGCGTTCGAGGGACGCGAGTCCCGCGGTGATCGCGGCCTGCAGCTCCCGCGGAGCCCCGCCATCGCCGGCGCGAGGCTCGGCCGACCCGGGATCCGAGTCGCGCCCGGACATGAGGCATGCGGTGGCGGCAACCAGGAACAGCGGCGTGACGATGAGAACGAGTCGCGGCAAGGGTCACCCCCTCGACGAGATGGAGGCCACGAGGCCGCCCGTCCCCACGAGTGTTCCACGAGACTGCCGTCGCGGCACGTAAAGAGTTGTAAAGGCCGTAGCGGTGCGGAATCCGCTAGCTACTGTCTTTCAACGGTAGTCCCTCGACGCCACGGACCCGCACGCGGATCAGATCGTCCACCGTCAGCTCGGTAAGACCGGCCTCGACCAGCCGGCGGACGAAAGCAGTGGATACCCCGTGGGTGCGCAACCGCAACAGGTCCGTAGCCGGAAGGTCGGAATAGCCCAGCTCGCCCAGCTCGTCCACCATCGTCGGCGGGACTCCGTGGGTGCGAAGGCGGACGAGGTCGTCGATCGACGGGTCCTCGAGGCCCGAGTCGCGCATCTCGCTCACGTAGCGTGCGCTGATGCCGTGGGTGCGCAGCCGCACCATCTCGTCGATGGAGAGATCGTCGACCCCGTACCGAGCCAGCTCGCGAAGCGCCTCGGCCGAGATCCCGTGGGTCCGTAGCTTGACGACATCGGCAGTGGTCAGGGACGTTCGCCCCATCGCTCGCAGCTCGGCGACCAGTTCGGGGCTAACGCCGTGGGTTCGCAGCTGCACCAGGTCATCGACGTCGTCGGGCCCGAAGCCGGCATCGGCCATCTCGCGGACGTAGCGAGGCTGGATGCCGTGCACTCTCAGCCGCACGACGTCGTCGACGGGAATCCCCTCGAGACCGAGCTCGTGCAACTCGCCGACCCAGGCGGTGGAGATACCGTGGACCCGCAACCGGACGACGTCGTCCACGTCCGGGCGGTACCCGAGGCGTTGCATCCCCTCGACGAAGTCGAGACTGATGCCGTGCGTCTTGAGCTGCACCAGTCCGCCCGCTCCGACATCGTCGTATCCCAGTCGAGCCAGGCCGTCGACGAACGAACGCTGGACATCGTGGACGGCAAGCCGGAACAGGTCGTTGTCGCTGGGGTCGCTCTCCCCCGCCAGCCGCAGGGCCTCGGTGAACTCGGCGTCGGGCTGAAAGACGAAGGAACCCGAGGGCCGGAAGCCTCCCTTGCCTTCGAAGACCATGATGCCTGCGTCGCGTCGCAACTCGAAGCGGAGCTCGCCACTTCGGCGAAGATCGTTGCGGTCGATACCGTCCAGTTCGGTCCCGTCGACCTGGATCGAGATCCTCGAACCCCATTCGCCCGAGATCGAGCTAAGGCGAAGCTGGACGTCGCCGCCGAGCTTCAGACTGGCCCGCCAACGGCCTTCCACGTTATCCGAGGCGCTCGACGGCGAAATACACCCGGCAAACAGCAGGCATCCGAGAAACGGCAGATATCGGAGTCTGGAACGGGTCATCGGCACACCCTCCTCCCGGGAACTCGGGTGAGTCCCTTCGCTGATTCATACGGATGCGGCTCGACAAAGGTTGACTCGAGGCCGGAAAGATCTAGGCAGGCCGCCGGACGGTGCAACCTTTTTTGGCCAGGTCCGGTCATAGGGAACGGCGCAGTCGCGCGCCCCTCAACTCGGAGATGGCACGATGAACCACCCAACCCGCAGTCGAATCTCGTTGATCGCTCTCCTGGCGTTCGCCGTCGCGCTCCCCGCCGCGGGCCACTCCGGCAGATTGAGTCGTGAACAAGAACGTGCTCTCGAGATTCACGACGTGACGCCCGAGTTCATCGCGAGCATGGCGGCCCTCGGCTACGAAGCGGCCCCGAGCCAGCTGATTGCCTTCCGCATTCACGGCGTCGATGAGCGGTTTGTCCGATCGATGCGCAGTCTGGGCTTCCACGATCTGACCGCCGGCAACTTGCTGGCGTTCAAGATCCACGGCGTGACGGAATCCTTCGTGGACGAGATTCGTGACATGGGCGTGGACGGCGTGAGCGCCGGCAACTTGATCGCCTTTCGCGTTCACGGCGTCGATTCCCGCTACATCCGGGAGATCGAGGAACTCGGCCTGGGCCGCCTCAGCGCCGGCAACCTGATCGCCTTCCGCGTTCACGGCATCACGCCGAGCTACGTGCGCGAGATCGAGCAGTTGGGCTTCGACGACCTGTCGGCCGGCAAGCTGATCGCCTTCAAGATCCACGAGATCAACGAACGCTTCATGGACGAGATGCGCGACATGGGCTTCGAGCGGCTCAGCACCGACCAGGCGTTGCGCCTGCGCGTCTGGGACGTCGACGCCGACTATCGCGACGCGATGGAAGGCCTGGGCATCGGACGGCTGACACCCGACCGGCTGGTGGCGACGAAGATCCTGCGAGTCGACCGCGAGCTCGTCGACGCGATGCGCAGGCGGAGCTTCGACGAGATCTCGATAAAGCGGCTGCTGCGCGAGCGAAGTCACGGCTCCCATGACTACCACGACGAGGAGATGTGGGACGCCCTGGTCGACCTGGTGCGGGATCTGACGTCGGGCGCGGCTGCCCGGTGGTGATCTTCGAGTGACGCCGTCTACTTGACGGCCACGGCGATCACGTACCAGCCGAGCAGCGATTCGAGGCGCGGGACGAGCGAGGATGGGACC
>Ga0255058_10002099_pt1 | contig 11086 bp, 8 predicted proteins | sample Cases_109_9_MG_FD_188637 | JGI IMG/M metagenome (GOLD analysis project Ga0255058, IMG submission 188637) | Seawater microbial communities from Amundsen Gulf, Northwest Territories, Canada - Cases_109_9 | ecosystem: Environmental > Aquatic > Marine > Gulf | place: Canada: Northwest Territories... | reverse complement strand
GGTGACTCCAGACGGAGCGCGATGACATGTTGAACGCGAGCAGCAGTTTAGAGCCTGGCCTTCCCGACCGGGATACGCGCCTGAGCTTGTTCGAATCCGCCATCACCGGCACCAGAAACGGTGTCGTCATCACGTCACCGGATGGTTCCATCCTCTATGTAAACCCGGGCTTTACGGAGATCACCGGATACAGCCGCGACCACGTCATCGGCAAGAACATGAGTTTTCTCCAATCGGGCCGTCAGAGTCAGAGCTTCTATGAAGCGATGTGGCTGAGCCTCAGGACCCGTGACAGCTGGTCGGGCAGCATCTGGAATCGCCGCAGCGACGGGGAAATCTACCAGGAGTGGCTGAGCATTCATTCCATCCGCAACGAGCGGCAGAAAACGATCGCCTACGTGGGAATGTTTTCCGACATCAGCTCGATTCGATCGCGGGAACACCAGCTCGAGCGACTGGCCTATATCGATCCCCTCACCGAGCTGCCCAATCGTCTGTTATTTCGTGATCGACTGTGTCAGGCGTTGGCGTTTGCCAGGAAAAACAATCACGGCATGGCGCTGATGATACTGGATTTGGACGGCGTGGCCGCGATCAACGAGCAATATGGTCGCCTTTTCGGCGACCGCGTCCTGCAAAGCGTCTCCCGCCGCATGCACGGGACGCTGGATGAATGCGACGGCATCGGCCGGCTCGCCGGCGACGAGTTCGGCGTGATACTGTCCTGCACGACCGATAAGGAGTGTACGATGCGGGCCGTGGAAAGTATTCGTGCGGCGCTCGGGATGCCCCACGACGACTCGGAATCCCCGGTAACTATGACGGCAAGCATCGGAATCGCACGCTTTCCCGAGGATGCGGATCAGGCCGAGACGCTGGTCGGGCTCGCGCGAAGTGCCATGTACGCAGCCAAACGCGACGGCGGTGATCGATCGCGATACTACGCGGACGTGCACACACGAATCCCCTGACACCGTACCGGGAATCACGATGACATCACACGGTGATGCACGCGCAAAAGCCGATGGTTCGCTGCCGCCGCTGATCTCGGCGCTGCGCCAAGGGGCGTGCTTCGATCACCCTACCGAAGCAATCGTGGTGCTGCAGACTCACATCTCCTACGTACTTCTCACCGGCACCTATGCGTACAAGATCAAGAAGCCCGTCAGCCTGCCTTTTCTCGACTTCAGCACTCTGGAGTTCCGCAGATACTATTGCGAAGAGGAACTGCGCATCAATCGACGGCTCGCGTCGGAGTTGTACCTGGATGTAGTAGCGATCACCGGAACGCCAGAGGCGCCGCGCGTGAACGGCGACGGCAAAGCGTTCGAGTATGCCGTCAAGATGATCCAGTTTCCGGACGCCGACCGGCTGGATCGCGTGGCCGACCGAGGCGAGCTGAGCGAAGGCCAAGTCCGGACACTGGGCAGAAAAATTGCCGGCTTCCACGACGCCGTCGCGGTGGCTGATCGCAACACGCCATTCGCCGACTCGGAGAGCCTGCGCCGGGAGGTCATGGACAACTTCGAGAGCCTGTCCGCGCAGACGCTTGCCGAGAACGTTGCATCGTTACTCGAGGATATTCGTCCCTGGAGCGCCCGCTCGCTGGTCGATCTGGGCACGCAGTTCCGCGCCCGCAAGCAGGCGGGGAAAGTGCGCGAATGTCACGGCGACATGCACCTCGCCAACATGGCGTTGCTGAATGACCAGCTAACCATATTCGATGCCCTGGAGTTCAACGAGAACCTGCGCTGGATAGACGTGCAGAGCGAGCTGGCATTCCTGACCATGGACCTCGACTATCGCGGGCTACCGGGTCTTGGCTGGCTACTGGTGAGTGCGTATCTGGAAACAACCAACGACTATGTGGGGCTGCGGGTATTTCGACACTACAAAGTATATCGGGCCATGGTGCGCGCCAAGGTCGCCGCGCTTCGGGCTCGCCAGTGCGCAGCCGGCTCGCCCGACACGCGGGAAGCCATTGCCGAAGTCGTCTCCCACATCCGGCTCGCCCACTCCTATCTGCAACCTGGCGAACGCGCGCCGCTCATCATCACCCACGGACTATCGGGCTCGGGTAAATCGTGGCTTTCCCAGCGACTGTTAATGGCACTGGGCGCGATTTGCGTGCGCTCCGACGTGGAACGTCAACGCCTGGTCCGGGCCGGCGAGATCCGGGCGGAGAAGCTCTACACGAGCGCCGCCATCAGCCGGACCTACGAGGCCCTAGCCGTCCACGCGCGCACGATCCTGGAGTGCGGCTACCCGGCCATCGTCGACGCCACCTTCCTCGAGCACGACCACCGGCGTCGCTTTCTCGCGCTTGCCAAGGAGCTCCGCGTACCTTTCGTGATTCTCTCGTTGCGCGCACCGTTGGCGGTTCTGAAGACGCGCATCGCGAACCGGCAGGCACAGGCAACAGACGCCTCCGAGGCCACCGTGGACGTCCTCCGCCAGCAACGCGAGAACATGGAAGAGCTGAACAACGAGGAACGCGAGGCGGCGCTGGAGCTGGACGGCGGGGCCGAGCCCGACGTCGAGGCCCTGGCGCGGCGCATTCTTCGAGGCCGCCCGGCGCCATGGCTGCGCCGGCTCGATCACCCGATCCGTGACGAGTCTTGATCCCCGTCAATGCTCCGCGGCAGAATTCCCCCACACTTGAATTAAATACGAAATCGAGAGGAAGCCCATGCAGTATCAGGACATACTCGTCCACATCGACGACGGCGAGGCGATGCCCGGCCGTCTGGCTGTAGCTCTGGAGCTGGCGGAGCGCTTCGGCGCCCACCTGACCGGCGTCTACGTGGATCCGGGACTCGCGCTACCCACCCTCATCGACGTTCCGATTTCGCCGAACCTGGTCGAGGAGCTGGAAAACGAGCATCGCGCACAGTGTGATCGCGCCGAGCAGCAGTTCAAAAAAGTCGCCGATCGCTCCCAGGTGAGCACCGAGTGGCGACTCGCCCGGGGTGAGCTGGCAAGCACGCTTTCCCGCCACGCTCGCTATGCCGATTTGGTGATACTCGGTCAGGAGGGTGCCGAAGACCAGAAGATGGTGATCGGCGGGCTGCCCGATTCCGTCGTCCTCACCTGCGGCCGCCCGGCTCTGGTGGTGCCCTATATCGGCGCCAATACACCCCCCGGCAAGCGCGTGATCGTCGCCTGGAACGGCGGCCGCGAGGCAGCCCGTGCGGTCAACGACGCCCTGCCGCTTCTCACGGCGGCGGACCGGGTCGACGTCATGTGTGTGAATCCGGGCCGCGGCGACGAGGGCGATGCCGATGTGCCGGGCGCCGATCTGTGCCTGCACCTGGCCCGCCACGGGGTCAAGGCGGAGGCGCAAGCGCTGGTGGCAGGCGATGATATGGAGGTCGGCGATCTGCTGCTGTCGCGGGCCGCAGACAGCAGCGCGGATCTCATCGTCATGGGCGCCTACGGCCACGCCCGCTGGCGCGAGGTGGTCCTGGGCGGAGTCACGCGGCAACTGCTGAACCAGATGACGGTCCCGGTGTTCATGTCCCACTGACCCCAATTGCGGCGGTACCGGCGGTCGGCGTTGATCCAGATCAACGCCGCCGCGACCCCCGGCATGCAGTATGCAACCATGTCACTGGCGGTAATGCTGAATCCGGAGCTGGTGCGGCGCTACGACCGCAGCGGGCCTCGCTATACCTCGTACCCACCGGCGACGGCTTTTCACGAAGGCTTCGGTGAATCCGACTATCGCGCCGCGGCGGCCATGAGCAACCGGCGGCTACCGCCCAAACCCCTGTCGCTCTATTTCCACATCCCGTTCTGCAGCACCGTCTGCTACTACTGCGCCTGCAACAAGATCGTCACCAGGAACCGGTCCCGCGCCCTGCCGTACGTAACAGCGCTTCTGCAGGAGCTGGCCCTGCAGGGGTCGCTTTTTGATCGCGAGCGTCGAGTGGAGCAGCTGCATTGGGGCGGTGGTACGCCGACCTTTCTGTCCCGTGATCAGATGCGCCAGCTGATGGACGCAACCCGGCAGCACTTTCGCATGCGTGACGACGACGGCGGCGAGTACTCCATCGAGATCGACCCACGCACCGTAGACGAGCACGACATGGCGATGCTGCGTCGGCTCGGCTTCAACCGTGTCAGCTTCGGCGTCCAGGATTTCGACCAAAAAGTGCAGAAGGCCGTAAACCGCATTCAGCCGGAGGAACAGACTCTGGCGGTCATGACGGCGGCGCGGCGCCAGGAGTTTCACTCCATCAGCATCGACCTCATCTACGGCCTGCCCTTTCAAAGCGTCGACAGTTTCTCGGTAACCCTCGACAAGGTCATCGCCGCGCGCCCGGACCGTCTCGCGGTATTCAACTACGCGCATCTGCCGCAGCGATTCAAGACACAGCGCCAGATCGACGAGCAAACGCTACCGGCGCCGGAAGAGAAGCTGCGCATTCTGGCATTGACCATCGAACGGCTGCAGGAGGCGGGCTACGTTTATATCGGCATGGATCATTTCGCACTACCGGAAGACCAGCTCTCGCGCGCGCTTGCGGACGGCAGCCTGCAGCGCAACTTCCAGGGCTTTTCCAGTCATGCGCAGTGCGAGCTGGTGGCCATGGGCATCACAGCCATCGGACAGGTTGACGACTGCTATGCGCAGAATGTGCGTGACATCGACGACTACTACGAACTTCTGAAGGCGGGAAGACTGCCCGTGCTGCGCGGCGTGCGGCTGACCGAGGACGACCGTCTGCGCCGGCGCGTGATCGCGGATCTCATCTGCCACGGCTACGTGGACAAGCATGCCTTGAAGAATGACTTCAATGCCTACTTCGCCCGCGAGCTCGCGGAACTCGGGCCCATGCAGGCGGACGGGCTGTTGCACGATACCGACGAAGGTATCCGGGTGCTGGCTCCAGGACGCCTGCTGATACGCAATATCTGCATGGTGTTCGATGGCTATCTGCGCGACGAATCCCGTCCTGAACGCTTTTCCAAAGCCATTTAACCCGCAAGGTGCCTCGCAACGGGCAACTTGCAAGGCATTGAAAAACCAAGTACATAGAGGTCTCCGCACCGTTTGCGTGCAGGATTTGTATCGTCTCCAGAGCAGGATAGATTTCACATGCAGCCCAGGGTTGAGAACAGCGGCCAGATGCCGGACACGCCGGACATCCAGGTCTCGGTGCGCCAGACTTTTGGCATCGACAGCGAGCTCGAGGTGCCGGCCTTCAGCCAGCCGAGCGAGCACGTGCCGCCCATAGACGACGCTTACCGCTTCGACCACGACACGACCGTGGCCATCCTGGCAGGCTTCGCCTACAACCGCCGGGTGCTCATCCAGGGTTACCACGGCACCGGCAAATCCACACATATCGAGCAGGTGGCGTCGCGCCTGAACTGGCCCTGTATCCGTGTCAACCTCGACAGCCACATCAGTCGCATCGATCTGGTGGGCAGGGACGCCATCGTTCTCCGCGACGGCCAGCAGGTGACTGAGTTCCGCGAGGGCATCCTCCCATGGGCGTACCAGCATGCCACGGCTCTGGTCTTCGACGAGTACGATGCCGGCCGTCCTGACGTGATGTTCGTCATCCAGCGCATTCTGGAGGCGGATGGCCGCCTGACTCTGCTCGACCAATCCCGGGTGCTGCACCCGCACCCGTCGTTCAGGCTGTTTGCCACCACCAACACCGTGGGGCTCGGCGACACCACCGGTCTCTATCACGGTACCCAGCAGATCAATCAGGGCCAGATGGACCGCTGGAACATCGTCGCGACCCTGAACTACCTGGGCCACGACGCCGAGGTCGAAATCGTGCTGGCCAGGGCGCCCGCCTACGACAGCGACGAGGGCCGCCAGACCATCAGCGCCATGGTGGCGCTCGCCGATCTCACGCGCTCGGGATTCATGAGCGGCGACGTTTCCACGGTCATGAGTCCGCGCACCGTCATCACCTGGGCCGAGAACGCGCAGCTGTTCGGCGGCATCGGTTTCGCCTTCCGCCTCACCTACCTGAACAAATGCGACGAGGTCGAGCGCCCAATCGTCGCCGAGTACTACCAGCGGTGCTTCGGCAGCGAGCTCGCCGAAAGCAGCGTAAAGGTGGGTACTGCGTAGGTTGGACTGAGCACTTTTTTAGGGGGACAGTATACCTATTTGTTTCATGACAGCTTAAGGGTTCTAGAACCCTTAAGCTGTCATGAAACAAATAGGTATACTGTCCCCTAAAAAAGTGAGTCAACGCATTAAATCCCAGCACGACCCGGCGCGAGCGCCGGTGGAGATCTTCCGCCAGAAGACCGCCGCGACCGCCCGCGCCATCGCCCGGCAGCCGGAACTCAACGTCGAGTTTGTGCCCGAGGCCGCGCCCGCCGACGGCAACACCGTGCGCCTCGCGCAGCCCGCCGCGAACCTGCCCTACGACGAGGTATCGCGCATCCGCGGTCAGGCGGACTCGGTCGCGCTGCGTTACCGCCACCATGATGCCAAGCTGCATCGGAAGCTCGCCCCGCAGGCGGCGGAATCCCGCGCCATCTTCGACGCCTTGGAACAAACCCGCTGTGAATCGCTGGGCATGCGACACATGGCAGGGGTCGCGATAAATCTGGAAGCCGCGGTGGAGGACCATTGCCGCTCCCACGGCTACACCGACATGGTTGACCGCGAGCAAGCGCCGCTCGATGAAGTCGTGCGCTTTCTGGCCCGGGAAGCCATTAGCGGCGCGCCACCGCCACAGTCGGCGGCGCGCATGGTCGCCCTCTGGCGACCGCAGCTGGAGACCCAGATCGGCGCGGCGCTCAAAACCCTGGCCGGATGCGTCGAGGACCAGGTGGATTACGCCATGGCGCTGCGCTCACTGCTCAACGCCCTCGGCTTGCCGGACGAGCCGCCGGATGAAGATCGCGACGAGGCGCGGGACGATCAGTCGGGAGATGGAGATGAGAGCAGCGCTCTCGACGAGGGCGAAGCCGGTGATGCCGAGCCCGGCACGCCGGAATCCATGGATGATCTGGAGATGCGCGAGGGCGCCGGCGAGGATTCCGAAGCAAGCGAGCAGAGCGAGCAGGCCGACGCCGGGGAGCTGGAGCAGAGTGACGACGGCTCGGAAACGCCCGGCGAGGCCGCCTACCCGCCGTACTACGGGCGCAACTTACCGGACCCGGATCAGTACTGCGCCTACACTACCGACTTCGACGAGATCATCGACGCCGAGGAGCTGTGCGGCCCCGACGAGCTGCAACGACTGCGCCAGAGTCTCGATCAGCAGCTGGTGCACCTGCAGGGGGTCATCGGACGCCTCGCCAATCGCCTGCAACGGCGACTGCTCGCCCATCAGACCCGCGCCTGGGAATTCGATCTGGAGGAAGGGCTGTTGGACTCCGCGCGTCTTGCGCGCGTGGTCACCAATCCCTATCAGTCGCTGTCGTTCAAGCGCGAAAAGCAGGCCAACTTCAAAGACACCGTGGTCAGCCTGCTCATCGACAACTCGGGCTCCATGCGCGGCCGCCCTATCGTGGTGGCGGCCATGAGCGCCGACATCCTGGCGCGCACGCTGGAGCGCTGCGGCGTCAAGGTGGAAATACTGGGCTTCACCACGCGTGCCTGGAAGGGCGGACAATCCCGCGAGCATTGGCTGTCGGAGGGCAAACGCCCCAACGCGGGGCGCCTCAACGATCTTCGTCATATCGTTTACAAGTCCGCCAACGTGCCCTGGCGACGCGCGCGGCGCAATCTCGGCATCATGCTGCGCGAAGGATTGCTGAAAGAGAATATCGATGGCGAAGCGCTGCTGTGGGCACATCAGCGCTTGATCGCACGCCCGGAGCAGCGCCGCATCCTGATGGTCATCAGCGACGGTGCACCGGTGGACGACTCCACCCTATCGGTGAATCCCAGCAACTATCTGGAACGGCATTTGCGCCAGGTCATCGACAACATCGAGAACCAGAGCCCGGTGGAGCTGCTCGCCATCGGCATCGGCCACGATGTGACCCGCTACTACCGGCGTGCCGTTACGCTGGTGGACGCGGAGCAGCTGGGCGGTGCCGTCATGGAAAAGCTGGCCGAGCTGTTCGACGCCGACAGCAACGAGCTGGCGATACCCCGGCGACGCCGAAGGGCAGTCTGACGCACGCGGCCGCGTTTCGTCACTTGGACCCGGTTTAACTCCCCGCCCACACCACACCACCCCCCGCACCGAAAAGTTCACCAGGGTGAACATTCGCGACCGCGGAAGCATCGATCCTACGCGCCGAGGGCTGCTCACCGATGGGCAGCCTGTGGCGCGCCGCCCGATCGGGTCGGACGCGGGGAGACGATCTGGCGACAAGAGGAACTGAGTATGAACAAGAAGCTGTTAACTCTGGCGGTGGCGGCTGCGATGGCAGCACCGACGGCATCCCACGCGGTGAAGTACAAGCTCTCCGGGCAAATCAACCGCGCCATGGTTGCCCAAGATGATGGTGTCAACAGCGATATCCAGTTTATCGACAACAACTCATCGGGAACCCGCTGGCGCATGAAGGGCAGCGAAGACGTCGGCAATGGCACCAAGGTGGGCTTCAACTGGGAATGGCAGGCGCAGTCGAACAAAGCCGGTGGCGCCATCGGTGCGTCTGATTCTGATTTAGGATTCTCCCAGGACCTTCGCAAAGCCGAAGTCTGGTTCAGCGCCGGCTGGGGCAAGGTCTCCTTCGGACAGGGTGATGGCGCCGGCAACGGCACCACTGAGACCGATCTCTCCGATACCTGGAACGTGAACTACTACGGGCGCACGAGCTTCGCCGGTGCCGTCGCGTGGCGCTGCTCCACGCCGGGCGTCGGGGGTTGCACCGCGGGCGGCACCCTGCCGGGGGTGACTCCGGGCACTGCTCTGACCCACAGTGATACCTTCAGCGAGTACGATGCCTTCAGCCGCTACGATCGCATCCGCTACGACTCGCCGTCGCTGGGCCCCGTGACCCTGTCGGTCAGCGCCGGCCAGACGGACAAGTACGAGGGCGCCGTACGCTGGAGCCAGGGTCTGGGTGGCGGCCAGATCAGCGCCGGCGCGTTCTACGGAAGGTGGAACGGCGATGGCGTCAAGAACCGCTATGGCGGCTCGATAGCGTACCTGTTCTCCTTCGGCACCAACCTCCTCGTAGGCGCTGCCACGAACGAGCCCAGTGCAGCGGGCGCCAGCGAGGGCCAGACCTGGTACGTCAAAGTTGGCCAAAAGTGGGGTAACAACGCAGCCTCCATCGGCTACGGCGAATCCAAGGACGTGAATGCCGACGGCTTCAACAACAAGGGTTTCAACATCGGTTTCAATCACAACATCCCGAAAGCCAAAGTGGATCTCTACGCAGGCTATCATTTCAACCAACTGGACACGCCAAGTACGGTGGCAAGCGTGGACGACATCATGGCATTCGTAATCGGCACCAAGCTTAAATTTGACTAGATTGATCCCCGCTCGGGGCCCGTCGACATACCAAGGGGCTTCCTCCGTCCAGGAGGAAGCCGTTTTGGCGTGCCTGCCGTTCCGCGGTAGGTACCGGTGTTGCCTTGACTGACTTGACTCGGGCCGGCACGGTTGCTGAAATTGACATATCCACGCAGGATTACTCCATGAAAAAGCACCCGTGCGTCATCCGCATGGCCGGCTACCGGATATCGTGCCAGAACTGCAGCCTGGCCGGTCTCTGCATGCCCAAGGGGCTCGATCCGAAGGAGCTCGACGAGCTCGACAGCATCATCAAGCGGCGCGCGCCCATGCGGCGCCACGAGCGGCTGTTCGGCGTCGGCGACCGGTGCCACTTTCTCTACGCCGTGCGCTCGGGAGCCGTAAAGTCCTGGATGACCAGCGCCAATGGCGATGAGCGCATCATCGGCTTTCACCTGCCCGGGGAGCTGGTCGGTGTGGACGCCCTCGACGACGGACATCACTCGTGCACGGCCGCGGCGCTGGAATCCACCAGTGTGTGTCGCGTGCCCATCGAGGCGCTGAACACCCTGGCGAGCGCCTATCCGGGCATCAATGCGCAAGTACAGAGACTTCTCGGTGAAGTCCTCGCCCAGGCGAACGAGTTGCTGGTGCTGCTGGGCAAGAAAAGCGCGGTGGAGCGCATGGCCTCGTTTCTGCTCAATCTGTCGGGGCGCCTCGAACGGCGCGGCTTCTCCCACCGGGAGTTCAGCCTGACCATGACCCGCCACGATGTGGGCAACTATCTGGGGCTCGCGCTCGGCACGGTTTGCCGCCTGCTCGCCGAGCTGCAGGAAGCCGGTGTGCTGAGCGTGCGCAGGCGCTACATTCACATCCACGACGTGGACCGCCTGCGAGCCATCGTCGGGCTGCCCGTCGCAAGCTCCGTCGCGACACTCTGATTGCTTAATGGGGACAGATCTATTTATCTCTCTGCCGCGACGCGGCAGAGAGATAAATAGATCTGTCCCCATTAAGCGATCAGTCGACTTCCCGCTCGATGGTGCAGCAATGGGGCGAGTCCGTTTCGGGACCGGGCATCGTCACCACCGCACCGGTGATGGGATTGGGTCGAAACGCCGTCACGCCCTTGAGCCCGAGGGCGTAGGCGCGTTCGTAAAGTGAGCTGAAGTCGGCGAAATCGCGCCCTTCCGGGACGCTCACGGTCTTTGAAATGGCTCCGTCCACATATGCCTGCAGTGCTGCCTGCATGGATAGATGATCCTCGGGCGCAACACTGGCAGCGTCGACGAAGGACGGCGGCAGACTGTCGTTCCCTTGCACAGCGCGCCATCGCCGACACGCATCGTCCTCCACCTGGAACTGCCGGGTCCCGCCGCTCGCGTCCAGCACCGCGCGTTGATAGCGGGCGGCGAATATAGGCTCGATGCCGTTGGAAATGCTGTTCGCCAGCAGGCTGACGGTTCCCGTGGGTGCGATTGCCGTCAGGTGGCTGTTACGCATACCGCCATCGCGAATCGCCTTCTGCAGCTCCACCGGCAGGGTAGCCACGAAGCGACTTTCCATGTAGCGTCGCCCGTCGAAGAAGGGAAAGCAGCCCTTGTCCGCCGCGATGGCCACCGAGGCCCGATAGGCGCTGTGGCAGATTGCCCGCATGGTCTGCGCGGCGAGGGATCGTCCCG
>Ga0255058_10002098_pt1 | contig 11088 bp, 9 predicted proteins | sample Cases_109_9_MG_FD_188637 | JGI IMG/M metagenome (GOLD analysis project Ga0255058, IMG submission 188637) | Seawater microbial communities from Amundsen Gulf, Northwest Territories, Canada - Cases_109_9 | ecosystem: Environmental > Aquatic > Marine > Gulf | place: Canada: Northwest Territories... | reverse complement strand
CGAAACCGAAAAATTCAATGCAAAAACATTCTGGGCTTTCCTCAAACAGCTGAGGAAAGCCAGTTCGCATTCAGGAAAAAAGGTGATTGTCATTTCTGATAACGCTCGGTACCATCATGCCAAATTGCATAAGAAGTACCGTGAAAAATGCACTGATAGATTTGAATTGGACTTTCTGCCACCATATAGTCCCGATCTTAATCCAATTGAGCGGGTTTGGAAATTAACACGCAGGTGCTGCACTCATAATGTTTACTTTCCATCTTTGGAAAGTATTGCCGCCGCCGTGGAGGCAAAGTTTAAAGAATGGTCCCTTGGTAGTAATACTCTAAGGAAACTATGCGCAATTATTTAAGTCGCTATGTATAACACGATCGCATGGGGAATATCTCAGGTTTGTACGAGGTCGGAAATTTTGAATGTATGTATGGAATACATCAGGTTTTAAACGGGTAGAAAACCGGTGGTATATAGCAATCAGTAATCATCAATAATCATGTGTTCATTGATTTAACTCCAAGATATTGATTTGACCAGGTGGAAGGCCTCTGTTATAATCATGACTTCTACAGTTAAAAGGATAGATTCACACGGATGAATCACACTGAAAAATACTCTGTGAAAATCACCCCCCATCCAGAGAGCGGTGTGAACCATGAGTGAAACGAGATTGCCCAATTTCTGCATTATCGGGGCAGCCAAATCGGCCACCACCTCGCTCCACGAATACCTCAAGCAACACCCGGACATCTTCATGAGCTCTCGGAAAGAACCAAACTTTTTCGCTTTTCGTGGCCAGACACCCAGTTTCAGGGGACCCGATGATGAGGATCCCGGGCGGTACGTTGGCCTGGAGCAGAGGTTGCGGGTAGCAAAGTACGAGGAATCGGTGACGACCGACGAGGAATACGCCAGGCTGTTCAAGCGGGCAGAGGGAGAACCGGCGATCGGCGAGTCATCGGTCTCCTACATGTACGTGAGCGAATCAGCCGAACGTATCCGGGAGGCGATTCCAGACGTGAAGATAATCGCGATATTGCGGAATCCCATCGACCGCGCTTTCTCGAAGTTTCTTCAGTTTCGCAAGGATGGTCTCGAGCCGATAGCCGATTTCGGAGAGGCCATCGACGCCGAGGAGGGAAGAGTGCGCCAGAACTGGTCTCCGACGTGGTACTACAAGGGGCGTGGAATGTACTACGAGCAGATCAAGCGCTTCTATGACCGCTTCGACAGATCGCAGATCCATATCCTGAACTACGATGATTTTACCGAGAACCCACTCGCAGAGCTGCAGCGCATCTTTCAATTCCTCGGGGTCACACAGACTTTCGTTCCCGACGTCGGCAAGCGACATAACGTTTCGAGACGGAGGATGCGTACGCCAAGGAGCCAACTCGTAAACCGCCTGCTCAACGAGCCGAACCGTCTGAGGAAGGTCGCCAGGAGAGTTCTCAACAAGCCACTCCGCAACTGGCTGAAGCGTTTTGCAACACGTCGAAATACGAAATCTGTACGCTGGTCCCCCCCGGCAATGGCCCCGGACGTGCGAGCTCAACTCGTCGAGGAATTCCGGGACGACGTCCTCTCCCTCGAAGAACTCATCGGACGAGATTTCTCCTCATGGCTCGAAATACCGAATAGAGAGAGCGTGTCTGTATAGCAATGATCGTTTCTCATAAATACAAGTATATTTTCTTGATGACTTCAAAAACGGCGGGGACGAGCATCGAAATCTCGCTCTCGAGATTCGCCGGAAAAGACGACGTCATCCCACCACTCGCCACCGCGGACGAGGAGTACCGCAAGTCGCTCGAATTTTCGTCGCATAATTACATTCTACCGAGAGTGAATACACCCGGAAACATACTCAAGAGACTCTGTGGAAAAAGATGGCCGAAGCAGAAGAGATTCTTCAATCACATGCCAGCAACCGAAGTGCGAGCGTGTGTGGAACAGGACGTCTGGAACTCTTATTTCAAATTTTGATTCGTGAGGAATCCCTGAGACCGCGCCGTGTCGAGGTACTACTGGAACATCCAGAAAGCCGGGCATGAAGAAGAGGATTTGAAAATATGATAACCTCCTTTCAGGTTACTAGATAACGGTCTCGCGACCTCGTACAAACCTGAGATATCATCTAAATTCAGACCAAAATTTGATGGATTATCTCCTAAAATTTCTTTCCATCAATACTCAAAATCGTTTTTGCCCGCTGCATGTATCATAAAACCCAAAAAAAGTTCAAATGGATAAACCCTGGGAAAATGCTCTACCCTATTAATACCCCATAAACTCACCGATCAGTTTCACATGGATGCGTTTTTCGATCATGTGGCCTTCGATGATGCTCCACATGTTACAAATGCGAGTGGGAGATTTACAGTCACTGCACAAACCGGTCTCCACACAGGGGTTCTTCAGTCCAAGGCGGATGTTGTTGACCGGTGCGGCATAGTGCTTGACTCTGGCCATGGCGGATTCCAGGTCGGGGGTGACTTTATTCATACCCACCATCAGGATAACCTTTTTGGGCCCGAAGGTCATTGCCGCCACGCGGTTGCCCATGCCGTCGAGGTTGACTAATTTTCCGTCTAATGTGATCGCATTGGAGCTTGCAATCATGAAATCAGAAGTCATCCCTTGTCGTCGGCGTGCTAAACCCTCTTCCGGCAGTATTCCCGGCTCGTAGGGATCAATAAGTTTGACCTCCGGCAGCTCGGCAATGGACTCCCAGAGTCCTACTTCTCCCGCGGTCATGGTGCCGCATCGAAATACCGATGCTCCTGGCGTAATCATGGCGATGACTTCCTCTTTGGCCTGGGCGGCAGTGGCAGCATAACTGCCCTCCATGCGGCGTTTTTCCAATTTTTTAATTAATTTTTCAGCCACCTTTTCATTCCAAACTACCTGATTTTCATCCATTGCATTCCTCCTTTGAGGTGAAGTTTGATTTTATTCCATCATCTTTGTAAGGGTACCTGTCAAAATACGCAACTTCGAGTCGCACTACAGAAACATAATAAGACAATACAAACTATCGAATTTGATTATTTTTTTTCAGATAAGATCTGGATACATGGAAAGCACCACACAATCAACCGATTTTTCAAATCTTGATCGACTGAGATTTAAATCAAATATCGCAGGAATTTTCAGAACTGATATCTACCGAATTGTATGGAGAGTACCAGATATATGCACAAAACAAAGGACGGATATAGTTTGTTTTTATGGTAAAGATGGCGCTTAATTTAACTCAAACAGGCCATGAAATATACCGAACCAGGCTTCATAAATCAGGTCCAGCACCACCTCGTCCTGGACAGCCTCATCGAGCTTGTAAGTATGGATATACTTGCCAAATACCTCCAAGCTGGTCTGTTTGATGGTCTTAAGGAGCGGTGTACCGGTAGGCGGCTGGGAAGCATGCCTTTCATGGTGCGGTGCAGCTTGCCCTTTTTTCTTTTTCTTGATTTCAAGTATCCCTTGGTGTTGCTTTAGAACATCTTTACTTTGTTCAGATTCATTTTTTTTCTCCAAGACTTTTTTCCGCTTTTCCACACTTTGCAGGTATTCAGATTCCGATATTTTTTCCCCTTCAGAGTTAATCCCCGATTCTCTATCGCTGCCTATATTGTGGACGGAAACATTCTAAGCTTCATCGGGAGCCTTTTTTTCCTCGTTGCCTGTGTGTTGTTCATGATTCCGCTTATTAAATAGAAAAAACGTATTTAGAGTCGCTAACCATGATTTTCAAAAACCCTTTATGAACTCATGCCGGGGCGAATTAAGGTGCCCTAGTTCAGAAATTGATTTTCTCTGAGGCCATTTGTAACATCCAACAAACACGATCTTTTCATTTGACACAAAAAAATATCTTTTCTATACTAAACAAAATTGTTACACGATTTTATTGATTTGTTAAAAATTCTTATCATTCAGACCAACCTTCACCCAGATAAAGACCATAGAAACATCAAATGTTCCAGTTCATACCGGCAATTGTCAGTACTTTTTTTAGAATTTTCAGCACCTGATAAAAAAGAAAGAATAGAATAAATCGGATATCAAAAGGAGGGCGATATCATTGAGTGTTGAAATTAAAATGCCCAAGCTGGGTATGACCATGAAAGAGGGTAAAGTATCCAGGTGGTTTAAAAAAGAAGGCGATTCTGTTCAGGGAGGAGAAGATCTTTACGAAATAGAAACAGAGAAGATTACCAATAAAGTTGAATCTCCGGCAACCGGAATCCTGTTTCAGATCGTTGTTCCGGAAGGGACCGTCGTACCCATCGGGGCCATTATCGGTATAATTGCCGAGCCCGGGGAGCAGCCGGAGCGTATTGAAGGAATCCGGATCGGTGAGGTAGAGGAGATGGCGCCTACACCTTCCGAAGCACGAGAGCAGGCCGCGGCGGAAACACCCCGGGAAGAAATTCGCGTATCAGCAACCCCTGCGGCCCGGCGTTTGGCAAAAGAGTTGGGGATCGATCTGTCTCAGGTTCCGGGGACCGGGTCCGGCGGTCGTATTAAAGAGGCGGATGTAACCCGGTTCCATGAAGAGGGCCCGCCGAAACCCAAAATTACACCGTTGGCAGAAGAAATAGCCGGAAAAGAAGGAATAGATATTTCTACGATTAGCGGAACCGGAGAAGGCGGCAGGATTACCAAGGAAGATGTGTTACATGCCATAGAATTGAGAGAGCAAGAGGAAGAGGTAAAAGAGGAGCATTCCATACCTTTTAGCGGCATGCGCAAAGCCGTTGCCGAAAATATGCATGCCAGCCTGCAGAGCACAGCCCAACTCACGCTATTTATGGAACTGGATGTTACCGAATCGTTGGAATTTCTAAATCTGGTCCGGGAAAAGTACAAACAAGATGAGGCGGTAAGGGTGTCAATGAATGACATCATTATCCTTGCAACATCCCGGGCATTGAAGCGTTTTCCGATTATGAACTCAACCCAGGTCGGTGATGCGATACTGCTGCATAATTCGGTGCGGATGGGAATTGCCGTGGCACTTCCTGAAGGGTTGATCGTTCCTGTTCTTCGCAATACAGACAAGATGGGGCTGTTGCAAATCGCCCGGGAGGCCAGAGAACTGGCCCGAAAAGCACGCAAAGGCGCGCTCACAGTGGATGAAGTGTCGAACGGAACCTTCACGATCACCAACTTGAGCGGGTTCGGGGTTGATGGCTTCACCCCGATTTTAAAGCCACCCGAGACAGGAATCCTAGGTGTGGGACGTGTCGTTGAAAAGCCGGCTGTACATGACGGAGAAATTACCATTCGATCCATGATGTTTCTGAGTTTGACGATTGACCACAGGGTCGTCGACGGAGCTCCGGCGAGTGAGTTTTTAAGAACGCTTGCACGGTATTTGGAAAACCCGACATTGATTATGACGTAATACCGAAATCTTGCCATATTTTATCCATGTTCTATAACGTAGGGTAGGGCCTTGTGCCCTGCCGACAATAACAGGATTCGTTCTTTCGGGCAGGGATAAACCCTGCCCCTACAAAACAAAAAATGATCATTTTCCGAGCAAAGCATAGAGATTTATATCGCACACAAAATCTGAGCAAGATAACAAAACACCAAGAGGCGCTCTTATGCAGGATGTAGTTGTCGCTGGCGGCGGAAGTGGGGGTTACGCGGCTGCGATTCGAGCTGCCCAGTTAGGGGTGAAAGTGGTTTTGGTAGAAGCGGCAGAGACCGGTGGAACATGTGTAAACCGGGGGTGTATCCCAACCAAGGTATGGATTCAAGCGGCGAGTCTGTTACGAAGCATTCCCAAGGCGAAAGAATTCGGTGTCCATGCGACGGTTGAAAAAATGGACTTAAATGCCATTGTTGAACGGAAAAACGGTGTATCCGGCGAAATTCGGATGGGAATGGAAGCGCTTTTACAGAACAATGGCGTTGAATTAATCCGGGGGAGGGCTGCTTTAAAGAGTCCCAGAGAGATCGATGTGGAAGGCAAGCTTATAGAAACACGGAAAATTATTATTGCCACAGGCAGCACCCTGGCGGTTCCGAATATATCCGGCTTGAACGAAGCTGCATTTACGACGGACGATGTTTTAGACATGACGGAAGTTCCTTCTTCGGTCCTCGTATGCGGGTCCGGATTTATTGAAGTGGAAATGGCATTTTTATTGAATACATTCGGTTGCAAGGTTTTCCTGGTTGCGGAATCCCGCAGAATTTTGCCAAGAGAAGACGGGGACACGGGACAGCGCTTGGCCCAGGCCTTGCGTGAACAGGGAGTCGAGGTGCTCACTCGGTCCATCCTTCAATCGGCGGAAAAAACGAAAACAGGTTTTTCATGTCTTATTTCCGGTGCAAAGGATCAGAGCGTCGAAGTCTTAAAGGTTTTGGTTTCCGAAAGAAGGCCGAATACCGCCAATCTGGGTCTGGAACCCGTCGGCATGCAACTCAATGAGGACGGCAGCATTCAGGTAAACGAGAATCTGGAAACAACAGTAGATGGGATTTATGCGATTGGTGATGTGACCGGGGGATGGATGCTCAGCCATGCCGCTTCATCCATGGCGGTGGTGGCTGCTGAGAATGCAGTCGGAAAACCCCGTAAATTTCCTTTTCATTTGATTCCGCGTGGAATCTGGTCGTTTCCGGAAGTAGGGGCTGTAGGAATATCCGAAGAAGAAGCCGATGAGCAAGGCCTGGATGTAGAGGTTGGAGATTTTCCTTACTCGATAAACGGCCTGGCCATGGTGAGAGATGAGGTAAGGGGGGCGGTAAAGATTATATCAGACGCTCGCTATGGTGAGATCCTGGGTGTGCATATCGTAGGGGCGAACGCAACGGAACTGGTCGGTGAAGCCGTACTCGCTATGCAACTGGAGGCAACCGCGAAGGAGCTGGCGCGGAGTATCCGAGTACATCCCACGTTTTCAGAGTCAGTGGTCGATGCAGCCCGGGATGCTGAAGGATGGGCTTTGTATTTACCCAAGCGCTAACCCAATTTGATCCAACCACGAAGTTCATGAAGGACACGAAGTGAGGATTTAAAAAAAAATCATTCCGCAAAACAATTAACAAATAACGGATAATCGGTATTTCATTCATGGTTGTTGGAAAAGCTTTCAGCCGTAAAATAAACACGGCTTCAAATCAAGACTTGCAGGTACTCGATTGGGGGGTATTGGAGTACGGCGAAGCCATGCGACGTCAAACGTCGTTGGTCGAGGAACGGATTGCAGATTCCCGTCCGGACTGTCTCGTGCTTGTTGAACATCCGGCGGTGGTAACCATCGGAAGAAGCGGCAGTTCAAAGGATTTGCACATATCTGAAGATGCGCTTCGGAACAAAGGCTGGGGTATTTATCATGTGGATCGGGGGGGCATGACCACCTGCCACGGCCCGGGTCAACTCGTGGCATATCCGATTATCAACCTCAAACGCAAAGACCTTCATCTTTATGTACAGATGCTCTTACACACCCTTGTAAAGGTTCTTGAAAATTACGGCCTTGATGCGCAACTCAAAGAAGGAAAACCCGGAATTTGGGTCAACTCGGCTAAGATTGCCAGCATCGGAATTGCCGTAAAAAAGTGGGTCACCTATCATGGGTTGGCCTTGAATGTAAGTGCTGATCCGGCCCTTTTCCGAAGTATTGTTCCCTGCGGGAATCCGGTTGAAAAAATCACTTCACTTGCTGTTGAGCGAGGTAGTTCTCCGGGTATGTCGGAAGTGAAAAATAATCTGGTCAGAAACTTTTGCAGCGTATTCGAGTATATTCAGGAATCCTGCATTCATAAAGTTGAACGGAAACACCCCCCCTGGCTGGTCAGACCGACTTACAATGATGCTGCTGTTGGTTTCATGCAGAAAAAACTTCGCCGGTTGCAACTGGAAACGGTTTGTGAAAACGCCTGTTGTCCGAATATCGGGGAATGCTTTGAACGCGGAACAGCCACTTTTATGATCCTGGGAGCACACTGTACCCGAAACTGCCGTTTCTGTGCAGTGGATCACAAACCACCACTTGAAGTCGACCCGGGAGAACCCGCAAGAGTGGCTCGAGCTGCCGATCTACTTGACCTGAAACATGTGGTTGTCACCTCCGTTACACGGGATGATCTTACGGATGGCGGATCAGAACAATTCGTGCGCGCGATTAATGAAGTCCGAAAAAATAACGGATCCCGAAAAATTGAGGTGCTGGTGCCTGATTTTAAAGGCTCCTTAACGGCGTTGAGAATAATCTGTAATGCGCATCCGGATGTATTCAATCACAATATTGAGACGGTGGCGAGATTATATCCCAGGATTCGGCCCCAGGCATTCTACCGCCGGTCTTTGGCGGTTTTGGCCTATGCCGCCCGGCAGGGTCTTCTTGTCAAGTCGGGCATGATGCTCGGTCTGGGAGAAACCGACCGTGAAGTGATGGATACGCTTAAAGATATCAGACGCACCGGCTGTTCTGTTGTGACCATCGGGCAGTACCTGGCGCCTTCGAAGGATCACGCTTCCGTCGAACGGTATATATCGCCGCCGGAGTTTGCCGAGTGGGCTGATTTTGCACGAGGGCTCGGGTTTAAGGCGGTCTCTGCGGGCCCGCTGGTTCGAAGCTCTTATCAGGCCGGGGAAATGCTGGAATTGCTTGACTGTGGACAAACAACAGATATAGGATGAAATCGGGTACGGGTAGAAAAAAGGGATCGGCCGACAACATTTGGGAGAGTCGACCGAGAGTTGCCGGGCGGAATAAAGAACGGTATGTGCAATGATATCGAAAAACCGAAAGAAGGCGTGTTAATATGAAAAGAAAACGGTTTATTGTGGAAATCGGAACGGGGGTCGACTTGCATGGTGAGGACGCTACCAAAGCTGCCTGTAAGGCTGTTTCAGATGCTATTTCCAAAAGTTGTCTGTGTGGCTTGGTTGAAATCCTGGGAATGGAGGATCCGGAAGCACTGGAAATAGACATTTTGGTGGGTTCGCCGAAACCGAATGAAATCGACCTGGAACAGGTGAAAGCTGTTGTTCCGATCGGACGGAAAACCGCACAAGCCATTGCAGGGGGGCTCTCGAACAAGGGTCTTTGTGTGAGTCAATTCGGGCCCGATTGCGACCAAATTATGGTGGCGAACGCGGCAGTAACGGTATTTATCAGTGATTAGGGTATTCGTTCCCTAAGAACTGGTTTCAGAACTCTCTTTTTTCGCTTTGGGTTTGTCATTTCGAAAATGAGTTTTGAAACCGCTTATAACAAACCAAATTAAGAAAGGAGGCAAACCATGGATTTCTCCCCAGAACAGATGGTTGGTATTTATACAACCATGATGAAGATTAGAATGTTTGAGACCCGGGTGTCCGAGATTTTTGCGGCGGGCAAAATTCCCGGATTTGTCCATCTTTATGTGGGGGAAGAAGCGGTGGCATCAGGCGTTTGTGCCAACCTTCGTGATACCGACTACATCACGAGCACCCACCGCGGCCACGGCCACTTGATTGCCAAAGGCGGCGACGTCAAACTGATGATGGCCGAACTGCTCGGTAAGAAAACAGGATACTGCAAAGGAAAGGGCGGGTCCATGCACGTCGCCGACCTTGAATTAGGAATGATGGGTGCCAACGGCATTGTGGGTGGCGGACTTCCCCTTGCATCCGGTGCGGCACTGGGCCTCAAATACCAGGGTAAAGACGATGTGGTGGTCTGTTTTTTCGGCGATGGGGCGGCCAACCAAGGTACGACGCACGAAGCCATGAATCTGGCGACCTGCTGGAAGCTGCCGGTTGTTTTCGTTAATGAAAATAACATGTACGGCATTTCAAGCTGCACCATCAATTCCATGTGTGTCGCGGACATCGCCGACAGAGCCTCTGCCTACGATATGCCCGGTTTGGTCGTAGACGGGAACGACGTTGCGGCGGTATATGAAGCTGCTTTTGAGGCAATCAAACGCGCTCGTTCAGGAGACGGACCCTCATTGATCGAATGCAAGACCTACCGTCATAGGGGTCATTTCGAAGGGGATCCCTGCACTTATCGAAGCAAAGAAGAGGTCGCCGAATGGAAAGAAAAGGATCCGATTCCGCGGTTTGAGAAAAAACTCCTCGAAATGAACGTCCTGACGACGGAGAAGATAGAGGAGATCAAAAAGGGTATTGAAAATGCATTGTCCGAAGCCGAGAAATTCGCCGAGGAAAGCGAATGGCCGGATCCCAGTGAAGTAACAGAGGACGTGTACACCGTTGAATCGAGCTTTGCTTAACCCATTCGGTATGTGTGACATAAGAAAAGGAGGGTATTATGGCTACTATGACTTTTGGACAAGCCCTGAACCACGCCCATAAACTTGAGATGGAAAGAGATCCCAACATTTATGTGGCCGGTGAGGACGTGGGGGTATATGGAGGTATTTTTGGTGTTACAGCCGGTTTGCTCGACCAGTTCGGCCCGGAGCGGGTTCGGGATACACCGATTACGGAAAGCGCAATTATCGGATCCGCAGTCGGTGCGGCCACAGTCGGTCTTCGACCGGTTATCGAACTGATGTTCGTCGACTTCATCGGTGTGGCCTTGGATCAACTTTATAACCAGGCCGCCAAAATGAAATATATGTTCGGCGGCAAGGCCAAAATCCCACTAGTGATGCGAACCTCTTGTGGGGCCGGAATCGGCGCAGCGGCGCAGCATTCCCAATGCCTTGAAGCTTGGTTTATGCATGTGCCCGGCTTGAAGGTCGTTATGCCCAGCACCCCCTATGACGCCAAGGGGCTTCTAATCACATCGATTCGGGACGATAATCCCGTGGTTTTCCTGGAACATAAGATCCTTTATGGAGCGGAAGGGGAAGTGCCCGAGGAAGCCTTCACCATTCCTTTGGGCAAGGCCGACATCAAACGGGAAGGATCGGATGTAACGGTGGTGGCGACGGCCCAGATGGTTCACAATAGTTTAAGTGCGGCTGAAAAACTTGCCAGTGAGGGAATCCAAATCGAGGTCGTCGATCCCAGAACACTTTCGCCGTTGGATGAGGATACCATATTAGCGTCGGTTCGCAAGACTCACCGTCTGGTGATCGTCCATGAAGAAGTGAAATTCGCAG
>Ga0255058_10002097_pt1 | contig 11088 bp, 10 predicted proteins | sample Cases_109_9_MG_FD_188637 | JGI IMG/M metagenome (GOLD analysis project Ga0255058, IMG submission 188637) | Seawater microbial communities from Amundsen Gulf, Northwest Territories, Canada - Cases_109_9 | ecosystem: Environmental > Aquatic > Marine > Gulf | place: Canada: Northwest Territories... | reverse complement strand
GAACGGACCCTTGAGCCCGAGCACCCGCCGGATACCCCCGTCGACCTTTCCCGCTGCGAGCCCTGCGGCGGCCCAGCAGAGGTCGTGTAGCGCGAGCATCCGGGCGTAGAAACGCGCCTTGCGGGATCGGAGGTTCCACCAGCCGCCGCCGTCGCGAACCGCGGTCACGCGGCCGAGGATGCGATCTCGAGTCACGTGGGGATCGAGTCCCGGCACCGCGTCGCCGCGCGTGCGGTAGCGGGGCTGGTCCAGGGAGCGGGGCGCCGGACCGAGCAGCCGGTGCACGACCAGATAGTCCACCTGGCGAAAGACCAGCAGGTCGCCGCGACGCAACCGTTCCGGTGAGAAGTCGACCGCCAACACCTGCCCCTGGCGGAGCATGGGCATCATGCTGAGGCCCTGGACGCGGACGGTCCCGCCCCGACCGGCAGACCCGAGCATCTCCACGGCCGCGTCGAGCAGTTCGACGGGTAACTGGGAGGCCGTTCGCTTCACGGATCTAGTCTAGGGGCAAAAAAAGTCAACCCCCTCCGAGCCTGCGGGGGGGCATGTCCATCAGGCCCGGAGAGGGTTCGACACTGACCAGGAGGAGGTCATGTCCACCCCACTTTGAGCAAGCCCGATGCCAGCCCCTCCCGATGCCGCCAAACAGAGTTTCTTTAGCCTTTCGACCCCGTTCGACGGCCCGGACACCGTGACGTGTGTCGGAAATTGGACGCCACACTGACGCAGGGCGACACTCGCGGATGCCGAATTGACGCTGCCCGCTCAGCTGGAGCTGGCCGCCTCCCTGAGGACCGCGCGGGCGATCACCAGGCGCTGGATCTGGTTGGTGCCCTCGTAGATCTGGGTGATCTTGGCATCCCGCATGTATTTCTCGATCGGGTAGTCCTTGATGTATCCATACCCACCGAAGAGCTGCACCGCATCGGTGGTGACCTTCATCGCCATGTCGGTGGCCGCCAGCTTGGCCATCGCCGCGAGCTTCGAGACGTTCTTGGCGCCCGCGTCGGCCGCACGGGCCGCGGTGTAGATCAAATGCCGAGCCATCTCGATCTGTGTGGCCATGTCGGCCAGCATCCACTGGATCCCCTGGAACGAGTTGATCGCCTGGCCGAACTGATGGCGCTTGCCGGTGTAGTCCACCGCCAGTTCGAACGCGCCTTGGGCCAAGCCCAGGGCCTGAGCCGCCACGCCCGGACGGGCCAGGTCGAGGGTCATCATGGCGTGTTTGAACCCCAAGCCCTCCTTGCCGCCAAGCAGGTTCTCGACCGGGACGCGGCAGTTTTCCAGGTGCAGCTCCACGACGGGTACGCAGCGGATCCCCATCTTGTCCTCGTGCTTGCCGACCCGGTAGCCCTCGGTCCCGGCCTCGACGACGAGCGCCGAGATGCCGCGAGCCCCGCGGCCCTCGGCGGTGACCGCGAAGACCGTGTTCAGGGAGGCCACCGCGCCGCCGGTATTCCACTTCTTCTCGCCGTTGAGGACGTAGTGATCGCCCTCGAGCACGGCGCGGGTCGACATCCCACCGGCGTCCGAGCCGGCGTCCTTTTCGGAGAGAGCGAAGGCGATCAGTTTCTCTCCGGATGCGATCCCGGGGAGCCAGCGCCGCTTCTGCTCGTCGGTGCCTGCGACGATGATCGGGAACGACCCGAGAGCGTTGACGGCGTAGGCGACGCCCATCCCACCGCAGGCCCGAGAGAGCTGCTCGATCACGAGACAAAGGTTGAGCACGCCGCCGCCCGCACCGCCGTGCTCCTTGGGGATCCACACCCCGGAGAGGCCGGCCTTCGTGATCGCCTTCTGAAACTCCCACGGGTATTCCTGCTCCCGATCGTACTTCGCCGCCACCGGCCGGATCACCTTCTCGGCGACCTCGTGGGCGCGCTCGATGTACTCCAGGTTCTCGGACGTCAGAAGTTCCTTGATCATGCGGCTCCTCGACATGTCGGAGGGGGCTGCCGGAGCTAGGCTATCACCGCTGGACAGGCTCAGCGGGCGTATTCGACGGCCCGAGTCTCCCGTATCACCGTGATCTTGATCTTGCCGGGATAATCCATCTCGGACTCGATGCGAGTCGCCAGGTCCGACGCCAGCAGGTCGACCTGTGCGTCGTCGACCCGCTTCGAGCGGGCGATGACGCGGATCTCACGGCCGGCCTGGATGGCGTAGCTCTGCTCGACGCCGTCCATCGAGTTCGCCAACTCTTCCAGCTTCTCGATGCGCTTGATGTACTCCGCCACCGTCTTGCGCCGGGCGCCGGGGCGGGCGCCGGACAACGAGTCGGCGGCAGAGACCAGCACCGAGATCGGTGACGTGGCTTCGCAGTCCTCGTGATGAGATGCCGCGGCGTTGGCCACGACCTCGTGCTCGCCGTACTTCTCGGCCGCTTCGGCCCCGATCTCGGGATGGGTGCCCTCGCGCTCGTAGTCGATCGCCTTGCCGATGTCATGGAACAAGCCGGCGCGGCGGGCGAGCTTCTCGTCCAGGCGCAGCTCGGCGGCCAGCATACCAGTCAGATAGGCCACCTCCTTCGAGTGCAGCAGCACGTTCTGGCCGTAGGAGGTGCGGAACCGGAGCCGCCCCAGCAGCTTGACCATCTCGGGGTGGACTTTCTTGATACCCAGTTCCTTCAGCACGTCCTGTCCGGCCTTGCGCATCTCGTCGTCGAGCCGGCGCTTGTTGCGCTTGGTGAGCTCGTCGATGCGGCGCGGATGGATGTTGCCGTCCTTGACGAGTGTCTCGAGCACGCGGCGCGCAATCTCGCGGTTGACCGGATTGTAGCCGGAGAGGGTGACGGTCTCGGCCTCTTCGTCGAGGAGCAACTGGATGCCCGTCGCGTTCTCGAACGCGCGGATGTTCTTGCCCTCCTGACCGATGATGCGCCCCTTGAGATCGCTACCCTTGGGCAGGTCGAAGCTGCTGATCGTGCGCTCGGAGCTGAACTCGGACGCGGCGCGCTCGATCGCCAGGGCCATGATCTTGGTCGCCTCCGCCTCGGCGTTGCGCTGGGCCTCGTCCTTGACCTCCTTGATCATGACCGCCGCCTCGAGGCGGGTCTTCGCCTTGAGGTTGGCCAGCAGTTGCCGGCGAGCCTCGTCGCGCGTCATGCCCGAGACCCGCTCGAGCCGGGAGTTCTGCTCCTCCACCATCGCTTCCGCCCGCTGGCGTGCCTGCGCCAGCTCGGCGCTTGCGATTTCGAAGGCCTGCTCGGCCTCGTCCAGCGCCTGCTGCCGGGCCTCGATTCCCCGCGTGCGTTCCTCCAACTCGGCGCCGGTCGTCTTGATCTCGCGCTCGCGCTTGGCCAGTTGCCCCTTCCGCGAACGGTTGTCGCGATCGGCCTTGTTGCGCTGGTGGAGGATCTCTTCCTTGGTTTCGAGGATCGACTTGCGTTTGGCCTTCTCGGCCTCGCGTCGGGCGCCACGTAGTGTCACGTCGGCACGTTGCTTCATCGCCTCGAGGCTCTTGCTGCCGAAGCGGTTGTTGAGCAGCCAGCCCAGGAAGAGGCCGATGGCCCCGGCGGCCACGCTCAACGCGATGACGGTGACGTTGCTCATGCAGGTTCCCCGAGTGCGTCAATCCACCGTAGCATCGCCGCGCGGAAAGCGTCAAATGGTTGCCAGGTCAACGGTTACGCCCGCGCATGTTGGCCGCCAAGATTCTCTTGCGCAGACGGAAGGCCTTGGGCGTCACCTCGACGAGCTCGTCCTCGCGGATGAACTCCAGCGCCTGTTCCAGGCTCAGCGAGCGGGGCGGGATCAGCCGCACCGTGGCATCGGATCCGGCGGCCCGCATGTTCGTGAGCTTCTTTTCCTTGGTGATGTTGACGTCCAGGTCGTTGGAACGGGAGTTCTCACCGACAATCTGCCCCTCGTAGACCTGCGCCCCGGGGCCGACCAGGAGCGTGCCTCGAGGCTGCAGGTTCTCGATGGCGTAGGCGGTCGTGCGGCCGGAGCGGTCGGCGACCAGCACGCCCGTCGCCCGGTGGGCGATCTCGCCCTGCCAGGGGTCGTAGCCGTCGAACAGGTGGTTGGCGATCCCCGTGCCCCGCGTATCGGTGAGAAAGTCGGTCCGGAAGCCGATCAATCCCCGGGACGGCAGCCGAAATTCCATCCGCACGCGGCCGGTGCCGTGGTTGACCATTTTGGTCATGCGGCCCTTGCGACTGCCGAGCTTCTCGGTGACCACCCCGATGTACTCCTCGGGGCAGTCGATCACCAGCTGCTCCATCGGCTCGTGAAGTTGGCCGTCGATCTCGCGGGTCAGGATCTGTGGCTTGCCGGCCTGCATCTCGTAGCCCTCGCGACGCATCATCTCGATCAGGATCGCCAGTTGCAGCTCTCCGCGGCCGGAGACCTTGAAAGCGTCGGACGAGTCGGTCTCCTCGACCCGGATCGACACGTTGGTGAGAATCTCCTTGTAGAGGCGTTCGCGCAGCTTGCTGGAAGTGACGTACTTCCCCTCGAGGCCCGACATCGGCGAGTCGTTGACCCGTAGCTCCACGGCGAGGGTGGGCTCGTCGACCTTGATCGGCGGCAGCGGCCGCGGGTCATCCGGCACCGACAGCGTCTCGCCGATGTTGACCGCCTCGACACCGGTCACCGCGACGATCGCCCCGGGGCCGGCCTTTCCGATCTCGACCCGACGCAGCCCGTCGTAGCCGAACAGGCCCGAGATCTTGCAGACGACCGTCGATCCGTCGAGACGACAGTGGGCGACCTCCTGGCCCTTGGCAACGTTGCCGTTGAAGACGCGACCGATGGCCAGACGTCCGAGATAATCGTCGTAGTCGAGGGTCGTCACCAGGACTTGCAACGGCATGTCCGGGTCGAACGCGGGCGCCGGGATGCTGCGTAGAATCTCGTCGAGCAGCGGAACCAGAGGCCCGTCGGGTCCGTCGGGCGCGCGGCGGCAGGTGCCCTTGCGGGCGTTGCAGTAGAGCACCGGGAACTCGAGCTGTTCCTCGGCCGCATCGAGATCGATGAACAGATCGTAGATCTCGTTGAGCACCTCCGCCACGCGGGCGTCGGATCGGTCGATCTTGTTGATGACCACGATCGGCGCCAGACCGGCCTCGAGGGCCTTGCGCAACACGAAACGCGTCTGGGGAAGCGGTCCCTCGCTGGCGTCCACCAGCAGCATCACCCCGTCGACCATCTTCAGCGTGCGCTCGACCTCGCCGCCGAAATCGGCGTGGCCGGGCGTGTCCACGATGTTGATTCGCGTCCCTCGATAGACGATCGAGGTGTTCTTGGCCATGATGGTGATGCCCTTCTCGCGCTCGAGGTCGATCGAGTCCATCACCCGTTCGTTGACGTCCTGGTTCTCCCGAAAGATGCCGCTCTGCCAGAGCAAGGCGTCGACAAGGGTCGTCTTGCCGTGATCGACGTGGGCGATGATCGCCAGATTCCGGATCGCTTCCGCGCGTTCGCGAGCCATGGGTCGGTACCTCCAGTTCGTGGGTGGGGAATTATAGGGGAACCGCCGACGCCGAGGGGCGTCGGGAATTCGTGGCGCCGGTCGGCTGTTGAATGCTGTCAGGGCGTTGTCCAGGCCCGGCTGCGGCGCCCACGTAGGGACCCGGGGGCCAATGCTCGAAGAACCGCAGCGCCACTTCGTCACTGAGTCCCTGGCCTACGTCCCGGCGGTGGCCCGGCGGTTCCTGGGTCGCGGGCTGCCGATCGATGAGCTGACCGCAGCTGGAAACCTCGGCTTGGTCCAGGCTGCCCTTCGTTTCGACCCGGACCGCAACGTCAAGTTCCTGACCTACGCCGACTGGTGGATCCGCAAGGCGATACATCAGGCGATCGGCGAGCAGGTGGGGGCCGTTCGCCTGCCGCGTTACCAGTACGAACGGCTGCGAGCCCTCTACGCGGCGCGTTCGGAGCTGATGTCGCGCGGGCGCGAGCCCAACGCCGAGCAACTGGCCGAGACCTCGGGCCTGGCGCCGGACGCGATCGGGCAACTGCTTATCGTGATGCGCGGCGTAGTCTCCCTCGAGCAACCGATCTCCCCCGGCGACAGCCGCACGTTCGAGGAGACGCTGGCCGACCCGGGCGCGGTGGAGCCCCTGCGCCATATCGAGCGGCTCGACCGGCACCGGGGTTTGCGACGTCAGTTGAACACTCTCAACCCTCGCGAGCTCCACATCCTGCGGCTGCGCTTCGGCCTCGGCGGAACGACGCCGTTGACCCTACGCCAGGCCGGACGGACGCTGGGGATCAGCCGCGAACGGGTGCGACAGATCGAGATGCGGGCCCTGCTGAAGCTGCGCCGGCAGATGTGACGTTCCCTTCTCGGACCTCGCGCGCCGCGATCCGCTCTCGCCGCGGTGCTAGAATTGGCGTCTTTCGGCGCCACGCACCATGACACACCACGAGGCCGGCGATCCTGACCTGGAACGGATCGAGTCGATCTACGACGCCCTGGATCGGGGCCAACCGGAACAGGCCCTGGAGTTGGCGCAGGGCGTCGCCGACGCGCCAACCGACCCGGTTCTGCACCTGCTGGCCGGCGTCGCCCTGCTCGAGCTGGACCGGCCGGCAGAGGCGCTCATCGACCTCGAGCGGGCCGCCGAGCTCGATCCCGAGGATGCCGAGATCCTCGGCAAGCTGGCGTTGGCATCCTTCCTCTGCTGCCGCTTCGACGCGGCCGCCGGGCAGATCGCCCGGGCACTGGTGGCAGACGACAAGCTCCCCGAGGCCCACTACGTCCAGGCGCTGCTCCGCGAACGGGCGGGCGACGCGGTGGCCGCGGAGCGACACTACGCGCAGGCCGCCGCGTTGGCGCCTGAAGCATTCCCGCCGCCGGTTCGACTGGACCGGGAGACCTTCGAGGCCCGCCTGCAGGAGGCGATGGAACGGCTCCCCGGCGAATACCGCAGGCACCTCGATCAAGTCGTCGTCACCGTCGAAGACCTGCCCTCCGACGAGATCCTCACCGACGGCGATCCGCCGTTGGACCCCGAGGGCACGTTGGGGCTGTTCGTCGGTGTCTCGCGCGATCGAGAAAGCTCCCTTGGCCCGGGAGGCGAGCTCCCCGCCCGGATCCTCCTCTTCAAGAAGAACCTCGAACGTCTCGCCCTCTCCCCTGCCGAGCTGTCGGAAGAGATCGCCGTCACGCTCTACCACGAGCTCGGGCACTACCTCGGACTGGACGAGGACGAGCTCGCCGACATCGACCTCGCCTGACCCGGTGGACCACCGGCTACCCCTGCCCTTCGACCCAGGCCTCGCCGCCGTCGAAGACCTCGCGCTTCCAGATCGGCACGGTCTTCTTGAGGGCATCGATCACGAACCGACAGGCGTCCATCCCGGCGGCCCGGTGGACGGAACCGACGGCGACACCGACGGCAATCTCGCCGATCTGCAGCAGGCCGATGCGGTGTGCCGCCACGATGGTAGAAACCTCGAAGCGCCGTAGGGCCTCCTGCTCGATCCGCGCCATCTCGGCCTCGGCCATCCCCTCGTAGGCCGAGTACTCCAGCTGCAGCACCCGGCGCCCATGGCTATGGTTGCGCACGACGCCGAGGAAGAGCGCCACGGCTCCGTCGCCGTCGCCACGGGCAGCCTCGATCAACGCCTCGGCGCGAATCGGCCCGGTCTGCAGGCGAACCATTTCAACCTCCGCTGACCGGCGGAAGGAACGCCACCTCGCGCACGCCCGCCAGGCTGCGCTTCCAGTCTGCATACTCGCGGTCGCAGGCGACCAGCGGCCGGTAGGAAATCGTCGCCAGTTCCGGGTGGCGCTCGGTCAGCCGACGCCATAGCTCGTGGACATCGATCGACGGATCGATCTCGATGGACTCCCTCGCAAGCCGGGTCTTGTCGGTCAGGGATGCGAAGTAGCGGACCTCGACCAGCATCGTGCGCTCACCCGACCGAGTCGCGAGACGATGCCGCCAGCAACGACCTGGCCCGCTCCGTGACCACGGCGACGGCCTGTTCCATCGACTGCGTCAACACGATCCCCGAGGCGTTGCGGTGGCCTCCGCCGCCGAATTCGCTGGCGAGCTGGTGAACGTCCAGCTCTCCCTTGGATCGCAGCGAGACCTTGACCCTGCCGTCGGCCAGCTCGCGAAACAGCAACGCCACCTGGACCCCGTCCATCGCCAGCAACGCCGTCGTGATCTCGGACGTGTCCTCGTCCTCGGCTGCCAGGGACTTGATCAGCGTGCGCGGTACACGGACCGAGGCCACGGTCCCACCGGCCTCCATCTTCAGTTCGACCAGTGCGTGGCCGAGCAAGCGGGTGAAGGCTTCGGAGTTGCGCTCGTAGACGGTGCGGTAGGTGCGGGCCGGTTCGACGCCGAGACGGACCAGATGGGCCGCGATCTCGTAACTCTGGGCGTTGGTCGACTTGAAGCGAAAGAAGCCAGTGTCGGTCGCCAGTCCGACGAAGAGCGCCTCGGCCGCCTGCCGGTCGGGCGTCCACCCCTGCGAACGCACGAGTTCGTAGATCATGGCCGTCGTTGCCGAGGCTTCGACGTCGACGATGTTGTCAACCCACGGCGCGTCGCGGGAAGGGTGGTGATCGATGCACAGGACCCGGTCGGCCACGGCCAACAGCGGCCCTTCCATCCGGCCAAGGCGGTCGGGCACCGAGTTGTCGACCAGGATCACGAGGTCGGCCTGGTCGAGGGCCTCGGGCGTACGCTGCTCATCGAAGAGCTCGATCTCGATCGAACCGTCGAGCAGGTACTGCAGGACCGGCGGCGGCGGATCGTCATTGACAATGCGCACCCGCTTACCGACGGAAAGCAGAAAACGCGCCAGGCTGACCTCGGAACCGATCGCGTCGCCGTCGGGGTTGAGGTGGGTCGACAGAACGATGGACTCGGCCCCGTCCAGCTTCTTGCGAAACAATGCCTGCGAGTCAGCTTTGATCACGTCGACCCAACGGACCGACCGTCGGTCCCGTTTCATGCAGGAGCGCAGCCTTCGGCTCCGGCGGTTCTGCGTTCACCACGTTGAAAACGGACCCGGATGCGCACGGAAGACATCGAGGCAAGATCGCGGCGGCAAATAAGTGGTCCAAGTTAGCGCCGCCGTCCCGGAACTGTCAAGCGCGCCGCGAGGAGGCGTCCGCCCGCCAGAACGTGAACGAGAGGACGGGGGTCACTCGCCGCCGGCCGGCCGATGATCCAGCAGTCCCTTGAGAATCAGCGCCTGGTACCAAGCGTCGTAGTCCGCCCGGTGCACGCGTGCGGGATCCATCGCCGGCAGGTCCAGACGACGTTTCAGGACGCTCTTCGACGTCGCGTTCCACGACAGGTCCAGCCGCCCCATGGCCAGCGATTTGGTGTCGATACCCTTGTAGCCGAAGGGGTTCTCGAGTCCGAAGTGCGCGTAGTAGTACGCGATGTAAGCCCAATCGAAGACGGCATTGTGGCCGACGAAGATCGGCCGCTCCCGCGACGCGCCGTTCTGTTCGGCGACCCAGTTGGAGAACCCCTGCATCGCTTCGGCAGGTTCGATGCCGTCTCGGCGCAAGCGCTCGACATCGAGGCCGCAAACAGCCAGCGCCGCGGGGTCGAAGCCGGGGAAGACCGGCTTGAGTTCGACGTAGTACGAGTCACCCAGCAGGTGGTGGTCGCCCTCCGGTCGCACGGCCACCGCTCCGATGGAAAGCAGATTGTACAGCGGCGCCAGTTGTCCCGACGCCTCACAGTCGATACAGAAATAGGTCATCTCGAGGAGTTCTCCCGCCGAGCATTATGCACGAAGGGCCACGGCGGCTCCTCGACCGACGTCGCATCGACTATAGTCTCTCGCGATGACGATGCGTTCGGTGGCGAGCGGACTGGACCGGCTGGCGGCCGAGGGCCCGTCGGTGGCCGGCTTGGCACCGGGCGCACGCATCGGATTGCTGGCACACCCGGGTTCGGTGGACCGCCAGGCGCGGCACGCCGTACGGATCCTCGGCGACGGCGGAGCGCTTGTGCCGGTTCGGCTGTTCGCGCCCGAGCACGGGCTGTGGGGGCGGGCACAGGACATGGAACAGGTGGCCCCGGACACCGATCCCGTGTCGGGGTTGCCGGTCGTCAGTCTCTACGGCACGGAGAGCGAATCGCTGCGTCCGCCGCCCGAGAGCCTCGCCGGGTTGGACGCTATCGTCTGTGACCTGCAGGACGTCGGGTCCCGCTACTACACCTATGTGTACACCATCTCCTTCGTCATGGAGGCCGCGGCCGAGGCCGCAGTGCCGGTCGTGGTTCTCGACCGCCCGAATCCGATCGGTGGCTCCCGCTGCGAGGGACCGGTGCTCGATCCCGCGCTGGCCTCGTTTGTCGGCCGCTACCCGCTGCCCGTGCGCCACGGCATGACCGTGGGCGAATTGGCGCAGCTGTTCAACGGGGCCTTCGGCATCGGCTGCGAGCTGCGGGTCGTTGGCCTGGAGGGCTGGCGGCGATCGATGGCCTTCTCCGAGACGGGATTGCCGTGGGTCCCTCCATCGCCGAACATGCCGTCGCTGTCGACGGCCCGGGTCTACCCGGGGGGCTGCCTCATCGAGGGCACCCTGCTCTCCGAGGGCAGGGGCACCACCCTCCCCTTCGAGCTGGTCGGAGCGCCCTGGATCGACGCGCGTGCCCTCGCCGACCGCATGCGCCACGCCCGTCTGCCGGGGGTGCTGTTTCGCGAGGCCTCCTTCCGACCCGAGTTCCAGAAGCACGCCAAGCGTCCGTGCGGTGGCGTGCAGGTGATCGTTCAGGATCCCGACAGCTTCCGACCCTTCACGACCTATCTCTGCCTGATCCGCGAGGCCCGCGCCCTGGACCCCGAGGCGTTCGGCTGGCGCAGCGAGCCCTACGAATTCGAGTCCGGGCGCCTGGCGATCGACCTGCTGCTCGGTCGGACTGAGTTGCGCCCGATGCTCGAGTCGAACGCCGAGCTGCACGAGATCGTCGCCAGCTGGTCGGAAGGTTTGCGGGAGTTTCGCCGGTTGCGCGAGTCGTTCCTGCTCTATTCGTGATCCTGGCGCGTTCGGTCCCACAGCTTGAGGTACTTCAGTACAACGTAGAAGGCCGAACCCACGGCAACGACGAAGCCTCGCGTGCCGTCCAGCAGCCCCCCCTTGAGCAGCAGGATC
>Ga0255058_10002095_pt1 | contig 11098 bp, 9 predicted proteins | sample Cases_109_9_MG_FD_188637 | JGI IMG/M metagenome (GOLD analysis project Ga0255058, IMG submission 188637) | Seawater microbial communities from Amundsen Gulf, Northwest Territories, Canada - Cases_109_9 | ecosystem: Environmental > Aquatic > Marine > Gulf | place: Canada: Northwest Territories... | reverse complement strand
ATCAAGCACGCGACGACGCCGGGGCTGATGGCGAGCATATTCGGCATCGGCACGCTGGCGAAGATCGAGTGTGTCGAACACGAGGTGCTGGACCTGATGACGTTCGACCGCATCGCTCAGCGGATGGTCTATGCGGTCGACGGCGTGCGGTTCGCGCTCGTGAACACGCACCTGCACCACCCACCGGAGGCGGCCGATGAGCGCGCCGAGCAGGCGGAGTACATCCTCCACTGGCTCGACCGGCACGAGGTGCTGCCGACGGTCGTCAGCGGCGACTTCAACGCGTACGAGGGCGAGCGGACGATCGAGATCATGAAGGGGCGCTTTCGCTCGGCGTTCGAGGCGGCGAACGGTCACGAGCCGGAGAAGACGTGGCCGACGCCCGTGAACACGTTCGACAAGTCGCCGGCGGGAACGCTCGACTACATCTACGTGTCGCCCGAGTTCAAGATCGTCGAGGCGGGCCTGGCGTTCGACCAACCTGCCCCGGACAACGCCGACCTCTATCCGTCCGACCACCTCGGGTTGTACGCGATCCTCGAGCTGGACGGGTGAGCGGCGAGACGACGCTGACGATCGCGGCCGGAGATGGTACGGGTGCGAGCGGGCGGAAGCGGCGGATGGGGCCCGATTGAAACCGGGGGCTCTTTTCGCTACGATGGTGTGGTGGAGCGGGTCGGGGCCCGCTCTTTTTTGCCGAAGTGGCGGAATTGGCAGACGCGGCAGACTCAAAATCTGCTGAGGGGTAACCCTCGTGCCGGTTCGAGTCCGGCCTTCGGCACCATAAAAATGCATGCGCCGGCCTCAGTGCCGAGTGGTGTAAAGGTAGCACACGGGACTTTGAATCCCATAGTCCAGGTTCGAATCCTGGCTCGGCAGCCAGGCAACGGTAGACTGTCAGACACGCGCTCCCGGGTAGCTCAATTGGTAGAGCGGGCGGCTGTTAACCGCTAGGTTACAGGTTCGAGTCCTGTCCCGGGAGCCAGTTCATGTCTACGCGAGGTAGACTCCGAGAAACTCGCTAGTCGACTCGGAACACGTGGAGCGTGATCCAAGAGCCGGCAGAGGCGTTGCACTTCGGGTGGTTTGGGTTACCAGGCGGGCAACCGCCACCACCACCGCCGCCGGGACCGCCGCCACCACCACCACCGAGATCGTCGGTGTGGTCGTAGATGGCGTTGAGTTGCTCCGCGTCGTGGATGTTCGGAGCCGGGTAGTCACCCAGGGAGCTGTTCATGCATGTGTCGTCGGGACTGCCCCCCGCGGCGCCGTCAAAGTTGTGGTCGAGTCCCCAGATGTGACCGAGCTCCTGACAGACAACATGATCCCATTCATCGAACGTCAGGGAGTTGAGATACAGACGGTTCAGCTCAACCTTGCCGGCCTGAATGTGGCCAGCGCTGTCGATTGAGATGCGAGCCACGCCGAGCCAGTTGGCATTCATCCTCTTGACCACGACGGTCACGTCGCCTTTCCCAGAGGTCATCTGTGGTGCGATGGGTGTGGCGAGGTCGTTCCATTCGGCGACCGCCGAAGGAATGTCGAACAGTGAAGAGGACGTCTTGTCGACGACTGTGGGGGCAAGGTTGTCGCCGGGCCAATGGTAACCGTTCCAGGCATGGTCAGCGGAAGCGGTTGCAACGAGCGTTAGCACCGCCACCACCGCAATCGTCAATGCGAGCAGCTTCTTCATTTGTCCCTATTCCCTCCCAAACCCTTCGGGCGTTCTCGAAGTGCGAATGTGAGGATGATGATAGTCCCCGGTATGGAATCCGTCAAGAGTATTCCGGAAACAAACGTCATATATTGGCAACCAATTAAGCTGGGGTGTCACAGCATGCTTTGAGGAACCGAATCGGGGAGCCAACTCACGCATGCACGCGGCGGCGCGCCCGGCCCTCTGTTCAGGCCGGCAGCGAGGCGGCGACGGTGTAGGAGCGGGCTTGTAGGGGACGCCCTCACAACATATGCGGTTCAGTAGGCCGAGCGTATCTATTTGCCCGAGTGTGCTGTGGGGCCATGCCCCCCAATTCACTGGACAGAGTATCGGCAAGCTGGTATAACGGCGGGAACCGTGACTATGGCATTGCGGCTGCTACGGTCTCGGCGCAAACTCCTCACGGCCGAAACGAGGATGAGGGTTCCTCTGGGACCCAACTCAGGCCGGTCAGTCAAAACGGAAGGAATGAACGCCAATGCTTCAACGACTAGTAGCTACCTTCGCGGGGGGTCTTCTCCTCGTGGCAGTGACCGTTCCCGCCCTGGGCGGCGGCAGCGCTCTGGCCTTTAGCAACAACGCCAACCCTAACGCTGCTGACGGCCAGGCCAACGCTATCGCCAACTGCGCTGACAACATCCTCAAGCAGAACGCCAACGGACAGACGGGGTCTGCCACCGGCAACAACGACCACGACAACAAGACCCTCAACACCGCAGTTACAGACTGCGACCACTTCTGGAACCAGCCCAACAACTAGAGGGGTTTAACCAGACTTGAGGGGGGCGCCGGCCGCAAGGGCGCCCCCCCTCTCTTCTTGTGACTAGTCTGAGCCTGAGCATACCTGCCTGAACGTGTCCCGTCTGTGGGGCCCGTCCCGGTGGCGAGTGGGGTAAAGCGTGACACCTGCTCTGCGGCCAGCGCACGGGCTGGCGTCGCGAAGAGCCAAGAGGGCGCGTCCCATACGTGAGACGACGCCACACGGCAGCCGGCCGTTGACCATAACTTCACGGTGAGAATGCGGCGAGTCCCGTTTGCGACACTGTGCGCAGAAGAAGACGGCGGTATATCCGTAAGCAGGAGGGCTCGTATGTCGAGCAAGGTTATAGTCGTGATAACGGACCTGGACAACGCTGCGCATGGTGAGATCAATGTGCTGGAGAGTCCGGAGGAAGCCGCTCAGCTTGTCGAGACGCTGATCGAGTCCGGTTACGACCAAGCGCGAATCCGGGCGTTCGCGGCCGACGAGTTCCACATTAATGTTCACCACCGGCCCGTTGTCGCCCTCACAACGGCCGCCGATGCGGAGACGATTGAGCAGCCGGAACTCTCCGGGACTGACGAAGAGGCTGACCAGAAGGAGAACGCCCCGGCCGTCGGCGCCGAATTGGCGGCGCCGCTGCTGAGGGTGGAAGCCGCCCCCGAGCCCTTCATGCGTAACGGCGTGCGCTTCTCTACTCAGTTCGGGCCTGCGTAGCAGAGGAAGCGAAACAGTCGCCCCTTCCTTCCCGTCATCGCCGAAGCCGGGGCAAGCGAGCCCTCCGCTTGCCCCGGCTGCCTGTTCCTGCACCCCGATCTCCGCTAGGATTAGGCACCGTGACACTCACCGACAGGGCGCTCGCCACTGACCTCGGCAACTTTGCGCTCGGCAACGAGGTTTTCGAGCTGCTGGGCGCGACGTTCCTGCGCAACCGCGCTTCGCCCGACATCTACGACGCCAACCACGTGGCCGACGCCCGGCCGACGACGCCGGCGCAGATCGAGGAGTTCCTCGCCGCCATCGACCGGGAGTACGAAGCGGCGAAGCACCGGCGCTTCGACATCGACTATCGGACTCCGCCCGAGTTTGTCGCGCGCCTGGCGCTCGAGGGGTACGAGCGCGAGGACGGCCTGATCTCAGTGCTTGAGGGCGAGCTGCTGGGCCCGGCGCCGGAGGAGTTCGACATCCGTCCGGTCGAGTCGGAGTTGGGCTGGAGTGCGTACTGGGAGGTGATGCACGAGGACTGGCGCGAGCACAACGTCCAGCGGAAGCGCAAGGTGAAGGTCGAAATCGCGCGGCAGATGCTGCATGTGAAGCGCCTGAAGCAGCCGCCTGTGCAGTACTTCCTGGCGTACGTGAAGGACAGGCCCGTCGCCTACTTCAACTCCTGGGCCGGAGTCGACGGCGTGGGCCAGGTTGAGGACCTGTTCACGCTGCCGAGGTTCCGGAAGCGCGGCATCGCCCGCGCCCTCATCTACCATTGTGTAGCGGACGCGCGTGCGAAGGGCGCCGGCCCCGTGATCATCGCCGCGGATCCGAATGGCACGCCAAAGCGAATCTACGCGGCGATGGGGTTCCGGCCTGTGGCGGTGCAATCACAGTACACGAAGCACCTCGACCGGTAGGTCGGGGCTATCAACAAACTCTAGTTGTTCCCGATCCGTCGCTCCCGTATAGTGTTCACGATGACCTGCCAGGCGCCGATATGAGAGAAACCAAGCCCGTTCAAGAGACGCCCAGCGCCGATCCGTTGCCCCCGCCTCCCGACGACATTTCGATAGACGAAATGAACAAGGAGCGCTATGACGGGGCCGACGACAGGGATATATTCTCGAAGATACAGCAGTTTACGCTGGCCGACCGCGCCCGCGACCTGGACATCTACCCGTTCTTCCAGCCGCTGGACAACAACGATGGGCCCGTCGCCCAGATCTATGGTAAGACGGTCCTCATGTTCGGCTCGAACAACTACCTGGGGTTGACGCGCCATCCATACGTCATCGACAAGACCCGCGCAGCGGTCCTCAAGTTCGGCACGTCGATGACCGGGTCGCGCTTCCTCAATGGCAGCATGAAGATGCACGAGGAGCTGGAGGGCCGCATCGCCAAGTTCCTGCGCATGGAGGCGGCGCTCGTCTTCACGACCGGCTACCAGACGAACCTGGGAATCATCTCGGCCCTCGTCGATAAGAAGTCGGTCGCGATCGTCGACAAGGCGGACCACGCGAGCATCTACGACGGCTGCCAACTGGCGGACGGCGACATGGTGCGCTTCCGCCACAATGACCCAGACCACCTGGACCAGATACTGTCGCGGACCAAGAAGGCCCCCCTCGTGATCGTTGACGGCGTGTACAGCATGGCCGGCGATATCGCTCCCCTGCCGGAGCTGTCGGCGGTTTGCAAGAAGCATCGCGCGCGGCTGGTAGTGGACGACGCGCACGGGCTGGGCGTGCTGGGAGAGGGCGGCCGCGGCACCCCCAGTCACTTCGACCTCGAGGACGAGGTCGACCTGGTCATGGGGACGTTCTCGAAGTCGCTGGCGTCGATCGGCGGTTTCGTGGCCGGGCCGCCTGCCGTGCTCGACTGGATCAAGCACTTCGCCCGTTCGATGCTCTTCAGCGCGAGCCTGCCACCGGCGTCGACGGCCGCGGCGCTGGCGTCGCTGGACGTAATAGAGCGCGAGCCGGAGATCGTCGATCGGCTGCGGAAGGTTGGCCAGCAATGGCGCGAGGGGCTGAGGGAGCGTGGGTTCGACGTAGGCCAGTCAAACACACCGATCGTTCCGGTGAACGTCGGGGAAGAGTACCGGACGCTGATGTTCTGGAAAGCACTGCTGGAAGAGGGCGTGTACACGAACCCAGCCCTCTATCCGGCGGTGAACATGCGCGAAGCGATCCTGCGGACGAGCTGCATGGCGACGCACACGGAGGAGATGGTGGACGAGGCGCTCGGGAAGTTCGAGATGGTCGGCCGCAAGCTCGGTGTCATCACTTAGCGCGCCTCCCAAGACGATCCAGGTCGCGCCGGTCGAGTCGAAGGAAGAACTCGACGCCTTCATCCGCTTGCCCTGGCGCATCTACAAGGACAATCCCTACTGGGTAGCGCCCCTGCGCTACACCGAAAAGCACCGCTTCTCCGCGAAGCACAATCCGTTCTTCCAGCACGCCGACGTCCAACTGTTCCTCGCCCGGCGCGACGGCGACGTCGTCGGCCGCATATCCGCTCACATCGACCACGAGCACAACCGCTACCACGATGAGCGCACCGGGTTCTTCGGTTTCTTCGAATGTGAGGACAATCCGGAGACCGCACGTGCCCTCCTCACGACCGCCGAGGATTGGCTGCGCGCACGGGGTATGGACGAGATTCGCGGCCCGTTCAACTTCTCGGTCAACGGCGAGATCGGCTTCCTGGTCAAGGGCTTCGATTCTTCTCCGCTGCCTCTAATGACGTACACGCATGAGTACTACCTCCGTCTCGCCGAGGCGACAGGTTATGTCAAGGCCAAGGACGTCTTCGCCTGGCGCTGGGAGAGCCGGCCGGTGCCGGACGGCTCTCCGCGGCGGATGATCAACGAGCTTCGGGCGCGCCCGGGCGTGACGGTTCGCCGTGCCCGGAAGAAGGACTTCGACCGCGAGGTGCGGACGATTCTCGATCTTTACAACGACGCCTGGAGCGAGAACTGGGGTTTCGTTCCGGCAACAGACGCCGAGGCCGAGCAGATGGCGAAGGACCTGAAGCTCATCGTCGACCCCAGAATTATTCCGATCGTCGAGATCGACGGCGTGCCGGCGGGCGTAGCGCTGGGAGTACCTGACTTCAACTGGGCGCTGAAGCCGCTCAACGGCAGCCTCTTTCCGTTCGGCTGGCTCCGTTTCCTGTGGCGGCTCAAGGTGCGACGGCCCTCAGTGGGACGGCTGCTACTGTTCGGGCTCAAGAAGGAGTTCCGCACGCGCAAGTACGCGGGCCTGGTATACCTTCTCTGCGACGAGATGCACAGGGGCGCCGTCGAAAGCAAGCTCCAGTGGGCCGAATTCTCGTGGACGCTGGAGGACAACGGTCTGATCAACTCGCTGATTCAGAAGATCGGCGCAGACCGTTACAAGACGTATCGCATATACGAGAAGGCGCTCTCGTGAAAGTGCTCATCACGGGCGCCAGTGGCTTCCTGGGCTCGCACATCGCGGAGCAGTTCGCAGCCGCCGGGCACGAGATACGGCTCCTGCTGCGCAGAACCAGCAGGCGGGAATTCCTGGCCTTCTCTTACGAAGAGGCGATCGGAGACGTGACGGATCCGATCTCGCTTGGGCCAGCAGTCGAGGGTGTTGACGCAGTCGTGCACCCGGCGGGGCTAATCAAAGCGCGAAACGAGGCCGAGTTCCGCGCCGTCAACGACGAGGGCACTTCGAATCTCCTGAAGGCGATCGAAGAGCGGGCGCCCGACCTGCGGCGCTTCATCTACATCTCGAGCGTGTCGGCGCACGGCCCGAGCCCGGGTGGTGCGCCCCGACCGGCCGAAGCCGAACCGAAGCCCGTGAGCGCATACGGGCGTTCGAAGTTGGGCGGCGAGACCGCAACGCGCTCCTCGGCGCTGGCGGGCCGCTCAGTTATCTTCCGTATGCCGGTGATCTACGGACCCCGGGATCCGGCGCTGCTGCCGTTTTTCAAGGCCGTGCGCTATCGCATCGCGCCGCTCCTACGCGGCGGCCGCAACCGGCTGTCGATCATCTATGCGAGCGACGCGGCGAAGGCCGTCGTGGAGGCGACGACGGCAGAGGCGAACGTCGGCGGCCAGACGTACTCTCCAGAGGACGGCGTCGTATACGCCTGGCGGGACCTGCTTTCGGCGATCGAGAGTGCGAGCGGCCGGCGGGCGCTCATGCTGCCGGTGCCGCTGATCGGCTACCAGGCGGCGGGCTTCGCCAGCGAGCTATTCGGGCGGATCATCGGCCAGGCGCAGGTGTTCGACCGCGACAAAGTTCGCGAGATGCGCCGGCGCGCCTGGGTCTGCTCTTCCAGGGCGTTGCGGGAGGACCTCGGCTGGCGACCGAGCGTACAGATCGAGGAAGGCGCGCGGCTGACGCATCAGTGGTATCGCGAGGCCGGCTGGCTGTAGGCTAGCTGCGGCCCCCGGATGGCGCCGCCTCCGAGGTTAGAAATCCGTTAGATATTCGCCCGTTCCGCGCTAACGAGGGCCACCATACCTGCGTCTGCTGCAGATAAGCAACCTGCGCGCTTTACAGGTCTTGTTTGCGCTTGTTTCTCCACATTATCGCAGGATTTCTAGCCTCTCGTACGTCTTGCGTTGCGGCCCGATATGTTATTCTAGAGACGTTGACAAGGGCCGAATTCCCGCCTGATGAGGGTGGGGAACGGGGGACCCAAAACCAGTGGGGTGAATTCCCGCCTCGGCGGGATAGGCAATCTCCTTTAGCCGAACCCGACAGCTAACCCCGTAGGCACCAGGAGAGGCTACCGGAGCATAATCGGAGAGGCCCGGGGCAAGCCTCGGGTCTCTCTTTGTGCGACAGCGGCCTCTGCTAGAAGGGAGCTGTGACATGGTGACCATGCCAAGCCGCAGTGCCGACGCTGACGAGGCACGAGCCACGCAGAAGCGAGCCGCGCTTCTGTTCATCGAAGAGTTCAGGAACCGGAATGGCGCCCGCCCCAACGAGGGCAACGGAGACGGATTCGGTGTTCCGGATGGAGGCCCGCGGTACAGGGCGTACACGCTGGGCAACTTCCGGGACATGCCGCAGGTGAAGGAGCACCTGAGCGACGAGGAGATCTTCGCGATCGACGTGGTCGCGCGGGTGCTGCCGTTCAAGACGAACAGCTACGTCGTCGACGAGCTGATCGACTGGAACGACGTGCCCGACGATCCGATCTTCGTGCTCAACTTCCCGCGGAAGGAGATGCTCGAGCCGTGGCATTTCGATGAGATGGCGGCGCTCGTCCGGCGCGACGCGCCGAAGGCGGAGATCGACGCGCTCGCGAACCGCATCCGGCTGCGCCTGAACCCCCACCCGGCGGGCCAGATGGAGCACAACGTGCCCGAACTCAACGGCACGAAGCTGACCGGGATGCAGCACAAGTACCGCGAGACGGTGCTCTTCTTCCCGAGCAACGGCCAGACGTGCCACGCCTACTGCACATTCTGTTTCCGCTGGCCGCAGTTCGTCGGTATGGACGAGCTGAAGTTCGCGATGCGAGAGACCGAGCTGCTCGTCGAGTATCTTCGGGCGCACCCGGAGGTCAGCGATGTGCTGTTCACGGGCGGCGACCCGATGGTGATGCGCACGAAGAACCTGGAACGCTACATCCGGCCGCTGCTGGAGGCGAACCTGCCGAACCTGAGGACGATCCGCATCGGAACCAAGGCGCTGGGCTACTGGCCGTATCGCTTTACGACGGATGAAGACGCGGACGACGTGCTCAGGTTGTTCCGCGAGGTGTCCGACGCCGGAATCCACCTCGCAATCATGGCGCACTTCAACCACGACCGGGAGCTGAGCACGAAAGCGGTCGAGGAAGCTATCCGAAACATCAAGAAGACGGGCGCTGAGATCCGGACGCAGTCGCCACTGATGCGCAACATCAACGACGACCCGAAGGTCTGGAGCGAGATGTGGCGCCGACAGGTGGATCTGGGCTGCATTCCCTACTACATGTTCATCGCTCGTGATACCGGGGCTCAGGAGTACTTCAGCGTGCCGCTAGTGCGGGCGTGGGAGATCTTCCGCGAGGCCTACACTTCCGTCAGCGGCATCTGCCGCACGGTACGCGGGCCGAGCATGTCGGCGGACCCGGGCAAGGTGCAGGTGCTGGGCGTGACGGAGATCGGCGACCGCAAGGTGCTGACGCTGCGCATGCTGCAGGGCCGCGACCCGGACTGGGCGATGCGCCCGTTCTTCGCGGAGTACGACCCGTCCGCGATCTGGCTGAGCGATCTGCGACCGGCGTTCGGCGAACGTGAGTTCTTCTGGGAGCGAGAGCTGCAGGACGCATACGCAGCAGACGCCCGCGAACCAGCCGGCATTAGTTAACGCCGCGCCTCAAGCGAGACCAGGCCGGGAGTCCGCAAGGGCTCCCGGTTCCTTCCGGCGACGAGGTTTCTGCGGCCCTGAAGACGGCGTGAGAGTTCCGTGGAGCACTCAGGAGGGCCAGTGGCGGCCGTTGTCGGCGTTTGTTTGACAGTGCGCTTTTGGATATAATCCGCGCCGATAGCTTAGAGCTGAGTTGGGCCGCTGGTGGATGACGCCCCTGGATGTGTGGCAGGCCCGACTGGGAGGGTCGCCCGCACATGCCGCTCCAGGTGGAGCAGATAACTCGCCGCCTGAGAGGCACCTGGTGGTGGTCGCGCACGGTCGCAGGGCCGTGGGTCGGCGACCGGCGCCGCGCCGTGTCTCACCTCGCGCTGCTGACGGTCGCTGCCGTCACCATCGGCGCGGGGGTCGTGGGAGTGGAGCGGCACACCGGCTCGCCCGGCGACCTGGCGTACCTGACGCCGCCGGACCCGTCGAGCGACGAGAGCCTGCGCCTGAGGGCAGGTGCTGCGACGAGCGAAGAGGATCAATCGCCGGGGCCCTCTCCTGTCGCCGACTCCACACCAGCGGCGTACCTGACGCACGAAGTGCAGCCGGGCGACACGCTATACGGCATAGCCGAACAGTACGGCGTCGACGCGCAGTATTTGTTGTGGAACAACCCTGAGCTGACGGCGAACCCGGACCTGCTGATCATCGGCGCAAAGGTACTGGTGCCGGGAGTCAACGGCATTGTGTACGACGTGCGCCTCGGCGACACGATCAACGCCATCGCTGCGACGTACGACATCGACGCCGACGATGTCGTGAGTTTCGCACCGAACGAGCTGGACTCGGCCGACTACATCATCGAGGGGTCGGTGCTCGTGCTTCCCGGTGGGGTGCCGCCCCCGCCGCCGGCCCCCGAGCCGCTTGACGTGCCGGCATCGGGCCCGGTGCCCGCCGGAATAGATCCGACGTTCGTGCCGCCTCTGGTTGCGAGCGTTGGGTACATCTGGCCGGTGAACGGAACGCTCTGGGGCGGCTTCGGCCCGCGCTGGGGGAGCTTTCACAAGGGGATCGATATTGGCGCAAACGCGGGAACGGCCGTGACCGCAGCGGCGTCCGGCCAGGTCGTTCTCTCGACCTACAGCGATAACGGCTACGGGAGCTACGTCATCGTACAGCACGCCGACGGTTCACAGACGCTGTACGCGCACCTCTCAGAGCGCTACGTCGTGCTTGGCCAGAACGTGAACCAGGGCGAGGTCATCGGCGCCGTGGGCTGCAGCGGCTGGTGTAACGGCAACCACGTGCACTTCGAGATCGTCATCGGCGGCGGCGTCGTGGACCCGCTTGCGTACCTGCCGTAGCGCGCTCAGACGGCGGGCGTTTTCTCTGCGAAATCGGCGCCGGTGGCTACTGGGCCCGGTGGTAGACCTTTGCCCTCGGTCTTAGTGGAGGGGAAAGGTCCGTTTGCGTTCGCGGCTGGCTGCATGGTGGCGACGAATGGCATGAGCTCGCCTACGATGTCTCTACGCAGGTTCCATTACCACGCACGTCACCGTCCGCCGAACTCCCGAGATCCTCTGG
>Ga0255058_10002094_pt1 | contig 11101 bp, 9 predicted proteins | sample Cases_109_9_MG_FD_188637 | JGI IMG/M metagenome (GOLD analysis project Ga0255058, IMG submission 188637) | Seawater microbial communities from Amundsen Gulf, Northwest Territories, Canada - Cases_109_9 | ecosystem: Environmental > Aquatic > Marine > Gulf | place: Canada: Northwest Territories... | reverse complement strand
GGGAGGGGACAGGCAAGGCGCCGATTAAAATGGTGCCTTGCTTGGTCTTCAAGACGGACGTCCCGACAGCTTTTCGACCGATTTCACCAGCGCCTGCGTCCCCTCCGCTCCGAGACCGTCAGCTTGGAGTTCGGCGAACATCTCGTGTACGAGAGTCGTGGCGCGGAGGGATGTGCCGCGGTCCGTGGCGGTAGCTAGGGCGTGGCGCAGGTCCTTCTGCTGGTGGTCCACCTTGAACCCCGGCGCGAAGTCTCGTGCGAGCATCTTCGGCGCTAGATTCACTAGTTGCCACGAGCTGCCAGCCCCAGCACCCACGGCTTCGATCATCTTCTCGGGATCGACGCCGGCCTTACGGCAGAGCGTCAGCGCTTCGCAGACGGCAAGGTTCGTGACGGAGACAGCGACCTGGTTGCAGAGCTTCACCACCTGTCCGCTACCGTTGGGACCGCAGTGCACGATCTTCTTGCCCAGTACCTCGAATAGAGGCTGGCAGCGCTCGAAGACGCTCTCCTCACCGCCAACCATGATCGACAGAGTGCCGTTGATCGCACCCTGGTCCCCGCCGCTGACTGGCGCGTCTAGCATCTTCACGCCGGCATCCGCGAGCCGAGTAGCGACGGTGCGGGTCACTTCCGGCGACATCGTAGTCATGTCGATGTGGACGAGACCGTCGTGCGCACCTTCGACTATCCCGTTCGGACCCAACGCGACCTCCTCCACGTCGGGCGAGTCACCGACGATGGTGATGACGATGTCCGATGTCCGGGCCACTTCAGCGGGGTTCGCGGCTTCGTTCGCTCCGCTGGTGACGAGGGCGTCGATCCCGGGCCGGCTACGGTTCCAGACGGGCACTTTATACCCCGCCTCGATCAGATTGCGGGCCATCGGTTGGCCCATGATGCCGAGCCCAATGAATCCTGTCCTGAGGTCTCTCGAAGGGCCGATGCGGTCAGTCATGCTCATCTCCAAGGGTTTGCGGGTGGGAGTTTGTTTGGCAATTTAGCGTCACAGGGTCGCTTCCTTGATCGAACGTCATTCAATAGTCACGGTGCTGTCCGATTGGTGCCTTTGGCTTTTGTGGACTCTGATGCGTGAGGGCATTCTCTCGGCCAGCGCGTCTAGATGGGTGACGATGCCGATCATCCGCTTACGCTCTTCTCCGATGATCTCCAGGGCGTCCACGACGGCGTTCAGAGTTGATTCATCCAGGTAGCTGAAACCCTCGTCGATGAGGAGACATTCGAGAGTGTCGGCATGCGCGCCTGCGCCAAGGGTCGGAAGTGTTTCCGCAAGCGCTAGAGCCAACGCCAGTGACGCGAGGAACGTCTCGCCTCCGCTGAGTGTCTTGGCCGGGCGTGTCTCGCCCAGATTCCAGCCGTCCTCGACCATGAACTCCTGCCCCGCGACTCGAAATTCGTACCGCTGGCTAGAGATCTTCAGCAATTGCGCCGATCCGTCACGGGCTAGGACTCTTAGCGCCCGTTCACGGATATAGGCGGGGAGCGCTGTGACGCGGAGGAGTGAGGCGAGATCTTTCGCCAAAGTAGCGGCGTCGCTTGCCTTCTCCATCTCGTCGCGAATGTCCTTGACCTTCGCTATGCCTTCTTCGATGCGTTTGATCTCAGCATTCGTCCCGCCAATCTGCTGGTTCGCCGACGTTAGCTGGGTTCCGGCGCTTTCAAGATTCTGGCTCAGAAGCGGCGAAGGGTCGTGGCCCGCTTCGATCCGGTCGATGACGTCGTCCCAACTGTGAGTTCGGGCGGTCTCCAGTAAGGCGGTGCGAGTCGACTCGATCTCGTCTGCATAGCTCTTTGCTTCCTTCTCTTGCAGTTCGATCTCGGCGCGCTGACCGGCAATGTTTTGGTTGGCGACCGCCATTTCAGACTTGAGGCCGTCGAGCTTCTGTCGGGTCGCTTTCTCACCGGCAGCGAGTGTTTCCCGTTCGCGGCGCGCTTCGGTCTGGGATCTTACCGCTTGCGCGATCTCGGCTGCCGTCGACTCTTCGCCGCCAAGCAGCTCCGAGAGCCTGGCGCGCTCCGATCCGGAGTCATCTCCAATATCTCTGATCTGTCCAGCAAGCGACTCCGCGTCACGCTCGGCTACAACGATCTGGGTTTCAAGCGAGCGCGCCGCTTCGCCCGCCTTCGCGCTCGCCTCTTTCGCCTGTTTGAGGGCCGCTTCGGCGCCGGCAATGCCAGCGTGTTCATCTTTCGGCAAGGAGGCGATCTTTTGACCGCAGACGGGGCACGGGTCGCCGGGTTTTAGGCCGTGACGGACCGTTGCCGCCAAGTCATCGCGACGCGCGCTTTGGAGGTGCGCCTCGGCGCTCTCGACGGCCTTGCGCGCGTTTTCTGTGGCACCGGCAGCCTCAGTGGACTGCTTCTTGAGTCCCTCGAAGATCGGCCCCGCCTTCTGGGCGCGGTCCTTCAACTCCGTCAGACGCTTCTCCGACTTGTCGACGCGCTGGACCAGGTCGAGCGCCTGCGACAACCGTGTGGATAGATCGGCGTCGTAGCTGCTGGCCTCGATCTTTTTCTCGACGGCGCTGAGTTCCTTCGTAAGGAGCGCGATCGACTGCTGTCCAGACTCGAGTATCTTCTCAGCGCGCTTCAGTTCAGCGCTAACCTCCGTTGCGGTCTTCTCCGCCTGTTCCCGCTTCGCGATGGCCGTGGCCAGCGTCTGGGCCGTCTTGTTGGCTTCTGAGATGGCATCTCGCCGGGTCTCCAGTGCTTTGACCTGCTGTTGCAGCTCGGATAGCAGTGCGCGGGCGGTTGCGAGCGCTTCCGGCGTCGCCCCTTCGTACTGGTCGAGAGCCTGTTGGAGGCTCTCCGTGCGCGCCCCGTGCTCACGCGCGATCTCGTTCGCCCGCTTCTGCATCGTCTCGTAAACATCGAGCCGAAGAAGGCCGTCGAGCACCTTCCGCCGTTCCTCAGGTTTGCCCGCAAGAAACTGCTGGAACTGCCCCTGCGGGAGCAAGATGGAGCGCACGAACCCCTCGTAGTCCATGCCGAGGATGCGCTCGATGTAGTGCGTAGCTTCGCGGGAGCGTTCGGTCTCCGGCTTCCATTCGCCAGCGCCGTCGAGTCGTTCGAGTTGTACGGTCGGAGATCCCTTGTGTCCCGTCGAGCGATGGATACGGTAAGGCTGGCCGCTGTTCGAGAACTCCAGCACTACCTGGAGACGGTCCTCGCCCTGGCTAATCAGCTGCTTGATGTCGTCGCTGACACGTGGGATCTTCCCGAAGAGCGCGTAGGTGATGGCGTCCACCAGCGTCGTCTTACCGGCGCCGGTGGGGCCGGTGATGGCGAAGAGGTCGAGGCCCGTGAAGTCGATCTCGGCCTTCTGCTTGAAGGCGGTCAGGCCCTGTACCTGGAGCTTAATCGGGCGCAGCGGTCGCCTCCTCGTAGAGGGTCGAGAACAGCGCCAGCAAGTCCTTCGGTGGCTCCGATCCATGTGCGCTTCGATAGTAAGTGCTGAATAGTTCGGGCGGAGATTCCTTGCTTAAATCTAGGTCCGCCACGGCCTCTTCGGCCTCCCCGCGCTGGATGACGATATCGACCGCGTTAGGGAGAAGCTCGTGCACCTGCTCCGCCAGCCCCGGTACGGGCGCGTCGAGCTTCAGGAATACCTTCAGGTGGTCTTCGCCGACGTCCGACGCCATCGCCTTGATCTCGTCGAGCGTCACTCCTTCTTCGTGCGTGCCCACGTTGCGGAGCTGCTTAATCGATGAGAGTGGTACGTGCTCGACCTTCGCCTTCGCGCCAGGCTTGACGTCGATGATGTTTACGCGTTTCTTCTGCCCCGCCTCGCCGAAATCGCACTGCAGCAGGGACCCGGAGTAGTAGGCGTTGGCGAGGGGGAACTCCTGCGGCATGTGGATGTGCCCAAGAGCGATATATTGCGGTGAAGTCGGCAGCATCGGCGTCTTGACGACGTAGGTCTGGCCCATGTGGATCGGACGCTCTCCGCTCTCCGGCCCGCCAACCTTCGAGTCTTCGATGAGAACGTGGGAGAGCAGCAAGTTGACGGTGTCCTTCCGGAAGCCCGTGCAGAGGTGCGTCATCATCGCGGCCACGCCCTCAGCGTATTCCCCAAAGTGTTCACCGCTCGCTAGCGACTCGAACTCTCGGACCTTCCGCTCACCCACCCAGGGGAGAGCCGCGATAACCGCAGTCTCTGCCCCGTCGCGTGACGAGACCTCGACGACACCGCCCTCGTCCGCCAGAACCGGTTCGCCACGGACGTGGACGTCGACCAGCTCTAAAATTCGCGAGAAAGCGTTCATCCGCCGCGGGTGGTCGTGATTCCCTGCGATGACTACTGCCGGAATTCGGTCGCCAACTAGCTCTCGGAAGAACTCGAACACGAGTCGCTCCGCTTCCGGCGGCGGGGCGACAGAGTCGAAGACGTCGCCTGCGACGAGGACGCAATCGACCGCTTCCCTGCGTGCAATGTCGAGCACCTCGGCGAGGGCGGCTTGATACTCGTCGTCGCGCTTGCGGTTGCGCAACGGCTTGCCGATGTGCCAGTCGGACGTGTGGAGGAAGCGCATGCGAACGCCTTACCAGATCACGGGCGCCGTCAGCGCCGGAAGCCTTTAGGGACCGCTTCTGGGTCAGCCGCCACCTCATCCGGGCGCGTTGCCCAGGCGGGAAACGGGAACCGGACCAGGAGTGGGACCGGGATCTCAGGCTGGTGCATGAACATGTTCCCGGGCCTCAAGAGTGACGCCCTCGCTCGCGCGGCCTGCGTGAGGAAGCCGTACTCGCTGCGCTCCGCCTCCGCCGTGTCGAGTCGGCCGACGATGCGATACGAGGAGTTGGCGACGACGCGTCGCTCGACCTCGCTCGCGGTCTGCTGCGCGCCGATCAGGATCACGCCGAGGCTTCGTCCGCGTTCGGCGATATCGAGCACGACTTCCTTGATCGGGCTCCAGCCCTCGCGAGGTGCGTATTTGTTCAGCTCATCGAGCACGACGAACGTGAGCGGGTCGCGGCGGCCGAGTTGGTCCTTCTCGGCGAGGAGCTGTTTGAGGATGACACCGACGACGAAGCGCTTTGCAGTGTCGTGAAGGTTGTGTATGTCGATGACGTTGAGCTGGCCCTTCTTCCAGTCGATGCGGTACTTCTCCTCTTCCTCGCGTGAGTCGAGACGACGAATGAGGTGTCCAGCGCGCATGCTCGCGGCGTCCAATCGCCGTAAGAATGCGCTCTGGGTAGCGTCGGCAACGTGGCCGCGAGCGAAGACGTTGTCAGCGTTTTCGGTGATGTGCTCGACAAGTCCTTCGAAGTCCGTGATCCGCTCGCCGTCCAGCTCCACCCAGCTCTGGCTCTTCGGAGTTTTGTACGTCTGCTGCGACAGGTAGCGCTCGACGACGCTGACCGCGAACGAGAGCTGGCTGGTCTCCGTGTCGGCTTCGGCGAACAGGAAACGCAGAAGGCCGTCCTGGCAGAACTCGCGCAGCGACCAGACGTAAGGCGTCACTCCTTCCTGTCGGGAGCCCAGCGCGTGCACGATCTCGGCTACCGAGTCGCGTGAGACCGGAGACCAGAGCTCCACGTCCTGGAACGGGCCGCACGGTAAGCCGAGCAGTTCGTACTTGGCTTCGTCTTCTGCGGAGAGCCGGTTGTTGGGCTTGTCGACGAACATCAGATCGTCACCCTTGACGTTGAAGATCACCGCGCGGGCGTTGTGCTTTTGGTCGCCTAGCGCATCCGAGTGGAAGAGCCCGTAGAGCAAGAACATCGCGCAGCTCGTTTTTGTCGCGACGCCTGATATGCCGGAGATGTTGACGTGCGCGCCGCGCGTGCCGTCCAGGAAGTCGAGGTTGCCCCACATGAGATCGTCCTCTCGCGAGAGGCCGGCGACGAACTTGTGGTCCATGCTGTCGAAGTAGAGCGCGGTATCGCGTTCCGCGCCGCGAGCGCGAGAGACGAGCTGGCCCGGCCTCGGCGGCACGAAGACCTCCTCTTCGATGCGCGTGACCGATACGTGAGCGGCTGTCGATATGCCGACGGGCAAGATGCCCTCAGCCACCCGGAAAACGTCTGAGTCGAACTTCGCACCCTCGTAGCGTGCTCGGACCATGTCCACCACCCCGTAGACTGTGATGTCATCGCGGCCGGGCACAGGTGTCGGCACCGCGATGACGTCGTCAAGCTGAAGGTAGTTCTCGTCGTCGACACCCACCCAGAACTCAAGCGGGTGAGCCGGATCGCTGCCCAGGACACGCCCTACACCCGTCACGCTGCTACTCCCTCTCGGTGGATGTGCGCTTCGATGTGGCGGCGGATCCACTCATGATCGCCAAGCAGATGCCGGAGGCGCTCCTCCAGGGCGCTGATCGGGTAGAGGTTCTGCGGTGCGCGCGGGTCCCACGCCGACGTTGATGCGAAGTGCGGGAGCGCCGCCGTCGAGGCGTTTGCCAACCGCATCGCGTCCTCGGCTCCGACGCTGGTCGAAACTTCGATGCGAACGATACCCGTGAGCGAATGATCGATCGCTCGTGGCTGGGCCAGTCGCAAGTACCACGAGTAGCGGGCGTTTCCGGCTTCTCCGAACCGAAAGACAGGACTGCGGGTGCCCGGGTCGAGCGCCGTGACGGTTCTCATATGTTCGTTACTTAGGTAATATCGTGTATGCGTCTTTACATAACCCATGATCGGCTCTTCCAGCGGCAGGAGGTAAGTCAAAGGGCCGTCTACGAACGTGAGCGCGTCACGGTCTGCGAGAGAGGTCGCTAGCGAACCTTCGAGCTTACGCATCAGTTCTTGCATCTTGTTCAACACGGCCTGACGGTCGTTTTCTGGAGTTCCAGTTCCCTCGTACGTTAGGACCATCGAACCCGCATCGATCTCGATAGGGTCGTGGCGGATGCCGGCGCCGAGGATGACGCGACGGTCTACGTTGCACTGGCCTATCGTCCCACTTCCGGACCGGAACTCCGAGACGCCGGCGGCGTACGAACCAAGCAGGCCGAACACCAACTGATCGTCTTGCTCACGGATGACGCCGATGTCGATGCGGCGGACACCGTCTATGAAGAACACCGTTGAGGGGAGTTCTGGTGAGTCGCCGGGGCGAACCGGCGACCACGCGTCGGTCTCGACAGAAGCATCCACCGGCGGATCGTCGTCCGGTTCACCTTCGAACCGGATAGCGCTCTCGTAGGCGGGGGTCCACGGGTCGACACGGAGAGTGAGGGGCATCGTGCGTACTGATTCGCATGATTGGACAAGATGTTCTGGCTGTCAATCGGAGTGGCGTAGTTATCGACAAATCCACCTGTTTCGACATGGGTGTCGCTAGAAAGCTGACACGCCCAAGAGTTCACGGCCCAGGATTAGCTTCTGGATCTGGGTCGTGCCCTCGTACAGGCTGAGCCCGATCGCGTCGCGCAGAAGACCCTCCACCGGGTACTCGCCCAGATAACCGACGCCGCCGTGCAGAGAGATGGCGTTGCGGGCCGCCCGTACTGCTGCTTCCGTCGCGAAGTGCTTCGCCATGACGACGTTCTTCGTTGCCGGGCCGCCCTCGTCGCGAGCGCGTGCCGCTTCAATGGTGAGTAGCCGCGCCGCTTCGCAGTCGGTAGCCATGTCGGCGACGATCTCCTGGATCAACTGGTGAGCGGCGATCGGCTTGCCCCACTGTTCGCGCTGCTGCGCGTAGGAAACGCAGGCGTCGAGGCAAGCCTGGATGATGCCGACTGCGCAGGCTGCTGTCGAAGTCCGGCCGCTCTCTAGTGACGTCTGGGCGATCTTGAAACCCTCACCGACCTCGCCAATCAGACGGTCGCTTGCCACCTCAACGTTGTCGAAGAAGAGCGCCGCCGTGTCTGACGCGTGCAGTCCCAGCTTGTCGGCAATCGGCTGGCGCTCGAGACCAGCCGACTCGCCGTTCACGAGGAACGTCGCCATCCCCTTGTGCCGCTTTCCGGGATCGGTCTGCGCGAAGACGATGATCCAGTCCGCGATGGAGCCGTTGGATATCCAGAACTTGCTGCCGCTCAACGTCCAGTGATCGCCGTTCTTGCGCGCGGTCAACTCGCCCGCAGCGGGATCGGATCCGACGTTGGGCTCGGAAAGGGCGAAGGCGCCGACGCGCTTAGCGGCGAACAGCTCGGGGAGGAACGTGCTCTTCTGCTCGTCGGTGCCGAACTGGTTTATGGCGGTGCTCACCAGCGATAGCTGAACCGTGAGGGCGGCGGTGAACACTGACGGGCTTACGGCGCCTATCGCCTCGCAGATCAGGACGTAGGAGACGTTATCGATGCCGCCACCACCGTACTCCTCCGGGAACGTGCCGCCGAGGAGTCCCGAATCCGCCAGTTTGCGCATCACGTCGATGGGAAACTGCGGGTCGTCGCGCCGTTCGCGGACGTGCGGCTTGATTTCTTTCGCCGCGAAGCGTTTCGCCGTGTCGTATACGAGTTTCTGGGCTTCAGTAAGCTGCATTGATATCCTCCGTGTCGATCGCATCCAGTCTAGCAGCGGGGACGGCCGCAGGCAGCACGATGGGCCGAATTGATATACTCCGGAATACTCTGCGCCTACTTTCGAAATAAGGAGAAACAACCGTGGCTAACTCAGGATTCAGGACTCTAGGCCGCTCGGGTCTGAAGGTATCGCCCCTTTGCTTGGGCGCGATGAACTTCGGGAACGAGGCGTTCGGATGCGATGAGAAGACGTCGATCGAGATCATCCACGCCTATCTGGACGGCGGTCACAACTTCATCGACACTGCAAACGTCTATTCCGAGACTCGGTCGGAGACGTTCGTGGGGAAGGCCGTGAAGGACCGCCGGGACAACGTCGTGATTGCCACCAAGGCGTCGTCACCGCTCGGACCAGGCCCGTTCGAAGGCGGATCCAGCCGTAAGGCCGTCATGACGGCGGTCGAGGCGAGCTTGAGGCGGCTGGACACGGACTACATCGACCTCTACCAGATGCACCGCTACGACTTCGATACGCCGTCTGAAGAAACCTTGAGCACACTCAACGACCTCGTTCGGCAGGGCAAGGTACGGTACATCGGCGTCTCCAACTGGACCGCCTCCCAGATCACGGACGCTGCCCGGATCGTGGAGGCGAGGGGCTGGGAACCGATCGTCAGTCTTCAGCCGCAGTACAGCATCATCGCCCGCGACATAGAGGTTGAGATCGAGCCGGTCTGCGCTAAGTTCGGGATCGGCATGATCCCTTGGAGTCCGCTCGGTGGCGGCATGCTCACCGGCAAGTACAAGCGCGACGAGGAGCCTTCAGAGGACACGCGTTTCGGCGCGCCCGATCCGCGAACGCAGGCGATGTGGCGCGGCCTCGCCCTCCGAGAGCGCAACTACGCGATCGTCGATGTAGTCGTCGAGGAAGCGCAGAAGATCGGGCTGACTCCCCTGAAGTTGAGCCTCGCCTGGGCGTTGGGCCGCCCGTCGGTCGTCTCGCCGATCATCGGACCGAAGAGCGTGCAGCAGTTGGAGGAGAACCTCCGCGCGATTGACGCCGACGTACCGGCTGAGACGGTCGCCCGGATCAACGCCTCGAGTGAGCCGCGTCTCCCGTACCCGCACAACTTCCTGCGCATGGTTCGCGCGGAAAGCTCCCAGCGAAACTAGACATGACGTACACGGCTTGACGATCTGAAGAATCGATCGTAAACTGACGGCGCTCAGGCTCCAGATGTTCTGACAAAGAGGAGGTAGCCCATGCCAAACGTGATCTGCTCGCGTGGCGTACCCGGTGGTCGCCACATTTCCCCGGCGCGATGACGCTGCAAGTCTCGCGTACCGTCCCCAGCCCGAACCACGCCGACTCGTGGGAGCACGGCCAACCCAACAAGCTCTTCATCCATTCGACGCGATCCGGCCAACCGATGCCGCCACGGACCCACGACCTCGAGATGCAGTCGACGACCAATTGGTTCTCGTCGGCGAACTCCAGCGCCTCGTCCCACCTCGTCATCTCACCCACCGAAATCGTGCGCGTGGTTGAGGACGATCAACCTTCGTGGCACGCCAAGGAGCATTCCTGGCAGGCGTGGGCGATAGAGGTGACGCAGCCGCAGATCGATACTCCGTACGAGGAGGGCCACTATCGGCTGTTGGCCGAGGCCGTTCGTCATTATATGGCCCTCGGAGTGCCGCTGGTGCACCTGCCGTCGCTTGAGTGGGGCGATATCGAGGGCGGGATCATCGGCCACGAAGAGAGCGCGCAGGGGATTCGGGATGGCAAGTCGGACCCTGGCTCGCGGTTTGATTGGGTGCGGCTGTTCAACGAAGTGAGGCGAGACGAGATGCTAACGCAAGAGGACAAGGACTGGATCGACAAGCGGATTTCGGACGCGTTGAAGCCGATAAACAAGAAGGGGCACGAACGCGGTTCGCGTCTCAACGAGCTTATCAAGGCGCATCAGAGTTTCGTTGATCCGTACCCACCGGAGGGCGACTGATCCATGAGATCGGCGCGGTGGGCCGCGAACGTCTGGCGGTCAAATTCGGGCGCCGCGGCGCGGAGTCGCTCCTGGCTGGGGAGCCGCTGCCAACTGAACTCTAGAGATTCAAGCTCAGCCCGCTTTGTGCTCCGGCGATCCAACGATGCCCTCCCTCCGTACCGTCGAGTGAGAGAGGACTATGAACGACACCAACTCCACTGCACAACTGCCGACGTGGCAGGCCGCTAGTGCGCGAGCCCTGCTCGCCGTTGGGTTGATCCTGCCCGCTGCTCTGGCTGTGAACGTGCTGATTGGCCGGATGATCCACTGGGACATCGCCGGCGCAATCGCCGCCTTGGCGCTCGTCGTGCTTACTCTGACGTATCGGTACGCTCGATAGCCCGAGCGACCCCAACCGGTGAGCCCTGAGATTGCCGTAGGCGAACCGTCCGGCTAGGGTAGTGCCACGATGAGAACAAACAAGGAAGGTGGCAGATGATCCCACTACGTCCGTTCGGCAAGACCGGTCACGACAGCAGCCGTGTCATATTCGGCGCCGCCGCCTTCTGGAAGGCGAATCCGAAGGTGGAAGCGCGGACTCTGGCGTTGTTGCTGGAGCATGGTGTCAACCACATCGATGTGGCAGCGAGCTACGGTGACGCCGAGCTGCACGTCGGAC
>Ga0255058_10002093_pt1 | contig 11101 bp, 7 predicted proteins | sample Cases_109_9_MG_FD_188637 | JGI IMG/M metagenome (GOLD analysis project Ga0255058, IMG submission 188637) | Seawater microbial communities from Amundsen Gulf, Northwest Territories, Canada - Cases_109_9 | ecosystem: Environmental > Aquatic > Marine > Gulf | place: Canada: Northwest Territories... | reverse complement strand
CCGCGATCTGTGATGCCTTTAAAACGAAAGTTTATAAATAAAGGGGATTCCCCCGATGAAATAATATTTTTCTTCCGTTCTAATTTTTCTCTCGCATCAATATATTTTCTAATACAAATTGCGGTGGTTTTATTAAAAGGAACAACTCTCTCTTTTTTTCCTTTCCCCTTTATTTTGATTAGCCGGGAATTTAAATCGATATCCTCAATATTTGAGTTGACTAATTCTCCAACCCTCACACCAGTAGCATACAACAATTCTAAAATTGATTTATCCCGCAAGCCAATAAATTTTTTTTCATCGGGTTGCTTCAGCAAATGGAACACCTCATCTATAGTTAAAAAAGAAGGAATTCTTTTTTCTTGCCTAGGTGTGGCAATAGTTTTTGCGATGTTTGTTTTAAGAAATCCTTCTCGACATAAGAACTTATAAAAAGAGCGTATGACCGCTAATTTTCTTGCCACAGAGGTTCTGGAGTTGTTTTTTTTATATAAATAGCTTAAATAACTCCTAAGAGAAATAGCATTAACTTTTTTTAAGTCAACACCTTGGCCATCAATCCCAATTTTATTTTCTACTAAAAAATTGTGGAATTGATTGAGATCACTGGTGTAGCTTCTTAAGGTATGAGGGGAAGCATTTTTTTCTACCTTTAAAAAATCTATAAATTTGTTAAGAACCTTTTTCAACTGGCAACCTTTAAAAATTAATTTAACACGGGGCAAAATCCCCATTAAAAGCAAATCTTTCCCGCTGAAAAGACATAGCAAACAATTGGAGAATTCCCTTTAGCGAAAACCCAATTTTAATTTTTCTTATATAAATAACCCCAAAGATTTTAAAGGATTTTCCAAAAACCTGCCCTGGAAAAACTGCAATAATAGAATCATCAGCAATGTACCTTATTATCCTAAAACAGTCAAGAAAATATAGAGTAAAGCATTGATTTTAAATGAATTTTTTATAATTTACGCTATTGCATTACAAAATCCTCTTTTGGGGGAAGATTTTATTATGGCGCCGGGCAATAGCCTTTTTGATTTCGCCCATCCCTGGGTTCAACCCTTCGGGCGGCCTTCCTTTGGAATCCGTCCAATTCGGCTTTCTCTGCCGAATTGTGGTTGCGGCCCCTGGCCGCTTCATGATTCTTGAAATCTCTTTTGACAACTCCTTTATTTTGTTTAGGCAAAATAATTTGCCGCTGAAAATTTTTATGAAACCCTTTCCATAAGGTCCTAATTTACGGCAATTGAAAATGAATTTTCAGAATTTTCATCTTGAAAAAAAACAAAAACTAGTTTTGGGAGGCTTCCTTAACCTGCGAAAATCAAGGATTCTTTTTTCTCTAAGCAAAAAGGTCCCTTTCTCCAAAGATTATATGCGTCAGCCCTTCGATTTATTTATTAATAGGTTAGTTGAAGGCATAGTATTTGCTGGATATTAGCCTACATAAAGAATTGTAAAAATATTCTTTTGATTCATTGAAATAGTCAAATATAAAAAAAACAATCCCCATATAAGTCTTTGTATATAAATAGGTAAAAATTCATTAACAGCATTGGCCTGAAATAGCTATTAATCTTTGATATTGTTGTTTTTAAGCCTGCAATGTGTCAAATAACACATTTTTTTTAGACCATTAAATAATGATAATGCAATCAATATTTTTTTCTGATAAAATTAGCGTCTATTGCATAAATTTAAGAATTTTCTTATAATTTAACCTCTTGTTCAAAATCTGAACCATCGTTAATCAAAATAACTGTGGCAACCTTTGTGCTATATACACTGTAAAAACTTCTTTTTTTAGAAAGTTTTTTTTTGTTCTCCAGGGCGGCAGCCTTATTTGGTTGCGGCCTCTTGGCCGCTTTATTCAATTATTTTAAAATTTTGGAGAGACTTTATTATGAAAGCCAGAACTATTCTGTTCGCCCTTTTATTTGCCTTCGACTTATTCATAGCAGGCTGTTTGTTTACAGAAATTATTGAAGCCACCGGTGGGGCATTTCCAAACACAAAGATGGGAGCCACAGGCCCTGGGGTAAATGCTACTGAGTTTGGCGGGGCGCGTCGGAAAAAAGCGGTGGGAGAAACGGCTACCGACTACGTGTACCCTATAGAGGTGTATGGACGCGGAGAATGCACGCAATGCCACGAACCTCATGCCTCTTTTGGAGGCCAGGAACCCTACCCGAATAATGCCACCGGCGCCGCGACGCCGGCATATTTCGGCAGTTTAGCCCCTTATGGCACAAGTGACTCTGCTATTTTTGAAGGACCCGACCCCTATCTTCTCTTTGCGGACAATAACGCCGTCCTCTGCTGGACATGCCATGAAACTTTTGTGCTAACCCAGACAGGAAGTTCTGTTTCAGCCGGGGGCGCCCTTCCTCAAGGTTATAGTTCTTTCGGTTTTTATCAGGGGAAACCTATTTACGAAGCATCCACCCATGGCGATCCTGCCCTTAACACCAACATGGTCTGGCCGAGTATAGCTGGCGCGGACATTCACCCCAGACGCTCGCGATTGCCATTTGATTCCGTGACAGCACAAAAAGGCTATTGCTTAAACTGTCACACGCCCCATGGAATTATACATCCAACTGGCGGGAATTATGACACAACCGCTGTTCCGGTAGCGGATCAGCTAGCGGTAAATAACCAATCCGTCACCACCGATGGTCTCATCCCGCGCCAGTTGATTGCCTGGGAAGAGGCCCTCTGTTTTAACTGCCATGATGCGAGCGGTTCAGCTACGGGAGCAGGTCTTGTCGATGATATCAGGGATGAGATCGAAAAACGCTCCGTAGACGGAAATTCCGGCCACCCTGTGGATGACATAACTTTAGCGGGAGAGCATCATGTGGGGGAGGAGCTGCCCATTCTACGTAAACATGTCGAATGTTATGACTGCCACAACCCCCATACGGATAAACCGCCCACCGTAGGCGCTGCGGCGCTTGGGGATGGAAACGCGGCAAGGATAGAGGGAATGAGATATATAGATATAGACGGAACGGAGCATGACCCTGTTACCGGGGGAGTTGGCCCAGCAGGCCATGTTACGAACCAACCTTTTATCATGGAACTTTGCTTTAAATGCCATGGAGATTCTTATAATTGCGTTATGCCTTATCAGGCGAATGGGGCGGCGCTTGGCACGGCCCAAGGCAACTGCGCTGACACAGCGGCGCGTCCAGTTAAGAACAGGGGCGTTGAGACCGGCGCGGGGAATAATGACCAGATGGGCTCAAGCAACAAAAGATTTGAGTTTGACACCACCACTCTCCACACTACCACGCACGGGATGCCAGCCAACATCGCTAATACCGCTTATCATCCCGTGGCGGCCGCAGGTAAAAACCTTTCCCAACAACTCTGCAATCAGCTCTCCTCCGCTTTTGGTCTCGATTGCTCCAGTGTGGCTGCGTCAGCAGCTTCCTTAGGGGCCCTTACAATCAACTGCACCGATTGTCATAATAATGATGAAACCGGAGCGGACCTTGCCGGAACTTTGGTGGGAGTTCGAGGTCCTGTGACCGAATCAAGTCTCAGAACTACAGATAAAGTATCCACATATGTGAGCACCAATAGCACCCCCGTTGGGCCCCATGGCTCAATACATCCCAGGTTACTCAGGGGAAACTATGATACCGAGATATCCCCTCAGGATGATCAGGGTTTCGACTTTGCTCCTGCAATAGCTAGAATTCCGGGAGACTTCGCGCTCTGCTTCCTTTGCCATAATTCTGGTCCCTTCGAAAACGCAGATTATCTTGGCGCGGGGGAAGATTGGACCAACTTTCATGGAAATGATCCTAACGAACCCGAATGGGGGGCAAGTCTCCATTGGTATCATCTTAGCCAGGAATTTAATGATGGTATCTATATTAAATGCCACGAGTGTCACAATAATGTTCACAGCAATGTAGAGGCGAATAATACGCAGTATACTAATGGAGCAGGCGTTGGTTTCACCGCAGATGGCAATACCCATCTACTCAACTTCGGACCTAATGAGACACCGGATCAATTTGCAAAACCAGCCTGGTATTGGGATACCGGCCCTCCGCCGGGGGACGCCACCGGTCCCGTGTTTCGCTGTAACCTTTTCTGTCATGGGATTGAAATGAGAACTTGTAGTTATCTCGGTAAGGCTGACGGCGGGCCTGACGGAGACGGGCGGTGTGGTTGAAGAAGCTCTTATGCATGTTCTTCGTCACTCTCCTATTCCTTCATTGTACAGAGGAGAGAGGGTTTCAGGCTATGGAACGACCGGCAAGGGAAAGGGTAACAGTGGATATGGTCCTTGTCCCGACCGGAGAGTTTCTAATGGGGATGAAAGATGGCGACCCACTCGGTTTGGTCTGGACGACTCCTCAAAGGGTGGTAAACCTCCCGGCATATTATATTGACAAATATGAGGTCACAAACAAGGATTATAAGAGATTTGTAGATGCCACAGGGCATAGGGCGCCCTATAACAAAAAACACGACACGATATACAATTGGAAAAACGGCAGATACACTGAGAATTTAGATGACCATCCTGTTGTGATGGTAGACTGGCGTGACGCCGATGCCTATTGCAAATGGACTGGGAAAAAGCTTCCTACCGAGGCTGAATGGGAAAAAGCAGCAAGGGGCACAGACGGGAGACTCTGGCCCTGGGGTAATGAATACGAGCTAAAATACCCGGACATGGCTACAAAGGCCAATACCCATGAGTTTAGGGTGCTTATGACTATGCCTGTAGGGAGTTTTCCCAATGGGGCCAGCCCTTACGGGGTTATGGATATGGCAGGTAATGTTTTCGAATGGACGAGCAGTTGGTATAAGGGATATCCCGGGACCAAGAATAAGCACCCTTTTTACGGGGAAACTATGAAGGTCTCGCGGGGAGGGGGATTTATGACCCCCACATATCCCTATTCCTTAACTTTCAGCAGGAGCGCCCTCTCTCCGGAACGTAAACATCGAACCACAGGTTTTCGATGCGCGAAGTCAGCAGATTAGGATGGAGACTCGTAACTTCTCAATAAGTTGAGGGGATAGAAAAAGCTTCCATTGAAAATTCCCTGAGAGGGGTGGTTGCGAAGGAGACGGGGTATGTATAGACGCTGAAGCACACCGTTCTCAGTTAACGGTGCACAGTTAACGGTTTACAGTTACCTCGTTCCCATGCAGAGCATGAAAACAAGAAATCTTAGAGAAACCGTGAACTGACAACTGTGAACCGTTACCAAAGCGTTAAGGAGATATTTTATGTCAAAGATCAAAATGATTACAATATGGATTTATTTACCCCTTTTTTTCCTGATTGCAGGAGGGGATTACTGTTATGGGAATAACGAGGTAGAGGACGTTTTCATTAATCAAATGGGTAAGGAAGTCAGGTTAAGTGATTTTAAAAATAAGGTTGTATTGATGACCTTTTCTTATACATCCTGCCCCGAAACGGGGTGCTATCTTTTAGGCATGCAGCTCCTCAGAGCTCAGCTTCGTTTTAAAAACAGGATTGGAAAGGACCTTTTTCTTTTGAATGTATCCATTGACCCTGAAAAGGATACCCCTGAAGTATTAATGAAGTCTGCCGAGAAGTATAAGGTGGTAGATCACAAAGGCTGGTTCTTTCTAACGGGCAACACTGAAGCGATTGACCGGCTCCGGAAAAAATACGGCGTGGAATGGGAAACAGGCCCTGATGGCAACCGCTACCATGAGGTTGCCATAGTGCTCCTGAACCAAAAAGGGGAGACAGAGAAAGTATATGATAGTTATATAAAAGGAAAAAAAAAGATTATAGAGGACATCAAAACTCTTTTAAATTCATGATAAAATGAGTATTCATCCCCAATTGACTGACCTGCTGCCCACGAGTAGCGCTGTGCTACAAACCTGTGTTTTATTAGCAAAGTTTTTATGTAACCAGTTGAAATGATTAGCCACTAAGTCACAAAGACACTAAAGAAGTATCTTTATCTTTGTGCCTTCGGGTCTTTGTGGCAAATTTTATTTGGTTGTGGCCCCTGGCTACGCTGTGAATATCCGTGAAATAATACCGCAGTTCTTTAACATTCATTATGAAAGGGATATTATGAATAAAAGACATTACACTATTATTTTTGTTCCTCTCGTTTTGGTTCCTTTTTTTCTTCTATTTTTATCAATCAGTATGGTGATTGCTGGCAGTGATAATAATACACATGAAAAGTCTAAACATTGGAAAAGCAAAATAAACCCACCAGAAGGTATGGCCCTGATTCCCGGAGGGAAGTTCACGGCCGGGATAGATCCTGACAGGGCTTATGAAGCGTGTGCGAAGCATTCTGATAAATGTAAAAGAAAGTGGTATAGGGACCAGGGCCCGGAGCATACTGTGTTTGTGAATACATTTCTATTGGACAAGTATGAAGTGACGCAGAAAGACTTTAAACGCGTAATGGGGAAGAATCCTTCTAAATTCAAAGGAAGCAACCATCCTGTGGAATATGTGACCTGGCACGAAGCAAAGGAATATTGCGAAAAATCAGGCAAACGCCTGCCCACCGAGGCAGAATGGGAAAAAGCAGCCAGAGGGAGCAAAAATACCATTTTCCCCTGGGGTAATGAAGTTGATGATTCCTACGCATGGTATGCTTCAAATTCAGGCAATCAAACTCACCCAGTGGGTCTAAAAAAGCCAACCGAATATGGTCTTCATGACATGGCGGGCAATGTGAGTGAGTTGGTTTCGGACTGGTACAGCAGAACCTATTACGCGAATGCGCCCCGTAAAAACCCCAAAGGACCATCCAGAGGGGCAAGGAAGGTTAAGCGAGGTGGTTCCTGGCATTGCTCGTCGGTTCCCGGCACCAACTATCCTGATGACCTTCAAACTGCATTCCGTTACAAGCACGATCCAACGTCTCGCACCAGCTCCACCGGTTTTCGTTGCGCGTCTTCCATCCCCACAGAGTCTCATAAATTCCCTCGGGTTGTTAGGAAGATAAAGGAAGAGAATCAAAAGTAAACCCCGTTAGAGATAGGGAACGACCCAAGATAGTTTTAAAAGTAGGCACATTATTTTAGCAGTCGTTTCCGTAATCTCCAACTGGGTGAAGCCAATTACTATTTCCATTTGAGCGCGGCAATTAATTTTAACCCGCCTGGCCGAATTGACATGGCTTGCCTTCTTGCTGCTTTAACCTGATTCAGGGTCTCAGATCTCAAAATATCATAAAGAGGCCAGGGGGCCGCAACCAAAGGGAGCTGCCGCTCCGGAGAACTAACAGAAAAAACTTGCCAATTAATAGTATAAACATGCATTATCAAAATCCGAAGGGTCCACGAAATCAATAGGAAGATTTGAGAAAAATTTGGTTTGAAAATCTGAGACACTGAAATCGGAGATCCTGAATTTAATCCGTGACCTGGCTCAGGGTGACTAACTGCGGAACTTAACTATAGAAAGGTTTTTACTAGCTAATGGTGAATACCACTTTAACTGACTCACTTTCCACCGCGAACGCACCGGACATTATAGGCTCTTGACTTATCTTTGTATTGGACGATACCCGTGCCAAAATTTACGATCCACCCGCGCTTTGGTCTATGCACATCGGAAGTCGAGGTCCAGTAGCTCAACGAAGAATACGCATTAGGGAAATAAGTTGTGTCTATAGTCGGACTATATTTACCGGCATCCACGAGGCTTTGCAGCGTTTTAACATTAGGAAGCCGCCAGTCGTTATATCCCGCCAGATTAAGCTCATTGCAGTGCCTCAGAGCTGGTTCCCAGGTCATTGAGCCGCTCTCCCCCTGCTGCCACATGAGCTCTATATAATTATCCATTACCGTAGTGTCGCCATTGTCCGCAAATCTTTCTGCCATGGTATCTTGATTCGCAGAATAGTTTCCGCCGCGAACACACCGGGTATAACTCTCGCTTGTTTTTTCCCAGAAATGGATATAGCCATGGCGATAAAAAATTATATCATATGCCTTGTTCGAATCATTCGCAACGGTAGAAGAGGTCCAGTACCATTTTTTATTAACATTATGGAAATATTTTGTGTCTAAAGCCGGCGTGCTTTTCCCATAATGAACAATACTCATTAATTCCATGCTTGTCGGAAGCCGCCAGTCGGAATGTCCGGCAAGGGATAAAGAACCACAAAAATCGGTTGCGCTTACCCAGTTATAAGCGCCATCGTCAGACTTTTGCTGCCACATAAGACCTGTTACATTGTCTGTAACAGTTCCATCACCATTGTCAGTGTATGAGGGTGTATTAATCGAATACTGGGCATCCTGGCCGTAAAAGGGTTCGCCGGAAGAAGGACAGGGTATTGATTTAGAATCACTGTAGCATTTTGTCTGGCTGGTATCGAGTAGGACGGCTTTGTTAGAACTGCGAACCCCGGCGCAAGAGAGCAAAAGACTACAGAAAAGCGGCAATGTCAACCCGATAAAACGTTTCATGATATCCCTAAGTTTTTCCCTTTCAAACAGAGTAACAAAACTATCACAACCGATTTTAAAAATCAAGTAACAGAATTCGAATACAGCACTCGCCCATTACTATGCTATTTCGCACATTTATTTAATAAAATGACAAACCTCCATACTCTATATTCTTAGGGAAAGTTTGCAAATTCCTTATGAAAAACATTGAATAATAAGCAGATTCATCAAATTACAGAAAATACTTATGTTTTCATAACTAAAACAAAAAACTAAAGGTTATAGTGGATAAATTCTTTTGCAAAGAATATACCTTGAAATGGTTCTGTGACAAAAAATATAGTCTATTAAAATATTTTTATGAAAATCTATGTGCTCTGTTTGGTAACAATATGTAAGGTGAATTGTTTTAGGGGTCGTATGGCAAAATGAGGTTGACTATTTAAGCAAATTATGGTTTATTAAAATATAATAATTCAAAGCTCCTAATAACTTTTTAACCCAGGGGAAACATTATGGGGAAAAGGTTTTATGGCTCTTATTTCCTCCTACTAGTTTTTATTTTCGTTCTCTCCTCAATATTGCAGATTCCTGAGATTTTTGCAGAACAGGGACCCGATGTTGCCTCTAAAGAAACTGAAAGTAACGAAAGTGGCATTGTTCTGAAAAAAGTCCCTTCTAAAGATGGCCGGTTTATCGATCAGGGAGATGGCACCATCACGGATACAAAAACCGGCATAATGTGGACGAAAAAAGACAGTTATGCCGATTTGGGGAAATGCCTGAATTGGAATGATTCGCAGAGCCATGTGAGCATATTGATTACGGGCGGGTATAGCAACTGGCGGATGCCTACAGTTCAAGAATTAGAAACGATCTACGAAAAGTCAAAACCTAACAATATTGCCTTTGGCCACGATTCAAAATACCCGCTTTATTTAGACTTAATATTTGCAGATGACGCTGCGTCTAGATACTGGTCTTCTGAGACTGCTGGCTCCTGTTGTGCCCACACCGTTGACTTCAGTCGCAATCCCGTCCGCATCCGCAGGGACAATCGAGACCGCTGTGGTGACCGAGGAGTCCGCGCAGTGCATCCCTGACATTGATCTTTTGATTATTTGAATAGTTGGTTGAGGTCTTTTCCCCTTTTCTATAAGGCCGGAGAAAGCAATCCTTTGCCTGGCACTCCTCATTTTAACTCAGGTGGCATTATGGAAAAAAGGTTTTATGGTTCGTTTTTAGTTTCATTCTTTGTTGCTCTCCTTCTGGTTTCTTTGTTATTGATCTCCCAGGGTTGTGCCAAACGCGGTACATCGATTCGCGCAAAACTTGAGAAGACATCGGATGACGGTCGTTTTATTGATCATGGAGATGGCGCTATCACAGATACAAATACCGGTCTGATGTGGACGCAAAAAGATAGTTTTGCTGATTTGGGGAAATGCCTGGACTTTAATGCCTCGAGGAGCTACGTGAGCAGATTGAGTACGGGCGGGTATAACGACTGGAGAATGCCTACTGTTCAAGAATTAAAAATGATTTACGAGGAGAATAAAAAGCATGAAATGGGATTTGAGATTAGAGACTGGAGATCTAAATTCCCGCTTGGTTTAGACCCAGTCTTTGCAGATGGAGCTGCATTTTGGTACTGGTCGTCTGAAGAGCGCCGCTCCTGTTGTGCCCGCTTCTTTGCCTTCGGCCACGGCAAAGCCTTCGCACGCCCCCAAAACTACTGCCGCGACAATGGAGTCCGCGCAGTGCGTCCCTGAATTGATCCTTTGATAATTTGAATTATTTAATTGGTTAAGGTCTTTCCCCCATTTCTATAAGGCCACAAGTAGCGTTCTTTAACCAGCCCTTACCCCACTTCTCTAACTTGCCGGTTCAGAGGTTAGTTCCCTTTTAATCTTTTTATAACCTTAGAAGTTCCTGTACAAGCCCTGCCAGAACGTAGATACCGATTTTTAAGACCCATATGATATTGTGCCAAGCCGGGATCAATTAGGGGATACAGCAATTCTCGGTGAAAAAAAGACAAGATTGCCACGTCGCTATCGCTCCTCGTAATGACATTACAAAAACCTTTTTGTCATTCGAGCGAAGCAATCTTAAGCCAATGCCCCAGTTCACCAATAAATATTGTAGGGAATATGGGTTACTTGCATTTTCAGAATACATAGGTAATGTTATGGTATGATTATAGTGGTTGTCAAAAGGGTGTTCGTATTGAAGCAGCATATTAATAACCCCTTTACCCCCTTTATTAAGGGGGAATTTGCAAAACTACTCTTCACACTTTTCTAAATCCAATTCTTTATGGAATTATTGAGTCTTTTTGATTTTTATTTAAAAAATCAGGAACACTGCAGTAATCAAAATCATAAAAATCACTTTGTTCCGCAAAAAATTGTCCAATAGTGAGCGGTAAGAAAACGGGGAATGCGCTTGCTAAACATTTTCAATACAGGGTAATTGAGGAAAAAATTTATTGGGCCAACGCCTTTGGATATTGTTGGGACAGAACGATGGCGCTTCAATGAAGAGAATTAAACTAAATATTTTTTTAAAGATTCTAACAGGCTTTCTTTTATTATTTCTTTTAGAAGGCATTTTGGGGGTATTGGGTTATCCTGATAATTCAATTTCAGAGGAC
>Ga0255058_10002092_pt1 | contig 11102 bp, 9 predicted proteins | sample Cases_109_9_MG_FD_188637 | JGI IMG/M metagenome (GOLD analysis project Ga0255058, IMG submission 188637) | Seawater microbial communities from Amundsen Gulf, Northwest Territories, Canada - Cases_109_9 | ecosystem: Environmental > Aquatic > Marine > Gulf | place: Canada: Northwest Territories... | reverse complement strand
CTTCAACGAGCTGGCCGCCGCCCGGGCGGCCGAACTGGCCGGGGTCTCGCCCGCGCTGATCTACAGCGAGCCCGGCGTCATGGTGACCCGCTTCATCGACGGCCGCACCTACGAAGCGGCCGACCTGCGGGTAGCGGAACGGCTCGGCGACGTCGTCGCGCTCATCAAGCTGGTCCATCACGTCATGCCCAAGCATCTGCGCGGCCCGGTGCTCATGTTCTGGGTGTTTCATGTGATCCGCGACTATGCCGCCACCCTGCGCGAGGACGCGAGCCCCCGGGTGCCTCAGCTGAACGACCTGCTGGCGCGGGCCGAGGCCCTGGAGCGGGCGGTCGGGGCGATCGATCTGGTGTTCGGCCACCACGACCTCTTGGCCGGCAACTTCATCGACGACGGCGAGCGCATCTGGCTGGTCGATTGGGACTACGCCGGCTTCGGCACCCCGCTGTTCGATCTCGCCAACCTCGCCGCCAACAACGATTACCCGCCGGAGATGGAGCGCGAGCTGCTCGGCCGCTACTTCGGCGGCCCGCCGGACCAGGGCTTGCTGCGCAGCTACGCCGCCATCAAGTGCGCCTCGGCCTTGCGCGAAACCATGTGGTCCATGGTCTCCGAGGTCCACTCGAAGATCGACTTCGACTACGTCGCCTACACCGACGAGAACCTGGCGCGTTTCGAGCGCACCTACGCCGACTTCGCGGCGTCCGCCTAGAGTCTTTCCGCTCCGCTAAGACGCGGCACCAGCCCGCTCCCCCTCCCGGCCACCCATAGCTTACGATGCCGTGGGTGGCCGGGAGGGGGAGCGGGCTGGGACCGAAAGAGCCAGAACCGATAGAACCCTTCAGACCACCTAATCGATCGCAATCGGCGCGCCGGGCGAGCCCGTGGCCCCGACGATCGGCATCGGCGAATAGATGTAGGCGAAGGTGTAAACCCCGTCGCGCACCAGTTCGTCCAGATAGAGGACCTCCTGATTGACGATGCCGTTTCGTGTCAGCAGGTGGGTGTGGGCGGCGCAGAAGACGCAGCCCGGATCTTCTCCGGGCACCGCGTCGGTGCCCCAGGTGTCGGCGCCGACCACGCCGGCCTGCACCTCGTCGGAGAGCCATTTGGCGATCTCCATGCCGATGCCGGGCTCGCCGGACTTGAAGGTCTCGTTATCCGTCTTCCACAGCTTGCCCCATCCGGTGTGGAAGAACACGCCGTCGCCGGGCTGGAAGGCGAACCCCTCCATGCCCTGCTTCTTCAGCGCCCCCTCGACGTCGGCCCGGGTCACGACGTAACCGGCCTCCAGCATCTCGACGCCCTTGAAAGCCGCGATGTCGAGCAAGACGCCGCGCGCCACGATCGGGTGGAGCTTCTCGACACCGAGGTTCTTCAGGCCGGTCTCGGTGAAGATGTCCGCTTCGGCAAAGCCATTGTAGTAACGCACGTCGCTCGCGTCGGCGACGCCGTTGGTCGAAACGCCGATATGGCCGAGCCCGTCGAACTGGGTGCCGACCTGGCCGATCTGCGAGGTGACGATTTCATCCTTGTAGACGACGGCATTGGCGCCGGCCGGGCCGCCGCTTCCCGAGCTCGGGCTCTTCAGTTCGAAGGTCCGGCTACCGAACGTGGGGATCGTGCTGTCGTATTCGCGGCCCAGCTTGTAGACCTTGCCCGTGTCGACCTCGGCCAGGGCCCGCAGCACGACCTCGGGCCGGGCGTACCAGTTGGTCGACCCGGCCTCGTCGCCCTCGCCCCACAAGGGGTGCGGCCACCAGCGCTCGCCGACCGGGGTTTCGGCCGTGCCGATCACCCAGGGTTTGCCCTCGCAGTCCTGCCAGGTCTCAGGGCTGCATTCGGCGTAAGCCTGGCCGGACAAGCCCAGGCCAAGCGCGACCGCGCCGAGCATCGCGAGTGTTCGTTTTGCCTTCATAGCTTCTTCCTCCCCGTTTCTTGGATCGATAGACATTGCCCGAATTCTGCCACCATCGGCGGCGGCAGGCACCCCGGTTGATCGGAAAAGGGACTTGGCAGGTGCCAAGGCCGGCCCTGAAGGCCTGCGCCGGGGGCTTTGCGCCGGGGAGAGAACGTGAGAATATCTCATGTCATGCCGAGATAGCGGAGGCCGGTCCCATGTTGCCCCCCTTGAACGCCTTGCGCGCCTTCGAAGCGGTCGCACGTCACAAGTCGTTCACCCGTGCGGCCGGGGAGCTGAATGTCTCGCAGTCGGCGGTCAGCCATCAGGTCCGGGGCCTCGAGAGCGCCTTGAACCTGCGGCTGCTGTCGCGCGAGGGGCGGACGGTCGAACTGACCCGCGAGGGTCGGATGCTGTTCGCGGACCTGAGCGACTCCCTGGCCCGCATCCGGCGCGCCCTGGCCAATCTGGAGGCGGTGCGCCGGGCCAGCCCCCTCGGCGTTTCCGTCAGGCCCCATTTCGCGATGAAGTGGCTGGCGCCGAGGCTGTCGCGGTTCTGGCAGCGCCACCCCGGCTTCGACCTGCGCTTCTATCACACCAACGAGCTGGCGGATTTCACCGACGCCCAGCTTCATGTGGCGATCGAATGGCGCCATCTCTCGGAAGTCTCGGCGGAGGCTCGCCTGCTGGTCCCCGGAAATCTCACCCCGGCCTGCAGCCCGGCGCTGCTCGCGGGCGCGAACGGCCTGCGCAAGCCGGAGGATCTGGCCCGTCACGGCCTGCTGCACGAGAGCGACGAGCGAAGCTGGTCCGAGTGGCTGGCGGCGGCCGGCGTGCCGGGCCTGCAGCCGGCCCGCCAGGCGTTCTACGAGGACACCAACGTGCGCCAGCAGGCGGCCAAGGAAGGCGAGGGTTTCGCCCTGGTGTGCCCGCAGCTGGTCGCCGACGAGATCGCCGCCGGCGAGCTGGTGTGTCCCTTCGACGTCCGTCTCGAGAGCTTTTCCTATTATCTCTTGGCGCCGCCGGACCGGCTCGAGATTTCCAACGTGCGGAAGTTCGTGACCTGGCTGACGAACGAGGTGCAGCCGGTCTGCTAGGGATATGAGATATTTTCATGATATGTGAGAAATAAAGACTCGCGCCGAGGCCCGGATTGACGGCAGACTTTACTGGCGATGCGGCCTATTGCGCCGCTTTCGTGGATCGCTTCTGGGGACAGGGACGATGACCGAGACTTCGAACCCCCACACGAGCCCGGACGCACCGGACGTAGTGGCGCCCGCCCCGGCCCGTTCGCCGGGCCATTCGGCGGTTGGTGGCGCCCTGGCCCACGGTTTGCCAACCCAGGCCTACGTCGGCGAGGCCAATTTTGCGCTGGAGAATGAGAGGCTTTTCGCCAACGCCTGGGTGTTCGCCGGCTTTGCCCACGAACTGTCGGCGACGGGCGATGTGGTGCCCGTGACGGTGGCCGGCGCGCCGCTCCTCCTGGTGCGCGGCCGCGACGGCGCGATCAGGGCCTTTCACAATGTCTGCCGTCACCGTTGCGCCTTGTTGGTGGACGCGCCGGGCAATGTCGGCCGGGTCATCACCTGCCCCTATCACGCCTGGGCCTACGGGCTCGACGGCAGCCTGAGGACGACGCCCCATTTCGCCGGTCCCGACCGGCACGATCATCCCGGCCTCGATCGCAGTCGGATGGGCCTGAAGCCGGTCCGTTCGGCGGTCTGGCAGGATTGGATCTTTGTCAACTCGAGTGGAACGGCGGCCGAGTTCGAGGCTTTCATCGCGCCCATCGCGCGGCGGCTCGAGGACCTCAACCTGACGCAAATGACGCCCGTCGCCACCATCGACATGGGGGAAGTCCGCACCAACTGGAAGTTCCTCGTGGAGAACTTCATCGAGCCCTATCACGTGCAGTTCGTACACAAGACGACCACCGAGCAGCCGCTCTCGGACCACTCCACCTTCATCGACGGGCACTGCCTGGGCAGCGCCGTCGAGATATCGGCGAAGGCGAATGGCACCGGTCATGATGGTGGCCATGACGGTGGCCGAGGCGGTCCGTGCGGCGGAAATACCCTGGCGGTCGATTCCTGGTACCTGACGCTGTTTCCGAATTTCGTGCTGGGACGCTACCATCCCGATCAGATCGGCGTGCACCTGAACGTGCCCCTGGCCGCCGACCGCACGTGGCAGCGGCGGGTCATCTACCATACCGGCGAGGGTGCGCTCGACGCCGAAACCGTTGACGGGCTCGCAAAGTTGTGGCGAAAGGTGCACGAGGAAGATCACGAGATCTGCGAACGCCTGCAACGAGGGCGGGCCTCCGAAGTGGCCGGGGACGGCGGCGTCCTGTCGCCCCACTGGGAGGACAGCCTGCAGCGGTTCCAGGACTTGGTCCGGGCCGCCGTTTCGTGATCGACCGAATGGGATTGGCCGGGCGCGGTTGGCGGGCCGATACGGTGAGATGCAAAGAGGTATGACATGAGCGAGACCCAGTACCGATTGGCCCACACCATGATCCGGGTGCGCGATCTGGAGAAATCACTCGATTTCTACACCCGAATTCTCGGCATGCAGGTGTTGCGCCAGAAGGAGTATCCCGGGGGCAAGTTCACCAACACCTTCGTGGGTTACGGCCCCGAAGAGACCCATCCGGCAATCGAGCTCACCTACAACTGGGACCAGGAAGAGCCCTACGACATGGGCAACGGCTGGGGTCATGTGGCGCTCGAGGTGCCCGACGTCTATGCCGCTTGCGAGGCGCTGCAGAGCGTCGGCGCGAATATCACCCGACCGCCGGGGCCGATGAAGAATGGCACCCGGGTGATCGCCTTCGTCGAGGACCCCGACGGCTACAAGGTCGAGCTGCTCGAACCCTTGGATTAGCCCTGATCGGGCGCCCCGGTTCCTTTTCTTCCCCTGCAACCGCACTATGATGCGCGGCTGGCGGACGCTGGGCGCGTGGGCGCCCAGGGAGAGAATGAACGTCGGGTAGGGCGATGGGGGAGATCAAGACGGCGGCGGTGATCGGGGCCGGCACCATGGGTTCGGGCATCGCCGGGCATCTCGCGAATGCCGGGGTGCCGGTGGTCTTGCTGGACATCGTTCCGGAGGGGACGGACGTCCGAGACCTGATCGCAGAAACCGCGGTCGAGCGCCTGCTCGCCTCGATCCCGCCGGCCCTCATGCACCCGGACAAGGCGAAGCTCATCACGACCGGCAACATCGAGGACCATCTGGATCGCCTCGCCGAGGCCGACTGGATCGCCGAGGCGGTGATCGAGCGCCTGGAGGTGAAGCAGGCGCTCTACGAGAAGATCGACGCCGTGCGCAAGCCCGGCGCGCTCGTCTCCTCCAACACCTCCACCATCCCGCTCGGCCTCTTGACCGAGGCCATGCCGGTCGGATTGGTGCCGGACTTCTGCATCACCCATTTCTTCAATCCGGTGCGCTACATGCGGCTCTTGGAGATGGTGGCGGGCCCGGAGACCCGGCCCGAGGCGATCGCCACGCTGTCCGCATTTTGCGACGAGGTGCTCGGAAAAGGCGTGGTCCACTGCAACGACACGCCGGGTTTCCTCGCCAACCGGGTCGGCTGTTACGCGCTCCAGGTCGCCATGGTGGAGGCCGAGGCCCTGGGGCTCACGGTGGAACAGGCCGACGCCATCATGGGCCGGCCCATGGGCATTCCCAAGACCGGCGTCTTCGGGCTCTACGATCTGATCGGCCTGGATCTCATGCAGGACGTCAGCCGGAGCCTGCGGTCGGCGCTGCCCGCCGACGACCCCTTCCAGGCGGTGGCCGATGGCATCGCCGTCACCCACCGGCTGGTGGGCGATGGCCGCACTGGGCTGAAAGGCGGCGGCGGTTTCTACCGGCAGAGCAAGGACGCCGGCCGACAGGCCGTGGATCTCCAGAGCGGCGAATACCGCGCCGCCGAACGGCCGCAGCTCGACGCCGCCGCGGCCGGCGAAAGCGACGGCCTCAAGGCGCTGGTCGAATGGCCGGACATCTACGGCGATTTCGCCCGGCGGGTGCTGGCGCGGGTGCTCTCCTATGCCGCCTCCCTGGTGCCCGAGGTCACCGAAGACCCGGAAGCCATCGATGAGGCCATGAAACTCGGCTACAACTGGACGCAAGGGCCGTTCGAGATGATCGACGCGCTCGGCGTGGACTGGTTCCGCGACGCTCTGGCGCGCGACGGCCTGCCGGTCCCGGCCTTTCTCGAGGCCGCGGCGGGCCGCAGCTTCTACCGGGCCGAGACAGGCCGGCTCGAGGACCTGCGCCACGACGGCGCCTACCGTCCGGTCGACCGCGCGCCCGGCGTGGTGCGGCTCGGCGATATCATGCGCACGGGCGCGCCGCTGCTCGACAATAGGGCCGCGCGCCTCTGGGACGTCGGCGAGGGCGTCGCCTGCCTGGAGTTCCACACCAAGGCGAACGCCCTGGTGCCCCAGTCCATGGCGCTTCTGGCCGAGTCCCTCGGCCTGGTCGAGCGCGATTTCCGGGCGCTCGTCATCCACAACGACGCGCCGCATTTTTCCATGGGCGTCAATCTGGAGTTCGTGCTGGAGGCGGCCGCGGCGCGCGACTGGCCGCGTCTGGAAAAGATGCTGGTGGAGTTCCAGACCACCTGCAAGGTCATGCGCGATGCGCCCTTCCCGGTGGTGGCGGCGCCCAGCGGCATGGCCTTGGGCGGCGGCTTCGAGGTCGTGGTTCACTGCGATGCGATGGTGGCCCACGCCAACACCACCATGGGCCAGGTGGAGACCCTGGTCGGCCTCATCCCGGGCGGCGGCGGCGGCAAGGAGATCCTCAACCGCTGGCGCGGCAGCCCCGAGACGCCGCCGGGCATCGACGCCGCGGTCATGGCCTTCCGCCTGGTCGGCATGGGCCAGACCGCCAGCTCGCCGGAGGAGGCGCGGCCCTTGCGGCTCATGCTCGCGCAGGACCGGGCGGTCATGAACCGGGACCGTCTTTTGGCCGCTGCCCGCGACCGGGCGCTGGAACTGGCCGAAGCCTACCAGCCCCCGCCGGAGCCGGATTTCATCGCCCTCGGGCCGGCCGGCTATGAGGCCCTCAAGGGCGTGCTCGACCGCCTGGAGGAAAAAGGCATCGCGACGCCCCACGATCATGTCGTCGGCGGCCAGCTGGCGCGCATTCTCTGCGGCGGCGACCGGCCGGCCGGCACGCCAGTCAGCGAGGACGAGGTCTTCGCCCTGGAGCGCGAGACCTTCCTCTATCTGGCCGGGACGGCGGCGACCCTGGCGCGCATCCGGCACATGCTGGACCACGGCAGGCCGCTCAGAAACTGAGGACGGCGAGGACAGTGAGGTCATAGAGGTGGTGGAATGACGAAACTCTCAGGCAAGGTGGCGCTCGTCACCGGCGCCGGCCGCGGCATCGGCCAGGCGATCGCGGTGAAGCTCGCCAGCGAGGGCGCATCGATCGTCCTCAACGATCTCGACGAGGGGCCGGCGGGCGAAACCGTCGCCGCGATCGAGGCCCTCGGCAATATACGCGGCGGGGCCGCCGAGGTCTGCCTCGGCGACGTGACCGCCGACGATTTCGCGGACCGCTTCGTGGGCGCGGCGGTCGAGCGTTTCGGCGGCATCGACATCATCGTCAACAATGCCGGCTACACCTGGGACGGGGTGATCCAGAAAAGCACCGACCCCCAGTGGGAGGCCATGCTGGCGGTGCATCTGACGGCGCCCTTCCGGATCCTGCGCGCGGCCTCGGAGTTCATCCGGGCGGCGGCGAAGCGCGAAGCCGAGGCGGGCGAGCCGGTCCACCGCAAGGTGGTGAACATCTCCTCCATCTCGGGCATCTGCGGCAACGCGGGCCAGGTGAACTACGCCGCCGCCAAGGCCGGCGTGGTCGGCATGACCAAGGCGCTCGCCAAGGAATGGGGCCGCTACCGGGTGAACGTGAACTGTGTCGCCTTCGGGCTGATCGACACCCGCCTCACCCGTCCGCGCGGCGCGGAGGACCACATCGTCGCCATGCCCGGGTCCAATGACAAGCCTGGGGCCGAGATCCGCATGGGCATCCCGGCGGAGGCGCACCAGGCGATCGTCGCGGCGACGCCGCTCGGCCGGGCGGGCACGCCGGAGGATGCCGCCAACGCGGTCTATCTGCTCTGCACGCCGGAGTCCGACTTCATCACCGGCCAGCTGGTCATGGCCACGGGCGGCTTCATGTACTGAGCGGCGGGCGCGGCAGCCCAAAACGTTCTAAGATGGACCCGTCACATTTCTGGAAGGGCCCATGACCGCAAAGCGGCTGCTCATCGTCGCCCACGTGCCCTCGCCCAATACGCTCAGGCTGCGCGAGGCCGCGGTCGAGGGTGCGCGCTCGCCGGACATCGAGGGCGTGGAGGTGACGGCCGCGAGCCCCTTCGACGTGGGGCCCGAAGACGTGCTGGCGGCGAACGCCATCCTGCTCGGCACGACGGAGAACCTCGGCTACATGAGCGGCGCCTTGAAGGACTTCTTCGACCGCATCTATTACCCCTGTCTGGAGCAGACCGAGGGGCTCTCTTACGCCCTTTACATCCGCGCCGGCCATGACGGCACCGGCACCCGGCGCGGCGTGGAGACCATCGTCACCGGCCTGCGCTGGCGGGCCGTGCAAGACCCGCTGATCCTGCGCGGCGACTTCCAAGAGGACTTCGTCGGCCAGTGCGAGGAGCTCGGCATGCTCATGGCCGCCGGGCTCGAGGCGGGGATATTCTAGGATGCGGCCAGGTTTCGAAAAACCGGGAGTCGAAGGGGAGGGGGCATCATGGCGCTGACCATCAATCGATTTGTCGCGGCGGTGGCCTCGCCGCCGATCCCGGAGGCCGCCGGCTGGCTCGAAGGCGCAGCGCTGCCGCCCGACAAGCCGCCCCTCGACCTGGCCCAGGCGGTGCCCAACTACGACCCGGCGCCCGAGCTGCTGGATTACCTCGGCCGGGCGGCGAGCGATCCGGCGAGCGCGTTCTATACCGACATCCTGGGGCTGCCGGCCTTGCGGGAGGGGTTGGCCTCGTCTCTCACGCGGGAATACCGCGCCGCGATCACCTCGGCAGAAGTGGCGATTACCACCGGATGCAACCACGCCTTCTGCATGGCGACGGCGGCGGTGGCGGGCGCCGGCGACGAAATCATCTTGCCCGAGCCGTTCTACTTCAACCACGACATGTGGTTCACCATGCAGGGCATTCGCAAAGTGCCGCTCGCCTGCCGCGCCGAGGCCGAGGGCATGTTGCCCGACCCCGACGAGGCGGAACGGCTGGTGACGCCGCGCAGCCGGGCGATCGTCCTCATCACTCCCAACAACCCGACCGGCACCATCCTCACCCACGAGCGACTCCTCGCCTTCTACCGCTTGGCCGAGCGGCACGGTCTCGCGCTTATCATCGACGAGACCTACAAGGACTTCCGGCCAAATGAGGAGGGTGGCGATGCCGGGCCGCCCCACGCGCTGTTCCGGGAGGAGGGCTGGCGGGACGTCCTGGTCCAGCTCTACAGCTTCTCCAAGGCGTACAGCTTGACCGGTTACCGGGTCGGCTCCCTGGTCGCCGGCCGACAGGTCATGGCGGCGGTCTCCAAGATCGCCGATACCATCACCATCTGCCCGCCCCACATCGGCCAGCTCGCCGCCCTCTACGGGCTCGAGCACTTGCACGACTGGCGGGAGGAGAAACGTGCGCGGGTCTTGAGCCTGATCACCAGTCTGGACAGCGCCTTTCGAGATCATGCGCCGCCTTACCAGCTGGTCTCCCGCGGCGCCTTCTTCGCCTACCTCCGTCACCCCTTCCCCGGGCGGTCTTCCATCGAGGTGGCGAAGGCCTTGGCGAGAAACCAGGGCCTCCTGGTGCTGCCCGGCGAGTTCTTCGGCGAGAGCCAGGGGGATTACTTGAGGGTTGCCTTCGCCAATGCCAGCGCCGGTGAGCTGGAGGAGTTAGCCCGCCGCCTGGCGGCGAACACGCCTATCTAAAGATGCGCGATCAGGGCGTCGAGCACCTGGTCCGGCTGCTCGGCCATCATCATGTGGCCGCAGCCCTTGAGCACCACGGTCTCGGAGCCGGGGATCGCTTCTGCCAGGGACTTGGCCACCTTGGGCGGCGTCATGGCGTCCCGGTCGCCGAGCACCAGCAGGGTGGGGCATTGGATCTTCGCGGCGGAGTCCAGGCCGTCCGTGTAGTCGTTGCAGGCTTTCATGGCCGCATACATCACACCGGGGCCCGAGCGCTCCAGCAGGCGCAGCCCTCCGCCGGTCATCCACAGGCCCGGCGCGCGGTTGCCGCCGACCTGGCCGTCGCGGCTGTGGCCCCACAGGTTGACCATGTCGAAGGCGCTGTGGTTGCCCGCTTCGGCGGCGGAAAGCAGGGCGTCGGTGACTCGCATGGGCACCGAGGTGCCGAGCAGCGCCAGGCCGGTCACCCTCTTTGGGTGCCGGGCGGCGGCCTCCAGCACGACCAGCGATCCCATGCTATGGCCGACCAGTTTCGCGGTTTCGACCCCGAGCGCGTCGAGTGTGCGGATCACCCAGTCGGCCATTTCGGCCATGTCGGCCAAGGCCGGGCCGGCGGAGCGGCCGTGGCCGGGCAGGTCGATGGCCAGCACGTTGCGGCCGTGGTGGGCGAAATAGCGGGTCTGCAAGGCCCAGACCGTGTGGTCCATGGCAGCACCATGGACGAAGACGATGGACGGCAGGGCCGGATCGAAGGGTCGCCCGCCGGTCGCCGCGAAGACGGGTTTATCGTCGACCGAGAACTCCATCGAATGACCTAGCGGCCGCGCTGGGAGGCCTTGAGGGCGCGGCCCAGGTCCTCCAGCAGATCGTCCGGGTCCTCGAGACCGACCGAGAGCCGCACCAGGCCTTCGGTGACCCCCGCGGCCGCGAGCGCCTCGTCGTCCATCTGCTGATGAGTGGTGCTCCCCGGATGGATCACCAGGGACTTGGCGTCGCCCACGTTGGCGAGATGCGAGAACAGCCGGAGCCCCTCGATGAAACGGCGCCCGGCCTCGCGCCCGCCCTTCAGCTCGAAGCTGAAGATCGCCCCGCAGCCGCTCGGCAGGATCTTTTTCGCCAGTTCGTGGTCGGGGTGGCCGGGCAGCTCCGGATAGGCCACCCATTCGACGGCCTCGTGGGCATCGAGATAGGCGACGACCTTGCGCGCGTTCTCCACATGGCGCGCCATGCGCACCGG
>Ga0255058_10002091_pt1 | contig 11103 bp, 24 predicted proteins | sample Cases_109_9_MG_FD_188637 | JGI IMG/M metagenome (GOLD analysis project Ga0255058, IMG submission 188637) | Seawater microbial communities from Amundsen Gulf, Northwest Territories, Canada - Cases_109_9 | ecosystem: Environmental > Aquatic > Marine > Gulf | place: Canada: Northwest Territories... | reverse complement strand
TCGGAAAAATGCCATGAGGCTGACGACGAACCCGGACACAATCAGTAATCCGGCGCCAACCAGCGTTGGACTCTCGTACTCCCTTAGCAACTTCTGCGCCGTATCGATGCTCGCGAAGTCCGGGTACATATGGACGAGTTGTGCCAGAGTCAGGGCGCACAGGACGATACCGACAATCTTGTGACCTGAAATCATTTCAATCCGAGGTGTCGGTTCAGGTAGTTGCTCTTCTCGCGCTCAGGGAGGCGGCCGACAGCAGAGACAGGAACCCGATGCCGGATGCCGCGAGAGCAAGCAAAATGACCCGATCGTATCCACCCCGCTCCCATACGAACGCGGCAATCGTCGGGGAAGCCGCGGTAGCCATAATAAAGGGCAGTGCCAGTAGGCCCGAAATGACGCCGAAGTTCGCACGCCCCAGAAATTCGGCGGTGACGACAGGTCGCACGATGCTGGTCACGCCGTAGCCCGACCCCTGAAACAGGACGAAAGCAACGAGAAGAGCTGGAATGGCGCTGGTTCCCAGCAATGACAACGCCGCGATCCCCAAAGCTGCGTAACAGACCATCGCGATACCCAGAATCGACACATGGCGCTCGGCCGCCATCATGGCGAGCCGCCCCGCCACTTGCATCGGACCTATCATCGATGCAGCGAGTATTGCAGTCTCACCGTGTATCCCGCGTTCGTCGAGTATCGGCAGAAGATGCGTCAGCAAAACACCGTGTTCCAGCGCAATCATCGCAAAGGAGATCGCCAGCAGCCAGTAAATGGGGTTTCGCAATATGCGCAAAGCCTCGCCCGTTCTGGAACTGGGTTGATGCGCCTGTGCCTCCCGGCCCTCCTCCGCCAATCGACATCCCCGCCATATCAGTGGCGCGGCGACCACAGCGACTGCGATCGCGAAGGTCAGAACGGCGCCGCGCCATCCCACGAATCCAACCAGGACATAAGCGGACGGGAATGAGACAGTACCTGCAAAGCCCGCAACCAGCGTAACGAGCGTGATTGCTCTCTTCGCCATGGTCCCCATGGCGCGCGTCAGGATCGCAAAACATGCCTCATAGAGCACGCCCGACATGGCGACACCGAGGCCAAGCCAGACGACGTAGAATTGCCAGAGCTCCGTGACCCTTGACAACAGGGCGAGGAGGACAGCCCCAAGCAGCGCGCAGCCGGTATACACATAGCGCCCGAGACCATGATCGATGAGGCGACCGACGACGGGCGCAAGCACGGCCGAGGTCACGAGAGACAATGTAAACGCGCCCGATAGCTCTGTCTTCGACCAGCCGAGACTACGCTCCCACTCCAGAATCAGAGCCGGAAACGAGTAAAACATGGCGGCCCAGACGATGGTCTCGGCGATGGCTAAAGGCCACACGATCCGCCGAAAGGGTAAGCCATGACGATTCACTGCTTTGCACGGGCCCCATCGCGGCAGTAATTCATCCGCACGCTGCTCGGCGGTAGTTCGTATTCACCGATGCCATCGACGGACAACACCGTCAGAACGGCAATCCGCAAAGATCGGCCTTGTCGGAACTTCTCAATTCGTTCGACCTTCGCTGCACTACGATAACGCTCGATACGCGGCGTAGATGATGCCTCCCGCAATGACGATCATCAAAATACGCCCGATACCCGATTCCCGCCCTGACCGCTGATCGCCGACAAGGTGATGATTTTCGCCGATGTAAGCATCGACGATTTCCTTTGCCTCCTTCAAACCCACACTCTGCTGCTCGCGCAGCAGCTTAATAGCCTCGATCTTGCGATTAGCATGAACCGCATCTCTGACGTCCGCAGGCAACTCCCTTGTCGTTTCCCCGGATTTCATACAACCATCCTCCAGCAGAAAATCAATCGTTCACTGTGGGGCATCGTCACCGCCGACCCGACTATCACGTAGCCAAGCGATCGCGGCATCACGGCTCGCAAGCTCGAAATGGCGTACCTCGGCGTTCACGAAGTGGCTGGCAATGCGCGGGGCAATGGAAAGAAATGCGCTGTCGGAAACCGCTGCCACCCTGGCGATGTGACGGTGGTGATCACGAATGAAACGCAAGTGGGAGATGAATGCTGCAAAATCACTCCACCCGGGAAAGGACTCGGCCTCGATCAGAAGGCCTCGCAGATGTCCCCGCTCCTCGATGTAGGGATCGAGATCCCGAGCCACCATCTCGAAGTCGGATGCCTCGAGGGCGCCACCCGGCTTCAATACGAGAATTCCGTCGTCTCTGAGGAGTTCATGGTTCAACATGGGTGTGTAGTCCTATCGGGATCTGTCATGGTTGCAACAATATAGTCGGTCGCCGGTTGGGTCGTCGCCACGACGGATGAGGACTACTCGCCGATCAATGCTTCCTCTTGGTTCGGTTCGGGTATCGAAGTAACCGTGTAGTCTACCAGATGTTCGAGATTAACCTTTCCGTGCAGTGGACGACCTCCCTAGCTGCGTCCACTGGGGAAGTTAGTCATGTACCGTCGTCCTCGAAGTCGTAGACAATGACCTTTCTCACAAGCGGGCGCAGGACCGGCCGCCGCGAACCGGGTGAGATACCATGTTTTCGGTCGATCTTACCGCGACTATGTGATTCGAGTTCTACCGGGAGTGATATAGAGGTCAACATCCCGCTTAGGTGGTGGCCGGCAGCAGAAATACCTCGTCAGGACTTGCCTTTGCCTTTTCGCAACTTTCCCGCAAGATGAATTCGTCGCGCCTCAACTTTACGATTGCGTTCTTTGTCACGACAGGCTCGACAGCGAATCGCCGTGGCGAAAAAGTACGCGCCAGCTTCCTCGTACCACCATTTTGCCGGGCTGCTTTCCAGATTTCGACCGACTGACAGTCTTGACACGTGAACTCAATATCGTAGTAATACTCCGGAGGGGAATCATAAGTACTGCCCATATTGAGTGTCGGTGCGTCCACTGGCAGTCGAATTTCCGCTTTCTTTTTGTCTCGGAGTAACTTGCGGCTCGGCATTTCGTGCGACTCATATCGACAAATCTCGACAGCGGGCAAGCCGCAAAGCGGGTTGGCCGTCAGATGCAGCGCCTTGTTAGGTACCTTGTTACCCAAAGAAGCAACAGTGATCATCAACGTCTACTACGGCGAGAAACTCTTCCACTGTATTCACTTCCGGGACTGGATCATAGCGATGCCACTTCAAGTCGGCCCGCTGCCAGTAAATCTTCCAAACGTGTTGATTCTTAACGTACGTTGCTTTAGCAACTGCTTGTTCAATCCTCTTTGTATTGTCGTTCCACAGTGGCCGAATCTCGAATATCTCAATGCTTTGTCCGCGGATCTGGAATCCTAAGTCTAGTTCGTCACGGATGTGCGGCGGCGGCCGACGCTTGTCAATATATTCGGAGACCACGCGCTCGAGTCGCTTCGTTTCGAGTTCGCTAAAGGCCATCGTGATTTGGCCCCTACCGGCAAAGCTCAGCCGCGGACAAGCCGCGAAGCGGGTTGGCCGTCAGCTGCAGTGCCTTGTCAGGCGGGGCCACTAGGAAGAGCCCGTGTGATGACTATACTTATCCCAAACAGTGCGCCAAGCACTAATACTGTTGCGATGGTTCGGTAAGTGTAAGCTCGAGAAGAGAGATCTTCGTAGACGTACAGAATTCCCTTACCCTCGTACTCTTCTACTTGATTGTACGGGTATCCTCTCAATCCCAGAGTCCACCGGCCCAAACTCGGTATCACTCCTCGAATGGCAAGGAGGGAATATCCCGCGATCCCGCACAGCCATATCAAGGCGGTTGGCGCATCGGTGACTCCGGTGAGGTGGACAAATGGCCCAAGAAGCAGAAAACACATAAGCAGGTCGGTAAAGAGCGCGACTGATGGTCTAAGCAATCCGGCGACTCGCATCGCCCCATCGGAAGTATTGACCACGTCAAGTGCCATCGTTCGTACTCCCCCTAACGACCAAGCTCAGTTGCGGACAAACCGCGCGGGTTAGCCGTCAGCTGAAGCGCATTGTTAGGCGGCACTTCGACGTAACCACACTGACTGATTTCTGTATGCAAACCAAAATGACGCCTCCGCGAACTCGCTCCGGAGACAGTCGTTCGCTTCCGGCTTAACACCAACTCGCCGCACCGGCCGCCGGCGAACGAAGCAACTCCTTGATGTTTGCTTCGATGACACCATAGCCAACGTTTCCGTATAGCTTTTGGCGTCCTTCGTTGAGAATGAATGTGGGGCTACCCTGGACCATTAGTATCTGCTGGTCACGGTGGTCCGCTTCCAGGTCGGCATGGGCCGCCCCGCTATCGATAGCCTCCTGAACGTCAATGACAGATACGCCGGCAACCTCCAAGGTGGCCTTCAGGACTGACCACCTGCTGATATCAAGGCATCGTTCGAAGAATGCCAACCGAAGCTCCTGTAGAACGGCCTTACATTGACGCTTATCCACCCGTTGTACAGCCTTTAGCAAAATGTGGGCCGGCGTGGATGATGTAGGCCGGTTGCGTTGCCAGATCTCGGGGTGGAGCTTGATATGGCCGAACTCCGAGACGGCCTCGCAGAGGTGGTTTCCAAATCCCGCATAACCGCCACGCTTGGCCCATCCTATTCCAATTTTGTGCGCGGTATCGCCGAACACCGAACAGAATCGGTAGTCAATGGAAACGTCATCGGAAAATCGCTCTGCCACTTCGTCGACGCGCGCTTGCGATATATGCGCCCACACACATAGGACGTCGGAGTAGTAGGTTAGTGCGAGATTTTCGACCATCATCCTAGTCTAATGAAAGCACAATTCTACTTCTATCTCTGCACAGAGTCCGCACGTTAAATGGTAGTTCGTACCGTTATACCGCCTAACGACTAAGCTCAGCTGCGGCGAGCCGCATCGCGGCACGCTGTCAGCTGCCGCGCCTTGTTAGGCGAACACCACACTCCTAGTTTGGAACTAGGCGGCAACTTCCACATAGGCGGAGAAAGAGGTTGGAGCTGGAACATTGTCGCCCGTCTCCTTGAGCCCTTCTATATGAAACTCAATGGCCTCCCTCATGTTCTTCTCGGTCTCCTCAGGCGTAGCTCCCGTAGAGACGCAACCAGGAAGGTCCGGAGAGTATGCGGAGTAACCGGTTTTGGACTGTTCGATCACAATTAGATATTTCATTGCTTCAATCCCGCCTGTTTGAGAATGCTATTCAACGTCCCTGGCGCCAGATCATCATTTGATTTCCCCGGAATTGTGACGAGGCCCCGCTTCGTGGAATGCCTATAATGATGGTGGCTCCCTCGTGTGCGTGCAAGATACCACCCGTCACTTTCAATCCGTTTAACAATGTCTCTTACCTTCATAGTTCTCCAATTCCTTTTGTGCTGTGTCCATCTTTACGGCCGCCTAACGACCTAGCTCAGCTGCGGCCAAACCGCGTAGCGGGTTGGCCATCAGCTGCAGCGCCTTGTTAGATTGCACTAGTCTTCGTCATCAAAAGGGGAAAGGAAGTTTTGGCGCTTGTGGACGACGGCCAAGACGACGATATCCGGGTCCGCAACCCGATAGATGATTCGATAGCTGTACGCCGAAAGTTCCCGCACGCTTTCGTCGCCAACTTCCGAGACACTCTTTCCCATTCTTGGGTGGAGCGCGTACGTCTCGGTTCGCTCTACGATGTTCTTGACCACCCGCTTGGCGTAGCGGTTCGAGTCGCCTGCAATTTGGTCGTGGATCGCCCGCAAGTCATGTCTCGCGGACAGCGACCAAACTACCACTCCTCGATTTCCGCTCGTAACTCTTCAGCACTCACAACGCGTCCAGCCAGAATATCGTCCTCGCCTTTCTGAACCTTATCTAGGACGTGTAGGCGATACATAATTTCGTCCATCGTAGCTTCCTCTGGAAGCTTGGATATGGCGTCGATTGCCTCGGATTTCGCGCTCATTACAGTTTCTCCGACTAACCAACAGCAATTTTACACCACCACGGAGGCAGCGTGAATGCGCCTTCTGACACATAGTTGTCAGCCTATATCTACGCTCTTCTGGGAATTAGGACTACCACCTCCATTTGGCGTGCAATCTAACGACCAAGCTCAGCGGCGCGGACGGATCGCCAAGAAAAGCATCTCGCGCTTATTCCGCGTCCGCTGCAGCGCCTTGTTAGGCATCACTGCCTCGACATCCATCGGATTGGATTTCGACTACCATGCATGCATGCAACGATTATCGGATGGTTGTCGAGCAGGCGAAAGTAGACTCCATAGGGGAATCTCCTTAGAAGTAACCGACGAGTCTGACGATGAATGATCGGGTAGCCGAGTGGATTCTCGGCAATCGATACCACGGCGGTGTTTATCGCCGCCATGAACTCATCCCCAAGACCAGGGCACTGCGATTCGTACCAGTTGTAGGCGTCTTCGACGTCAGCGGCCGCAGCCGGCCGGAAGACCGTTAAGGTCACTCGATTTGACCTTGTATCCTCTTCCGAACCTCGTTCCAGGGAATTCCGATCGATGGGTCACGTTCATAGTCATCAAGACGCCGATCAAGCTCTTCCCTTTGCGCGTCGGTGAGAGGAATCCTTTCCGGTGTATCAACTAGGCTGTCCCACAAGCGCTCAAGAAGCTCCAATCGCTCCTCAAATGTCAAATGGTCAAAGTGAATTGCGGGCGTTGCCATCGACTAAGTATACACTTTTCTCGGGTCAAGATTTCGCTTGATATGATGCCTAACAGACTATTAGGCGGCGATTCCCGAGAGGGTGAGCTGATTTACATCCGTGCGTTTGCTGGCGTGTTCTACGGTGATAGCAATGATGTTGCCAGTGGCGTCTAGGTCCAGGATGGTGTTTTCGTCGAGGTCTTTTGTCTCGACCACCTTCTCTTCCTTGAATTCGATATACAGGGTATCTGTATCGTCGAAGTAACTCATTTTCATGGCCGAAACCCTCGATCGAAAAATGCATTGTGTACTGTTTCGCCGCCTTCTAGGAGGATAACACGAAGATACCGATTATCCATTTCCTCGATTTGTGCCCATCGGCGCAATCTTCCGTCTTTCTGGATTTCTTCCTTTACAGGATTGTCAATAACGAACTGAATCCACTCGGCTTTAATGAGAGTGCGGTCCGGGCGCGTCCGAATGGCATCAAAGTATCTGGTGGCTTTCATGAGGGGTACCCAGCCGCCTAACGACTAAGCTCAGCGGCGCGGACGGATCGCCAAGGAAAGCAGCCATAGCTTAACCGCGTCCGCTGCAGCGCCTTGTTAGATTGCACCGCGGCAATCGACCGAACTGCAACCATTCTATAGGGCACCGGTGGATTTTACTGCTCGAGTGTGACCGGGTCTGATAGCTCCTTGTTCGAGAGCCGCTACCAAGACTTCCCAGAACGTTATCTCGTCCTGTGTCGCTTCCCCTCCCCATAGTTCCAAGAATTGAGCATTGAGAGGGCCCCGCAACTTCTCCAATTCGCCCGTTGCCTCTTTGAGGCACCAATCCCGGCGGTCCTCTAGTTCGATTTCGACAAATCCCACTTTCTCTAAAATCTTTCCAAGCTCCCGCAAGGACACTAAGGTGAAGTCATGACCTGACGCGGTAATGAATTCTTCCACCATCGGTGTCAATGCATCTCCATCTCCCCTTAGCCAATCGCTTACCAGGAGTCGTCCGCCAGGACACAGGATCCGCAAGATCTCCGTATAGAGAGCCTCCTTCTCCCGTACATGGATTATTGCGTCCTTGCTAAAGGCAACGTCGAACGATTCGTCAGCAAACGGCAGTAATCCAGGAGTCACGAGCTGATACTTAATCTGATTCTCGAGATTGAGCTTCCGCGCACGGCTAGAAGCAAGCTCAATTAGATCTTTATGGACATCAATTCCCACGACGCTGTTAGCACCGTGATCTCGAACAAGGGAAACATCTACTCCACCAGTTCCGCTCCCGATGTCCAGAACTTTACATCCAGAAATGCTCTTGCTTCCAAGAATTCGAGAGACTTCAGTTGGCCCTCCAGGCGATAGGAAACCCTCGCCCCAAACCAGTTCCAGTTTCCCTCGGGCGTCTTCCGGGTAGCCTGGATCCATATTGTTCTCTTCCGCCATTACAACGACTACCGTCAGTACGTATTGTGCAATCTAACGACCAAGCTCAGCGGCGCGGACGGATCGCCAAGGAAAGCAGCCATCGCTTAACCGCGTCCGCTGCAGCGCCTTGTTAGGCCGCGGAGAGGTCGGCCACATCAAGACGCCGATTGAAGCTCTTCGCGAAGTATCTTACGAAGAGAATCTTCATCGAGTGGCTTAGAGGATTTGGATAGGTATTCCCGAAGCGCTTCATTGATCATTGTCTGATAACCAGAGCCGGCGTCATCAGCTCTCTCTCGAAACTCCTCGATGACTTCATCGTCCAGGTAAATGGTGATTCGGGTCTTGCCGCGCTGTGGAATGACGGCGCCGCGCTTAGCTTTACTAAAGTCATATTCCTTTTTCATAGGCTCGAGATTCACTGCGACTCGCGAGACGAGCAGAGATCAGTCGGATTTCGTCACCGCGGTGCGTGTACACCACGACGACCACTCTACCGCCGGCATCGAGACCGATGCTAATAAATCGCTGTTCACCCTCCGCACTCGCGTCTTCCATCGAAAGACTTAGAGGGTCGAAGAGTACCGACTCAGCGTCTGAGAAGCGGACCCCGTGCTTCTTAAGATTCGCCTTGGCCTTGGCTGGGTCCCAGCGGACATCCATGCAAGGAGTATATGCATATATTATGCATACCTCAAGGGAATGGCGTTATTCGTGGGTGCGGCCTAACGACCAAGCTCAGCTGCGGACAAACCGCGTAGCGGGTTGACCGTCAGCTGCAGCGCCTTGTTAGGCGGGTCGTGCACTTCAATCTTGAACTCAGGGGTGCCCAAGGAAGAATGGGTGGCAATCGACCTCTATGCAGCTGTCACGGAGCGGACAGATATTAGGTCTGTATCGGCGACCGAACGTACATCATCGACACGCACGGTTATGAGTGCCGTCGTTTTCCCGGAGGCCGTCACGAACTCGACTTCAAGACCCTCTGGCTCGTATACCTCGACAACAGCCCCGAGATCGCCTTTCTTCAGTCCGTGAGAGGGCAAGTCCCGTACCAGCACAATTGTATCAAGCACCTTGTATTTCATCACTCATCACCCGGATATGCGGTAACAAAGCGAGGCACTTCCTCACCCAACAGCACAATCCATACTGTAACCAACTCCGCTGACCGATTCCGTGGACCAATAATAACGCCACGCACCTCGTATTTCTGCCCGAACTCAGTCTTCTCGCGGAATTGTGGTTCAGTCGAAAGAAGGAGATTCCGAATATCCTGCTCCAATCGTTCCGCTTGGTCCGCAGTATACCCTAGAGTTTCGAAGAAACGCGCCTTAAACCGGCCCACGGGATGAGATGAGGACAGGAGATAGTCGCGTATTTTCGCAGAATCAACTACGGCACGGTCGGCATTCTGGAGCGCCAATTTCCCTCCTCAAAACACCGTCTGTTTCCATCAATTGGAAATGATCTCAATGATACTACCGCCTAACGACCAAGCTCAGCGGCGCAGACGGAACGCCAAGGAGAGCCGCTCGCGTCTAATCCGCGTCCGCTGCAGCGCCTTGTTAGGCGGCCGATTCATGCTCTACGTCCCAGCCAGGAAACACCAATACTGCTGGATGGCACCGCAGAGCACGTGCAAGAACTTTGGCTCTTTCGACACCCAGTCGAATTCGGCCCCGCTCAATAGCGGAGATCGTAGATTGTGGAATCCCGGTCATCTCCGACAACTCATTCTGGCTGAGCTCCTGCAGCTCGCGGAGAATTCGGACGGATTCACCGATCGATACATCAACCCTTTTCCTAGCTTTTCGATATTCACTCATCTTACTTTTTCCGGTAGTCGTGAACTGTCACACTCATCACCTCTATCAGTACCCTATCCCGCTCGATCCGGTAAATTACTCGGTACTGACGGCTGAGTCTTGAGGAGCGGTGTCCTTTCCGTTCCCCCCGTAGCGCCTCGTCATTAAACCCCTTGATCTGCCTTAGTCCAAGGGGACCAGAGAGGTGGACAATATCCTTCCACTTCTCATAGCGTTTCATGACGTCGAGAGGAAGTCGGTCGAGCTGCTTCCAGGTCCGTCTGTGCTCGAGTACTTCCCACATACTAAAAAGAGTATATATACCCTATTTAGTATGTCAATCCTCGATTCGGGAACTGTGCTGTAGGTCTAGGGCTCGTCTGGTGCCGCCTAACGACCAAGCTCAGCGGCGCGGACGGAACGCCAAGGAATGCAGCTCGCGTCTAATCCGCGTCCGCTGCAGCGCCTTGTTAGGCGTCATTGCGAGGCGACAGGGCGCAACTCGAACACACGTGCCAGGTCCGATGCCGCTTTGATGTCTTCACGACGCAGGGCGTCACGGACATCATCTAGCTTGCAGGCGTCTTCCGGCGTCAAGTAGGGGGACCAGCCAGTTTCGTCCTCCAAGAGGTCCACGTCCACCTCCGCCACATACCGCCCTTCCTGGACAAGCTTCACTCGTCTACGCTTCTTCATCTCAACCTCTCAAGAAAATCCTCGGTCCAGCGTCGAGGATCTGGTCGATACGCAGTCACTACAACGGCCGGGGTCGAGCGACCTTTCGGGATTCCCCATACGACATGGATTGGGCGGCCCTGCCCGTCGAATTGTAGCACCAGGACGGCTGGTCCTTTCGGAAAATCCGGATAGTCTTCAACAGCGATTGCCTCGTCCACCCCTTCAAGAATGGCTCTAACAGGGATTCGGTCCTCAGCAAGCTCATCGTAGCCGTGTTCGGATATCCGAACGTCACCTGCGGCAACCAGCTTCTTGACGGACTTAAGGCATTCACTCATGGCATCTCAGTCGCCCACGAACGGTAAGTGACGCATAACGACCAAGCTCAGCGGCGCGGACGGAACGCCAAGGAATGCAGCTCGCGTCTAATCCGCGTCCGCTGCAGCGCCTTGTTAGGCGGCTTTCCGGTCACGTCTCGAGCTGCTCCTACTGGCGAGGAAAACTTAACAGTCTTGACACTCGCGAACGTATCGCACAGCTGCATCCCGGGAATGAATGG
>Ga0255058_10002090_pt1 | contig 11105 bp, 10 predicted proteins | sample Cases_109_9_MG_FD_188637 | JGI IMG/M metagenome (GOLD analysis project Ga0255058, IMG submission 188637) | Seawater microbial communities from Amundsen Gulf, Northwest Territories, Canada - Cases_109_9 | ecosystem: Environmental > Aquatic > Marine > Gulf | place: Canada: Northwest Territories... | reverse complement strand
TCACCAGGATCGCCGGGATCACCGGGATCACCGGGGTCACCGGGGTCGCCGCCACCCTGCTGCTCACAACCGGGTGTTCCGTCGTTGATCCAGTCCCGCATGTTCTGGATCGCGTCGGCTGTCAGCGGAGGATTCGACAGTGGCATCTGAGCGCCGACGATTGCTTCGTTGTTCGGGCCTGCACCATCGACTTTCCAGATCACATAACTCGCCAGGGCGTTGCCTGAATCAACTTCCTTCAGGGCGGGCATCTCGCCGCTGTTTCGATCGACGTTGCCACAGCTTGCCGACTCCGAACTCCAGTCGACACCCATTGGCGCCGCTGCCCCGATGTGGCACTGCGAGCAAACGCCGCCAAAAACATTGCTCTGCAGCCAGGCCAGCGTGGCAGCCGGATTGCCGCTACTGCCACCGCCCCCGGCGGGGATCGTCTTGAGGCCGTAGATACTCAGCGTATTCAGCGATGCGCTGACGATCTTGTTAACACTGTCCGCCGCACCGAGCAGCGGTATCCAGCCCGTGCCGCTCGCCATGTGGACGCGGAGTTCATCCTCTGAGAGGTCGCTGATCATACCCACGCTGTAGGTAATGCTGAGTTCGGCTGGTGTATTGAATACCAGTCCATCCGGACCGAACTCGAACACGGCGCCCGGTACCAGCCCTTCTGCTGCAGGAAAACTCTGTGCGTGCTCGATGGTGATGACTGTGCTGCTGTCGAGTGCCCCGGGGGGAATGACCAGCGTCACTGTTACGTCGTGTATCGTGGACCGGTAGATTATCGTGCCACCCGATTGATCGACCGTGAATTGCTGTTGGGTCGGATCAGGTTGTTCCGTGTCGCCCGGTTGCTGCGTATCGCCAGGGTCATCGGCGGGCACGGGATTCGTGCCAGCGTCACTGAAGCAAGCGCTCACCGATGCGAGAATCGCTGTGCTCAGTATGACGGCAAGAATTCGTTCTGATTTTCTCATCGTAACCTATTGCGAAGTTTGTCGGAACACGGTCGGGTTCATGCGGAAGCAAACCGCACAGGGAATGATTGCTTGAATTATTTTTTCGCCGAACCTCTCCTTCATGCAGACAAGGCAAAAATACTCAGACAAGCGACACCGTTCCAACTACGAGATCTAACACAGCAAACGACACGAATCCAGACGCGGAAATACGTACATACCGGTCCATCAAGTTGCCGTAATTAATTACATAATGTTCGGCGCGAGCCGAACCGTATGACTGGGCAGCGCGAGGCGGCACAGCTGAATAAGTAGTATTACGTATTAGTGGCTTATGTCGCTGCAGGGATAATCTTTACAAAATCGGGTCATGGACGATGAGTTGCGGCGAGCAAACGAGTGCCGAAATAGTGGCATTTTCTCGCCGGCCTTCCAGCGGGTCGATCCGCCCAATGCAGACATCAGGGTAATCATGACTACGCTCGCTTCATCTCGATGCGCCGTGCCGCATCTACCAGCCAGGAGTACTGTTTGAGCAGAGTACGTGAAATGGTTGACTTTGCATCCGACGCGGCCTTCGCCATCAACGACCGCTGTCAGGTCGCGTCCTGGAACCGGAAGGCGGAACAATTGCTCGGTTACTCAAAGGACGAGGTAATTGGACGGCCCTGCAGAGGAATTCTTCAGGCCGTGTTACCGGGCGGAGAACCACTTTGCACTCCAAAGTGTGAACCCTCCGAATTTTTCCGGAGATGCCTGCCTCGCGGTGTGCAGTCCTGCCGCATACGCCGCAAGAACGGTGACTGGCTGACGGTCGGATACTCATCGCTGGTTACGTCGAAGGCGGCCCGGCAGTCGCGCAGCGATGCCGTCATTGCGGTGATTTTCCTGCAGCACAGGGAGGAGGAGCTTGCCAGGGCTCGGCCAGAGCACACGCTACAGGTCTATACGCTCGGCAACTTCGGTCTGACGGTAGCGGGCCAGAGCGTCGCGCTCGACAAATGGATACGCAAGCAGGCCGTGACACTATTGAAGTACCTCATAACACAGACCGGTCGACCGATCCACAGGGAGCGTATTCTAGGTTGCCTGTGGCCCGACGCGGACGAAAGTCGCGGTTGGGATCGGCTAAAAGTCACGATCTCCTATCTGAGGCATCAGTTGCGTGAGCTCGGCATGCACGACGATATCCTGACGACGGTCGGTAAGGCGTACTTGCTCAGACGCGATGCGATTCGTGTGGATGCGGGGACCTTCGAGGGCCTCATCGCCGAGGGCCGGGGATTACAAGCCGAGCAGCGCAACGAGGAGGCGCTCGGCCGCTACGCAGAGGCGGAGCATCTGTACCGTGGTGATTACCTCGAGGAAGATATCTTCGCCGACTGGTGCGCGGAAGAGCGCGAGCGACTGCGTGAACTGTACCTGGAAATGCTTGCCGATATGGTGCAGTGCTGCGCAGAATATGGCGACTATGCCGAGGCGGCAAGACTGTGCAGAAAGGCGCTGGTCCGGGAGCCATGCCGGGAGAGCTTTCACCGCACGCTCATAGAATTTCTCGCTCGTCTCGGTCATGCGGACCAGGCACTGGCCCAGTATCAGTACTGTCAGCAGATCCTGGCTCAGGAACTCGGCGTGGACCCGATGCCCGAAACACGGCGCATCTATCGGCAAATCCTGCAAAGCAAGGCGCGCAGCCAGGGATCACTTACGGCAACACCCCGACTCGAGTTGTCACGCTCCCCTGTTTCCTGACGCCGTCCCGCAGCACACCAGGCGCGCATCGCTTTGCGTACCGCTGATCTGATCCGAACAGTGGTCGTGTCCCTCGTTGAATCTTCTTCTGTGCCACAGCAGCTAGCAGTGACTGTTACTGAATTGTCACTCGGACATGATAACACCGGGGTTTGAAGCCGAATGCTCGAGACCTGAACACGCGGTGCGCGAGCATCGCAATTTTCAGCCAAGGTACAGCCCCTGACCCGCAGTGAATTGCTGCTGATGCGGTTGCAACAGGACATTGATGCTCATGACAGATCATTTTGACCATAAGCCGACCAGCGGGGACAGCGGCCTGGACCGCAAGCAATCGAATTGGGGCGCAAGACTTTTCATCGGCACGTTGTTCGCAATACTGCTGTTCTTTTGGTGGCTCCTCATCTATTCCGGCGGCGCGGTGGGGCATCATGGTTGAAAACGGAATGTCGCGGACCGGAAGTCCTGATTGTTGCTAGCTCATCTGCGGGAGGATTTATGGGTTCGAGAACAGACGTGGGGAAATCGCGCCGGGTCATGACCTGGGCCATCGCGATTTCAATCACACTGGCAGCATTCTACCTGTTGGATCAGACGGTGATGAGCATGCAGGGGCTGCCTCTAAACTGGGATCTGAGTCCGGCTCAGTAAGAATGTTCGCACTACGAAAACACAGCGGGCATGCAGAGATCATGCGTTCGGATTCGCGCTACCCGTCGCAACGGGCCGGTCGTTTTTTACTACTCGCATTGATGGTGTTAGTCATCGACCTGAGTCTGGCCCAGGCGACTGCAGCGGAACAGTTGACTGCTGGTGCCGAAAACGTGGAGGTAGCGGCTGCATCTCTGCTTCCCGCACCCAATCCACAACGGGCTGATTATCCGAACATAGGCGTGAGCAGCCGCAACCTCGTATGGATTATCGCCCAGATGCATTTGTTTTTTGGCGCCCTGGTGCTGGCGGTTCCTATCTTCGTACTAGTCATCGAGATCATCGGGTTCAGGACCTCCGATGATCGGTACGACGACATGGCGCATGAGTTCATGAAGATCAGCCTTACCGCCTACGCCATAACGGCGTTGTTCGGTGGCACCCTGGCGCTGTCCCTGTTTTTGCTTTATCCGCATCTGATGACCTATCTGATGCGCGCGTTCGGCTCGCAGGTGCTGGTGTATGCAGCTTTGTTCTTTCTCGAGAGCATGTTGCTTTACATCTACTACTACGGATGGAACGCGCTGCGCTACGGCAATCGCAAATGGCTGCACCTGACGCTCGGCCTTCTGCTAAACGCTGTCGGCACCACGCTATTGGTGGTCGCGAACTCCTGGACAACATTCATGATGGCGCCTTCCGGGGTCGATCCGGCAACTGGTGCCGTGATCGGCAATATCTGGGAAGTCATGAAAGGTCCCTTGTGGAATCCGCTGAACCTGCACCGCTTTATTGCCAATGTCGCCTTTGGCGGCGCTGTAGTGGGAGCGTACGCGGCTTTCAAGTTTCTCAGTGCAAAGAATCCTGAAGAAAAGGCCCACTATGACTGGATGGGCTATAGCTCCAACTTCATTTCGATACTTGCCTTCCTGCCGTTGCCGTTCGCCGGCTACTGGCTGATGGCAGAGATCTACGCTTACTCTCAGCAGATGGGTATCCTGGCGATGGGCGGTATCCTGGCGTGGCTTTTTGTAATCCAGGCGGTGCTCATTTGCACCATCCTGCTGGCCGGCAACTACTACTTGTGGACAGGCATGGGGCGTTCCGAGGGCGCCGAACGCTACCGCTGGGCCATCAAATATATCGCAACGGTGCTCATCCTCGGTTTCCTGGTATGGGTAACACCCCACAACATCATCTACACGGCCGCCGAAATCACCCGACTGGGTGGTGGCAATCATCCCGTGCTGGGGCCATTGGGCATCATGCCCGCCAAGAATATTGCCGTATTCCTGATGCTGATTTGCACGTTTCTTTCCTTTCAGCTGTACCGGCGCGCCGACAAGGTCATCACCGTCTCCTGGCAGAACTGGGGTAACGCATTGATGGCCAGCATATATGCCGTTGCCATCGCCAACATTATCTTTGCCGGCGTCTACTACGGCTATTTCACCAACACTGTCTACAAAGTCGGCTCCAGCGTCATACAGGTAATGTCCACGGTGTTCGTCATAGTCTCCGGCGTGGTGCTCGATACCCTGATGTTCAAAGGGGCGAAGACATTGCATGTAACCTGGGGCAAGGTTTCCAGCCGTTCCCAGTATGCCCTGTTCGCTTTGCCCATCGCATTTACCTGGTTGATGGCGCTGATGGGTTATGTCCGAACCTCCATTCGTACACACTGGCATGTGTACACAGTCATGCCGGACAACTCGCCCGATAACTTTATTCCGACGCTGCAGACGGTTGGCAATATGGTCACCCTGGCGACGTTGTTGTTCCTGAGCTTCCTGCTCTTCATCTTCTGGATCGCCAACCTGAGTGGCACCCGCCAGTTACCCATAGCTGCAGACAACAACCCTGCTCTGGCCGGGGGTAAGGCGTGAACGTATTGGTCAAAGTGCTGAGTTTCAGCGTTGCGTTGATTCTGATCTTCACCGGCGTGGCTTACGTGCTGCCCCAGATGGAGGGCGCCGCGCCCGAAGAGACGGTGGTGGATGTTGGGGAGTTGACGATCGAATCCTTTGTGGCCATGGGTGAGGAACTGTATCAGGGCAAGGGTAACTGCGCGCTATGTCACAACGATCTGGGTCGGGCACCTGACCTGCTGGCGTTCGATGTCACGCGGGCGTCGCGGGAGCGTATGGCAGATCCTCGCTACCAGGGTGCCGCCAGCGACGTGGAAGGCTATTTGCGCGAATCCATGCTGCAGCCGAGCATGTACGTTGTCGAGGGCTTCGGTACGAAGGGCTCCGGTGATGCCGAGTCGCCGATGCCTGCCGTCGATAAACCGCCGATCCAACTTTCCGAACTGGCGATCGGCGCGATCATCGCCTATTTGCAGGACAAAGATGGCAACCCCGTGACAGTCGCACTACCCGACGCAGCGGCCGGAAATGACGACGGTGCGGCACCGGCATTACCCGCGCTTGTGCAAAGCGCAGAAGCAGCGATGGCGAAATACGGCTGTGCGGCCTGCCACGCGATACTGCAAAGTGCGGCAACGCTGGGCCCCGGCCTGAACGACATCGGCAGCCGACAAAGCATCGAGCAGATCCGGGACAGCATCGTCAATCCGGCCGCGGTAATCGATGAGGATTACCTCGTCATGATGCCAGAATTTCCCAACATGACCTTGGGGGAGCTGAAAATGATTGTCGGGTTCCTCGCAAAACAGTCGGGCGATCAGTCTTGAAAGTAAGGATTACCGCGTTCTGGCAGGCGGTCATATTGCTCGTCTGTGCCTGGCTGATTTTCCGTTTCGCCTTTCCGCCATTCCTGCCGCGGTCCCTGATGATCACTTACATGATCATCACGGTAATCGGTGTTTTGCTGTACTTCTCCAGCGACGATCAATTATTGGCGGAATTCACGGCACCGATCGTCGCAACGCTACGCAACGACGACAAATCGCTATTGCGACGGGCCTTCCTCATTGCCGTGCCGCTGCTTGTGGGCTACACGGTTTACGCTGCGCTCAAACCCTCGCTGGAGACACCCATGGAATTGCGTCAGGTTCATCCTGCGCCGCCGGCCGTGGTCAATGTATACGACAAACGCTATGACCTGGCCACGCTGGAAAATCCGCTGCGAATGAAAGTACTGGAGCAACTCGACAGCGAACCGGCAGCAGCCTGGGAGACTTACCGTGCGGCGGTAAGCGCCGGGAGTGCGGTCTACTTCCGCAATTGCTTCTATTGCCATGGCGACATGCTGGGCGGAGGCGGCCACGTTGCCGACGGTCTCGATCCTCTTCCCACCAACTTCCGGGACGTGGGCACGATCGCTCAGTTACAGGAATCCTATCTGTTCTGGCGTATCACCACCGGTGGCCCCGGCCTGCCCAAAGACGGCATGCCCTGGACGTCGGCGATGCCGGTCTGGCACGAGATGCTGAGCGAGGAGGAAGTCTGGAACGTAATCACCTTCCTCTACGACAACGTGCAGCAGGTGCCGCGCATGTGGGACCAGGAAATCTCCAGGGCGGTCAGCGGCATGCAGGACCAGATCGCCGCGCAACGCGACAAAATGACCGTCGCAGAGCTGTACCAGTACCGATGCGCGGTCTGTCACGGCGAAGACGGTGCGGGCGACGGGCCGGCGTCCGAATTCCTCTACCCCAGGCCACGGGACTTTACGCTTGGCCTGTTCAAGTTCAAGACCTCACCCGGCGATCTCCCGCCGCGGGATAAAGATCTGTTCGAGGTTGTCAAATTCGGTTTACCGGGTACCAGCATGCCGGGCTGGTCCGCCCTCCTGAGCGATGAACAGATTCACGAGCTCGTTACTCTCATCAAGACGTTCGATATCGCAGCAGTGTGGGCACCAGTGGATGCTGACTGGGAAGACTTCGACGATGACGGCCGGTATCAGAAGTCCGATTTCAGGGTAATCGTCGAACAGGAGCCGACGGATGGCCGAATAGCCTACTCGGCCGAATCCGTCGCCCTTGGCGCGGAGGTCTACGAGGAAAACTGCAGGAAATGCCATGGTAGCCAGGGTCGCGGCGATCTCACCTCGGGCAAGTTCCTGGACGACGACTGGGGCTTTCGAACCTGGCCCCGTGACCTGACCAAGCGCTGGACCTGGCGCGCGAGCGGCGCCGCATATGGAAGCAACGTACGCGCCGCCGATGAGAGGAGGCGTGACGAGGCGATCGCTGGCATCTACCAAAGACTTTCGGTCGGTATACCCGGTACGCCGATGCCCGCGCACCGCGCGACAGAAGAGGGGGAAGAGGATGCGATCACGCTGGAGGATCGCTGGCATGTCGCCAACTACGCCTGGTCATTAGGTGATTTCACAACGCCGCCGGGCGGACGCAAGGTCATCGAGGCGGTGGAAACAGCAAACGAATTACCGGACAGCGCAGATGATGCGGCGTGGGAGACAGCGCCGGCCAGTACCTTCAGGCTGGTGCCCAATATCGTGAAAGAGGAGCGCCTTTTCGTCCCGCTCAACGACGCAATCACAGTAAGAGCTTTGTACAACGACCGCGAGATCGCATTCCTCCTCGAAGTGAACGACCGAACAGAGAGCCTGCCGGGCGGTCCGGTGACGACGTACTTCCCGGCCGGTGCGGACCGCACGATGTATCCCGACGCGGTCGCGATCCAGTTCCCCAAAGACGGCGCCTACACCACGGCACCGGTCGAGAAACCCCTGTACCGTCACGGCGATGCCGCCCACCATACGACCATCTGGTACTGGAATGCCGGCTCCGTTGAACCTCCCGTGCCACCACTGTCAGCGCTGCTGGATGCGAGCGGTCCCGATACCAGGCTGACTGCACGCGAGCCAGCAACGGCTGGCGGTGACTTCGTGGCGCAGGGCGGCTGGCAGGATGGCCGCTGGCGGGTGTTGATGAAACGTCCGCGCGAGAACGGCGAATCGCCCGACCTGGATTTTCCGAAGGGAGAATTCATTCCGGTATCGTTCGCGAACTGGGATGGGAATAACGGCGAGACGGGCTCCAGGCATACATTCACGACCTGGTACTGGTTGCTGCTGCCACCCGACACTGACTATTCCGTGGTCTATGGCGTACCTCTCGGGACCATCGCGGTTACTTTCCTGGCTGGCATTGCACTGGTCCGGAGCCAGCGCCGCAAGACGAAACCCGTCAGTGCAGCAACCAATAGCCCACCAGCACAGCGATAACGGCGACGTTCACCATACCGCCTGCGATCACGAGGTAGTCGAACCCATCCGCTTTGAATTTCATGCTTGCTCCCATGACGGCAATGCGTCGTCGCTTCCTGCAGCGACCGCTGCTGGTCCCCGGTCAGTCTCCGCCACTCTATTCACAGACTCGACGACTCGAAGATTCTTCGCCGATTGGCCGCATTTTCCACCGCCTCGACCAATTTCTCTTTCTCCACCGGCTTCACCAGGTAATCAACGACCCCTTCCTTCATGAAGGCCACGGCCAGATCCAGGTCGGGGAACCCCGTCAGCACAATGATCGGTGTGTGGGGATATTTGCGGCGAAAGTGGTCGACGGCATCAACACCACTGATCCTGGGCATGCGCACGTCGCAAATAATAACGTCGACTGTCAGGACATTCTCGTCAAGCAGTTGCAATGCCTGTTCAGCGCCATCCGCCTCCAGGATCTCGAAGTGCGTTCCGCTGAGTTGTTGGCGAATGACTTTCCGAATGTCTTCTTCGTCGTCTATGATCAGAACATGGTGAAGCATGTTGACTCGTCCTTACTCAAGTCTGGTCAGCGACCGGGAACTGAACACTGAATGTCGTTCCTGTGCCACCGTCACTGACTACATCAATTATGCCACCGTACTTGGTGACGATCTGCTGCACGATGTAAAGCCCCAGGCCTTCACCGTGTTCCGGTCCCTTGGTGGTAAAAAACGGATCAAATATTTTCTTTACGTCACTCAACGGAATCCCTGCACCGGAATCCCGGATGCGCACCGACGCACGGCCGTCCCGATGGGAAGTCTCGATCTCGATCGTGCCCTGTTCACCACAGGCCTGAATTCCATTGCGAATAATATTGAACAATACCTGCTGGATCTCTTCCGCTTTTGCCAGGATCGCGGGTACCGGCGAAGCGTTCTGTCTGATCTCTATCCTGTCGCTGCCGAGTGATCGTTTGGCGGCCAATACCGCTGCGGAAGTTGCCTCGTTCAAATCCACGCGCTGCAGATCATGACCCGCTCCGGGCCGGGCGTATTGGGAGAGGTTCCTGACGATCTCTTTAATGCGCCTGCAGTGTTTGACGATGTCTTCGCCGTACTCGCGGCAGAGGGCGTGATCTTCCTCGTCCCTGATCGCTTCTCCCATCCCCAGGATGAGATACAGGGGATTGTTGATCTCGTGCCCGATGCCGCTGACCAGGGTACCGATAGCAGCCAGTTTTTCGGACTGGATGAGTTTTTCCATGACACTTTCTGTTTCGATCTGGGCCTCGCGGAGTTCCCCCGTGCGTTCCTCGACGAGTTCCTCCAGGTGTTGCTCGTGACGCTGCAGGCGATCCTCGCTCTGCCTGCGTTGCGTAATATCGATGACTGTAGCAACCACCATCTGCCCTTCGTCAAATTCGCCGGGCCGCAGGCCGATTTCGACCGGAAAAATACGGCCGTCTTTGCTGACCGCGTCGAAATACTCCCGCCGACCCATATCCCGGGGTGAGGGCCTGGCATCGAACTTCTCGCGGTGCCGCCGGTGAGCTTCCGCATCCTTGTCGGGAACCAGGATCTCGATGAGGCGGCCCACCAGTTCGTCCCCGGCGTAGCCGAACATGTCCAGCAACGCCGGGTTGGCGAATACGATACGCCCGGTCCGATCCACGATGAGTATGCCGGACGGCGAGGCATGAACGGCCAACCGAAGCAGCTTTTCGGAGACTTCTTGTGGCTGCATCGGCTTCCTCATCTGTGGATCTTCTCAACCCTGTGCCGGTCGTCCGCGCGCTCCTTCCTTATGCGACGTCTGGCACTACCCTGTCACGCTAGTGTCCGGATCATTGCCCGAGACTGACACTCAATTCCGTGGTCCCGTTCGCCTCCACGACTACCGACTGCTCGGACTCACCCAGGGTCTCATGCCAGATTTTCACGGTATAGGCGCCGGCGGGAATACCTGTGATGGAAAAACTTCCATCCTCGTCTGAGAGCACCGCATACGGGGTCTCGGCCACAAACCACCATCCCGACATCCAGGAGTGAATATCACATTTGACCCGGACCACGCCCGGCCTTCTGATCTTGTTTGCCTGCACCGCCATCTCAGCGTCGGCGTTTATCTTTTTGTTGGTATTGAAAACACCTTTGCTGATGGTATGGAAATTGTGCCCCACAGTGTCGCTGTTCGTCACGACTCCGGCCGCACGCAATTGCACTAACAGAACGTGGGGGACGAATCTGCAATTCTTTTGATCGTAGACAAACTCCTCGGAGAAGTCCCACGCCTTACCGGATGAGATACCTTCGATGCTGAGCACCACGTTCTTAATGCCGCCGGCACCGCTCACTAACAGATTTTCCGCAAGCCGATCGCCGCCACACGCTTCAACATCCTCGTCAACCGTCAGCATGCTTGGCTCGGGCGGAGTACCGTCGAAAGTTACCCGGCCGCTAATAGTTCCGCCGTCGGCAACGCCGCCATCCAGCACCGTGTAGGCCGCCTCTGCCGATGTTGCTCCGAATGCAGACAGACAGATTGGAACAATAACGCTCCGTCGTACTTTCCTCATGTGGCACCTCCTAAGTGCAAAAACAGGCCCGG
>Ga0255058_10002089_pt1 | contig 11109 bp, 6 predicted proteins | sample Cases_109_9_MG_FD_188637 | JGI IMG/M metagenome (GOLD analysis project Ga0255058, IMG submission 188637) | Seawater microbial communities from Amundsen Gulf, Northwest Territories, Canada - Cases_109_9 | ecosystem: Environmental > Aquatic > Marine > Gulf | place: Canada: Northwest Territories... | reverse complement strand
AGCTCCGGCCTCGTGGACAACGCTTGCGCCACCGGTGCGAGTGCAGGCAGTTGTCCGGCAGCGGCAGAAAACAGTTTTACGCCGAACGGCACGGCAGACAGCGGTCACGAATACCTCATGGCCCGCGTCAGGGGTGCCTGGGAGGTTTCTGACAATACCAACATCGGATTCACGATTATCTATAACGACGAAAGTCAGGGTACGGACGAGAACGTGCCCTCCGGCATTCTCGACATCGACAGCGCTGCCTCGTTCGGCCTGAATGCGGCGCTCGATCCGGGCACCGGCTTTTGGCCGAACAATCGAAATACGCTGTCGCATGACCTGCCGGAGTTGAATGACCTGGAGACGATTGTCGGTATCCTGAATATCCAGCACACCTTCGCCAATGACCTGACCCTGCACTGGATCACCGGCTTCATCGATGCCGAGCAACGTCGATTCTTTGACAACGATCTTATTGGCGGCGCTGAAACGCTCGACAGGACTAATCTCTACGAGGGTACGTCGGTTAGCACCGAATTTCGACTGCACGGGTCCAATGACAGCGGTGACTGGATCGTCGGCGTGCTGTATGCCTCCGATGAGCAGACGCAGGAAAATAATGTAGCGGTTGGCACTCAGGCGACCGCAACGCTGGGCGGCGTCGGCTGGTTTCCGCCGTTTCCGGAAGACCTTGGCCTGGCATTGAACAGCAAGAAATTCGAAGTCGAGAGTCTCGCCGTGTTCGCGGATTACACCTGGCATGCCAGCGACCAGTGGGACATCACATTCGGCGGCCGCTACACCAGTGATGATGTGGATAATAGTCTGCGCGCGTTTGCGGCGGTGCCAGGTTGCGATTCGGCTGATCCGAACTGCGATCCAGGCGTCGATGCAGGCTTTTTCTTCAGCAGTTTTATCAACGTGCCGCGTCCGGAATCGTTGGCGAGTTCCTCGTTTACCGATTTTGCACCGCGCCTGGCCGTAACCTACGCCGCATCGGATGACGTCAACGTTTACGGCGTGATATCGAAAGGCTACAAAGCGGGCGGAAATTCGGTCGGTAATCAGACGAACCTTTCAGGCGATCCGGCCTTCAGCGTCCCTTTCGATAAGGAAACACTGTTGAACTACGAGTTAGGCATCAAGAGCGAGCTGCTTGATCGTCGACTGCGCGTCAATGCATCGGTCTTCTTTCTGCAATGGGAGGATTTCCAGATGGAGGCATTCCGCTTCCTGACGCCCGGCGACCTGTCATCGAACTTCGAGCAGGCCGTCAATATCGAAGAAGCAGAAGCGTTGGGTTTCGAGCTTGAATTCTTGGCCCTGCTGACCGACAACCTATCGGTAGGCGGCTCATTCGGCTTTTTGGATACGGAGATTACCAGTGACTCCCAGGCGGAGATCACCGGCGGAGCCGTAGTGGACCTGAAAGGCCTGGAGATTCCCAAGGCGCCCGAGCACACCTTGAACCTGTTCGCGGAGCTTCGCTATCCATTCGGTAACAATGAATGGTGGTTGCGCGGCGAAGTCGTCAGTCGCGATGGTCAGTACTCGGACATAGAAGGACTGACGAATCAGCAAACGCTGGCATTTCGCGAGGTAGGCCCGGGCGAGTTCCCGTATCTGAGCCCGTCGTATACTGTTTTCAATCTGCGCGGCGGAATTGACTGGGAACGCTTTGGTGTGGTGCTGTACGTGCAGAATGCGGGAGACGAGGAATACTATACCGGTACCCAGGAAAACTTCGGTATCAGCGGTATTCGCTTGCGTCCGCATCCGCGGGTTGTTGGCGGTGCAGTTAACTTCAATTTCTAGCAGACCTTGAAAAGCCAGGTCCCGAAGGGCCTGGCTTTTTCCTTTCAGAGGCCGGGGCCGGGAGTCTGCGCGGTAGAACTATGCCGGAAAAGAACTTATTCGAAACCGCCGTCGCCTCACTGCCTGCCACAGACCATCGCATGCGCACCTGGCTGGCAATGGTTGGCTGTTTTACGAGTGTGGAGCGCTCGCTGCGCCGGCGCTTCATCCACGTTTTTGATTCCAGTCTGCCACGCTATGATGTATTGATGGCGCTTGTGTATTTCCCCGATGGACTGACGATGGGGCAGCTCGCGTCGAAACTCATGGTTTCAAAAGGAAATATGACCGGCGTTGTCGGGCGGCTGCAGCAGAACAAATGTGTCAGGCAGGCACGGTCGCGACACGACAGACGGGTGCGGGTGGTGACGCTCACGAGCAAAGGCCATAGCCTGTGGGAACAGATGCATGCCGAATATCGGTCCGTTATCGAAGACGTATTGTCGCGGCTGTCAAAAACAGAATCGAGAATGCTGACGCAGAGCCTGATGCAGGCGCAAGAGCGAATCGACAGCGTTTTGCAACGAAAAGAATCTTCGCAGTAAGATGACTGATCGGCGCGTGGCGCCTGATTTACCCGTTTGCCTGTTGTACGCTTCCGGGACAGCCGGTGCGACCGTGACAGCCCGTAATATCTCTGTCACTATTCCGGTCTGTGTGCGTGTGCACGCGCAACACACAAAACCCTTTAGGTTGACGCCACAGCAGATGTTTACCCACCTGTTTAGTGAACTACAACACCGGCGCGTATTTCGCACCGTGGCTGCCTATGCCGTAGTGGCGTGGATTGCAGTGGAAGCCGCTGATGTCATTTTCCCGGCACTCGGTATTCCGGATACAGTGCTGACGGGTTTGATAGTGCTTACGCTCGCCGGGTTTCCGCTGGTAGCGATCCTGGCGTGGCTTTTCGACGTAACGTCGGAAGGCGTCGTGTTGGGTACCTCGCCTCCGGAGTCGACGATTGATCTTAGCCGATTGTCACAAATCTCCAGTTGGTTCCTTGTTCTGGTGCTTGGTGTGGCGGTCGCCTATCTTTCAGTTCGGCTGTATTCGCAGGCTGGTGACGGAACGACGTTCTTACGCGGCAAGTCGGTCGCGGTGCTGCCGTTCAAAAACATTGCCGCAGATGATCAAACAAACAGTATCTACTTCAGCGATGGCGTAGCGGAGGAAATACTCAGCGCGCTTTCGGGGGTCGAGGGATTACGCGTCGCGGCAAGAACTTCTTCCTTTGCGTACCGTGATGATGTAGATGTCCACGAAGTTGGTGAAATACTGAACGTATCGACCGTACTGGAGGGCAGTGTGCGCATGGATCAGGATGCTGATCATGTACGCATTACGGCGCGGCTGATCGAAACCGAAGGCGGATTTCAGCTTTGGTCGGACACATTCGACTATGAACTGGAAAATGTCTTTGCGGTGCAGGGCGAAATCGCGATGTCGATTATGCGTGCCCTGGAAGTGGAATTTTCCGGGCGTGATACAGATCTTGTACAAGCGGGGACGGTCAACGTCGAGGCATACAAAGCCTATCTGCAAGGCCGTCATCTGTTGCAGGAACAGACAGTGGCAGCGATCGATCAGGCGATCGGACATTTTGATCGGGCAATTGACCTGGATGCGGACTATGCACAGGCTTACGCGGGACTCGCCGATGCATGGATTGGCAAGAGAAAGATCGGAAATTTGTCGCTGCTGGCAGCGACACAGCGAGCCCATGACGCGATCAGCAGCGCTCTGCGGCTAAACAACGAACTCGCAGAAGCACAGACCTCGTTGGGTTTGTGCGTGCTCGGTGCAGGACAGGAACGCGCTGCGGCGACGCAGTTTGCGAAAGCCATAGAACTCAATCCGGACTACGTTGACGCGTATCTGCAGCGTGCGAATCTATTGCGTAATCAGGGATTCCTGGAAGACGCAATGCGAGCCTATACGCAGGCCCTGGCGCTCGACCCGCTGAATTCAACAATTATTGCAGACCAGGCGATACTGAAGGCACTCCAGGGACGCTTCGAGCGAGCGTTCGAACAGCTGGAGCCACTGCTTGCCAAACATCCTGAACGACTATCAGTCATGCTGGCGACGTCGCGGGTCGCGGCCCTGGCTGGTCAATCCGAACGGTCCCTGCGATTGGCCAGGCAAGCGCAGTCTCTGGCTCCCGATAATCCCATCGCACTGACGCAGGTGAGCGACGCATATATCCAGCTCGGGCGCCTTGATGATGCTGAAGCCAGCCTGGACCAGGCGCGCATTGTTGCACCCGAAAATGAGGCTGTCATACAGGCATCATTACGGTTTCTGCTGGTAGCCGGTCGTCACGCGGAATTGGAACAACTGACCAGCCAGCGTGCGCAACTGGCCCTCGATAGTCCCGGCTTGCGCGATTCCAAACTGGCTCTGGAGCGTTTGGTCTGGGGTGCTGTCGGGCGTTTGTCTGTCGGCGATTCCGCGGGTGCATCCAAACTACTTGATATGGCAATTCCCGATTCCGCGAATCTCGACCCGCATCCACAATCCATCCACTATCATGCGCTGCTGACAAGGACGCGCGTACTCGAGGACAATGACGAAGCGACCATTGCCGCAGCGCTGGAAAGAGGTCGGGCGATCGCGCAGAGAGTACAATCGCAGGGCTGGGGTACCGGCGACGTTGACTATGCACTGGCGGCGTTAGCCGCAGCAGGAGGCGCGGTGCCCGATGCTTTGCGACATTTGAATGACGCAATTGATCACGGTTGGCGCAACTTCTTGTTCGCCGATCAGGACCCGGCGATGGCACCACTGCATGCAACGGCTGAATATCAGGCGCTGATCCAGCGAGCAGCAGCGATGTAGGATACGTGCTGCATCTCGGCAGCTTGTAGGGGATAATCCCGCCCATGACCTCATTCTTATCAGAACTCAGGCGCCGCAACGTATTGCGGGTCGCCGCGGCTTATGCGGTCGTCGCGTGGATCCTCATTGAGGCGGGATCGGTATTGTTGCCGACTTTCGGCGCGCCGGAATCGGCGTTTCAAATCTATGTCGTCGTCGTCATAGCCGGTTTTCTGGCCTCCCTGGTACTTGCCTGGGTGTTCGAAGTCACGCCCGAAGGTGTGAAGCTCGAAAGAAATGTCGAACGCTCGGAATCAGTTACCACCCGAACCGGGCGCAAGCTGAACGTCGTCATCATCGGGCTTTTGATCGTAGCGCTTGGCATTTCGGTCACCTTGAACGTTACCGGCATGCGGGATTTGGCTCTGATGTCCGCGGGGAAGGTCGATCGTCTGTCGATCGCCGTTCTGCCGTTCACGAGCCGTAGCACAGATCCCGATAACGAATTGTTTGCCGATGGCATCCACGATGATCTCCTGACCCGCCTTGCGAATGTCGCCGTGCTGAAAGTGATCTCGCGTACTTCTGTGATGGAGTATCGCAACACCACAAAGAATCTCCGGCAAATTGCCGAGGAACTCGGCGTCGGAACGGTGTTGGAAGGTGCTGTGCAACGGGTTGGAGACAACGTGCGAATCAATGCACAGCTAATCGATGCGGCAACGGATGAGCATCTCTGGGCGAACTCCTATGACCGGCAACTTAGCCTGCAGAACATATTTGCGATCCAAAGTGAAATCTCGGCGGAGATTACCGGCGCATTAAGAGCCACGCTGACCAATGAAGAACAATCCCGCCTCGCGAATGTGCCAACCGAGAACATGGAGGCATATCGCCTGGCTATGCAAGGTCGCGCCAACCTGTACAAACGACGCCTCGAGACGCTTCTGCAGGCCCGTGAGCAGTTCGAGCAGGCCACCGAACTGGACCCGGACTACGCAGAAGCTTATGCGGGTCTTGCCGACAGCGTTATTCTGCTATTTAACAACCATACAGCGATATCCAGGGAAGAGATGCTTACGGTGGCCGAACCGGCGCTCGACAAGGCGCTGTCAATCAACCCGGACCTCGCCGACGCGTATGCCTCGCTGGGTCTTCTGAAGACCAAGATCTGGGATGAGGCCCGAAAAGGGCCCGAGCTTAACGAAGCCGAAGCTGCTTATCTCCGTGCAATCGAACTGAACCCGAATCATGCACGGGCATACATGTGGTTTGCCACGCTCAGGACAATCGAGCAAAGATTTGACGAGGCGGTCGAGCTGTATAATCAGTCCCTTCGAGTGGATCCGTTGGGACGAATTCCTTACGCAAACCTACCCGGTCTTTATGCGCAGATGGGTCGAAACGACGACGCTCTCGATCTGTACCTCAAAGCAATCGGAATCCACCCCGAATGGCCGACTGCGTATCAGAATTTATCTCAACATCTGCAGGGTATGGGTCGGCTGGATGAGGCCATCGCCTGGGGATTGCGCGGGCAGGAGCTGAGTACTGATCCACTCGCCGGGGCGATTATGGCTGCTTCCTATGTGGAATTTGGCGACAACGACAAAGCCCGCAAAGTTCTTGCAGAAATGCCGGTTGAGCATCCGTTGTACGATCTTGGTAACGGAATCAACAGTGTGCTGGATGGTGATTTCGCTGCTGCGGTTGCGGCTTTCGAAGATGTCGTCATGAGCTCCGATAATCCCCGGCAGTTCATGTTCAATGTTATCGCCGGGTGTGCCGTGCTTGCCGGAGATTATGAAAAGGCACGCGAATTCACCGAACGTCGACATCCGGATTTCACCGCGGACGCCGATCCGCAGGTAGATCGTTTTAATATCTCCAGCATCATCCGCTACGCGTTCATCCTGCAGAAGCAGGGGGAGAAACAACGTGCGGAATCCCTGCTCGCGGCAGCATTACCGGTTGTGCAGAGCCTGCCACGTATCGGTCTTGCGGGGCATGGGATCCGCGACGTGCAAATCCTGGCGCTGCAGGGGAAATCATTTGAGGCGCTCGCAGGCCTGCGGGACGCGATTGATGAAGGTTTTCGCGGTACCGTGTATACAAATGGCTGGTTAATGTCGATCGACCCCTACCTCGACTCGATTCGCAATCGACCAGAATTCAAGGCCATGGCCAGCGAAATCGATGATGCAGTCATGCTGATGCAGGAAAGAGTCGTCCAGGCCGAAGACAGCGGCAACTGGGCCGACCTGCGGGCGCTGGCTGACAGCGGCTGAACCTCGGAAACACGTATTGGCGATGGTCTGCCGATCCTCTTCAGCGTTGTCCGGGGCGCTGATCACCTGATGGCACCCATCAAAATAGTCACATAAATTCTATTGAATCGTTCGCACTATCTTTGTATTCAGATGATAAGCAGCTCCAGCAAGTCTGATGAAGCTTTTCCCTGGCGCGAGGGACAGCGTTTTCGTCTATTGATCGACGGCTCACAGTTCTTTCCAGTCATGCTTGAGGCGATCAATGCGGCGAAAAGTCACGTATTGATGGAAATGTACATCATGGAGTCCGGCCAGGTTGCAGATCGATTCATTCATGCGCTCTTGCAGGTTGCAGGACGGGGAGTCAACGTTCACTTATTGCTGGATGATTATGGTTCGCGTGGACTCCTGATCGGGGATCGTGAGCGTTTGAGGGACGGCGGTGTACAACTGGCTTTTTACAATCCACTGCGTTTTGAACTTTTTAAAGGCAAGTTCAAGAACAACCTGTTTCGCACGCATCGCAAGTTCATGGTTGTGGATGGTCAGGTTGCCTATGTCGGTGGCACAGGGCTTTCCGACTATTTTGTTGGTGAGATAGCCTGGCGCGACTGCATGTTGGAGATACGCGGGCCGCTTGCTGCAGATTGGCAAACCTTGTTCAGCCGTAACATGGTTCGCTGGTCCGAGCTTGTCGACATACCGCCGGCAAGAGCAGTTGCATTTGAAGGCGGAGCTTCGGGCCGACTGGTTTATACCAGTGGTGGAGTGCGTCTGCAGCTCAAGAAAATACTGCTGAATCGGATCAGGCATGGCCGGCAGCGTGTCTGGCTCGCATCTGCCTATTTCATACCTTCGGCAAAAATTCGTCGCGCCCTGCGCCGGGCTGTTTTTCACGGGAAAGACGTGCGCCTGTTATTGCCTGGCCCGGTTACGGATCATCCGGCAGTTCGTCACGCCAGCCGCCGTTACTATAGCCGCTTGCTAAGGCATGGCGTGCGAATCTTCGAGTACCAGAAGCTCTTTATGCATTCTAAAGTTGTGCTGGTTGATGATTGGTGCACTATTGGCTCAAGTAATATGGATCGCTGGAATTTCCGCTGGAACCTGGAAGCCAATCAGGAAGTTGAAGATCCTGTACTGGCTGCAGAAGTGCAGAGCATGTTGTTGAATGATTTCGGGCATAGTGACGAGATTGATTACCGGTCATGGCTGCGACGATCCCGGTTGCAGCGCCTGAAGGAATGGCTGTGGGGTAAAATTGATCGTTGGATAACGGGATGGAAGCAGGATAAATAGGGACTCGTATCGGCAGGCGCGGTCGCATGGTCCCGGTTCCCAAAGCTAAACTGCGAAATCTGAAATTGTTAAGAGACATTCTCATCAAGGACCATTAATGCTCAGCTCCCGCATAGACGATATCCTCAGCCGCCTGCATGAATTGCAGGCGGAATTGGAAAGTGAGATTGACCGCTTGTTGAGCGAAAAACGGGAACTCTTCCGTTATACCCTGGAGCAGGGCAAGGTTCGATTTGAACAAAGCATGCGGGCGCTGCAACAACGTCAGAAAGTCGGTGTTTGGGCCTATCTTCGCACGGCGCAGCTTGGGCACGTTCTCACAGCACCAGTCATTTATAGCTTGATAGTCCCTTTCGTATTGCTGGATATCGGGGTTACGACGTATCAGCACATCTGTTTCCGTGTTTATGGCATTCCACGAGTATTGCGCGTGGAATACTTTGTTATTGATCGGCAGCACCTGGCCTATCTCAATGCCATCGAAAAATTCAACTGCATTTACTGTGGCTACATCAATGGATTGATCGAATATGTGCGCGAGATATCTGCCAGAACCGAACAATACTGGTGTCCCATCAAGCACGCACGACGTACGCCGGACCCTCATCGACGGGTTGGACAATTTGTCGATTACGGGGACGCCGAGGCTTATAGAGATCGTCTGCAGGAGCTACAAAAAGAAGTCGCCAACTCGAACACGGCCGCTTCGCAGGTCTCGGCCGACGATGCGGATGGGTAAAAAGGCATTATAAAGGTGGCTCCCAGCGGACCCGACGGCGCGACGCCTCCCGATGTAGTCCATGTCGGTTCCGTGGACTACGTGGGTGTCGCGGACGACTACCTGGAAAAACGTCAATTGAAAAGCGGGGCCGCGGGCTGGGTCCTGCTGGCCGGCCTGGGGGTTTCCTACGTCATCTCCGGTGATTTTGCCGGCTGGAACTTCGGTTTGGAGCAGGGCGGCTTCGGCGGCATGCTGATTGCCACCCTGGCGATGGCAGCTATGTACACGTGCATGGTGTTTGGCATTGCCGAACTCTCTGCCGCCATCCCGACCGCCGGTGGCGGCTACGGTTTCGCGCGTCGCGCCATGGGTCCGCTGGGGGGCTTCCTGACCGGAACCGCTATCCTGCTCGAGTACGCTATCGCTCCAGCGGCTATCGCTGTCTTTATCGGCAGCTATGTTGATGAGCTGTTCGGCCTCGATGGGCCGCTGGTCTATGCAGTCTTCTACCTGGTCTTTGTCGGTATCCATCTGTTGGGCGCTGGCGAGGCGTTGAAGATCATGCTGGTGATTACCGCCATTGCCGCAGCGGCGCTGGTCGTGTTCATCCTCGGAATGATCCCCCATTTCGATTTTGCCAACCTGACCGATATCGCGGTCGATGAGGCGGCGCTCGGCGCCAGCCCCTTCCTGCCTGGGGGCTATGTCGGCATCTGGGCCGCGCTACCGTTCGCCATGTGGTTGTTCCTGGCTGTTGAGGGAGTGCCTCTGGCCGCAGAGGAAACCAGGAATCCGGCTCGGGATATGCCCCGGGGAATCATTACCGCGATGGTGATATTGCTGATCTTCGGCGGTTTGGTGCTGTTCCTGGCGCCCGGTGGTTCCAGCGCCGAGCTGATGAAGGACCACGGCGCGCCCCTGGTCGGCGCCCTGCAGCACGCGTATGGCGAGAGCTCGGCCATGGTTACTTTTGTTAACGTGGTGGGACTGGCGGGCCTGGTCGCCAGCTTCTTTTCTATCATCTTCGCCTATTCGCGCCAGGTGTTCGCCCTGTCCCGCGCCGGCTATCTGCCGAAATGGCTTTCCCTGACCGGCAAGCGCAAGGTGCCCGTCATGGCCCTGATCGTACCCGGTATGCTCGGCTTCCTGCTCTCCCTGACCGGTAAAGGTGATCTGATGATTACCATAGCGGTATTCGGCGCCACCATCTCCTACGCCATGATGATGCTGTCGCACATCATCCTGCGGCTGCGGGCGCCGGGCATGCAGCGTCCGTATCGCACGCCCGGCGGAGTGCTTACCTCCGGCATCGCGCTGCTACTGTCCATCATCGCTTTTGCCAGCACTTTCGTCGTGAGCCAGGACGCGGCGATGTGGTCGGCGCTGTTCTATGCGGTGATGGTGACTTACTTCGCTTTTTATAGCCGCCACCACCTGGTGGCGAAGGCACCAGAGGAGGAGTTCGCGGCGATCGCCAAAGCGGAAGCTGAACTGAGCAGATGAACTATAGAAGGCATTAAGAAAATGATGACACCGAGAGATGTAAAGACCATAAGCGACGCCAGGAAGATCGTCGAGAAGCGTGACCTGACCCACGTGAAAGTCGGTCTGTTCGACAACGATGGCATCATGCGTGGCAAGTACATGAGCAAGGACAAGTTCTTCTCCGCCCTCGAGGGCGGGTTTGCCTTCTGTAACGTGGTGCTGGGCTGGGACTCCCAGGATCAGTTGTACGAGAATGTCGACATCAACTACACCGGCTGGCACACCGGTTACCCCGATGCACCGGTGAGAATCTTGCCGGCCAGCTGCCGCGATATTCCCTTCGAAGCCGGCATGCTGCTGTTCCTGTGCGAGTTTGACGGCGACGCCGCCAGCATCTGCCCGCGCAATCTCCTCGGCCGGGTGCTGCAAAAGGCGGACCAGCAGGGCTTCGATGCATACGCCGCATTCGAGTACGAGTTCTTTGTGTTTGACGAGACCCCGGACTCGGCCCGTGCCAAGCACTACCGCGATCTGCAGCCGATCACCCCTGGATTCTTCGGCTACTCGATACTGCGTAACTCGGTGCACGCCGGGCTCTACCATGAACTGCTGGAACTCGGTGAGCAGATGGACTTTCCGATCGAGAGCCTTCACACCGAAACCGGGCCGGGGGTGCTG
>Ga0255058_10002088_pt1 | contig 11113 bp, 6 predicted proteins | sample Cases_109_9_MG_FD_188637 | JGI IMG/M metagenome (GOLD analysis project Ga0255058, IMG submission 188637) | Seawater microbial communities from Amundsen Gulf, Northwest Territories, Canada - Cases_109_9 | ecosystem: Environmental > Aquatic > Marine > Gulf | place: Canada: Northwest Territories... | reverse complement strand
AGTCGACCAGGCCCTTCTCGTCGCCAAACTCCTCCTCCGCCCATTCGAATTGCATCCCGTCCCGTGTCCGCGACTTGCGGGTCTCCTGCCACAAAGGGTCGAGGTGGATGACGTCCGCTGGGATGTCCAACTCCCGCAGCCGCTCGACGATCCCCACCACTTGCTCGCGGCTGCGGTACATACACCGCGAGTACCACGTCCCAAACGACCACGTGGGTGGCACCGTTGGTCGCCCGGTCAGCTCGCCGTATCGCGAGATCACGTCCTTCAAGCTCGGGCCGTGGATCACGAAGTAGTCCAGGTACGGGTCGCCTGTGCGGAACGCCCCCGACTGGATCGCCGGATTCCCCAGCTCCCAGATGATTTTCGAATGCTGATGTACGAACAGCCCGTAGCCTCGTGTACTGAGAAGGAAGGGGATATTGAGGTAGCTGATCGTGTTGACCATCGCCCCCTCCGGTTCGCGCGTCCACGCCACCAGCCTCTGCCCGTTCTTGTCGAACCCCGCGAACTGCTCGCCGAGTCCGTACAGGTGCTCGCCCGGCTCCAGCGAGAACGTCTCGTGGAACTGCGGCGCGCCGCCTTCGAGGTTCGAGAACCCGGTCGGGACCGTCACCTGGTTCATCAGCGCCCGGTCGCCATTCGTCTCGTGGAAGATCGCTCGCCCATCGCTGTCCGCGATCTCCACCGACCACGGCTTCTTCGTCACCCGCGCAGTGACCGACCCGCTCGTCAGCGTGACCGTCTCGTCGTCTTCCGTGATTTTGACGTTGTACGTCCGGTGTGCCCCCTCCACCAGCATCGGCGAGTCGTCCGGCGGCGCTTCGTCCAGCCACGCTCGCACCCGCACGATCTCCGGCGACACGAATACCACGCTTACATGGGCGTCCCGTCCGCCGTTGGTGCGAACGTCGAACTCCGCCCCGCCCGCGACCTCGCGGTGCGACGTGACGACGTCCAGGTAATCGTATTGCCGCTTCGGGTCGGCAAAGACCGGCGTCCAGTCGTCCACGAACTCGCGAAGGTTGCCGCCCGGCCGCAATCCGTTAGTCATTTCCACCTCCCGTTAGTTCTCATCCGTTCGTGCTCATGGTACCGGCACAAGGCTGTTCGCGATCGCGATAAGCGCATCGTCGTCATCGTACGGATTGGGGCCCAATGCACCCAGTTCCGTCGTGAAGATCGCGATCTCGGTCGAGCCCTTCTGGAAGAAGATGGTCCTCGTCGGGCCGACGCACATCACGGCCGTGGCGCCATCCTCCAGCGCGACGATGTCTCGTGCATCTGGACACAGATCGAAGTCGGAATCGTCCGCAGCCCTCTGGTGCATCGCTAACAGATAGGGAAGGTCAATGAAAGGCTTGTCGGCCTCGTCTGGCGGCACCAGATGCATCTCCACGCCCGTGGATTCGAAGCCGTCTTCTTCGCCCCTGAGCCACAGGTGTCGAAGTGCGGCACCACTTGATCCCGTCGGATCCGGAATGTAGACCGAGAACCCAACCGCCTTGGCCTTCTCGATCTGGGAGTTCAGCACTTGCTCGCGAAGATTCTTGGCCTCGAACCAGTCGCCAGGCAGCGAGTCGTGATCTACGAACCCTGGCTCGGTGTAGAGAAACAGCTTCTCTTCCTCGATACGGTCGCCACACACCGTGTGGCTCCCGAGTTGGAGAGGGAAGAGCGAGTCGGGTACGACATAAAGGCGTGCCTCGTCCCTGCACTCGCGATCGCTGGAATCCGTGAAGCCACGGTCTCCCGTGATCTCCAGCGCCTCTTCTCCGTTCAGACGCGAAGTCCGCCATGTGAGGTTCTCGAACCTGCTGAGTTCCGCTAGGTACCGCAGCGCGTACAGCCCGGACTCGTCGAACGCGCCTTTCGGAATCAAAGGCAGCTCGAAAACATCGCCAAGGTTGTAGTGGTGAGACGCGTCGTCGGCGTACACCGCTGCGTACGCCTGGCCATCACGCTCGGTCACGGATCGAGCTGTTGTCCCGCCTGCTGATAACCAGATCTCCTCGATGGGTAGGGTCGTGCCGCCAACAAACGGGGGCTCGACCCGCTCGAACAGCTGCGTCACGTGGAACACCTGATCCGACCCCGCCACCCCTTCGACGAGGCGATCAAACACCTCCGTCTCATCCACGCCCTCAAGCGCGTGGTCAGACCCACCGCCGCATGCGGCCGCAGCGAACCCGACGACAACCGCACTAGCCACTAACCACTGTCCACTAACCACTACTGATCAGCTCCCACACCCGTTCGTCCTCCAGGCTCGCCACCACCAGGTCAGCCTGCGTCAGCCGTTCCGGCTTCCGCGTCGTCGACACGCCAATGCAGCGCATCCCCGCCGACTTTCCCGCTTCGATCCCCGCCGGCGCGTCCTCGATCACCACGCAGCGCTCCGGCTCGACGCCGACCCGCTCCGCTGCTACGAGGAACCCTTCCGGGTCCGGCTTCCCCTTCTCCGCGTCTTCCTCGCCCACGATCGTATCCAGTGCATTCGCCAGCCCCAACTCGCCGAGGATCATCTCGATGTTCGCGCATGGCGTCGATGATACGATCGCCTGCTTCAGCCCGGCCTCACGCGCCCGGCCCATCGTCTCCTTCGCGCCCGGCAGCGCCACGATCTTCCCTCTGGCGATCGCCCGGAACTTCTCCTCCTTGCGCTCCGCCAGCCGCTCGATCTCCTCGCGCGGCCGTTCTCCCGCGACCGTGCCGATGATCGCCCAGTTACGGATGCCGAACAGCTCGTCGAAGTACTGCTCGCGGCTGAACGGTACGTCCAACTCGCCGAACAGCTCGCGGTAGGCCTCGTAGTGATGTTCGCCGCTCTGGACGATCACACCGTCCAGGTCCCACAGGATCGCTTCGATCGTCGCCATCTACCCTCGTGTTGGTCGTGGAAGGGTCCGCATCTATACTCCAACGGGACTCTATCACAGAGGTCTGAAGTCTGTGCGATACTGGCCCAACCAGTCGCCACGCCAGAAGGATCCTGATCCATGCCTGATCGACCGAACCCGCTCATCCAGAGACACCCCCTGCGGCGTCTGCTGCCGTTATTCTCCGCGCTCGCCGTCGTACTTGTCGTTGCCGCGGCCGCGACGACCACCGGCCATGCGGCCGCACTCGGCGACGTCGACTGTGATGGCGACGCGGACGCGGTCGACGCGCTTCAGGTCCTCCGCGACGTCGGTGGTCTCGGCACCTCCGCCGGCTGCCTCGCCGACGCTGCCGACACGGATTGCGATGGTGATCGCGATTCCGTCGACGCCCTGAGGATCCTCCAGACCGTCGTCGGACAGCAGGTGTCGGTCCCTCCGGGCTGCGGCACCATCGGCGTCTCTCTCGACGTCGCGGACGTCGCTCCGGACCTCGAGTTCTTCGGCGAACTTGCCTCCGTCCATTCCGAACCAGTGACCGAGACGTTCGGATCTGGGTCCGCAACTCTTCCACTCGCTGACGGAGCGACCCTTGAGGTGCCCGCGGGGGCCTTCCCCGCCAGCACCGATGTCACGATCGCCATCATCGACCTCCTTTACGGCGACTACCTCGTTGATCCGCCGGAGGGCCGTATCTATGTGCTCTCAACTGAGGATCCCGTCGCACTCAACGGCCCGCTCGTGCTCGAAGTGCCCAGACCCGCTGACTCCGTCAACGCCGGCGAGCTGATCAACGGCGACTGGGTCCCCATCGACGTGCCGCCGGGCGACACCACAAGGATCGAGATCGACCACTTCTCCGAACGCACCATCGACGTCACCGACAAGCCCTCCGGCGTTCCTGAACTGCGTCCCGAGATCGGCGAGGCTGAAGGCGAGGTGCCGGGTGCGTTTCTCGTTGGCTGCGTCATTGCGTTGACCGGGGCGGTCGGAATCGTTGAACGGGAACCGGGCGAAGAGATCATCGGTCCCGACGACGAGATAGCATTTCAGTTGGCCCTCAGCGTCTGTACGGGAGTTCTCATCGACGAGCTCACGCCAGGGGACGACAAAGTGGACGTCGGCTGTGTCGGTGACCAGATCGGACCGGGTGTCGACATAGTGGCGGCCATCAACGCCTGCCTCGCCGAGCCCACGGCTACCCCGGCGCCTGGCGTCATTAAGGTCCACGGCAGCTTCGACGAATCGTCTCTTGAGTCGGTCCTGCCCCCGATCGGATTCGAGGCGAACGAGATCACTCTCCATATTCCTGAAGACGGCGGTGCTGTGACCGGCGATTTCCTCCTGGTGGCCAGGTTTGACACCACAGACGATGAAGGCCAGTGCATCGTCGATGAGGTGTTGGAAGGAACGTTCGTAGAAAGCACACACATGAACGGACAACTCTCCGGGACGGCGTCGATCGATGTTTCAATCGAGAAAGTTGTCGGTTGCGGGACCACCGCTCCTCCTCAGACCTCTGAACACACCTGGTCGGCCAGCTTCGACGGTATCAACGTGACCAACGGAGTTGTCGTCGACCTCGGGACCTTTACCGCCAGCATCCAGCCCTAGCGTCGCCGTGGCATCTGCTTGACGCCTCGTGTCCGTCCACACATACTGGCCCAACCAGCGACCGCGCCCATCGACGGGTGATCTATGTCTGACGAACCGAAACCGCTGATCCGGAACCGTACCCTGTGGCGTTTGCTGCCGTTATTCTTCGCTCTCGCCGTCGTACTGGTCGTCGCCGCGGCCACGACGACCACGAGCCATGCCGCCACCCTCGGCGATGTCGACTGCGACAATGACGCCGACGCCGTTGACGCCCTTCAGATCCTCCGAGACGTCGGTGGTCTCGGCACCTCCGCCGGCTGCCTCGCCGACGCCGCCGACACGGATTGCGATGGTGATCGCGATTCCGTCGACGCTCTGAGGATCCTCCAGACCGTCGTCGGACAGCAGGTGTCGGTCCCTCCCGGATGCGGCGCTATCGGGACTGACATCTCGAATTCTCCGCTCGTCCTCAACGAAGTGCTGTTCGCGCCGGGCGCGGGCGACGATCCGTTCGTCGAACTGAAGACCACCAGCGGCGGGGCGGACCCGTCTGGCATGCTCCTCGTGAACGAGCGTGACGACCAGTTCGTCATCCCGAACGTTGGGGCGATCACTGGCGAAGAGGTGTTGTTATTGGAGTTCGGCGGCTCGGACTTCCTCGATGACGAGTCCGGGTTCGTGGAGCTGCGAGATGGCGAAGAGCTGCTGGACCGCGTGGTGTGGGGCGAAGATCAGCCGGCCGGCGTGAAGCTGACGGCTGGCGGCTTCTTGGTCGGATTCGAACCGGGAACGACGATCGGCAGGGTGCCGGGCTCGCGAGACTTGAATCTGCGGGAGTGGGTGGCGTATTCGCCCTCGCAGGCAACGCCGGGCGCACCGAACCCGGCCGCCGGCGTGCAGGTGGCCCTGCCGCTCGACGGCGCAGTCTTCGAGTCGGGTGACGTGAAGCTGAACTGGTATCCGGTTCCGCGCGCCAGTGAGTATCGGGTCGAGGTTGCGAGCGAGGATACGTTCAGCGACCCGCATACCGAGCAGACGGTCGCCACATCGAGCCTCCAACTGAGCGCTCTTCCGGCGGGCGAGCACTTCTGGCGCGTGCAGGTGATCGATGACGGCGATGCGGGCGAATATTCGCCTGTACAGTCGTTCACGATCGAGGGGGCGAGTCCGGCGGCGGCGGTCGCGGACGAGGAGGAGGACGTTCCGGGCGTGCCGTTCATCGTCCCGCGCAAAGATACGGCGATGCTGCTGCTAGAGAAGAACGCGCCGGCCGGCGACTTCGCCTGGGACGCCGCGCACCCTGACATCGACCCAAATGACAACCGAGAGGTCAACAACGCCTTCCTCGCGTCGGTGGCGATGGTAAACGGGTTCCTGGGCGGGAACCTGAGCCAGGATCGGATGGGATACGAGGCCTTCAAGGGCAGGGCGGTCGGCGCGGAGCGCGATCTGGCCTACGGAGATGCGCTCAGCAAGGAAAAGGGAATCGGCGTCATGTTGCTCGCTTTCGGAGGCGTGGATGAGATGTGCGGCACCAACACCACCGAAATCTGGAACTTCCTGCAAGAGTCGCTGGCGATGGGGTTCCCACCGATAGGAGCGATCTCCTCACACGCCGTAGTAGTCACAGGCTCCAGGATCGTAACGCCGGGAGGCGACGGTCCCGTGGCCGATGAGAGGTTCGTGAGCGTCAGTGACCCGTACGTCGGACAGTACGACGTCAACTTCGACGATCAGGTGTTCCCGTGCCTGTGGCGCCCAGCAGCAGGCACGATAATCGGGGCGTTTGACGACGCTGGGATAGCCTCGGACTCGGACGGAGATGGCGTAGTCGATTTCGACGAGGTGGAGAGGTTCGGCACCGACCCCAATAACCCGGACACGGACCAGGACGGCCTCAACGACAAGGAGGACATCGCGGAGAGTGTGTTCGAGCCGGGGATTGGATACGCGAGCGATTTCGCGTTCGTGGGGGATGAGTTCCTGGGATTGCCTCCCCACGGGCGAGACTGGGACCGGGACGGCTTGAGCAAAGAGCTGGACTGCGACAACGACAATGACGGCGTCAAGGACGGCGACGACCCCGATAACTGGAGTAACCCACCCGTGGTATCGGAGCCAGTGCCGTGCGGCCTGCCCGGTACGGGAACGCGATACGTCGGCGAAGCGACCCGCACCCAAACCACGACGTTAAGTAGCGGCAAGATACTTACACTCACGGCGCATGCGACGGACGTCGTCTTCGCGCTCGACCCAAGCTTCAATCAACCGCCAAGTGAGCGCTTCGAAACTACCGCCGGCACCGTGACGTACACGGTGTCCGGCTTCACGCACCTGAATGGTGAGGACTGTCCCGTGGATGGCAGTGGAGAGACATCACTTTCGCCGGGCGATGGGTCTCTGTTCGTCCACCCCGGCGGCCTCCCTCCCAACTACACGGCCTTCAGCAACCCGTTCGTCGAGTACTCTGCCGTGGCCCACTGCCCCGGCGGGGACGTCGATCAGAACTACATCGGAGGGGCCTGGATCTCTATCACCGGTCCCTTCCCATTCGACGATGTCAATCTGCTAGAGGGTAGCCTCGACGCCGGAGCCACCGACTTCGAATGGTCGTTCACGCGCGTCGATTAGTCACCTTGACACTGTGGAGACAGCGGTAACCCACCGCCTCCCCCTCCGCGGGTTAAGGCCCCAGCCTTGACCCGCCGTTCAACCCCGTTGATACTGACCGCACCAGCCTCCTTGCCCACCGGCATGACCTATGTCTGACCCACACCCAACCTCGATCTGGCAACGCCTGCATGACCGGCCCGCCTTTCTCGTCGTCGCTGGCCTCGCTGCGCTGACCATCCTCCTTGCCGCCTGTGGTGGCGGAAGCGATAGCGAAGATGCCACCGCCACCGCAACACCCACCACCACCTCCTCAACCACAGCCACGCCGACACCCACGCCGTCCGGCCCGCTCCCGGAGGTCACCGACGTCGCGCCCGATCTCGATTTCTTCGGTGAGCTGGCCGCCGTCAACTCCCACCCCATCACCGCCACCTTCGATTCGGCGGCAGATTCCCTCACGCTGGCCGACGGTGCGGCGATTGACGTCCCCGCGGGTGCCTTCCCTGCAGCGACGGAGCTGAGCGTCGCGATCATCGACCTGCTGTTCGAGGACTACCTCACGAACCCGCCGGAAGCGCGCATCTACGTCCTCTCCACGGAGGCCGACATCGTGCTCGGCGCCCCCCTCGTTCTGGAGGTGCCTAAGCCCGCCGACTCCGTGAACGCCACCCGGTTCGTGGACGGCGAATGGCTGCCGCTCGACGTGCCAGCCGGCCCCACGACGCGAATCGAGATCTCCCACGTCTCAGCTCCGGCCGTAGGGCGCGGCTGGTCAACCCAAACGCCGTTGAAGCAGACGATCGCAGTCAGCGATAACTTTGTACAGGAATCTGACGAACCTACCGTATACGATGCGCTGACGGCCGACATAGAGAGCTCATACAACGCCGTTGGCGCGAAATTCCTGGTGCAGTGCTCTGTGACGGTCGCGACCCTTTTCCGCAACGCCAAAATCGCCGATTCCGAGTTTCTGTTCCTGCTTGGCCTTTCCGCGTGCGTGCAGGCCCTATCCGATTCTGGCCTCCTCGACGAGGGTGATGAGCTTAACCTCGATTGCGTCACCGCTCGGATAGACGCGGGCGAGACCATCGAAGAAGCGGCAGACGCATGCACGAAGACGACCGACAATCCGAGCCCAGAGCCAGACCCTGAGCCTGAACCGGAGGCCTGTACCAGCGGCGGCGGTGGAAGTCGGGCGCTCGCCCAGGATCCCTGCCCCGAGCCCTCCGAACCACCGGAGGAGGAGCCAGCGGATCCTGAGGGATTCCTCACGCTCCAGAACCTATCAGCCGTCCTGGACGGCTGCAACGAACTGAGCTCCGGAAATCTTCAATGCTCCTATACCCTTGGAGCGACTTTACAGTACGAGACTTCCGGATTACCTTCTTCGATATCATGTGATTTTCGTTCGTTCGCGGATTCTGAGCGAGAAGACCTAACGGAAGTGTCCGGAACTGTCACGTTAACCGAGGGGTACATAGAAACCCTGGTCGGGGGCACAGTCTTCCAGGATGGCAACCCCATCCTTGTGAAATGCCGCCTAATTGACTCTAGCGCGGAGGATGGTGACTCCTTCACGGTTGGCAAGGTTGAAGAAGAGCTCACTCTTCCGCTGCCCTAGACACCTCCCCGCCTGAAGGTCCCCGCCTGCTACATCGACAGGCTTCTGTAAGCGTGGCCCCTTCGAAGGTGTAGCCTTTCGCTTGACGCGTCCTCACAGCCACACCGATACTGACCGAACCCATGTCTGATCATCGCAAAGCGTCGATCTCGCAACGCCTGCAAGCGCCGCCCGCCCTTCTCGTCGTCGTCGCCGGCCTAGTCGCGCTGACCATCGCCATCACCGCCTGCGGCGGCGGAGGCGATAGCGAAGACGCAAGCGCCACACCCATCCCCACTGGATCGGCCACGTCAACGCCAACAGCCACGCCTTCCGGACCCCTCCCGGAGGTCACCGATGTTGCGCCCGAACTCGACTTCTTCGGCGAGCTGGCCGCCGTTCACTCCCACCCCGTCACCAAGACCTTCGATTTGGCTGCGGACTTCCTCTCGCTGGCCGACGGCTCGTCGGTAGAAGTGCCCGCGGGCGCCTTCCCCGCAGCGACGGAGGTGAGCGTCGTCATCATCGACCTGCTCTTCGAGAACTACCTGGTCAACCCGCCGGAGGCGCGCATCTACGTGCTCTCCACCGAGGATGACGTCGTGCTCGGTGCGCCCATCGTCCTGGAGATGCCGAAGCCCGCCGACTCCGTCCGCGTCACTCGGCTAGTGGACGGCGAATGGCTGCCGGTAGATGTGCCCGCCGGGACTACAACGCTGATCGAGATCACCCATTTCTCGCAGGAGCCGATTTGGGTCGGCGACAAGACTCCAGGCAATCCCGAACCGAAGCCCGGCGTGGGCGAAACATCGGGTGTAGTCGTAGCGGACCTCTTGGCTGGATGTATCGTCTACATGGGGGACTTCTTCGAAGAAGACCGTAGCGCACTTGTGTTCGAGATCTTCCTCGGCGTCTGCACCAAGGCGCTAGTGAACCTCCTCACGCCGTCCGGTGAAAAGGTCGAGGTGGAGTGCGTGGGTGATGAGATTGGCGATGGAGTCAACATCCAGGAAGCGATTAACGAATGCCTGGCGAAGCAGAAGGCAAGCCCTTCGCCAAGCGCGAACGCAGCCCCCCAGCCTGAACCGGATGCCGATCCAGATCCCGCCCCGGCGTCGAAGATAACCGGCACCCTGGCGCCAGGAATCGCTAGTTCGAGCCCGGCCGTCGCTCAGTGCATCGAGAGGCCAGACTTCGACGCCATCTTCTGCGACTACACGTTCAACGTCACCATGGACTACGTCGTCTCCGGCCTGCCCGCGCAAGTACAATGTGCCTTCCCAGACCAGTCGCCCGATTTCTTCTCTCTCGCGGCCGGGCTGGCTGAACTGTCGTCGCTGGACGGCATTGTCTCTCCGGCGCCGATGGCGGTGGCCGTATTCGACCCATCCGGCAGCCCTCAGTTCAGCAACCCTGTCTCCGTCGAATGTGTCCTCAGTACGCCGGTCGAAGGGGAAGAAGGTGTCTTCCGCCGCCTCGACGACCACACGTTCACATTAGACCTGCCCAACGTCGACCAGATCGACGGCTGCATCCCGGCGACTAGCCCCGACTGCTCCGTCCAGTAGCACGGCCTTTCGCTTGACGCGTCCTCACAGCCACACCGATACTGACCGAGCCAGCAAACCTGCTCAGAACCGGCATGATCCATGTCTGATCAACCAACAGCGTCGATCTGGGAACGTATCCGAGCCCGCCTCGAGGACAATCCCCTGCTCCTCGTCTGGGGCGGCTCCGCCGGCTTCGCAGCGGTCCTCATCGTAGTCGTCCTCGTCGTCATTATCGCCAGCGGTGGCGGTGACGAAGATGGAATCGTCAGCGGCGATCCCACCCCGGGGACCGCGACCGCCACACCAACGCCCACTCCCGCAGAGACCGCTGCCGTCACCCCCACGGGAGACGCCACGTTCACACCAACGGCGACGCCATTGCTCACCGCTCCCCCGGTCGTCACCGTCGCCCCCGCACTCGACTTCTTAGGCGCCCTCGCCGCCGTCCAATCCCAGCCCATCGATGTGACGTTCGGTTCCGCATCGGACTCGCTCCTGCTGCCTGATGGCGTTGCGATCGACGTCCCGGAAGGCGCCTTCCCGGCGCCGACCGCGTTGAGCGTCGTATTGGTCGATCTGCGGTTCGACAACTACCTCATCAACGCACCGCAGACCCGCATCTACATCCTCTCCACCGGTGTCGACGTCGCGCTCGGCTCGCCGGTGGTGCTCGTCATTCCGGTCTCAACTGATCTGGTGACGGTCACCGAATTCGTAGGCAGTGGCTGGATACCCCTCCAGGTGCCACTGGGGATCACCACCAGGATCGAGATATCTCACTTCTCTGAGAGGACGATCGCTGTCACGCAGGAGTCCGCGGGTGCCCCGCAGGTGCCGCTTAACGCCTCGGAGCCGTCGCGTTTCTCGCCTCAGGA
>Ga0255058_10002087_pt1 | contig 11116 bp, 6 predicted proteins | sample Cases_109_9_MG_FD_188637 | JGI IMG/M metagenome (GOLD analysis project Ga0255058, IMG submission 188637) | Seawater microbial communities from Amundsen Gulf, Northwest Territories, Canada - Cases_109_9 | ecosystem: Environmental > Aquatic > Marine > Gulf | place: Canada: Northwest Territories... | reverse complement strand
TTCGCCCACCTGGTACGGCATCGGCCCCTCCGCGGCGAACGGCTCCATCGGGCTCGTAGCGCAGAGCACGACGTCGGTCTCTTCGAAGAGCGCGGCCATCGCCTCGTTCATCTCGACGCGGAACTTCTCGACGGCAGCGCCATGCTTGGCGCGGTACATCGGAGCCGCTTCCATCGCAAAGGCGATCTCCACCGTCAGGTCTTCCTTGCACTCGGGCCAGTACTCATCGAGGTCGGCGATCAGCGAGGGCAGCCCGGAGCGGGCCCAGGCGAGACCGTTCTCCGGCACGTTCACGTCGATGTCGACGCGGCTCAAGCCGGTCGCTTCGATCAGCACGTCCGCGGCCTTCGTTACCAGGCGCTCGACCTCCGGGTGGACGATGGCGTTGCCGAGGTTCGCCGAGAACGCGACTCGTAGGCCGCGCAGGTCGCACGAGCCGAGGCTCGCCTCCCAGCCTTCCTCTCGCCGCGGCAGGCTGAAGGCGTCGCGCGGATCGTAGCCCGTCGTCACGTCGTACCAGCGGGCGGCGTCGCGCACGCTGCGGGCCACGGTGCCCTTGACGGCCGCCAGCATGCCGTAGCCCGTGCGGGGGCCGCGCGGGATGCGCCCGTAAGTCCCCTTCATGCCAACGAGGCCCGTGTAAGACGCCGGTAAACGGATCGAACCACCGCCGTCGCCACCCGTGCCCAGCGGCACCAGGCCTCCGGCCACTGCCGCCGCGGAGCCACCGGACGAGCCCGCCGGCGTGCGCTCCAGGTTCCAGGGGTTGCGCGTCGTGCCGTGCACCTTCGTCGACGTGTAGGCAACGAAGCCGAACTCCGACGTCGCGGACTTGCCGAGGATCACGGCGCCGGCAGCTCTGAGGCGCGCGACCGAAGTGCAGTCGGCTTCGGCGATGTTGTCCTTGAAGACGAGCGAGCCGTGGCTGGTCGGCAGGCCCGCCGCGTCTTCGACGTCCTTGACCAGCAGCGGTACGCCGGCGAAGAGGCCCGGGTCCTCACCGCCCTTGATGCGCTCGTCGATCGCGGCGGCACTCCGGCGCGCGGTCTCGGCGTCCAGCGTCACCAGCGCGTTGACCTTCGACGCCTCGATCGCCGCCAGCGACGCCTCTACGGCGTCGGCGGAACGCACCTCGCCGCGGCGGATCGCATCGGCGAGCGAGCAGGCGTCATCCAGCCAGACATCCATCGCGACCGGAAGTATAACCTAAGCGTGCAGCCGGTAGAAGCGGAAAAAGTCGGCCTCGATCGGCAGGACCTCAGTGCGACTGAACCCGGCCTCCTCCGCGTAGCCAGCGAGCACCGGCGCCCGCAAGACGGTGCCGGTTCCCACTGACGGTTGGTCGGCCATACCGACGGGCAGGCAGTGGAGCATGCTCCAACCGTACATCATCCACTCCAATTCGCTCCCCGGCGGAGAGAACTCGTCGGCCACTCGTTCGTCGACTATAATGACGGTCCCGCCTTCCCCCGCGAGCCTGCGCATCACCTTCAACGCAGCGACGGGGTCGGACATGTCGTGGATGCACTCGACGGCGATCACCAGGTCGTACTGGCCTCGCAGGGCTGGATCGCCAGCGTCGCGAACTTCGAACTTCACGCGGTCCGCCACTCCGTGCTCGCGTGCGTTCTGGTTCGCCAGATCGATCGACACCGGGTCAAGATCGAAGCCATCGGCGAGAGCGTCCGGGTACGCCTTCGCGATACCGATCGCGGCCCAGCCCGCGCCACAGCCGAAGTCGGCGACGCGAGCCGGCGGAGACGTCTGCAGCCGCACGTGGACGTCCGGGACGGCTGGCAACCACTCGCTGCCCAACAGCTGGAGGAGCATCGTGCGGTTGATCCCGGCCTGGCCCTCGATCAGGTCCGGACCGTAGTCCGCGTAAGGAACGCCGCCGCCGGAGCGAAAGGCCTCGAGCACGCGTGGCAGCGGACTGGCCGCGCCAACGAGCAGCCGCAGGAGCGGCGGCAGGTAGTTCAGGCTATCCTCGTCCAGAAGCACCTCCGCGTGTCCCGGCGGCAGCGCGAACGTCCGCTTCTGCGCGTCGTCGCTGGCGCTCGCGACGTCCACCATGCCGGTCACCGCCTGCTGTTCAAGCCACTCGCGGGCGTATCGCTCCTGCGTGCCGGTCGCCTCGGCCAGTTGCACCGAGGTCAGCGGACCGTCGGCCAGCGCGGCGTAGAAGCCGAGCTTGTGTCCGATATAAGCGCCAAACACCGTAAAGAACCCGGCTGCCGACTCAAGGAGCTTGTCGATGAGAGCGGTCGCCTGCTCTTCGCTGGATACAGTCGTCACGAAACTCCTCCTTCAGCGACAGCCGCGTGCATCTCGGCAGCCGAGACGCCGGCGGTGGATTCGACGATGCGGACGGCGGCGCGGGTGACCGGCACGAGGCTGGGCCGGTGGATCTTGTCCATCGTGTCCATCGAGTCGAACAGGTAGAACGGCGCCGTCAGGTAGTTGACGATCGGCACGCCCGCCAGGTGGAAGTCGCCACCGTCGGTCGTCGGACGGTCGCCGAAGGCGGTTGGCGGCATAACCAGCGAGCGGCCCAGGTCCTCAGCCTCGATCGCCGCGCGCACGCTCTCTTCCAGCGAAGCGCTCCGCGACGTAAACCACCAGCGCGCCTCCGGGTGGCCGGTCGGCGCTAGTTCGCCACCGGCGTCGGAGTACTCGTTCGCGGCGTGCTCCAGGTGCAGCTCCAGGACCGTGCGCTCCAACTCCGCCGCGTGGTTCGCGATGAACGACTTGGCGCCAGCGCCGCCCGCCATGTGACCGGCGTTGAGCAGGAAAACGAGCCGATGCGGGCGCTCCGCCTGCGGGACGCGCGACCAGTACTCCGCCTGCGCCAGCACGAGCGCGATGCCGGAGCCGTCTTCAACGGCGGACGACCACGGCCCGTCGTGGTGCGAGCCGATGATTACGATCTCGTTGTCGGCACCCGGTAGCTCGCCGATGACGTTGTACGAGTCGATCTGCTCCCGGACGGATTCGACCGTGAGCCGAACGCGCACAGACCCGGACGCCAGCAGACCACGCAGGCGCTGACCCTGGCTGCCGCTGATCCAGACGCCCGGCAGGTCGCGCTCCAGGGCGTCGTATGGCACGTAGTAGTCGTGGGAGTCGCCGGGGTAGCCGCTGAGGGAGCCGATGAAGGCGGCGGCGCCGGCGGCCATCGAAGGCTCCATCACGTCCATGATCTCGCGGCCGAAGGGCAGGATGTGCTCTGACTCGGCGAACGTGTCACCGGGGTCGTAGTACGACGTGGCGAGGCGAGCGAGGATCTGATGCGGCATCCGCTGCAACGGGACGTCGTACAGCGACGCGGCGCCCTTTACGCGCTCCGGTGCTTCCGCGTCGAAGGCGAAGAGGTCAGCCTCGATGCCGTTGGTGGGCGCGGAGTGCGGCAGCGGGAAGCACGGTACGGCGAAGCTCTCGCTGCCGGCCTCGATGGCGAGTCTCGCGTCTTGCGGCTTCCAGTACGGCAGCGCCACCCGCTCTGCCCGGACGCTATTGAGGCCCAGTTTGCCGAAGCGCTCCTGTATCCAGCCCTCGGCCCAGCGGTCGGCGTCGTATCCGGGGCGGCGCACGCCGTGCGAGAACACCTCCTCGATCCAGGCGTAGATGTCAGCTTCTGGCAGGATCAGATCATCGCGGGGCATGGGCAACCTCCGGCGCGATTATAGGACAACGTTGGGCCGGTGTATGCTGTGGTGCGCACGACGCTAGAGAGGGGCGCACGATGGCCGGGAAGCTGAGCACGGCTATACAGGTCGGTTTCGGACGGGAGAACTGGGAGCGTGCCGTCGACTTCATCGTCGAGGCGGAGAAGCTGGGCGTGGGATATGCCTGGTCGGCGGAGGCCTGGGGCTCGGACGGCATCTCGCCGCTGGCCTACGTCGCCGCCCGCACCTCGAAGATCAAGCTCGGAACGGGCATCCTGCAGGCCGGCACCCGCACGCCGGCGCTGATCGGCATGACGGCGGCAACGATGGCGGCGCTGACGGGCGGCCGCTTCATCCTCGGCCTCGGCACGAGCGGCCCGCAGGTGATCGAAGGCTTCCACGGCATCCCCTTCAAGCAGCCGATCACACGGATGCGCGAGATCATCGAGATCGCACGCATCGTGCAGTCGGGCGAGAAGGTCTCCTACCGCGGGAAAGTGTACGAGTTGCCGCTGCCGGGCGGCGAGGGCAAGGCGATCCGTTCGATGATGGGCCAGACGGAGCCCGTCCCGGTCTACCTCGCGACGCTGAGCCCGAAGAGCCTCGAGATGACGGGAGAGATCGCCGACGGCTGGCTCGGCACGTCGTTCATGCCGGAGCACGCCGGCGCCTTCTTCGACTACATGCGCAAGGGCGCCGACAAAGCCGGGCGCTCGCTCGACGACATCGATCGGCAGGCGGGCGGCGTCGTGGCGTTCTCGGACGACGTCGAATCGCTCTACGCCCCGCGAAAGCCAGGCCTCGCCTTCACTCTCGGCGCTATGGGCTCACGCAAGCATAACTTCTACAACCAGGCGTTCCAGCGCGCGGGCTACGAAGAAGTCGCGCAAGAGGCACAGAGGCGCTGGCTCGACGGCGACCGCCAGGGCGCGGCGGAACTCGTGCCCGACGAGATGGTGGCACAGACGAACCTCCTGGGCACCGAAGACATGGTGAAGGACCGCATCCGCGCCTACCGGGACTGCGGGATCACGACGATTCGAGTGGACCCGCAAGGCGAGGGGATGGACGGCAAGCTGGAAACGCTCGGCCGCTTCATGCGCCTGCTGGACGAGGTGAACGCGGAGGCGGCTTAACTTAGCGCCTGCTTGACAAAGCACGGCCGCTCAGCCATAAGTAGTTTGCACACGCGTGAGCGAGGCACACATGACACAAACGACGCAGGACAAGACAGCCGTTCGCGGGCCGACGAAGTTCCTCATCAACGGCGAGTGGGTCGAGCCTGCCTCCTGTAAGTACTACGACGACGTCAACCCGAGCACGGGCGCCACGCTCGCGCAGGTCGCCGAGGGCGACGCCGAAGACATCGACCGCGCCGTGAAGGCCGCGCGCGCGGCGTTTGAGGGGCCGTGGGCGAAGATCCACCCCGGCGACCGCGGCCGCATGCTGTTCAAGCTGGCGCAGCTGGTGCGCGACAACGCTGAGGAGCTGGCGGAGATCGACGCGCTGGACGCCGGCAAGCCGATCACCAACAGCCTGCGCGTCGACATCCCGGCCGCGATCGACTGCTTCGAGTACTACGCCGGCTGGGCGGACAAGCTCCACGGCGAGACGGTGCCGGTGCGCGCGCCCGCGTTCACCTATCTCGTGCGGCAGCCGCTCGGCGTCGTCGGGCAGATCATCCCCTGGAACTTCCCGGTGATGATGGCGGCCTGGAAGCTGGCACCGGCGCTGGCCTGCGGCAACACGACCGTGCTCAAGCCGGCGGAGCAATCACCGCTCTCGGCGCTCAAGCTGGGCGAGCTGTGCCTCGAAGCAGGCTTACCGCCGGGTGTCGTCAACATCGTCACCGGCTTCGGTGAGGCTGGAGCCGCGCTTGTCGAGCACGAGGACGTGGACAAGATCGCCTTCACCGGCAGCCCGGAGGTCGGGCGCATCATCGTGCGCGCGTCCGCCGCCACCCTGAAGAAAGTCTCGCTCGAACTCGGCGGCAAGTCGCCGAACCTGATCCTCGCCGACGCGGACCTGGAAGCGGCGATCCGCGGCGCCAGCGGCGGCGTTTTCTTCAACCAGGGCGAGGTCTGCAGCGCCGGCTCACGCATCCTCGTCGACCAGCGTATCTACGACAAGTTTCTCGACGGCCTGACGAAGCGCGCCGACTCGATCAAGGTCGGCGACCCGCTCGACCCGAAGACGTACATGGGCCCCGTCGTCAACGACGAGCAGTTCGAGCGCGTGATGGGCTACATCGGCGTCGGCAAGGATGAGGGCGCTAAGCTTGTTTCGGGCGGCGACCGCATCGGCGACCAGGGCTACTTCGTCCAGCCGACGATCTTCGCCGACGTCGACAACCGCATGCGCATCGCCCAGGAGGAGATCTTCGGCCCGGTGGCGTCCGTAATCCCGATCAAGGACGTCGACGAGGCCGTCCGCATCGCCAACGACACGAGCTACGGCCTGGCGGCGGCGGTCTGGACGCGAGATGTAGCGCAGGCCCACGATGTAGCGCACCGCCTGAAGGCGGGCACGGTCTGGGTGAACACCTACGGCGCGACCGACACACGCTCGCCTTGGGGCGGCTTCAAAGACAGCGGGTTCGGCCGTGAGTTGGGTCGCCAGGCGCTCGACCTGTACACTGAATACAAGTCAGTTTGGATCAACCTCAAGTAGTGGAACGCCCCGGAAGGAGATTCGCATGACCCAGGTAGCAGACGTAGCAACACGAGACAAGCTCTTCATCGGCGGGCAGTGGGTCGATTCGGCCGGCTCGAAGATGATCGACGTCGTCAACGCAGCGACGGAAGAAGTCATGGGCCGCATCCCCGAGGGGACGGCCGAAGACGTCGACAAGGCCGTCGCCGCCGCAAAGGCAGCCTTTGAGACGTGGTCGCAGACGACCAAGGAAGAGCGCGCAAAGTACTTGCAGGCGATCGCCGGCCAGCTGGCGACGCGGCAGGAAGACATCGCAACGACGATTTCGGGCGAGGTCGGCATGCCGATCAAGCTGTCACGGATGATCCAGGCGGGCCTACCGCTGATGACGTTCGGCTCAATGCCGGCGATCCTCGCCTCAACGGAGTTTGAGGAGCAGGTCGGCAGCTCGCTCGTGGTCAAGGAGCCGGTCGGCATCGTCGGCTGCATCACGCCGTGGAACTACCCGTTGCACCAGATCGCCGCCAAGGTGGCGCCGGCGCTGGCTGCCGGCTGCACCGTCGTCCTCAAGCCCAGCGTGGTAGCGCCGCTCAACGCCTTCATCCTCGCCGAGGCGATCGAGGCCGCGGGGCTTCCCGCCGGCGTCTTCAACCTGGTGACAGGCCGCGGCTCTGTCGTGGGCGAGGCGATCGTCTCCCACGAAGACGTGGACATGATCTCGTTCACCGGCTCCACCCGCGCGGGCAAGCGCATCGGCGAGCTGGCATCTCAGGGCATCAAGCGAGTCGCACTCGAACTCGGCGGCAAGTCCCCGAACGTCATCCTCGACGACGCCGACCTGGAACGCGCCGTCACCGATGGCGTCGCCAAGTGCTTCCTTAACTCCGGCCAGACCTGCAGCGCCCTGACCCGGATGATCGTGCCACGCTCACGCCTGGCCGATGCGGAGAAGATCGCCGCCACGGCCGCCGAGACGTTCACCGTCGGTGACCCCTTCAGCGATGAGACGAGGCTGGGTCCCCTGGTCTCCGACACGCAACTCGAACAGGTCCGCGGCTACATCAAGAAGGGCGTCGACGAAGGCGCCAAGCTCGTCACCGGCGGCGCAGAGCCACCAGAGGGACAGAGCACCGGCTACTACGTGCGCCCGACAGTCTTCTCCGACGTCACGAGCGACATGACGATCGCGCAGGAAGAGATCTTCGGTCCCGTCCTCTCGATCATTCCGTTCGACGACGAGGAAGACGCCGTCCGCATCGCCAACGACACGATCTACGGCCTCGCCGGCGGCGTCTGGTCCGGCGACCAGGAGCGGGCGAAGAGCGTGGCGCGTCGCATCCGAACCGGCCAGGTCGAGATCAACGGCGGCGCCTTCAACGTCATGGCGCCGTTCGGCGGCTACAAGCAGTCCGGCCACGGGCGGGAGCTGGGCAAGTTCGGCCTCGAAGAGTTCCTCGAGACGAAGTCGCTGCAGCTGTAGCGCTCAGACGTAATCAGGCGAGAGGCGCTCCGCGTTTGCGGAGCGCCTCTTCTGTTGTGACCCAGGCTACACAACGGGGGTTGCACCGACGGGTTATAATCTGACGCGCGCAGCGTTTGCCCGCGCGAAAGGAGATTGCCCCATATGACTACAGAAGCCGCCCCTACCCCAGGCGCTGTATCCGGGAAGGAGTACCAGCTCCTGATCAACGGCGACTGGGTGCCCTCAAGCTCCGGCGAGACGCTGGAGCGACGCTACCCCGCCAACACAGACGTCGTTGTAGCCACGTTCCCGTCTGCCACGGTGGAGGACACCGACAAGGCGATCGCCGCTGCCCGCGAGGCGTTCGACAGTGGCTCGTGGGCCAAGGCGCCCGCGCGCCAGCGCGCCGACGTCCTGCGAAAGGTAGCGCAGACGATCCGTGACGAGATGCAGGACCTTTCCCGGCTGCTCGCCTCGGAGGTCGGCAAGCCGGTCAGCGAAGCCAGCATGGAAGTCGCACTCACTGCAGACGTGTTCGAGTACTACGCCGGCCTGGCGGTGAACATTAGGGGCCAGGCGATCTCGAACATCGCAGACGACGCGCTCGGCCTGATCCTCAAGGAGCCGGTCGGCGTCGTCGGCATCATCACGCCGTGGAACTTTCCGATGCTGCTGGGGACCTGGAAGATCGCCCCGGCGCTGGCCACCGGTTGCACCGTCGTGATCAAGCCGGCAACGTACACGCCGTGCACCACGTTCGAGCTCGGCCGCATCATCACGGAGGCCGGCGCGACGAAGGGTGTATTCAACGTCGTCACGGGCTCCGGCAGGGTCGTCGGCGACCGCCTCGCCTCGTCCCTCGATGTCGATAAGATCGCGTTCACCGGATCGACAGAGGTCGGGCAGAGCGTGATGCGCGCGGCCGCGAGCAACGTCAAGAAGATTTCGCTCGAGCTGGGCGGCAAGTCCCCGAACATCATCTTCGCCGACGCCAACCTGCAGAGCGCCGTCATTGGTTCGCTCTTCGCGATGTACCTCAACTCTGGACAGGTCTGCTATGCCGGCTCCCGCCTACTGGTGGAGGAGAGCGTACACGACCAGTTCGTGAACATGTTCAGCAACTTCGTCGGCGGCATGAAGGTCGGCGACCCGATGGACCCGGCGACGCGCATGGGCCCCGTTGTCTCCGACGACCAGTTGAACACCGTGGAGACGTACGTCAAGGCCGGCCAGGACGAAAAGGCGTCGCTCATCCTCGGCGGCAACCGCGCGACCGGCGAGGGCCTGGACAAAGGCTACTTCTTCGAGCCAACGATCTTCGACCAGGTGGACAACAGGATGAAGATCGCGCAGGAAGAGATCTTCGGCCCGGTGCTGACGATCATCCCGTTCAGCACGCCTGAAGAGGCGCTCAAGATCGCCAACGAGTCAATGTACGGCCTCGCCGCGGCTGTCTGGACCCAGGACATCGACAGAGCGCTGAAGTTCGCCAAGAACATCAGGGCCGGCACCGTCTGGGTCAACTCCTACCATACGGCTGGCGCGCTCGGCGTTCCGTACCTGCCGTTCGGCGGCTACAAGCAGTCGGGGATCGGCCGTGAGATGGGCCTCGAAGGCATGGAGATGTTCCTGGAGACGAAGAGCGTGGCGATAAAGCTCAACTGACCCGCAAGCACATCGCGAAATCAAGGGGCGTCCCTGCCGGCGGGGGCGCCCCTTCGCGTTCGTTGACCGCTACGCGCGGGGGCACGTAAGCTAGGCGGCGCCCGCACTTGAGTGCGACTGGAACGAGTACCGTTCGGGGAGGACCCATGCTGAGTCGCGTTTCCCATCTGCCGATCCTCATCGCTGCTGCCGCCTTACTAGTGCTGGCACTCTCACTAACGATCGAGCGGCAGGCCGAAGCGGTTGGCGCCGTCGAGAACCTGTCCGGCTGCACAAGCTCTTCCCTTCCCGCCAACGACGACGGCTCCACGAGCGCGGTCCCGCTCGCCTTCTCGCCCAACTTCTTCGGGACTACGTACAACCAGATCTTCGTCAATAACAATGGCAACGTCACCTTCGACTCCGGGCTCTCCCAGTTCACCGCCGATAGCCTGCTAAGCGTGAGCCGCGTCATTATCGCCCCCTTCTGGGCAGACGTGGACACGCGAGGCGCCTCCAACACCGTCTCGTACGGCCCGGTGCAGTTCTCCGGCCGGCCGGCGTTCTGCGTCAACTGGGTGAACGTCGGCTACTTCTCACAGAACACAGATAAGCTCAACAGCTTCCAGCTGATAATCGTCGACCGCTCGGACGTGGGCGCCGGCGACTTCGACATGATCTTCAATTTCGACAAGATTCAATGGGAGACGGGCGACCTCAGTGGGGGCACGAACGGCTTCGGAGGCAGCTCGGCCCGGATGGGCTACTCCAACGGCTCCAACCAGGCGTTCGAGTACCCGGGATCAGCGGTGAACGGCGCCCTCCTGGACGCTACCCCGTCCGGCCTCTCCAGGAACAGCCTCAACTCTACAGTGACCGGGCGTTACATCTTCTCTGTGCGCGGTGGCGTGCCTCCCGGCAGCGGCAGCATCACCGGAACGATCTTCGGGCCTCCCCCGGCCGGCGGGAGCAGCATCGCCGGCAACGGCTTGCAGCCGCTGGCCAATTCCACGGTGACTGCCTGCGCCGTCCCTCCGTGCTCAACCACAATCAGTAACGACAATGGGGAGTTCACTCTTGCCGGACTGGACGACGGCCTCTATCGCATCATCGCCTATCCTCCGCCCGGACGAGACAACCTGCTACCCGCGGACGTGTCGATTAACGTAAGCGGAGGCCCGGCGGACGTCGGACAGCTCGACATGGACGAGCCGATACCTACGCCGCCCGGCTCATCGATCGATAGCATCGGCAGCATCGGCGGCGCGCCGGTTCTGGACTGGAGCAGGCCGTCGGACTTCTCGGTCGTAGGCTGTGAGGGCGGCTCCGGGACCTGGACAGTGACCGATTCGGACGGCTTCGTCCTGGCGTTCGGGACTTTCTCGCAGAGCCCGCTTGGCCAGTACAACGGAACGATCCCGCCGCTGAGCCCGTATCACGGCCCTGCAAGCGTCAACGTATCCATCACAAACTGTCCCGATGCCGCAGAAAACAGCGACTTCGGCTTCAGTATCTACATCGACCCCAGCGGCCACGTGCTAACGGTGCAGGGCGCGCCTATACCGGGGGCGACCGTAACACTCCGTCGCGCCGACACCGCGGCCGGCCCGTTCACGATCGTACCCAACGGTAGCAATATCATGTCACCCAGCAACCGGACGAACCCGGACACCACGGACTCTGATGGTTTCTT
>Ga0255058_10002086_pt1 | contig 11119 bp, 7 predicted proteins | sample Cases_109_9_MG_FD_188637 | JGI IMG/M metagenome (GOLD analysis project Ga0255058, IMG submission 188637) | Seawater microbial communities from Amundsen Gulf, Northwest Territories, Canada - Cases_109_9 | ecosystem: Environmental > Aquatic > Marine > Gulf | place: Canada: Northwest Territories... | reverse complement strand
AAGCTTGATCTTATTTTCTAAATGTCTTTTCTTGATCTTCGGCAATCCATACCTTAACATATCGTGGCAATAATCACTTCCGACTACCAGCCCGTTTCCATTTAATAACTTTGAATATGAGATGGCAAGGTCGCCTGTGCCGGTACAAACATCCAGTACTTTGGTATCAGGCTTTACGTCACTTACTTTTGCCGCAAACTTTCTCCATGACTTGTCGAAGTTAAGACTCAAAAGCGCATTCAGAAAATCATATACCCTGGCAATAGAGCCAAACATGCTTTTTATGCTTTCAGCTTTTTTCTTTAGAAGTTCTTTCTGTGGTATTTCATTATTAGTAGTCATTGTTGGTTTTGGGTGGTGCTGACGCTGAGCACCTCATTCATGCTTCCGCTGCGATAACCTTCTAAATCCAGTGTAACATATGTAAAACCTATTTCTTTAAATTTGCAGAGCAGTTCCTCTCTTGTGGGAGAACTGGCAAGAATATGTAAGTCTTCTGGCAAGGCCTCAATCCTTGCAATCGTTTCATGATGTCTTACTCTGAATTGTACCAGGCCTAAACCCCTTAAGTATTTTTCTGCTTCTGATACCATTCTGAGTTTTTCCTCTGTAATGGACTGTCCGTATGGAAATCTGGATGACAGGCAGGCATATGCGGGCTTGTTCCAATTAGGAAGGTTTAACATTCTTGAGACTTCGCGTACGTCTTTTTTTGTCATACCAGATTCCTTTAAAGGGCTCTTAACATTCAGTTCTTTAGAGGCCTTTAATCCCGGACGGAATTCCTTTGTGTCGTCCAGATTTGCACCATCGGCAACGTGCAGAAAACCATGCAGACTGGCAATTTCGCTCAATTTTCCAAAAAGTTCGGTCTTACAGAAATAACATCTGTCAGGGGGATTATCTGCGAATCCTTCGATAGCCAGTTCACTGGTATCTATCACAAGGTGTTTTATGCCTATCTCTTTAGCCAGTTTCTGAGCCTCTTTGAATTCAAAGTCAGGATAGGTTTCAGACCTCGCCGTAACAGCCATAGAGTTGTCTTTAAGAATGTCATAGCATACTTTAGTAACAAGTGTGCTGTCCACACCACCTGAAAATGCGACAACAACACTTTTCAGTTCGCTGATAATTTCCTTTAGTTTAGATAGTTTTTCTTCTACTGTCAAAGACTGTTCCTCTTCAAGAAACTTGTTATCTGGTTCCCAGAATTTTATAGGCTACAACACTTTTATTAATTCCTTTAAGAGTTATATCCGGAATTATTTCTGTGTCAAAAATATCTTTTACCATACTGAATGTCCTTTGATTAACAAGGATCTGGTCGGCTTCGGCCTCGGATTGTAATCTTTGTGCCAGATTCACATGGTTTCCGATAACGGTATATTCCATCCGTTCCTTTGAACCAATATTTCCTACCGTTACATAGCCCGTACATATTCCAACGCTCATATGTAATTCACAGTTCATGTATTTCCATCTTGATTGCAGCAACTTTACTACATTTTTCATCTCAATAGCTGTTCGCACAGCTTTCTCTGCATGGTCTTTACATTCCAGAGGGTCTCCATAAAAGGCTAATAAACCATCTCCCATAAACTTATCTATCGTTCCTTCGTGCTTAAATACTAACTTCGTCATTTCTGAAAAATACTCATTCAAGAGATTGACGGTGTCCTCCGGTTCCATGTTTTCAGTCATAGTGGTAAAACCTCTTATATCGGAGAAGAATATTGTTAAGAGTTTTCTGGAATTTTCTAAACTAATATCATTTCCTTTTGAGATTACAGTATCAACAATTTGAGGAGAAAGGTATCTTTTTAATTTATTAATTCTTTGTATTTCATCTACCTGCTCTTTAACCTTTTTTTCCAGGTCCTTATTAAGTTCATCGATTTCCTCATTTCTTTTGCAAAGTTCTTCATTAAATTTAACATTTTCTAAAATATTTTCATAAGATTCTACCGCACTTGCCACAGTATCAAGCAGTTGTTCAGGGTCACTCCCTTTTATAACGTATGCATGCGGCCTGAATTGTCTCCTTATATCCCTTCTTTCATCATTTTGGGTAAAGCTGCCTGTATGAAATATTATTGGTACGTAAGGGTTTTTTGCCTTAATTTTTTCAAACACCTGAAGTCCTGTCATATCCGGCATACTGATATCCAGGACCACAGCGTTAATACTCTTGTTAAATTTATCGGTTGCTTCCTTTCCAGTTGAACATGGTTCTACTTGATAACCTTCTTCTTTCAGTATAAGTTCAATCATTTTAAGAACCGAATCCTCATCGTCTACTACCATAATTATAGGTTTGACTGGCTTGTGGTTGCCGGGATTCTTGTCACTTTGATGATTGGGGAATTTATTCACTCTTTTTTCTCCTATTTTCATTAATGATGCTTAAGCAGGCATCCACTACATTGGAATCGTAACGAATCCCCCTATTGTTCGATAACTCTTCTAATGCTTTGCCGATACCGAGAGCAGGCCGATAGGGTCGGTGCGGGATTATCGCGTCCACAACATCAGCTACGCTCAGGATTCTGGCCTCCATGAGAATATTATTGCCACTTAAACCTGATGGATAACCGGAGCCATCCATCCTTTCATGATGTTGAAGTACAAATTCAGCGACTGGCCATTGGAATTCTATTGTCTTTAATATGTCATAGCCAGCCTGTGAATGTGTCTTAATCATGTCGAATTCAAGTTTTGTTAATTTGCCACACTTGCTGAGGATCTCAGTTGGTACCTGCATCTTTCCTATGTCATGGATAGTTCCTGCCAGGTGAATGCTGTCAATCTGTTCCCTGGGGATACCCATTCCTCTCGCTATGGCGCTGGCAAGATTCGCTACCTGTCGTTGGTGTCCGGCAGTGTAAGGATCCCTCATTTCCACAGTCAATGCCATGGCATGGATGGTACCTTCTATGTTTGTCTTTATAATGTCCGAGCTTTTTTTGAGTTCTCTATAAAGTTCTTCACTGATTTTAACATTTCTAAGGATATTTCCATAAGATTCTACAGCGCTTACTACTGTATCCAGGAGTTGTTCGGGATCGCCTCCTTTCTGGACATAAGCATGCGGCCTGTATTGTCTCCTTAAGTCCCTTCTTTCTTCCTGTTTTGTGGCGGCACCTGTGTGAAAGATTATTGGTACGTAAGGGTTTTTTGCTTTGATTCTTTCAAATGCTTCCAATCCAGTTAAGCCCGGCATATTAATGTCTAAAACCACGGCATAAATATTTTTGTTTATTTTGTCAATAGCCTCCTTACCGGTTGAACATGTTTCGACTTGATAACCTTCATCTTCCAGTATAAGTCCGGTCATTGTAAGAACCGATTCTTCATCGTCTACTACCAAAACCTTTGGTTTATCTTTTTCGTATGAATTGACATCCATGTCACTATTGATAGTTAATAAATCCTTTTACTCTATCTTCATCTATCCTTTTATAGCACTAAATGTTAGTTGTAATAGTTCAACCATATCAAAGGGCTTAGATAAATGTGCAAAGGCGCCCAGTGAGATAGCTTTTTCAACAAAATGTTCTACGTCATGACCTGTCATCATTATTGCCTTTGTTTCTGGGTCAATCTTTTTGATCTCATCAAGAGTTTGAAATCCATCTATTCCAGGCATTATGACATCGATAAGCGCCATATCAAAATGTGTTTTCCTGGCCATTTCTATCGCAGTAAGTCCGTCTTCAGCAGTAGAAACCTTGTATCCCTTTTCTTCCAATACTCCTTTCAGTGTTTCACGAGAAGAAGATTCATCATCAACCACAAGAATAACTGAACGAATCGTATCTTCTCTTATAGTTTGTAAAATTTGCAATAATTTGTCCATATCGTCGATAGGTTTAGGTATGCATGTGAATGCACCAAGAGCGGTAGCTCTCTCAACAAGATGTTCTATGTTGTGGCCTGTCATTATTATTACGTTTGTCTTTGAACTGATCTTCTTGATCTCATCAAGCGTTTGAAATCCGTTAATTCCCGGCATTACGACATCGATAAACATAATGTCATAATGAATTTTTCTGGTCATTTCTATTGCAGTAAGTCCGTCTTCTGCGGTAGAAACCATGTATCCTCTGTCTTCCAATACCCCTTTTAGCGTTTCACGAATGGAAAAGTCATCATCAACTATCAGGATATTGGTCTTTGTCAGATCTTTTTTTATGACTTTCAGGACTAAATCTATGTCCAGAGGCTTATAAAGTATTGCTTGCGTTTCCAGTTTTATTGCTTCCTTCAGAAGGTCTTCAGCAATAAAAGCGGTCATAAAAAATATAATAGTATCAGGACTGACTTTCTTGATTCTTTTGAACGTCTCTATCCCGTTAATTCCCGGCATTTTCATATCTATAAATGCAATCTTAAATTTTGTTTTTTCAGCCGCCTCAATCCCTTTGTAGCCATCCTCTGCCACGACAACATGGTATCCCTCATCCTCCAGGATTCCGGCCAGGGTTATTCTTATTCCTTGTTCATCATCAACTACTAATATGTTAGCCTGTTCTTCTTGCATCTTCATCCTCTAATGGCAGTTTTATGATCATATTTGTACCTTTACCTTCCTGGCTTTTCACTTCGATAATTCCGTTATGTTTATCAATTATTCCATGGCATACAGCCAAACCCATCCCTGTACCTTTGGGTTTTGTTGTAAATAGCGGATCGAATATCTTTTTAACCTCTTTTTTGGGAATACCACATCCTGAATCGCCTATTTCAATTTCCACAAAAACTTTTGATTTTCCAGCACTGATTTGTAACTCGCCGCCACCCGTCATTGCCTGGCATGCGTTTTCAATCAGGTTTAAAAGTACCTGGCCAATTTGATTTGCGTCTATTGTGACCATAGGTAAATTGGATTGAAGGTTTTTAGATAGTTTTATGTTCTCAGCTATTTTTACTCTCGACAGCGCTTCATTAATAACTATTGTAATATTGGATCTAATTCTGGTGGGTCTGGCAACGCGCGTGAATCCTAAAAGGTCATTAATAATCCTGGTGCTCCTGTCAATTTCTTTATCCATAATGTCAAGAAATTGTGCCACCTTTTCGTCTATGTCCGGTATTACTTTCCTGGATAATTTTCTTTTCAAAAGGAAAACGGCATTCTTTATTGAACTCAGTGGATTTCTTAATTCATGGCTTACTCCGGAAGCTAATGTACCTACAGCGGCTAATTTCTCTGTCCTTATTAATTGTTCCTGTGTATCTTTCAACTGCTCGTTTCTTTGCACTAACTCATCATTAATTGATGACAACTTCCTGTTCAAATCTTTTAGTTCAATCATGACGCCTTCTTTTTCATCCATGAGTTGTTTTAAGCCTTTTGTCATTTGATTAAATCTAGATGCAAGCAACCCTATTTCATCCTTTGAACTTATTTCAACTCTCTGGCTTAAATCTCCTGATGCCACCTTATCAGTTATTTTCACAAGACGTTCAACAGGTTTTACAACACCACTTGCTATGAAATATGAAACTCCTATGCCCACCAATACAATAATAAACCCCAATGGTATGCTGCTGGTCCACAAGATCGTTTGCATCTTTTTATTAATCCGTTCAGGAGTCAAACCGATTTGAATGGTCCCCAGGAGTTTCTTTTCGTTCTCATTATAATCCTCATCCAGACCAAAAATTTGTGTGGCAAATTCTTCTTCAGATATTGTACGTTTTTCATAAATTGGGACAACAAAATTATAAAATTGCTCACCATTATCTGTAAAGAGAATATTAAAAACAAGTTCCGTGATATCTTCAATATTCTTATGTGCAGGTATCTTATCAATTTCTGTCTTAATCCATGGCTCTTTATCTTCAAGTAGAACATCATTCGTAGGTAGCAATACACGCAAATATGCCAATTCCCGTTCTATGTCAAGATTGCGTAACCTCCTGATTGGTTCCTCAAAGAATGCCTTTTGAGCAACACTCATGGAGTCTTTGACCTCTCCATCTTGCGCAAGTTGAGATATTAAGGAATAACCGCGTTTCTTCAGCTCTTCTTCAAGCTGCTTTTTGGTTTGGGTGAAGAAAAACCAGCTACTGGCTGCTCCTATAATTGCAATAAGCAGGCTGGTGAACAAAATGAATTTGAATCTTATTCCAATCTTAAACATTTTATTTTCCAATATTGAAAAGTTTATGGATATACAATTATGTGTGGTTCTCCTAGAATTGCTTCCAATTGTAATCCAAGTTTCTCTGCAGTGTCTGTATTTATGGCCAACTTAAAGCTGTCCGGATTGACTATGCCTAGTGAGCCCGGAGATGGTTCTTTTAATATTTCTCCGGCTAATTGGGCAGCTTGTCTTCCAACACATTTATAATCTGAAAACACGGCAGCTAATGCACCTGCCTTCACGAAAACATCTGATGTACAAAGCAAAGGGATCTTGTTTTCGAGCGTTGTGGATTTAATAAGATCGAATGATTTCCTGGTTACCACTGTGCTATCAGGCAGTAACCACAGGGCATCAATCTTACCAATCAGGTTTTCCATGGCGTTAGATACCATTTTTGGAGAATCGATCTCATATTTAACTAAATTCACGCCTAGATCATTCACCTTTTCTTCAGCGGTTACTATAATGTTTCCTGTTTTAGAAGGATCATAAATTACGCCTAGATCCTTAAGCTGACCTAAGATGGCTTGATGCCCTTTCAATTGTTCTTCTATCGAGATTTCGGTGGCAATGCCGGTTATATTAGCTCCGGCAAGCTGGAATCGTGCATGGTTAATTACCATACAGAAAACTATAGGGATATTCTTGACTCTCTCTTTCGCTATGGTTGTAGCCAAAACTCCTATTGTAAGAATAATATCTGGTTTTTCCTTCCTGATCTTACGTATTGCCTTCTGGCCGATCTTCATTTTACCTTTCAGATCATAAATGGATTTTATGGTGATATCTTTTCGAATACATTCGTCCTGGAATCCTTTTACAACTTCGTTATATGCAGAGAGGTTCTGACTCTTGATCACCACTGCTGTTTTTTCGGCATGAGCACAGTAAGTGCTGTGGAAAAGCATCCAGAGGATAAAAATGAAAATGGAATATATGCGGGTTTTGTTAATCATCACTCAAGATTAGTATTGCAATACAGCAATATAAGGATATTACTTTATTGCGAATGTTTCTTAAGACATTATCTCTTCATTTTGTATAAATGAATTTACTAAATTAATTATTGGATAATCACGATTTGTCATAGTTAAAGCTATATTAAGTAACAAAAAGAATGCCAAAAGAGTAAGCAGCTATGATTGTTTATAGACAAACCCCATAATTTCTTAAGCTCTGAATAGACATAAGCTTACGCAATTTCTTATTATTTGCACTTTTGGGCAATTGATCAGTAGTGTGCCATGGCACACTACTGTAATGCTACACTTTTGTGCCATGGCACACTTTGCAGAAGCTGGTAATCAATTAGTCAAAATTGATAACGTAATTCAACGATAAAAGACCTCCTTGGCTGTGGATAATCGGTAGGGACCGTATCTACCTGGGATGGGTCTTCATAGGACTTATCAAATAGATTAAAGACTGAACCTCTAATCTCAAAATTGTCCATGAAGTTTTTCCCAATGAAAGTTAGGTTTACGAGTGCATAAGAGGGCAGGTCTCGTCTTATATCACCATCTTCCCTTGGTCTTGGCCCACTGATAAAGGTATTTACATTGGCATTGGCATACTTCCAGAATCCTACATTCATGCCAAGATTCGCCTTATGTACAGGAACATCTTCCAACCGGTTTCTATTCCTTGTTTCTTCAGCTTTCTGAAAAGTATAATTGGCAAAGGCGTAATTATCATTTCCAAAGTCGGCCTTTAATTCTGCCTCAACTCCTAGAACTCTTGCTCCCCCTAAGTTTTCAAACTTGTCAGGACTTTGTGTTGTGTCTAAGATAATCCTATCTCTTATTCGGTTAAAAAAGTAATTTATGTTACCCCTTATGTGTCTGGTGAAATTATAGCCCAGACCAACCTCGAATGTATTTATCTTTTCCGGATCAAGGCTGGGATTGCCTACCCTTGTAGGGTTATTTGTAAGGAACAACTCTTGGAAATTAGGAGCCCTGAAGGCAGTTGCAAATAGGAGCTTGAAGTGTGCATCTTCCATAAATCTCCATATCAGACCAAACCTGGGATTGGTAGTGCCCCCAAATCTCGTGAACTGGTCATGCCTTATACCAATCGTCAAATCGATATCCTCTGTAATATTCCACTCATCCTGTAGATATAGTGCCCATATCTTTCTTGTTGCCTTTCTAACCCAAGGAAAGTCTTTTGAAAAGTCAGTCATTGAGGCGAGGGGAAAGGGATTTATAGTTGAAATAGGATGAAAATTGAATGCAGATCTTACATCATGCAGATGAATATATTCATATTGGAATCCAAAGGTTAATTCATTTCCTTCAAATACGTTGTAATTGAGTTGATTTTCGAAACCAATAGTCCTGGCCTTAAATGTTGTTAGCCCTTTCCTACCGTCAGGAAAGACTATTCCGGATGTAGTAAAACCATCTGGACGCTGTTCAAAAAAAGGATCATAGTTGTGCTGGTCATAATATATTTTTGGTATTATGTTAAGTTTTTCACCCAGGGCTAATTTATAAGTTAACTCCGTAAATATATAAGTAGTTTTTATTATAGTTTCGTCATTGAGTACATTACCGACGCCTATATAATCTTCTCTCCTTTTCTTCATATATTTACCCTTAATCTCAAGATTGTTGTACGATAGTTTTAGATTCAGGTCTATCTTTTCCTTCTCATTTTGAGACCTTCCAGGGCTTTTAGAGAAAGGTTTGCCGAAAATTGCGTCCTGTTCTATCTTTTTACTGAAACCTTCTGTATCGTAATAATCAAAAAATCCGGAAATCTCCAGGTTTCCGTACTCTTTTCCGAATAACATATTATAATTCTGCGTATCAAATGTTCCGCCACTCGTTGTCAATTGGAATCCGTCTATATCCTCAGTATCTTTCGTTATAACATTAACAACTGCAAGGAACGCATTCTGACCATACAGGGCTGAACCGGGACCCCTGATAATTTCTATCCTTTTTATGTTTTCAACCACAAGGTCATCAAAATTCCACGAAACCCCTCCCTGCCATACAGAATTTATAGAATGTCCATCTATCAAGACCTTTACTTTTTGTGAGTTAGTATCAAGGATGCCCCTCGCAGCTATCTCTCTCTCTCCTGTTTCGGCCATAGAGATGTCAAAACCAGGTACTGTGTCTAAAATATCCGTCAATGTCCTGAATCCCATTTGTTTAATTTGTCTGGCAGTAATCACACTCATTATAGCTGGAGATTTCGAAACAGTTCTGGGTTTTTTTAAGGCGCTGACAACTATCTGCTCTTCTGAAAAGATTGCGAACATCTCTTCAATCCCGGTTTCTTCGTCCTGAGCAAATGAATTCGCTAAAAAAGAAAGCATGGCGCATAATAATGTGTACAGTAAAAGATTAAATTTTAACATTCTTTTGAAGAAAATATTCATTACTCACACTTCCTTATTTCATAGTTCTTAATTTGATATCCTTAAATGCCTGCTTTGGAGATATAGTCCATAAAAATGGCAAAGTAATTGTAGAAGACACACTAAAACTAAAGTGATTAAATGTGACTTAATGGTATATGTTGAACAATTTGGGGCTGAATATAAATTTAACAACAGAAATAGAAAATCGTGTTGATAAAGTTATTGGCTTAACATCCTTGTTAGTTGGAAGGTTGTTTGTGTTCCTCCGAGAATGTTAATTTAAAATCCATTAAAGTCAAGCAAATTATAACGACTCGTCCACCATTATGCCTGCTTTATAGCAAGGTCTGAATTATGTCACTCAAACCTGGCTTGCTTAATTCCTGAAGTTCGTACTTTGCTCTCACAATAGGTTTGTTTATCTTGATTATCTTGCCTAAATCTATTGGCGTGCCGATGATGACGGCATCGCAATCTGCTTTATTGATAGTTTCTTCAAGTTCGAGAATTTGTTTCCGGCTATAACCCATGGCAGGGAGAAGATTATCAATGCCAGGGTACTTTTTGAATGTCTCTTTTATGCTCCCAACGGCAAAAGGTCTTGGATCAACAAGTATGGATGAACCGTACTCCCTGGCGGCTATGACGGCAGCGCCATAAGTCATACCTCCATGAGTTACTGTCGGTCCGTCTTCCACGGCAAGGACTCTACGGTCTTTTATTCTCTCCAGATTTTCAACCGTAATATGCAGAGACGCATCAATTACAGAAGCCTTTGGATTTGTTTTCTTAATATTATCTTTAACCTTGAGTATGTTTTCAGCATCAGCAAATTCTTCTTTGCTTATAATTATAATGTCTGCGAGTATCAGGTTGGTTTCGCCGGGATAAAATGTAACTTCGTGTCCCGGCCTGTGGGGATCTACAAGGGTTATGTGGACGTCAGGTTTATAAAATGGTAAATCATTGTTGCCGCCATCCCATATGATTATATCGGCCTCACCTTCTGCCTTTCTTAAAATAGCTTCGTAATCAACACCTGCATAGACGATAGTTCCCTGTTCAATATGAGGTTCATATTCCTCCATCTCTTCAATTGTACAGTCGTGCATGGCAAGGTCTTCGTATGTTTCAAAGCGTTGTACTTTCTGCTTTACCAAATCACCATAAGGCATTGGATGACGGACAGCTACAACCTTTTTTCCTGCTTCTTTTAATATCTGGCATATCCTTCTTGTGGCAGCACTCTTTCCGCATCCAGTCCTGACCGCACAGACAGCAATGATTGGTACCTTGCTCTTGAGCATTGTTTGCTCAGCACCCATGATAACAAAACTGGCGCCTGCTGCCTGAATCTCACTGGCATTATGCATAACGTATTCGTGTGGTACGTCACTGTAGGAAAATACCACATCATCAACCTTGTATTCCTTGATAAGCCCAGTTAGCTCTTTTTCATCATAGATAAAAATGCCGTCAGGGTATAATCTGCCAGCAAGTTCTGATGGGTACTTCCTATCATCAATGTTGGGGATCTGGGTTGCTGTAAAGGCAACCACTTCATAGTCCTCGTTATCCTTATAGAAGACAT
>Ga0255058_10002085_pt1 | contig 11119 bp, 5 predicted proteins | sample Cases_109_9_MG_FD_188637 | JGI IMG/M metagenome (GOLD analysis project Ga0255058, IMG submission 188637) | Seawater microbial communities from Amundsen Gulf, Northwest Territories, Canada - Cases_109_9 | ecosystem: Environmental > Aquatic > Marine > Gulf | place: Canada: Northwest Territories... | reverse complement strand
ACGAGCACGTTTGCTTTTGTGGTGGTTTGGCACATTTTTTTTATTTCTGTCGCTGGCCGCAACGAAACGACAGCTTTATATGCTGCCGGCGTTCCCGGCGATAGCATTGCTGATCGGACCCTGGCTCACGTCCGTCGGCAAGGTCAACAGCACGGACACACTGACATCACTCGACGTACCTCGAGAACGCGCCGTACACATCTACGCTATCGTCGTATCGATCGTGTTTTCCGCGCTTGGCCTGTTCCTGCTGGCGTTCGCCGCATTGCTTGACAAAGTCATACTGCGCCTTGAACTGAACGCGGCTGAACTGGATATCGCGAATTCACTACAGCTACCCATTTTCCTCCTGGGTGCTGTGTTGATCGCCGGCGGCATCTGGGTCGGCATGACCTGGCGCAATCGGGACACGCGCAGCGCACTGCGACGCCTGGGTGGTTCCTATGTTGTGTTGTATGTAGTGATACTGGGCATCGTCATGCCCGAATTTGCGCCGGGCAAGACGTATAAACCGCAGGGAGAATGGATCCGCGAGCATATCGGCGTGGAGCAGATGCACATCGGCATGGTGTACTCCGGCAGTTACGGTATTCGCAAACGCGGCGCATTCGGTTTTGAAACCGGCGGAGCAATGGTGGATTTGCTGGAAACGGCGGCCGAGGTCGAGCAGTTTTTTGTGGAGCATCCCGACTCTGTCGTATTGGTGGAAGGACATTCCGTGGACGATATTTTCGCAGATGACGAAACTGCATGGGACGCACGGCGGATTCGCGATCTCTGGGTTGGGAAAACACAATACGTGGTTATTGGGGCCGCCGGGGACTGACCCCGAATGGGGTCTGTCCCCGGCCAGTCTACGGCACGAAAGCTGCAATTCGTTCGATGGTCCAGAATGCGGCCAGTGAACCGATGGTGTAGACAGGCGCTCGCCAGGCCCATGATGGCCAGCTAACTCGTGACAGTAACGCCCAGGTCATGAGTACGGCCGCAATAAACAGCAACTGACCCAGCTCCACGCCAACATTGAAAAACAACAATGCAAGTGGAATCGCATGTTCCGGAAGCCCGATCTCGGACAATGCAGCGGCGAAGCCGAAGCCATGCAACAAGCCGAAAACAAATGCGACGATCCAGGGGAATTGACGGGTGATGCCCGGCCTGCCCTGCCGCCAATGCACGATCTCCACCGCCACGAACAGAATGCTGAGCGCAATAACCGCTTCCACCGGTCGTTGCGATACCTTGACCCATCCGAGCGTTGCTGCGGCGAGCGTCATGCTGTGCGCCAGCGTAAACGACGTAACGGTCGCAAGCAGTTTCTTCCAGCCGGCAACGATCATTAACAGTGCCAGCACAAATAACAGATGATCGAACCCCAACAAAATATGTTCGACGCCAAGCAATGAGTAGGTTGCGGCCACCTGGCTCCAGGTTTCCGATTCGGTCACTGTGAAACCCGGCGAGGTCGGCGTCAGCCTGACAACCTGGGTGGTGTCGTTGGTCCTCTCGTAACGTGCGAGCACGTCTGTCACAGAGGATGTCAGGTCGCCAATCGTAATGTCATATCCTTCGAGGCCACCGGGGCAGTACGACGTCCATCTGGCAACATTGACATCGCCCTCACTCCAGGCCAGCGGCTCGCCTTGCGTCGAGCAATGATCCGGTAAACGTACAAAAATCGTCAGCCTGACCGCGGCACCGGTGGGCACCCGCCACAGCAAGTCGTAATGACCCGGCCCTGCAGTCTGCGAAACATCCTGGATTCTCAGGTAGGCCGGTCGTACTTCGTGCGCTCCTGCCAGGACCGACAAGCTCAGCAGCAGGGTAACGCTGAGAAATCGCACTACGGATTGGCCCCGGAATTGTCCACGCTGCCCGGCAATACGTCCGGCGACGCTTCTATGGTGATCGTGTAGTTCTCGGCCAGCCGTTCATATAATGCGTCGATCGTATCCTTGCGTTTCACAGCAAGCCATTCGCGCATGACCAGGTCAGATACTTCTTCCAGTTGCGGCATATGGCCGTCAACGCGCTCCTCGATTAAAACGAGATGCAGACCGAAGCCGGAACGGATCGGACCGCCCCAGCTACCGACAGCAATGTCCTGTATTGATGTTGCGAAGCCGCGACCGAACAGCGAGTCGAGTTCCGTCTCACGCACCTCGCGAAGTTCTGGCGGCAACAAGGACCGGTCCCCCGCGGTATCGAGATCGACGCTGGCCGTATTATTTTGCAGCCGAACAAGCAAGCTCTCTGCATCGCGCAGCGCCTGGTCCGGGTTGTCGTCACTGTTGAAATAGACATGTCGAAAATTCAGCATCGCCGGAAAGCTGAAGTCATCGGCATGCTCTGCCAGGTAGCGCTGCAATTCCTGCTCCGTCGGAGGCAACAGGACAGCAACATCGCCTGCCAACATTTCGAGTTTCTGCCGCAACCGCCGCCTGATGACGATGTCGTCACGATCCAGCTGCATCGCCTGGCTTTCTCTATAAGCAATTTCCTGCCGGATAAAATCGCTTATCAGCCCGTTCAACTCGGACCGTGTGGGCCGGCGCTGCCAGGTCCTGGAAAACGTCCCGGCGAGATTTTCCTGCTGACGCATTGTTACAACGATCTCGCCGCTGGTCTCGCTCCCCGGACCGTTTATCCAGCCGTAAAGGCCGAATATCAGGGCGCCCAGGATGACGAAGTGCAACAGCGGCTCTTTTAACCAGCCCGACATCCGTCTCCCCCGGTCAGTGCAGCAACCGAACCATCAGCCACCGTTGCGCAACAAAGGAGACAGTGCCAGGCTTGTGCCACTTTCATCGGAATCTTGTTCGGAACCATCGACAAGTCATTAAAAGGCGATTAAGCAGCGCGAGTCAACTACGTTACTGGGCTACTGCGTCTTCCGGGTAGTAATAGGCCTTCAGTGCCTGAAAATCCGGGTCCGCTTCACTAACCGCCTTGCCGCACGGGTCCTTCGCCGACAGAAATCTGTCCTTGAAGCGTTTGGCCAATATGGAGAGTCCCACGGTGGCAACCGCGACGCCGCCTTCAATCAACGCGCCTTCCGGATCGATCGTCAGCGTCGGTTTCGCCAGCGTGCCGCCGAGTTTGGTGAATGGATTGACGAGGTCGGTAAGACTGAGCCCCAGGCCTTTTCGCGGCACCGTATTGATGTCCACGCTCAGTTTTTCCGTTTTCAGATCAATTTTGGCGTTCGCGAATATGCGAATCCTGTCGGACTGCGATACCACCGCGGGTTTACCGGAAATAGCGCCATCCTCAAACCGCAACAATATTGCGCTACATTCCATATTCGAATACGGATCAGTTTTGCTGAACGGATTGACCGTATTCAGTACTTCATACAGAAAATCACTGGTAAAAAACCGCAGTGCGGTTGTCCGCAGCTTGCCCTCTCCACCGACCAGGCGGACGTAACCGTCCAGAGAACCCGCCAGTTCGCGTACAGTTGCGCCGCTGCCGTGCAACACTGTGTCCAGGTCGAATTTCGGCAGCGCCAGCAGTTCTTCCTCGGTTCTTGTCGGCAATCCCAGGGTAAGTCCAGACGCCTGAATACCCAGCAACAGCTCCGCTCCGGTTTCGGCCGGTCGAATTTCGAATTCACCGGCGAGTACGCCGCCCCGGGTGTTCGCGAAATGAAAATCCTCGACAATCAGAGCGCCGTTATCGATTGCGCCCACCAGCACAATGTCTACGAGCGTTCGCTGGCGCGCGTTCATCTCGGCTATCCGGATATCCACCGAGGCCCTGTATTTCTTTAACTCGTCCATGGGGATGACCGTTTCGGGAATAAGCCGATCTTTTTTCGGCGCTGCGGTTGTTGATTCGGCTTCGTGCTGCACTTCCTCGGGCGGCTCGGGCAGGTAGCCCGACAGGTCGATGCGATCCGACGTGAAGCCAACCCGAAATTCGGGCACCTCACCGCTACGCATGAAAAATTCGCCGCTAAAATCGCTATCGCCGATGATGCCCTCGAATTCGTCCAGGGTCATGCTGTCGCGGGTGCCAGTCAGGCGAAATTTCAGCTGCGCCATGTCATCGGGCAGCTCGCGTCCGGCAAGCACACTGAAGTTACGAACACTGGAAATATTCCAGTCAAAGCTAAGGTCTGTCCGGTCGAAATCCGGCGGTCCGTCAAACTTGCCACTGGCCGTCATGTGTCCCTTGCCCAGTTGCAGGAAAAAATTGTCGAGCGTCCAAAGTCCGTCAGCCCAATCACCATCCGTATGCAATTCCATCGGCGCTCGTTCGGGAACAGAAATTTCGCTCAGCCTCGGCGCGAGCGTGAACAGATCCGGCGAGATTGCGTCTATCGAAAAACTGCCGCTGCCCAGCAATGGTGACAGCCCGAATTCAAGCTCTGCCGTCAATCGCATCTCCTCCAGAAACGCTTCAACGTCGTCCAACGATAATTCCTGATCACTCAGGGCAAGCTTGACCGACAAACCGTAGGGCTTGTTCAGCGCCGAGAACTTTTGTTCCTGCGGTAGCAGTCGGGAAAAGTCGGTGCCGTTGACCTCCACAGTCAACCGCGTGCCGTCGAGCGTGGGCAGCGTACCAATCCGGCCGCCGACGTTGACATTTGCACCGGCCAGCGACGCTGTCAGGTCTTGCACGGCGAAATGGTCGGCGCGACGACGAATCCTGCCTGCAGCGACGAATTCACCGGATGGCAAAGCTTCAAGCTCAATGCCGAAGTTCTGCAACGTCGCTGTCAAATCGGGGGCGTGGACGTTGAACCGAATATCCGTATCGCGATCCAGCGGCTCGTCCCCGATCAGGCCCTGCACACTGATGCGGTCGTCGCCGAGTCGGGCTTCATGATCGCGGATCGAGAATCCGTTCGCTACTCTTTCGATCGTTGCCGCGACTTCGAATGGCAGGTCTGGAATACCTTCGATGCCGGCCACGTCCATCCACGCTCCGAGGCTAGTCCCCGATACGCCCACGCGAACCCTGCTGCCTTTGAGATCTGGCTGGGTGCTTAGCCGCCCGTCCACCGTTACTTCGTAGTCCAGGTTGTTACCGATAGCCGCTGCAACATCGTGCAATATGAAATATTCCGTACCGCGCTCAATCCTGCCACTTGCTTTGTACTGCGCATACGGCAGTTCGTCGGCATCGCGTCCGAACGCCTCCAACGTTCCCGCGAGATCGGGGCCCGACATTTCGAACTGAATATCGGTATCCGCCTCGAGTGGTTCATTTCCGACCAGGCCATGGAAAGTAAATCGGTCATCACCAATCGCAGCGCTGCCGGATTCGACTTCAATACCTTTCGTGACACGCTCGACCAGTAGCGACATGTCGAACGGTTCAGCCGGGGCATCTGCCAGTCCGGCGGCTGTCGCCACTATCTGCAGGTTAGGTCCTGCGTAGGTCACCTCGACCCGCGTGCCCAGAAAATCGGCAGCATCCGTAATATTGCCAACGACGCTGAAATTCACATCCTGCGCATTGGCCCTTAAATCGACCGTAGCGCCGCCACCCTCCAGTGGCGTCAGGTCGGCGTCCAGCTTGAACGGGCCGCCCAGGCGCCCGGGCAAGCCCAACAACTTGTTGAAGCGGCCGAAATCAGGGCCGTCGATGCGGATGGTCGCCGTGGCGCCGTGCGGATCCGGGAAATTATCGAAATGCCCGCCGATCTCGAATCGCGTCTTGCCGACAGATACCTTTATTTCCTCGATGGTAATCATGCGCCCGGAACGCTGAAAGGTGCCGACAATACTGAACGGGTCCTCGGGCACGGTGTCATTGCCGAATAAGCTGGCTAGCGTACGCGCGTCGGGTCCACTGGCCGCAACGCGCAGATCCACATCCCGAAGTTCCTGGAGATTGACGAACTGGCCGGATACGTCCAGTTCGAATTCGCCGAAGACTCCATGCAGCAACAACTGCATTTTGTCACCGGTCGGCGCGATAGTCGCGGTCAGGTCAAGCGGCCCGGTCGTGATCTGCTGCAGTCGCAGAATGCCGGTCAGGTACTCGGCGTTCGGTCCCTGTAGATTCAGCCTGGCGGTTGGCCGTCGCGGCCGTATCAGATTACCGAAGGCAGCTTCGCCGTCGAAACGGATCTCTCCCAAATGTCCGGAAACGTCAAAATCGACATCATAGAAGTCAACAAGATTATCGACGGTACCCGCCGTTACCGCGAGTTCGACCGGTGTTTCGTTAATATCGCCGCTCAGGTTCAGTTGCAGATCTTCGGCCTGCGTTTGCGTCAGCAGAACTTCCGTTGCCGAGAACTGAAATGGCCGCGGCCGTTCCAGGTTATCGTAAGTCAGCCTGAAGTCCGTGATAGAGACGTCGACCAGCATCACCGGCAACTTCGGTCGTTCTTTCGGTTCCGGGTCCTCGGCATCATCGGGCTCTTTTGGCGGAAAGATAGTCCAGTTGTTGTCTCCCGAATCGTCGTGCTCCAGGTGGATACGCGCGTTTTCGATACGCAGCGATTCGATCAGTATTGGCCCGTAAATCAATGACCACGCGTCAACTGTGCCCTCGAGATGGCCAATCCTGGCAATGCTGTCGTCGGAACTCCAATCCGTGCCCGCAAGTGTCACGTCTTCGGCGACGATATGAATATGACGCCCAAGATTGACCCGAAACTCACCGTCGATAGTGAACTCACGATCGAGCAGACCGCTGAGGAAATTCTCGGTCGTGCCCTTGAGGAGGCCGAGATCCATGGTCAGCAGCAGCACGACGGTTATCGCGAGCAGCGCAAAGATGCCAAGAAATGAATAGAGCGCCACACGGGCCCAGCGCATATCGAGACCCCACATTAGTTATCGGAAGAATCGGGTCGGAACGAATCAGTCTAGTTGAGCGGGAATTGCGACGCAATATCGCCCGATAGAGTGTGCCCGATCCAGAGAACCCGATTTCATAACTGGCTTTCCGGCAGGATTCGCGACAAGAACGCCTTGAAACGACGCCACTTGCCAGCCTGCGGTTCCTTATTTTCGATCACCTCCCGGCCGTCGATCAGGCCGTGCCAGCGAAGCCTGCCCTGCTCGTCTTCTTCAAGCCGGTATGCCCGCTCAGGCAAAGACTCAAAAAACGGTTCGGCCAACTGGGCCGCCATCTCCGGAGATTCCACCAGGACACCCATCTCGGAATTGATGTCGATCGAGCGCGGATCCAGATTCAGAGAGCCTACAAACAGAAGTTGGCGGTCGATCATGACTGCCTTGGTATGCAACGTCACCGAGTCGAAACGCGGATCGTCTTTATCCGTCGGAATATCGGTCGCATCAACGCGAATCTCGTACAACTCGACGCCCGCCTGAATGATGTCGTGCCGGTACCGCGCGTAAGCCGCGTGAACGGGAATGTGGTTATTCGACGCCAGCGAGTTGGTAAAAATTATTACCCGCACACCCTTGTCGATCAGGCTTCTCCAAAACCCGACGCCGGTTACGCCTGGAATGAAGTACGGTGTGATGACAAGCACTTCGGACTCGGCCTGCGTCGCAACTTCAGCCATCCGCGTAACAAGCGTCCGATGCTCGCTGGACAAAGGGTTGACCAGCTTGTCCGGTTCGTCAGTTATAACCTCGAACGTCGCGGGAAACAGCTCGATCCGATTGTCCACGAGATCCTGAATAAGGGGTGAACCGACCGCTCTGGAATAGGCCGATTTTGCTTCGGCTCCCAATTTCTCCGCCATTTCGGCGCGTGTTGTATCGAGGTCCGAATCATCCCTGTCAGTCGCAAAAGCTTCCATCGGCACGGCCAGGGAATGATTCCAGAATCGATCGAACGTTTTGCCAATCTCGCCGGCCACAGGCCCAATAGCCACCATGTCGAAATCGCGAAATTCTGCACCGGCTTTCAGCTCGAAATACTCGTCCGCAATATTGCGCCCGCCGACGATGCTGATCTGATTGTCCACGGTAAACGATTTGTTGTGCATGCGGCGATTAGCCCGCTTGAAATCGGCGGCATAGTTCAGGTAGTAAAAGCCGCCCCTTCCAATCGGGTTGAAAAGCCTGACTTCTACATTCGGATGCTGGTCGAGCAAGACCAGCGCACGATCGTCAACAGAAGTGAAAACATCATCGAGCAAGAACCGCACCCGTACACCACGATCGGCTGCTTGCAGAAGTCTGCCCGCGAACAGAACGCCCGCGAGGTCGGTCTTCATGAGGAAATATTGTGCATCGATCGACCGCTCGGCAGCGTCAATCAAGGCGAGCCTGGCGCCCAGGGCATCATTGCCGCTAATTAGCGGATAAAACCCGGACAGGCCCGGGTGGATTTCCAGCCATTCGGCGACTTCCCGCCCCAATCCCGTGTCTGCCGTATCTGTGATAACGTTGCTGTAGTTGCGAGGATAGTCAATCGGCCCGGCGGCGCAGCCCGCGATAAGCAGCGTCACCAGCCAGAATACCGGGGACGCAGGTGGCGGGGAGCGTCTCATTGTTCGCATTCTCCCAGTGCAGCAATTCTGCAGCGGCAGTTCCATAAGATACTAGTACTCCGCCAAATCCTTGAAAAAAAACCACGCTGCAACCGCAGCGTGGTTTTTCAGGATACATCGAACTCGTAGCTACGTCAGAAGCGCCAGCCATATTCCAGGCGCACAGACTCGAGTTGTGGTTCGGCGGCACTTCCGCCGGCATCGAGATTCCACAGGTTGTAACTGGCTCTCAGGAATGAACCACCGACAAACTCGTACCGCAAACCCAGCGCACCACCGTAACTTGTTTCGGTGCCGGAAAAAGTATTGTAAAAATTGGAGCAGATATAACCCCACCACGGGTGCCACCAGCAACCGGTAATCGGCGGACCATCCGCGACGTTGGAATCAACGTAGGTCCAGCCGAGGCCCAGTTCCACATACGGCGTGAACGGTCCATCCATGAAATTCAGCGTACCCTTGATGCGGCCATTGAACTGCGACATCGTATGATCGATTCGAATAGTGTCATTCGGATCCATCTCGTTCGCGATAATCGCGGTAAAGTCCGGCCGGAGGAAGTCGAAATCCGCGTTCAGAGACAGTTTGCTGGTAAAGTTATAGCCAATATTGAACGCAAGACCGAGTTCATCCTTGACCTCCAGGGAAGAACCGCCACTACCAATTGACGAATCGCCACTCTGGTAAATGGCACCGACAGAGAAGTCCCAGGACTGAGCCCGCCCCTTCGATTGACCGAATTGCTGCGCCATCGACAGGGCCGGTGCCGCGAGAAGAAGTGTTGTAATGACCAGTGCACGCATACTTTTTTCCTTGTATATGCCCAAATGAATATCGTCGGGGACGCGTATCCTACCGGGACAGCAGGCCCTAGTCACTAGTCCGGACCGGATATCCCGCGCTCGCCGCAGCAATGATTTAGCTCCGGAAATTTGAGCAATATCGGTTATAGTAGCCGCCGAAAATCCTCACCGGAGCCACCATGAACAACAAGAATAGGGCCGGATTGCTGCTGATCTCAGCCCTGATCCTCGCACCAGCACCGGGCCTATTTGCACAAGAAGACGAAGTGCCGGTGACGGAAGCGACATCCTCGCCAGAGATTGAAGTTGACGAGGTTGACGCACAAATCGCAGAAATCACGGCTGCAATCGAGGAAATCGACCGACTGAATAACCTGCTTGACGGGGCCGAACCAGGATACCGGGACCTGATGCAACGCCGGGTTGACGACAAGGAGTCTTTGGTGGCGCTACAGGTCAGCGCACTGGCGGAGAAAGTTGTGGGTCGCGAGTCAGAGGACGACTTCAACCAGGCCCACAGGGACCAGGCCATCGGCTGGCTGGAACTCACCGTGCCCTGGGTCAATCGCCACCTCGCCCGAAAAAACAGCGATATCGTCGAACGACTCGGTAAAGAGGCGTCGCTGTCACCTGCTGAAGCAGCAGCTTCAACGATTGAAATCGACCGTGCCTTATCCCAGAGTATTCTGGCGTATGAAGCGTTCAATCGCATGCTGAACGACCTCGAAGGTCTCGGTGTCGACGTTACAGAGCGACGGGGCGAAATTATCAGCAGGTTACGCGAAGCGGCCGAGATGCTGGCAGTTGCAATTCAGATAGATTCCGAGCAGTTGCAGAAATTGCGCTTCCGGCTCAGCGTCATGCCCGACGATTCGGATCTGCAGACCCTGATCAAGGTTGTCGAACTCAAGCGTAGCGGCTTCGCGCGCAACCTCAGCGCAGTGAGCGATCTGCTGAAGAAACTGGATGTTGACCCCTCCGAATACCGCAGCCTGGTACTCATGGTAACCGGCGACGTGGCCAGCCGCATACTGGACACCGGCGTGATGTCAACGCTGGCGAAGCAATGGACCCAAGCTGGCTGGAAATGGATCAGAGACAACGGGCTCAGCGTGACCATCAAGATCATCGTGTTCCTGTTCATCCTGTTCATCTTTCGGGCACTGTCCCGTTTGATCCGGCGCGCGGTAGAACGGGGCGTAAAGCAGGTTAACCTGTCATTCCTGCTGCGCGGCATGATCGTATCTACTGCCGGCAATTTTGTAATGGCACTGGGTGTCATGATCGCGTTATCGCAAATGGGCATATCCCTCGGACCGCTGCTGGCTGGGTTAGGCGTTTTGGGTTTCATCGTCGGCTTCGCGCTGCAGGACACACTCGGCAACTTTGCTTCCGGCATGATGATTCTCCTGTATCGGCCTTATGACGTCGGCGACGTCATCACCGCGGCCGGCGTTACCGGCAAAGTGAAAGACATGAGCCTCGTTTACACGATGATTCTGACCTTCGACAATCAAAAAATGATCGTGCCCAACAGCAAGATCTGGGGTGACGTGATTCAAAACGTGACGGCGCAGCGCGTGCGCCGCGTCGACCTGGTTTTTGGCATCTCCTACACGGACGACATCGAAAAAGCGGAAAAAGTTTTGGCGGAGATTATTGACGAGCACGAACTGACCCTGGACGATCCGGAGCCGATGATCAAACTTCACACGCTCAACGAATCCTCGGTTGACTTCATTGTCCGGCCGTGGGTCAAGAGCGCCGATTACTGGGACGTCTACTGGGATCTTACCCGCGAAGTGAAAATGCGTTTCGACAAGGAGGGAATTTCGATTCCGTTCCCGCAGCGCGATGTGCACCACCACTATGATGAACC
>Ga0255058_10002084_pt1 | contig 11120 bp, 10 predicted proteins | sample Cases_109_9_MG_FD_188637 | JGI IMG/M metagenome (GOLD analysis project Ga0255058, IMG submission 188637) | Seawater microbial communities from Amundsen Gulf, Northwest Territories, Canada - Cases_109_9 | ecosystem: Environmental > Aquatic > Marine > Gulf | place: Canada: Northwest Territories... | reverse complement strand
ATTTGCCCTTTTTATTGGCTAAAAGCCTCACTTTTCGAGACCATGATTTGACATCATCCAAATCCGATAAGTTGCATGTATCAATTTGGTATATGCAATAATTTTATTGATTTCGATAGCTTTGATTATCTCAATAAATCACAGGTTTCGTGATATTTGGTTTTTTGGTAAGAAATCACCACATAGGCCTGTGGGATGTGAAGCGAAAGGCGCTCCTGACAGCCAACGTTTATCCACCTCTGGAGGATCAGGGATCTGGATTACACTGCAGAGGCCTATTTTCACGAAGTCGTGCTTTAGCTGGCAGCGAAGGCGGAAAAGCCACACTCGTTCAGTCAGACGTACTATGCTCAAAACCCCACCATTTCAATCTGTTTATAGAAAAATGCCTTCTTGACAATACGACTGGTATCCGGTATCTGAATCCAAGTCGTCTGCTGCTGCAGTATGATTGCTGTTTGATATCCGTCCCTGCTACATATTGGGATGCATCCTTTTACGGCACACAACCTCAAATTTTCTCTTACTTCGATCTCAAAAAGGGGATTCTTATTATTCGCACCTTTCGTCAAGCTTAGGGCATGACTTATGGGGCTGAAACCGGTTGTCCGTCCGTTCGCTTCACTCCCTGTGATTGCAGGATTGGACTCTGCGTGGACAAGGTGTTTTTGCCCGTAAGGGATGTAGATGGGCTTTGCGGCTGAAAGCTCTGCAGGGACGACTTCAGCGCAGGCTGAGTAGTTACTCCGAAGTAACAATTACCTGAAGAGGCGGGATAGACTATGAATAGTGAGGCACTTATGAAGACGAAAGCCTGGGGTAACGTGCTTTCCCCACTGGTCCCTGACCGGATCACCACCAAACCACGCGAGCAGGGCCTGACTATGGTGCTCGACCGTTGTCATGCCCTTCACGCCACTGACGACCTGCTTGCCTTGACGGGCGACTACGTTGATCAGATCAAGCTCAGCTTTGGCACCAGTGTCTTTTTGGATGAGGACCTGCTGCGTCGCAAAATCGAGATCATTCGAGCGCGTGATATAGACATATACCCCGGCGGCACCCTGATGGAAGTCGCCCTGCTTCAGGGCGTCTACCCCCAATATCTGGCCAAGGCCAAAGAGCTGGGTTTCACCGCCGTCGAAATCTCCGATGGAACCCTGACCATTTCGATTCAGGTCCGTTATGATTGCATCAAACGCGGCCTCGACGCCGGTCTGAAGGTCATCACCGAAGTAGGCAAAAAAGACCCGGCCATTCAGTTCTCGCCAGCGGAGATTTGCGATCAGATCGCCGGCGATCTGGCCACTGGCGCGGACAAAGTCATTATCGAAGCCCGCGAGTCAGGCCTGGGGATAGGCATCTATGATGAAGAGGGCCTGCTGCGTATGAACGAGATGACGAAAATTGTCAATTGTCTGGGCGACAGTCGTGGCGATGTCATCTGGGAAGCGCCCCTCAGAAAACAGCAGGCGGCGCTGATTTTGCACTGCGGGCCTAACGTTAACCTCGGCAATGTCAAACCCCGCGATGTGCTGGGCCTGGAAGCCATGCGCTGCGGCCTGCGTTTTGAAACCCTCCGTCACTATGCGTCTCGCCTGGAGATAACGACAATAGGCCGATGAGCGTTTGAGACCTAATATTCCCGCAGCATCATTGGATGCCTTGTCGGAGCGAAGCGGAGATCCCGCTACCGGGGGACCTGCAGCATTCCTCCAGAGGTGGATCTTCGACCTCAACTTTTGCAACGAGAGGGTCTATATATGCAATTTCGATAATTTTGTGCTAGAAAAATCCAAATAATTAGGAACTTGATAAATGGTTATTGCCAAGTCGCTCTTTTATTTTGTACTGGCTGGATTATGCGAGATAGGCGGCGGATATTTAGTGTGGCTCTGGTTGCGAGAAAATAAAAGCTTGGGATTAGCAGTTGTGGGGGCCATCGCGCTTATTTTTTATGGCATTATCCCAACATTCCAACCAACTCACTTTGGAAGAGTTTATGCTGCATATGGGGGCATCTTCATCGTTATGGCTATGCTGTGGGGTTGGCAGATTGACAAGATACAGCCAGACAAGTTCGATATAATAGGAGCTTTAATCGCACTTATCGGTGTCTGTATTATCATGTATTGGCCCCGAACCTGATTTTTATTGTTGACGTCGAAGATCCGCCTATGGAGGGATGACTCATGTCCTGTTCTCCACCCTTTGAGGATATTGAGATACAAAACGAGCTCTCCCAACGTATCAGCAAAAATTAAAGGCCTGTCAAAACCAGGGATATCCATGCCTGATAAATAAAACCTTGATTGCTAGGTATCCCCGCTATAAAATTTTAATTTTACAAACCAAGAATTTCTAAGATACTCCTAACCTATCTTTAATGAATCCGTTAAAGTCGCTGAATTCAACGATGTGACTAAAATTCCATGAAAATTAAGATCTTCACGACAGGTGGCACAATTGACAAAATTTACTTTGACCGGGTGAGTGAATATCAGATCGGCGATCCTCAAGCCGGTGGGGTTCTTGAGCGGGCAAATGTGGTTTTTGAATATGAAGTGGAATCTATCTTGCGAAAAGACAGCCTCGACATGACGGACGAAGACCGCAGTAAGATTTGTGAGCGCGTGACAAACGAACCCCGCGATCGAATCGTGATTACACATGGGACGAACACCATGATTGAGACCGGAAAAGCATTGGGGGGTATTTCAGGTAAGACAATGGTTCTCACCGGCTCGATGTATCCAGCGAAATTCAGGGATAACGATGCGATCTTTAATGTTGGATGTGCTGTAACAGCAGTTCAGATCCTTTCGCCCGGCGTATACATCGCTATGAATGGGAGAATTTTCAATCCGCTGCGCTCGAGGAAGAATGTTGAACTGAAAACTTTTGAGGATTTTGGCGAGTATTTCGAGGATAGCGGTTAAGCTTCACTGTGTGTCGAAATTTGAGCATAGCACGGAGAGTATGTCAATTTTATCTAAAGCCGGGAAAGTGAATACAAAATAAACCATGGAACTTAAAAATCTTCTTGGACATAAAGCGGTAGACATGGGTGCCCGGTTTTTCGGAGTGGCCGATTTAGCCGTGGCAAAAGAAGCCATTTTGGAACAGGGTGGAGAATTTTTAAACGCATTTCCCCGTGCACTTTCAGTAGGGATAGCAATGAGTGACCGAATTGTGGACCAGCTTCCCCGCCACAAGGAGGCCATCATTGCCAGGACCTATGATTACCTGTATTACACGGTCAACCAAAGCCTGGATCGGATCGCATTGCGACTCAGCGCCACATTGAACGAACATGGCTTTAAATCCCTTTTGGTTCCTGCCTCGGATAGAGCCGACACAAAAAACATTCGGGGCCTTTTTTCCCATAAGCTGGCTGCGAATCTGGCCGGTTTGGGTTGGATAGGACCGAGCTGCATGCTGATTACACCGGAAATCGGTCCACGTGTCCGATGGGTGACCGTTTTGACTGATGCCCCCATGAAAACCGGCCTTCCTTTAACCAATGGGTGCGGTGATTGTCGAAGCTGTGTTGAAGGTTGTCCGCCCAATGCCTTCACGGGCAGGTCCTTTGATCCTTCTGAACCCCGTGAATCTCGTTTCAACATCCAGCGATGCATCGATTATCGCAATCACCTGGAGAAAAAAATAACCGGAGTCAGGGTTTGCGGAATGTGTGTCAATGTTTGCCCCATTGGCAAAGAGAAAAAATCAGCCTAAATCAAAAAATCCATAATGTACTCCCTTGGAAAACAGTGATGAATTTATATGGGGCGTAGTGGAGTATCCATTGACCTCTGATGCAGGCTCTGATAATGATCCGGACTTTTCAAAAAGATTACTGAATTCAAAAGGACAAATTCCCCTAAATGTTTAATAAAAATACTGATTCGCCTCCTGCAGAAAAGTCGTTTTATGGGATCGTTTATATGATCTCTATGACGGTCTGCTTTTCTTCTTTGGATGCAGCAGCGAAGCATCTAAGCAGTGAACTTCCGTTGTTGATGGTGGTGTGGGGACGTTATGTGTTCCATTTTCTTTTTGTTACACTTTTCTTTTTCCGAAGGGCATCGGGGAATATCCTTCAGACAAAAAAAATAAAGCTGCAGATGCTTCGCTCAATTTTGATTTTTTGTGCGGGCATTACATTTTGGGGCGCTTTGAAGTTTATGCCGCTGGCGGATTGTTTTGTAATTGCTTTTACCTCCCCCCTGTTGGTAACGGCACTTTCGGTACTGATTTTAGGTGAAAATGTTGGCACACACCGTTGGGGAGTTGTTATAGTTGGGCTTCTTGGTGTTTTGCTCGTCATGCGGCCAGGAATGGGAATATTTAATTGGGTGTCAACCTTACCTTTGATCACTGCCCTTTTTTACGCAAGCTTACAAATCACAACTCGCGTTCTCGGCCAGTCAGATAATGCATTAACGACCCTGTTCTATTCAGGTGCAGGCGGACTGATTCTTTCCAGTATTGCCGTTCTATTCGTCTGGGTGCCGCCCTCGTTTGAACAGTGGTTGGTCTTCGTACTGTTGGGATTTTTTGGAACGATGGGACATTACTTTATGATTAAGGCCTTTGAATTCGCACCGGTGTCTTTGCTGGCGCCATTTGATTATACCACCCTCATATGGGCAACGATTTTAGGTTTCTTTCTATTTGGGGATCTACCCGATACCTGGACCATTTCGGGTGCCCTTATTATTACCTCAAGCGGTCTCTATCTGATGATGCATGAAAGACGTTTCGTTACCGCATGACATTTAGCTTTTCTTTAAAAACCACCTGCGAAAATGATAATCAGCCGATGGACAGGCCTTGTCGGTCTGAAGTTGACTTAGATGCCGGGATATCGATATAATAAAACGGTGGTGTCAAGCGATGCGATGACGATAAAGGAGGTTCATCATGGGCATTATTGCAATCACCAGAGGTTATTATAGCAGCGGCAATGAGATTGCAGAAAAGGTCGCACGACAATTAGGGTACGGTTGTATTTCCCGGGAGATTATTCTCGAGGCTTCAAAAGAATTTAACATTCCAGAATTAAGCCTCATCCACGCATTTGAAGATCCACCCTCCATTTTAGACCGCCTTACCGGTGGAAAGAAAAAATACATTGCTCACACTCAAGCTACTCTTTTAAAGCATTTTTTGAAAGACAATGTGGTCTACCACGGATTTGGAGGTCACTTTTTCGTCGAGGGTGTATCCCATCTACTCAAGGTTCTGATTACCGCCAAGCTGGAATATCGTATACCGATTGTAATGAAACGGGATAATGTGTCAAGAAAAGAGGCCTCACGATCTTTAAAAAAGATTGACGATCAACGCAGCAAATGGGGGCAAAAGTTATACGGTATCGAACCATGGGACCCTAGCCTCTATGATCTTGTCCTTCGTATCGACAAAGTTACGGTTTGGGATGCTGCGGATACAATATGCCGTATCGCCAGGTTAAAGCAATTCCAAACATCTCCTGAATCGAAAAGGGAAATGGAAGATTTGGCTCTCACCATTAAGATAAAGAATTTTCTTATGGACGTAAAACCAACGGTTGACATTTACATCAAAAGGAAATTGGTTTATCTGGTAACCGAGGCTCAGTTAAGCGAGGAATCTGAGATGGTAAACAAAATGGGTGAGATTATGAAGATGCTTCCTGATTTAAAAGGGATCAAAGTGGTAAAAGAACTAAGGAGAAAGTCACGTGCGCCTCAGTAAACCTCTGGCAATAGCGATTTTGAAGCCGACTTTAATCTTTAAAGGTTTTTATTGATGTGGAAACTTATCGGTGCCATATTTTTAGGTTGGAGTCTCGGAAGCAATGATTCAGCCAATATCTTTGGTACAGGAGTGGCTGCTAATGTTGTAAAATATAAAACAGCCATCGTTCTGACTGCTATTTTTGTCGTCATCGGTGCCCTGCTGGAAGGCTACAAAAGCATGGACACTGTGGGTGAAATGACACAGCTGTCACATATAGCCGCTTTTATTGCAACCCTTTCCGCCGGGTTTTGTGTGGCTGTTTTTTCATATATTTCGCTCCCGGTAGCGACGTCCCAGGCCATCATGGGTGCGGTGCTTGGAATCGGAATGATATCAGGGATTCCAGATTTTTCAAAACTTTCTAAAGTGCTTCTCGCCTGGGCGCTCACGCCGATTGGCGCCATGCTTCTTACCGCTATTTTATACCCTGTTGTCGGAAAACTCTTTAAAAACATCCTTTTGGATATTAAACGTCGTAACCTGTTTATTCGAACTGCGTTGATTTTTGCCGGTTGTTACGGAGCGTATTCTCTGGGTGCCAACAACGTGGCCAACGTTACAGGCGTCTATGTGGGAGCCGGCCTTTTATCTCCATTTCACGCTGCACTGCTCGGGAGCCTTAGCATTGCGGCGGGTGTCTTGACATACAGCCGGAATGTCATGGAAACGGTCGGAAAAAAAATTGTAGACCTGGATGGTTTTTCCGCTTTCATCTCCACGTTTTCAGCCGCCTTAACGGTCCATCTCTTTACGCAAGTGGGTATCCCGGTATCCACATCACAGGCTATTGTTGGCGGCGTAGCAGGGGTCGGTTTCATAAAAGGCTCAAAAACCGTAAAAAAAAGGACCCTTATAGAGATAGCCATCGGATGGGTTTCTACACCATTGTCCACCGGTGTCCTTGCCTACCTGATCATGCAGATTTATCTTGCCACTTTCGGCATGGGTACCTGAAGTACGACTTTCATCTTTTCGATTTTAAGCATTTTTTTTTAAAGGAGGAACAGGGAACAATGATATTTTTTAAAAAAGAAAAGGAAGTGATCGTGCTCATCATAAAGCATATTGAAATTGTGGAAGATTGTATGTTATCCACTGCAAAAACGATCGACGCTTACCTTAAGGACGATATAAATGGCGCAAAAAGATTGGCCCAACAGGTCGATAGGATCGAGACCAGAGCCGACTTGGTCCGTTATGAAATACGGGACAAACTCTATTCCGGTGCTTACTTACCACGGCTCAGAGAAGATATTTATAAGCTGGTTGAAAGCCTTGATGAGGTGGCCGATTCAGGGGAAACCTGCTGTGATTTTTTCTTAAATCAACGGCCGGCGTTCCCTGACGAATTAAAACCGCTGTTTCTTGAGGTAAGTCAGGAATCCCTGGGCATCATCAAACCATTGAAGGCGGCGATCCTTTGCTTTATCAAAGGGGAATGCCCGACAGAGGTCATTCGTGAGCATGCAAAGGAGGTCGGCCTCAAAGAATCAGAAGTGGACAAGATCGAATGGGACTTAACAAAACAAATATTTATCTCCATCTTGGACCACAGCCACAAACTTCACCTGAGACGCTGTTTGGAGATCATCGCCTCGGTGTCAGACCTGGCAGAAGATGTAACAGATCAGCTCGACCTGGTTACGCTAAAATCAATGATTTAAACCGTCGTCTTTAGTGCCATTCATATTTGTTTTCTGTGTGTCTGCTTGAAAAAGTCGATAGAATGTGAGATAAGCGGTTAAAAATATTTATCATTTTTCTTTGATATGGGAAGATCACTCGCAGAACTAGCGAACATAAAATAGGATCTTATCTACGATAGATATTGAGAGGAATTAAAATGAAAATCGCCATCACCATGTCCAACTCACCCAAACCCAAGCCCGACGATTCTGCACTCGGTTTTGGAACACGCTTTACCGATCATATGTTTAATATGGATTATCATCCCGATGAGGGATGGCATAACCCTCGAATAGAGCCTTACAGACCGATCGAGATGGACCCCGCAACAATGGTGCTTCACTACGGTCAAGCTATTTTTGAAGGTTTAAAGGCATACCGGACCGGTGCCGGCACTGTCCAGCTCTTCCGACCAAAGGATAATTTCAAACGGTTAAATCGTTCGGCCAAAGCATTATGCATACCGGAGGTAGATGAGGCTTTTGCTTTCGATGCATTGAAAAATTTGTTGCGCATCGAAAAGGACTGGGTTCCAAAAGCTCCTGAAACATCCCTATATGTTCGCCCTACTATTATTGCGATGGATTCCTTCCTGGGTGTGCGCGCTTCACATACCTATCGGTACTTTATCATTCTCTCTCCGGTTGGCGCTTATTATGCCGAAGGTTTTAATCCGATCAAAATATGGGTTACCAAAGACCATGTTCGGGCAGTCCGCGGCGGTATGGGCGAAGCCAAAACGGCGGGTAATTATGCGGCAAGTCTGCTTGCTGCTGAAAAGGCGCACAAAGAAGGGTATTCCCAGGTGTTGTGGCTGGATGGCGTAGAACAAAAACATGTTGAAGAAGTTGGATCCATGAACATTTTTTTCGTTATCAACGAAGAACTGATCACACCATCTCTCAGCGGGAGCATCCTTCCGGGAATAACAAGGAACACGGTCATTTCCCTTGCAAAAATATGGGGGATGAAAGTTACGGAGCGAAAAATCAGTATCGATGAATTGATGGAGGCCCATGAATCCGGAATACTTACTGAAATTTTTGGGACAGGGACAGCCGCAGTTATTTCACCGGTTGGAGAAGTAAAATATGGAGATAAAATCATAACCATCGGTGACAGCCAGGTGGGCCCGAACGCCGGTAAATTTTTTAAAGCAATCACAGACATTCAGTATGGAAGAACTGAAGATTCCATGGAGTGGATCGAGCCGGTGACTTAATTTTTTAGTTTTGGAGAAAACCTTCGTTTATTATTTGGAAGCATCATGTGACAAATTCATACACAACGCATTACCTGCCTGAGTTTATATCAAAAATGGAGGCGGAAGCGCTCCCTCCTGTTCTTAGCGATACCTTTTCCACCTACTACAAGCAGGTTGTTTCGGGTGAAACCGGTCTTATATCTGATAAAGAGATCAGGCCGGTTAATCCTGAGGACTTTGAAGATGCCCGTTATTTAACCACCTATATCAGGGCAGGAAAAAATGCACTCAAACATGCCGTCAGAATAGTATTAAACGGCGGCCTGGGTACAAGCATGGGGCTTACCCGGGCCAAATCGCTTATCGAAGTTAAAAATGGTAAAACGTTTCTTGATATCATTCTTAGCCAGGCTAAAAGCTGTAAAATAAGGCTGGCCCTTATGAACAGTTTCAGCACGGATGCGGATACCCGCGCGACCCTGTCAAAGGTCAGCCCCCTCCCACCGCCGCTCATTTTTCTGCAGCACAAGTTCCCAAAAATTCTTAAAAAAAATCTGGCGCCGGCCGCCTGGCCAAAGAATCGAGATCTGGAATGGAATCCGCCCGGACACGGCAATATCTATCTTGCTTTATTTTCATCCGGATCACTTTCGCGACTTCTAAATGATGGGATTAAATATGCTTTGATAACCAACTCTGACAATTTGGGGGCTACCATGGATGAGTCTCTGCTGGGCTATTTTTCAGAAAAAGGATTTCCATTCATGATGGAGATTTCTGAAAGAACACCGGCAGACAAAAAGGGGGGGCACATCGCCAGACACAATGACGGCCGCCTAATTCTGCGGGAGGCTGCACAATGCCCGGAAGCCGAACTCAACGCTTTTCAGGATATCCGACTTTACCGATATTTTAACACCAACAACATCTGGGTTAATTTGGATTTTCTAAAAGATTTTTTCGACCGACAGCATACCCTCCTTCTGCCATTGATTCTCAATCCAAAAACATTAGACCCAAGAGATGAATCGAGCCCAAAGGTATTTCAGATCGAAACCGCAATGGGTGCTGCCATATCTGTTTTTGATGGTGCGACAGCGGTCATCGTTCCCAAGTCCCGCTTAATACCGGTCAAAACATGCAATGACCTGTTGGCGGTTCGGTCGGATTGTTATATTCTCTCAGATGATAAAGGTCTCGTTGTAAACCCTGCAAGGAGATTGGACAGACTGAAAATAAATCTTGACCCGAGATTCTACGGAAAAATAGATCTTTTCCACAAACGGTTCCGGCATGGTGTCCCTTCCCTTGTCGATTGTGAATCGATTACCATTATCGGTGATGTCTATTTTGAAGAAGACGTCACTTTAAAAGGAAATGTTAAAATTGAAAACAGACAAAATGCCGCGGCAATTATAAAGAAGGGGACCGTTATTGAGAATGATCTGGTATGGGGATGATGACTAAATAAATTCGGTAAGCGTTTACCTTGGAAAGGCCGAAGCAATCCCCCCGTCCACCGGGAAAGATGCCCCGGTGGTCGGCGTTTGATCACTGGCAAAAAATACGACCACATTGCCCACATGTTCTGCTAGGACCTGTGCTTTCAATAGATTCCGGTTTCGATAATACTCCTTTAGTCCTTCAAAATCCAGCCCCCGGGATTTCATTCTATCCGGACCAACTAGATCCCAAAGCTTTGAAGAGATTTCCCCATTACCGAAAACTGCATCCGGGTTTATCATATTAACCCGAACGCCCAACTCAGCAAGCTCCAAAGCGGCGATTTTTGAAATCTGGTGGGCGCCTGCTTTTGAAGCACTGTATGCGCCAAAGGCAGCACCCGGATCGAATACATTTTTTGAGCTTATGACGATGATATGGCCACCGGTACCTTGTTGTTTGAAAACAGGAATGGCCGCTTTGATGGTGTTGAACGTTCCTTTAAAATTCACCGCAATAACCTGATCCAGTTTGTCCGGTTCCAGGTCCTCGATTTTTGCAACATGGGCGATTCCGGCGTTGGGGACAACGATATCGATTCCCCCAAGTCGCCGACTTATTTCATCAACGGCCGATGCTGCGGATTGATAATCCGTCACATCAAAGGGGATTATTTCAATCTCACCATTTCGATATCTTTCCTTGAGTAAGGAACAAACCTTTTTCGCGCGGGATTCGTCAATGTCTGAGAGTACGACAGCCGCCCCTGAAGCCAACAACCGATCGGCAATACCATACCCGATTGCACCGCCCGCACCTGTAATCAGAGCGATTTGACCCTGCAGTAAAAGCGATGAAAACTTCCCCAGTTTCTTCTGCTGGAGGGACCAGTACTCCATATCAAATATATGAGACTCGGTTATCGGAAGGTATTGACCCATCAAATTGGCCTGGATTTTAACACAAATAGTTTTTTCCGCAATATCCGCCGCCACTTTAG
>Ga0255058_10002083_pt1 | contig 11122 bp, 6 predicted proteins | sample Cases_109_9_MG_FD_188637 | JGI IMG/M metagenome (GOLD analysis project Ga0255058, IMG submission 188637) | Seawater microbial communities from Amundsen Gulf, Northwest Territories, Canada - Cases_109_9 | ecosystem: Environmental > Aquatic > Marine > Gulf | place: Canada: Northwest Territories... | reverse complement strand
CCCATGGTGCCGATCCACAGGTCGCCGTTTGCGGGATCGAGCGCCAAGGCGCTGACGGCGGGAAAGGGAAGACCTTCCGACGTACCGAGGACGCGGATGTCGCCGTCTTCGATCAACGCCAGTCCTTTCTCGGTACCGGCCCAGACCCGCGGCCCCTCGACGAGCACCGAGAAGACCTTGTCCGAGGGCAGGCCCGTCCGGGTGTCGAAGGTCTCCCAGCTACGGAAGAGGTCCTGTGGGATCGCCGCGCTCGCCGGGGGCAGCAGCATGCCGGCCACCAGACCGGCGGCCAGAGGAAACAGAACTGCGGGCAGCCAGTCGCGGCAGCGCATCAGAGACTCCTCAGGTAGATCACCAGGTCGTTCAACTCGATTTTCGTCAGGTCGTTGGCCGCGCCGTGTTCATCGTGTGGGCTGTGGACCGTCCAGATCTCTTCCAGGGTCAGGGCCCGGCCGTCGTGGAGATACGGCGCGGTCGTTCCAACGCCGAACAGATGGGGCGTGTCGAAGCGGCCGCCGGTCCCCACGTCGGCCGAGAGCCGGTCGGTGAACAGCGGTGGGCGATGGCAGGTCGCACAGCGTCGGATCTTGGGCATTTCCTCGCCGTTGCCGGTTCGCGTGCGGAAAAAGACTCGCCGGCCCCGCTCGCGGGCCTCGGCCAGCTCATCGGGGATCCGCGCCGGAGACACCGGCAGCGACTCGATGTAGGCCACGAGATCGCTCAGCTGGTCGCGCGGAAACGGATCCGAACGCATCAGCACTCGCGCAAAACGCGGGCCACACTGCGTCTTCAGGTCGGGGTTCTTGCCATTCCACTTGAACGGAGCAGTCTCGCGAATGCCCAGCAACGAACGGGTGTCCACCAGGTTCTGACCGACGCCGTCGATCTCGAAGTCCCAGATCAACGCGTCGCTGTGTCCGTCCGGGTGGCATGACCGGCACGAGAACTGGGACTGGAAGGTCACCGACGCGTCGTGAAAGACCAGCGCGCCCCTGCGTTCCGCCGTCAGTTCCTCGGGGCCGCCGAGACCGATCCGCTCGATCACCTTGAAGCTGTGTGTGTCGATGACGGCAACGGAGTCGGCCAGCTGCTCGGCGACGTAGAGACGGTCGCCCGACGGTGACAGCGCCAATGCCTTCGGCAGCGCCATCGTCGGAATCCGCGCGACAACGTATTGGGCGGATGCGCCGAGGTCGTCGGCCAACGCGGCGAGCTCCATCTCGCTACTGGCGGCAACAAGGTCGGAAAGCACCTGAACGTCAACGGCGGTGACGACGTTGGCACCGGCGTGGGCCACGAAGGCGACGCGGTCGTCGGGAGTCAGTGCTACGCCCGATGGATCGGCGAAATAGGCGTTTACCTCGTCGAGCGGAAATTGCACGACGCGGCCGCCGGGTCGCGTCTCGACGTAGGCCAACGCGCTGTTCATCACCGCGCCCCGGGCCACCTGGGTCAGCGGCAGCAAGTTGCGAAACCGGACGATTCCGGCCAGCGCGAAAGATCCATCGCGCGAGATCACCACGCCCTCGCTGAGATGGGCCGATTCCAGTCGGCGGCGTCCGACGACGCGGCGCTGGCGGGCGTCGACCAGCGTGATCTCGGACGATGCGAGAACACCGGGAGGCACCGGATGGACGAGCCGGTTGGCCACCGCAACGAGGCTCTCGTCGGCGGACAGATCGACGGCATACGGCTGATTGCCGGCGACAACGCGGACCGGAAACAGCGCCGACGGAGAGCCCGCGACCACCAGCGCGTTGTTGAAACCGTCGGCGACGAAGACGTGATCGCCCGCGGCCGAAAGTGCCAGGCCCAGCGGCTCGGTGACGTCGAAGCCTCCCTGTTCCTGGAGCGTGCCGGCGTCGAGGATCGTCACCCGGTCGTCGTGCCGCCTGGAAACGGCGAGTCGCGCGCCGTCGGCGGAAACATCCACACCGTGGGGCCCGCCGGGAATCTCTACTACCCTCACCACCGTGCCGGACGATAGGTCCACTTCCAGCAACTGGTCGGCGCCCGATGCCGTGACGAACAGGGACACACCGTCAGGCGACACGGCCAGGCCAGCCGGGGAAACGTAGCTCGGCCCCTCGAGCGAACCGGCCTGTGCGGACCCGGATACGCTGCGATGACAGTGCGAACAGAGACCCTCCGGAATCTCGGGACGCCCGGTCGTCTCCAGGACATGCCCCGGCAGCCATGTGCGAGCGGCAACCCATGCGGTCACCGAGCCGGCCAGCACGAGCACGACGATGCCCGTCAGGGACCAGCGGATCCAGCGCCGGCGAATCAGCAGCCTCATGGCGCAAGCCCCGCGCGGAGTGTCCTCAGCCGTGCCGGTGGATGATCCAATGCCTGGATGTAGCGATTCACAGGTGCCGCCTCGCGGTTTTCGTGGCAGCCGAAGCAGGCACGCACCTCCCCGGGACGAAGCCAGAACCACTCTGATGCTTTGATCTCGCGCATGTCGGCGTCGATGGACCGGACGCGAATCGGAACGTCCGCCGGTACCTCGAGCAGGATCGAGCCATCGGGTTGAACGGGTATCTCTCCCAGCTGCACCACGCGCCGTGCTGCACCCTCGCTGCCCCCGGGCCACGTCAGCGCCTCGACGCTCAATGCGGTCGGGTGCGCGGCCCTGGGTGAGGGGCCCACATTGCCGTCGGTGCGGGCCACGTCGTAGCAGATCAACGTGCCGGTCTGTAACTCCGGGTTGAGTGCGGACGGACGGCCGCGGGGCGATGGCGTCGGGATCATGGCAACCACCTCGACCTCGTGCCACGCTGGATCATCAAAGACAACCGAAACATCGGTGCCTGCGGGCGCGGCCCGGTAGACCGCGGAGGTCGCCCGAACCGCGGCGGACTCGAGACGCGCGGAGACGAGCAATCCCCCGCCGGCCAACGGCTGGACCGAGTACGGCCGCAATGCCTCGCGCACGACGCCGCGCTCGAGGAACAGCGGCAGCACCTGCGCCGGCGCTTGCGGTCGCGCGAGCTCCACCCGCTCGACCAGCACGACCCCTGCGGGTCGATCGGCGGCAAGGTAGACCACGCCCTGGTCGGCGGTCGGTCGAGCGCGGAACTTGAATGCCGGAGCCCGGTGGCTTCCGCTGAACGGCTCGATCATCGAGCCGTCGGGATTGACCGTGAACAACGACGTCGCCCCACCGTCGGGACGACCTGCACCCGGCCCCTGCCACATGGAGAACAGGATGCGCCCGTCCTGCAGCGCCGAGGGATCGAGCGCCGAGCCGGCCCCGAAAGTGATCCGCTCGACCGCGGCGCCTTTCGTCGACGCCGTGTAAAGCGAAGACGTCGGTCGAGATATCGCGCCGCCGGGGTCGTCGGCGCAAACGAAGGCCAGCCGGTCGTTCGCGAGGTAGACCGGGTCACCGCAGTCCCGATCCAGTTCGACGATCGCTCGAATCTTCGAGCCGCCCAGTCGCGCCTGGTAGATACCCCAGCGCGAATCGGGTCGCCGACGGCCGGCGAACAGGACCTCCCGGAGGTCGGGGGAGGGGGCCGGTGCGCCGGCGGCGGCAAAACCCCTGGACAAGACGCGTGCGTCGGCAGCCGATGCGGCGTCGAACTTTGTCGCGACGATCCGACTACCCGGCGGGTAACGTTCGTCCAGTGAGAATCCGGAGCGCACCGTCTCGGAGCCGGCGTTGGCGGGCACCTGCGTAACGACGATCACGGTGCCTTCTCCTGGCGCCGGCGGTGTGGACAGGGTGACGCAGCCGTGGAGCACCGGTGCCGCGAACGCGAGCGCGATCATCAGGCTCGTCGCCGGACCACATACCCTCCCCCTCAAGTTCCCTCCCGGATGTGCAGGATCTGGCGGGGGGCCACCTCTTTCAGAATGCTGGTCTCCCCACTGGGCCAGTGGACGCGAATCTGATCCACCGGCCTGTCGCCCGGCCCCAACCCGAAGTGCACCCGGTGATCACCCTGGCCCAGGTAGGCCGAACGGCTGCGACTCTCGGCGACGAGAACCTCCCCGCCCACGCGCAACTCGACCCGCGCTCCGTAGCCATCGCGGGCCCGTTCCCCGACCAGGTCCAGGGTGATCCAGGCGGACTCTCCCGCAATGTCGTTCCGTAGCAGGAAGTGCCGACCCTCGAGATTGGTGATGAACAGATCCATGTCTCCGTCGTTGTCGTAGTCGCCGACGATCGAGCCGCGTCCGACGTGGCGCGTGCGGAAGTAGGCGCCGCCGACCCCGGAAGCGTCCTCGAAACGGACGTCCCCGACGTTGCGCAGCAGCAGGTCCTCCCAGCCGACGAGGTGGTGCAACCCGCCGTTGGTCACGAACAGGTCGAGCAGGCCATCGTTGTCGAAATCGATCAGGTTCTGGCCCCAACTGACGTACTGACCACTGTAGAGACCCACGCCGGATTGCATCACCTCGTCGACGAAAAAACCTCTTCCGACCTGCCGATAGATCGCTCCGAAGGCCGTGTCGGAGACCGCCAGATCGAGGAAACCGTCGCGGTCGAGATCTCCGACGTCGCAGGCCATGGCCGAAGTCTGTTCGCCGTTCTCGCCCATCGCGACGCCCGCCAGCAAACCCGACTCGGTAAACCGCCCTGAACTGTCGTTCAGCAGCAGGAAATTCTCGGTGGCGTCGTTGGCCACGAACAAGTCGGTGTCGCCGTCCCCGTCGAAATCGGCGGCTGCGAGGCTCATGCCGCGACCTTGCAACGAGCTCACACCCGACTCCGCCGAAACGTTTTCGAACGTTCCGTCACCGCGGTTGCGGAACAGCGCGTCGCTCTCGGCTCGGTAGGCCAGCGGACCGGGGTAGCCATCGGGCGGGAAGAAGTTCTGCTCACTTGGGTCGTAATCGAGATAGTTGGTGACGTAGAGATCGAGATCTCCGTCCTGGTCCATGTCGAAGAACACCGCGCCGACCGTGAAGCGTTCGTCGTCGACGCCGGCACTGGTGGTGATGTCCCGGAACGTGCCGTTCCCGCGATTCCGGAAGAGCCGGTTGGGGCCGCGGTCGGCGATGTAGAGGTCGCGCGCTCCGTCACCGTCGACGTCGCCAACGGCCACTGCGACCCCGCGCACATCTCGCGGGATCCCCGAGCGTGATGTTACGTCGACAAATCTCCCGTTCCGCAAATTGCGGTAGACGAGGACGCCGGCGGAGCGGTGATTCGCGGCCTCCGCTGCGGGACTGGCCGCTCCCCCCAGCACGATCAGGTCGAGCCAGCCGTCGTCGTCGAGATCGGCAAAAGCCGCGCCTGCGCCGACGGCGTCGACGATGTTCTCCAGATCGGCCGTGGCCAGATCGTGAGCCGCCCGGATTCCGGCAGCGGCAGTCACGTCGGTGAAGCCGGATCGCGTCGCGGCGGCAGGCAGTGGGGGCAGCGCTTCCGGCGCTACGGCCCGTTCGGCCGTGACCACGGTCTCCTCGACGTGCCCGGAGCATCCGGCGAGCAGCAGGCCGAGGAGCAGCAGCCGGAGCGACGGCGGAGTGGCGGATTGGGGCAGCACGAATTCGACCAATAGGCTAATTTAAGATATTGAATATCTGAAATATACAAGAAGAAGTTTATCGGTCAAGTAACTTTTCGGGGAATGAAGAGTGAGCCAGGGGGACCGATCCAAGAAGCGGACGGTCGAGTATCCCTCAGACTGGCAAATCGAGCCGTATCCCGCGCCGGAGGCGAGGGCTCGCGACCTCTCAGTTCAGGGCTTTGCTCTTCTCGCGGTAGGCCTGGATCGTCGCGGCATCGGGAAGGCTGACCTTGGTCGCAAGCGACGCCAGTGTCTCCCGCTCGAACACCCGGTACTGGGCGAGTTGGGCTTCGTGGATCACGCGGCGAACCCCGCAGGTCCGCTGATTCTGGCAACCCCCGACGTTCATCAGGCAACACTCGGAGAGCAAGGGTCCATCCAGTGCCTCGATGATCTGGACCATGTTGATTTCATCGGCACTACGGGCCAATTGGTACCCTCCGTGGGGTCCGGAGACGGCCTCGGTGAATCCGATCCGGGAGAGGTCCTGGAAGATCTTGGCGATGTATCCCGGGGAAAGGGTGAGCCGACTCGAGTAAGCCCTCAGATAGGCCAGTACCTCCTCGAAAGGGACGGGATTCCCGCGCGAGACCGCGGCGATGTAGACCAGGCCGTGGAACGCGTAACGGGCTTTTTTCGACGGGAACCGCACCGACCGCCCCCTGTTCGTCCGAGTCTGTCTCTGTTCCTTGCAACGATGATACGGCGAATCCCCATAGAATCATATCTCCAATATCGGAATCTCGTGAACACCGCGGCTGCCCCGGGGCAACACCCCCGCTTCTCGTCGACGGCGACCGTCCGACACGGGCGGTCCACCGTTCACAAAGCGTTGGGAGGCGGCACTTTCCCGATGCGATGCCTGCCGGTAGCATAGGCCGCCGGGGCAGGGGCCTCGATCGGGTCGTACCGTACGTCTGAAAGGAAACACCATGACCGCTTCACGAAACCTGACCCAGCTCGCGGTGACGGGACTGGCAATCGCCGTGAGTTGCTGCCTCGCCAACGCCGTCGAGCCCGATGAGGCGGCATGGCCCGACGCTCGGAGGATCCCGGCGTTTCGGGCCCCGGAAGAGGTGCCGGACCCGGAAGCGGTCCCTCCCCGCCCTTTGGAACCCGCCGGGCCGTTGACCCTCGCAGACGCGCTCTCCCTGGCACTGATGCACAACCCGGAGCTTGCGGTCTTTTCGTGGGAGACCCGCGTGCACGAAGCCCGGAAACTGCAGGCCGGCAAATTCCCCAACCCCGAACTGGACATTCGCCTGTGGGAATTGGATGACCAGGGCGGCCAGGCGAGCTTCCCCCGGCGCCGCATCCTCTTCAGCCAGGACTTCGAGTTCGGGGACAAGAGTGGTCGCCGGAAAGGCGTGGCGGAGGCCGAGCGCCAGATCGCCGAGGCGGACTATCAGGCCAAACGCGACGAGATCGCGGCCCGCGTGACGGGTCAGTTCATAACCATCCTCGGAGCGCAGCTTCGGGTCAAATCGCTCCGCAAGCACCTCGACTTTCTCGACGGGACCCGCGACAACATCGCCGGCCTGGTCGAAAGCGGGTCCGTGCGTAGACTGGCGATGCACCAGGTCAACCGCCGGCACGGTCTGGCCCGGTTGAAGCTCGAAGCCGCCGAGAGCGCCCTGTCCGCCGCGCGATTCGGGCTGGTCTCCGGTTGGGGCGGCCACTCGCCGCGATTCACCGAGGCGGTCGGAGATCTGGAGCACCGGGAAACCGTTCCGGACATCGAGACGGTGCTGGAGATCGCGCGACAGCGGCCGACCGTCGCGCGCTGGGACGCCGAGCTCGCACGCGGCGAGGCGGCAGTGAGGTTGGCCAAGTCCCGCCGCGTGCCGGACCTGACGATGGGCTTCGGCTTTCGCTGGGAGGACGACTTCGACCGGCGTGACTACCTGTTCGACATCGAGATCGCCCTACCGATCTTCGATCGCAAGCAGGGAGAGATCCGCGAGGCTCACTACGGTATGGCCCGGGCGCGAGCCGGGCGGCAGATGGCCGAGACGACGAGCAACCGGCAGGTCGCCGAACTCTACTACCGGCTGTCCGAGAGCGAGGCCCGCAGGACCGTCCTCGGCGAGGAGGTGCTTCCCGCGACTCGAGCGACCTTCGATGCGTTGCTCGTCGGTTTCGACGGCCAGATGGAGGATCCTGACGACCTGCTCGACGCGCGCCGCAATCTGACACGGGCCGAGATCGACTACACCGAGGCGCTGGTGGCGTATCACGACGCCCTGGCCGCCCTCGAGAGCATCTTGGGCCAGAGCTTCGGAGACTGATGAGTGCTAGCTGGCCTCAGCGCATACGTTCGATGGTTGCACACGCGCTGGCCGGCGGGTCACGTCGAGCAACTGCCGGAGTTGCGTGAAGACGGGCGCAGCAGTCTGCGCGGTGTCTACGTCGTCGGCGACCTGACCGGCATTCCCCTGCTCAAGTTCTCGGCGGACACAGGTTCGCGGGCCGTCCAGGCGATCGCGGGAGACCGGGGATTCCAGGCCGAGCGCCGGAAGAAGGAGGACGGCGTCCTGGATCTGCTGATCATCGGCGCCGGTGTCGGTGGCATGTCCGCGGCCCTCGAAGCCCGCAAGCGAGGACTGGAGTTCTCGATCTACGAGGCCAAGCGGCGCTTCCAGACGGTGGCCGACTTCCCTCGCGGCAAGCCGATCTACACCTATCCCAGCAACTTCACCCCGGAAGGTGAAATGCGGTTCACCGCCGACGTGAAGGAAGAGCTGCTGAAAGAGCTGCACGAGCAGACCGATGACGTGGAGGTGACCGACGGCCGGATCGAGACCCTGAAACGCAAGCGCGGCCTGATCGTTGCGAAGCTGGCGGAGGGGGCAGAGGTAAGAGCGTTGCGGGCGGTCGTCGCCATCGGGCGCAGTGGCGACTTTCGCAAGCTCGACGTTCCCGGTGAGGAGAAGGACAAGGTCTACAACCGCCTGCATGACCCGAAGGATTTCTGCGGCAAGCGCGCGCTGGTCGTCGGCGGCGGTGACAGCGCCCTCGAGACCGCGATCGCGCTGACTCAGTGCGGGGCCGAGGTGACCCTGTCGTATCGGCGCGAGGAGCTCTCGCGGCCCAAGCCCGCGAACGTCGAGAAGCTGCGCGCTCTAGAGGGTGATCCGGCGTCGGACGTCTCGGTGGAAGAGCCGACCGCCGAGCGCGTGGCCACGGCCGCCGGTCCGTTTCTCGAACAGGCGAGACGCCCTGGAAAGCTGACCCTGGCCTTGGGCACCTCGGTCAAGGAGATTCGCGACGACGAGGTGGTGCTGGGCCGCGACAACGGCCCCGACGAAACGACTGCAAACGACGTGGTCTTCGCCATGACCGGACGCCACGCACCGGTCGGCTTCTTCCGCGAAGCCGGCATCAAGTTGCGCGGCGAGACCCGCGGCGTGGAGTGGCTGTGGGTTGTCGGCTTCTTCGTCGCCATCTTCCTGCTCTACGACTGGAAGAACAACGGTTTCCTCTGTCAGTTTCTGCTGGGGTTGAAGAACGAGAGCGTCTTTCCCAACAACGTCCCATCGCTGGTCGGGTCACTCGGATCGTGGTGGGAGGGTCAGGTCGCGGACCGCTCGACTCTGCTGGGCACCCTGGTCGTCTCGATGAAGGGGCGCAGCTTCTACTACACGCTGCTGTACACCCTGGCGGTGGGCGGCTTCGGCATGGCCCGCATCCTGCGGCGTCGCACGCCGTACATCACACTGCAGACGGCGACGCTGTTTTTCGTACAGTTTCTGCCGTTGTTCCTGCTCCCCGAGCTGATCCTGCCGTGGCTCGGCTACAACGGTGTTTTCGACGGGGGCAGCGGCATGACGGTCGCCGACAGCCTGTTCGAGCGCTACATCCCCGAAGCGCAGTACCTCGCCGGCGAGTGGCCCGATTGGGGCCACCCCCGGGCCTACTGGCGGGCCTACGGCTTCATCCTGGCCTGGCCGCTGATGGTCTACAACGTCTTCACCCAGCAGCCGATCGTGGGCTGGTTGGCCATCTCGTTCGTGCAGACCTTCGTGATCATTCCACTGATCATCTGGCGTTGGGGCAAGGGCGCCTACTGCGGCTGGATCTGCTCGTGCGGCGGCCTGGCCGAGGCGATGGGCGACACCCTGCGCCACAAGATGCCCCACGGCCCGTGGTTCAACCGGTTGAACATGGTGGGCCAGGTGTTGCTGGCCGTCGCGTTCGTCCTGTTCGGGATCCGGGTGCTGGGTTGGATCTACCCCGAGAGCTGGATGAACACTTCGTTCGCGCTGCTACTCGACGGCAAGCGCGCCGACGGCATGACGGTCAACCCGCTCTCCTGGAAGTGGACGGTGGACGTCGTCATCGGTGGCGTGCTCGGCGTCGGGCTGTACGTGAAGTACTCGGGGAGAGTATGGTGCCGTTTCGCCTGCCCGCTGGCGGCGCTGATGAACATCTACGCGCGGTTCAGCCGCTTCCGCATCCTGGCCGACAAGAAGAAGTGCATCTCGTGCAACGTCTGCACCTCGGTCTGCCACCAGGGGATCGACGTCATGAACTTCGCCAACAAGGGCCTGCCGATGGCCGACCCGCAGTGCGTGCGCTGTTCGGCCTGCGTCTGGTCGTGCCCGACGGGCGTACTGTCCTTCGGCAGGTTGGGGGCGGGCGGCGAGATTACGGCGGTGGATCGGTTGAGAGCGAGCCCGGTACAGATCACCGAAGGGTCGCCGGCGACGTAGTTTCCCGCAACGTGAACCGGCTCACTGGATCGTCACTCTGCCGGCAGGCCTCCAGGCTACCTTCCGTCCACGGTGCTTAGCTGGCCCAGAGGGAAATAGCCTCGACCGCGGACGATCGCCACAACGAGAAGCAAGACCAACGAGACGACCAGCGGCAGGGTGGCGCTCATCTGGAACACTCCGAGCGAGACGAACAGGGCGGCGACACCGGCAACATTCACCCCGACCGCTCCCATCCGATAGAGTCTCTCGGTGCGCTTCACGAAGAGTCCGATCCCGAGCCAGAACAGGGCGATGCCCACGAGACTGATCGCATGTCCGGCGACCGCTCCGCGGGCCGAGGCGTAGGGCAACTCGAACCAGGTTTCTTGATCGGCCTGGTTGGCGTACAGCTTCTCGAAGGCGTAGTGAATCCCCGCGGCCGGCACGCTGATGCGTAGCGGCTCGATCGCTCGGTGACCAACCTCGTCGGCCAGACTGGAGAGCTGGCGCTTCATCTCGGCCGCCGAGACGCTCTCGCGATCTTGCACCAGTTCCATATTGGTCGAAAGCGCTCCGTAGCGCAGTCGCTCGGGCAGATAGACGTCCCAGCGCGACCGTGTCACCAGGATGTCGGGGTTGGGCAACAGACCCCGAACGGAGCCGAGACCCGCAACCTTCGAGCCGGACGTCGCGTAGATGAGCTGTACGCTGAACGGACGGGTGGAGTTGATGATCTTCACGAGCACGTCTCCGGCCTTACCATCACCGTCGCCGTCGGCCAGTGCGGGCCTCTCGGGCTTGCCGTCAACGAAGACCGACCAGACCTCGGAATCCACGGGCAGGCGGATGCGCAGGAACTGCTTGCTGCTGTTGCGTACCTGGAATTCGGCCGTGGTCACCAAC
>Ga0255058_10002082_pt1 | contig 11124 bp, 10 predicted proteins | sample Cases_109_9_MG_FD_188637 | JGI IMG/M metagenome (GOLD analysis project Ga0255058, IMG submission 188637) | Seawater microbial communities from Amundsen Gulf, Northwest Territories, Canada - Cases_109_9 | ecosystem: Environmental > Aquatic > Marine > Gulf | place: Canada: Northwest Territories... | reverse complement strand
TTGTACATGAGGGGCTGCGTGAACAGCGGCTCGTCCGCCTCGTTATGCCCGTAACGCCGGTAACAGAACATGTCGATAACAACCGGCTTCTGAAACTTCTGGCGGAACTCGGTCGCGATCTTCGCGACGTAGACGACCGCTTCGGGCTGGTCTCCGTTAACGTGAAAGATCGGAGCCTCGATCATGCGCGCCACATCCGAGCAATAAGGCGAGGACCGCGAATGGCGCGGATTGGTGGTGAAGCCGATCTGATTGTTGATGATGAAGTGGATGGATCCGCCTGTACGGTGACCCTTGAGGCCGGAGAGGCCGAAACACTCTGCAACGACGCCCTGACCAGCAAACGCCGCGTCGCCGTGGATCAGCACCGGCATGACAGGCGTGCGCTCTCCTGCCGCGCATCCTAGTTGATCCTGCTTGGCGCGCACTTTGCCAAGCACGACGGGATCGACAATCTCCAGATGCGAAGGGTTGGCGGTCAGTGAAAGATGGACGTCTTCGCCGTTGAAATTCCGGTCGGAGGAGGCGCCCAAGTGATACTTGACGTCGCCCGAACCTTCCACGTCGTCGGGCTTAAACGAGCCGCCCTTAAACTCGTGGAAGATCGCCCGGTGTGGTTTCTCCATAACGTTGGCAAGCACGTTTAAGCGGCCGCGGTGGGCCATGCCCAACACGATCTCTTTGACGCCAAGCTGGCCACCGCGTTTGATGATCTGTTCCAGAGCAGGCACGATCGACTCCGACCCGTCGAGGCCAAAGCGCTTTGTGCCGGTGTACTTCACCTCGCAGAACTTCTCGAACTGCTCTGTCTCGATGAGCTTATTGAGGATCGCGCGCCGCCCCTCGGTAGTGAAAGTGATGTCCTTGCCCTCGCCCTCGATGCGATGTTGGATCCAAGCCTTCTGCGCGGGAACCGTGATGTGCATGTACTGCACACCGATGTGCCTACAGTAGGTGCGGCGCACTATCCGCAAGATCTGCCGCATCGTTGCCGTTTCCAAGCCCAACACCCGGTCGATAAAAATGGGGCGGTCGAGGTCGGCCTCCGTGAAGCCGTAAGTCTCGGGCTTCAGTTCGCGGTGCACCTTGCGGTCCGCCAACCCCAACGGGTCGAGATCGGCGGCGAGGTGGCCCATGACGCGGTAGGCACGGATCAGCATCAACGTGCGGATCGAATCTTGTATCGCCCGCAGCGAAGCGGCCGGCGACATTTCAAAGCCGACTGCCTGCGCCCTTGAGTGAAGCTTGTCGCGCAACGCGTGTTCAGACGTGCCGTAGTCACCCGTCAGCGCAGCAAGAATTTCACCGTTGGTCTCCGTTTCCGGCATCGGCGAAGCCCAAGACGGGCCGCGGGCATGCTCGCCACCCCTATTTTGCTCCTCCTTCAGGCTTTCGAAGAAGTGACGCCACTCGTCGCTGACGGAGCCGGGGTTGCGCTCATAATCGGCTTGCATCCCCTCCACGTAGGCTGCGTTCACCCCGCTCAAGAACGCGGTGCGAAGAAAATTTTCATTGAGGGGTTGGCGAGCCATAGGAGGGTCCGTGTCTCGATGAGATAGCTGGAGCTGCAAACCTTCAAACAGTTGTCGTGCGAGGTGCCCTGCGGGCAGCCCTCAAACGCCTAGAGCCTGATCGTTTCACTTGGACGCAATTCGCGCTTCCAAGTGGAACGTGAACAGTCTCTACACTTTTGATTTAGAGCAAGATTCACTTATCTGCCGGGAACCGTTTGGGCTTGGTGAGCGATTCCATCAAGAACGATCTTACTCTAGTGTGCAGTGCAGCATACGCCTACTCTGCCACCTTTGCATGTGTAGATTGACCTTTTAGGACGTCCATCAACGTCGTGCCCAAGGCTGCGGGGCTGGTTGCAATTGCGATGCCGGCCGAACGCATGGCTTCGAGCTTATCTTCGGCCTTGCCTTTTCCGCCCGAGATAATGGCGCCTGCATGGCCCATACGCCGTCCCGGAGGCGCCGTTATGCCGGCAATGAAACCCACCGTGGGCTTAGCACGACCTTTCCGCGCCTCGTCCTTGATGAATTCCGAGGCATCTTCTTCTGCCGTCCCGCCAATCTCACCGATCATGATGATGGAGTCAGTATCGGGATCGGCAAGAAACAGCTCCAGCACGTCGATGAATTCAGTGCCTTTGACCGGATCGCCGCCAATGCCGACGGCAGTCGATTGCCCAAGGCCTGCATCTGATGTTTGTTTGACGGCCTCGTACGTCAAGGTGCCGGACCGGGAAACAATGCCAACGCGCCCCGCTTTGAAGATATTGCCGGGCATGATGCCGATCTTGCATTGATCGGGCGTCAATACGCCGGGGCAATTGGGGCCGACAAGACGCGACGCCGAACCTTGGAGCGCACGTTTCACCCTCACCATGTCGAGCACGGGAATGCCTTCGGTAATGGTGACAATGAGCGGGATCTCGGCATCGATGGCTTCGAGAATGGCGTCCGCGGCAAAAGGGGGCGGCACATAAATCGCGGTGGCATTCGCCCCTGTTGCCGCTTTTGCGTCCAGCACAGTGTCAAACAGCGGCACTTCCGCCAATTCCTCGTCGGGATGCCGCGTTCCCCCCTTACCGGGCGTCACACCGCCGACGATCGCCGTTCCATAGGCCTTTGCCTGTTTGGTGTGAAACGTGCCCTGGCTGCCCGTAATTCCTTGGCAGATCACCTTGGTTGCTTTGTCGATAAGAATGGCCATATCGGCTCCCGCTTAATCTATTGCACTTAGTCGTGAAGCCTATTTTTCATACCATCACGACAGAATGCCATGCGTCCCGCGCAAGTGTCTTAGACGGAAACGGAATGAGTCTCGCCCAGCGTTTGCGTGTGCTTTTAGGCGGCAGATTTAACAGCCTCGGTGATCTTGGCTGCGGCATCCCCCAGATCGTTAGCCGGCACGATCTTGAGCCCGCTTTCGTTCAAGATCTTCTGACCAAGCTCCACGTTTGTACCTTCGAGCCGTACGACGAGCGGAACGTTTATCGCCATCTCGCGTGCCGCCGCCACGACACCCTCTGCGATAATGTCACAACGCATGATGCCGCCGAAGATATTGACCAGGATGCCTTTCACGGCCGGGTCGCTGAGAATGATCTTGAAGGCTTCTTGTACTTTCTCCTTCGACGCACCGCCGCCCACGTCGAGGAAGTTGGCGGGGTCTGCGCCGTATAGCTTGATGATGTCCATAGTGGCCATGGCGAGGCCAGCACCGTTCACCATGCAGCCGATCGAGCCGTCGAGCTTGACGTAGGACAGGTCGTGCTCCGAAGCCTCGACCTCCATAGGATCCTCTTCGCCGATGTCGCGCATATCAACGATGTCGGGATGACGATAGAGCGCATTGGCATCGAAGTTCATCTTGGCATCGAGGCACAGAAGACCACCGTCCTCGGTCACAATGAGCGGATTTATCTCAAGTAGGCTCATGTCCTTCTCAATCATCAAGCGGTAGAGATTGCCGATCAGCTTGGCGCAAACTCCGACCTGCTTGCCTGAAAGCCCCAGCGCAAACGCAATCCGCCGCCCGTGAAAAGGTGAATAACCGCTCGCGGGGTCAATCGTCACGGTGACGATCTTCTCCGGCGTTTTGGCCGCCACCTCCTCAATATTCATGCCGCCAGCTTGGCTTGCGATGAAGGCGATGCGCGATGTCACGCGATCGACGAGCGCAGAAAGATAGAGTTCGCGCGCAATCGTGCAGCCATCCTGCACGTAAAGGCGTCTGACGACGCGGCCGTCGGGACCTGTCTGCGCGGTGACAAGCGTATTGCCAAGCATCTGCTGGGCAAACTCTTGAACCTCATCCTTCGACTTGGCGAGGCGCACACCGCCTTTCTCGCCCGCCGAGGGCTCCTTGAAGCGGCCCTTGCCGCGCCCGCCCGCATGGATCTGCGCCTTAACGACCCAAAGGGGACCCGGTAGCTGCTCGGCCGCCTCGATCGCCTCGCGTGCCGAGAATGCTGGTGCCCCATCGGTTGTCGGAATGCCGAACTGCCTTAAGAGCTGCTTTGCCTGGTACTCGTGGATGTTCATCTTGCGCGCCCTATACGTGAAGCTAGATACGACGACTCAATGAGCTACGCACCTAGCTGCGGCGCAATCTTAGTGCAGGCGTCGACAAGACCTTTCACCGATTCCACCGACTTGATGAACATCTTGCGCTCTGCCCCGTTGAGATCGATTTCAACCACCCGTTCGGCGCCACCCGCGCCAATGATTGCCGGCACGCCTAGATAGAGGCCTTTGACGCCGTATTCGCCGTTTAGATAAACGGCGCACGGTAGAATGCGCTTTTGATCCTTCAGGTAGCTCTCGACCATCTGAATGGCCGCCGAGGCCGGCGCATAGTAGGCCGAACCCGTCTTCAAGAGTGCGACGATCTCTCCACCGCCCTTGCGCGTACGCTCCACAATTTCGTCGAGCCGCTCCTGACGCATCCAACCCATGCGCACTATATCGGGGAGGGGAATGCCAGCGACTGTGGAGTACCGCACCAGCGGCACCATATCGTCGCCGTGGCCACCAAGCACGAAAGCGAAGACATCCTCAATCGAGACGCCGAGCTCGTCGGCGATGAAGTGTCTAAAGCGCGCGGTATCGAGCACGCCTGCCATGCCAATCACCATGTTGCGCGGCATGCCGCAGGCGCGTTGCAGCGCCCATACCATGGCGTCGAGCGGGTTGGTGATGACGACGACGAAGGCGCTTGGGGCATATTTCTTGATGCCCGCGCCCACCTGCTCCATCACCTTGATGTTAATGCCGATGAGGTCGTCGCGGCTCATGCCGGGCTTGCGTGGAATACCGGCAGTTACGATGCATACGTCGGCACCTTCGATGTCCGCATAGGCGTTGGTGCCTTTGAGACGGCAATTGAAACTCTCCACCGAGCCGGAATGGGCGATGTCGAGCGCCTTGCCCTGTGGTAACCCCTCGGCAATGTCGAAGATAACGACATCACCAAGCTCCTTCATCCCGATGAGGTGGGCCAGCGTGCCCCCGATCATCCCTGCGCCGATCAAAGCAATTTTTGTGCGCGCCATACCGTGTTGGGCCCCCTCACTCCGATTTTTGGCTGTTTGGCACGGTGAAGTCCCGCAGCCCTTAAGACTTAACAACGCCAGCTCGAATGCCCGCGTCACAACTACGTTTAGACCACCGTTGCAAGCAGGAAAAGCCCAACCTCGGGCCGAGGTCGCCTAAGCCGAGAAGCTGGCGAAGCCGCGCTGTCAGTCCAAGATCACTCGGTTGCCGGCGTCCGGTCCCGCCGTTTGTCGGCCAAGTACGCGTCAGAGCGCATTTCCATAAGTCGCGAGGACGTGCGTTCGAAGGCATCTGCGCCAGGGCCGGCAGGATACAGCTCGGCCGGGTGGGCCGCGGCGGACGCGATCAGACAAATCCCATTATCGTAAAGCGTATCGATGAGGTTGATGAAGCGACGGGCCTCGTTCCGGTGTTCCGGTGTCATGAGGGGAATGCCGTCGATGAGAACCGTATGGTAGTGGTGAGCGATGTGCAGATAGTCGAGTGGTCCCAGAGGCAGCTCGCACAGATCACGGAAATCGAACCGTGAAATGCCCATCGAAGCCTTCGGCACGTTGACCGTACGGCCCTTGACCTCCAGCGCCTCGGCACGCGCGGGGTGCCCCCCCGTCAGCCGATCCCAATGTTTATCGAGCTCGGCCGCCGCGTGGGCGTCTGCTGGCGTAAAGTAGAGCGGCTGGCCGGCAAGCTTCTCCAACCGGTAGTCTTTGGCCGAGGCGAGCTCCACAACGTCCATGTGGTCTTCAATCAGGTCGATAAAGGGAAGGAAGAGCTGCCTATTGAGCCCATCCTTATAGAGAGAGCGCGGATGGGCGTTCGAAGTTGCGATCACAACAACACCACGCTCGAAAAGCCTCTTGAACAAGCGGCCCAGGATCATTGCGTCGGCAATGTCCAGGACCTGCAGCTCGTCGAAGCACAAGAGCCCGGACTGTAGCGCGATCTCTCTGGCGACGAACGGGATCGGATCACCGTCGACAGTGTGGCGAGCCACATTGAGGCGCTCGTGCACGTCGGCCATGAATTCGTGGAAGTGGCACCTCGTCTTCGGAGTGAAGTCGACGGTCTCGAAAAAGAGATCCATCAACATCGTCTTGCCGCACCCAACGGAACCATGAATGTAGAGCCCGCGCGGGGCGCCGTCGTTCGGCCGCGTGAAAATTGACAAAAGGCCCTTTCTCACAGGGCGCCATGCCACTAACTGTCGCGACAGCGCGTCGAGCGCAGTTGCAACCACTATCTGCTGCGGATCAGCAGTGATTTCGCCTGCAGCAACCCAGCCATGATATTGCTCGAGCAAGCCTTCGGTCATCTAATCCCGATCCTGGATCGTCTTGGTGTGACGGACTGCGCCAAATCCAACGTGTAGGCGCAAGCGGACGCGACCGAATGTCACTACGGGCGTCACCGTCAAGTGCCACATGACTTTGACTTTGCTTGCACGCTGCGACGTTGGGACATTCGTCACGCCATTAGCATATTTCGCAGTGCAAAAGGTTTGGGCGCGCCACGCGGCGCCCTGTTACAATGCGGCATGCTCTTAGGCACCAGTTCCCAGGTGCGAGAGCCAGTCGTTAAATGACCCGGAACGGAGGTCCTCGTTATGAGCGAACGCCAGTTCTCGGGAGGAAACATTCGAAAACTGTGGCCGACGGAAACAAATAAGTTTCGCGACCACTTATTGCGGCTCGATAAGGAAAACCGCCGTATGCGCTTCGCACACGGCGTGTCCGACGCGTTTGTCGAAGATTATGCGGCACGCATGAGCGAGATGGGCGCGCTTGTCTATGGATACTTCGTCGACGGCGAGGTGCGGGCCGCAGCAGAGCTGAAAAAGCTCGGAATTGGCTGGGGTCGGGAGGGCGAAGCCGCCTTTTCAGTCGAGCAACCCTGGCAAGAACAGGGAATTGGCACCGAGCTTATGGGGCGAGTTATCCGCGCCGCCCGCAATCGCGGTGTTCAGCACCTTTGCGTCAGTTGTCTGGCGGAAAATGCGAAAATGCGCACGATCGCGAGCAAACACGAAGCGGAGCTACGTTTCGAATATGGCGAAGTCATCGGTGAGATTATACCTGAAGGTCCAAATTACTTCTCGCTGCTCGCCGAAGCGGTTGATGATCGTTTCGGGTACATGATGGCGGTGCTCGATCTGCAAAATCGAGTTGTCAAAGCCGCATGAATTCCGCTGACTCCATCTGAAAACGCGCTCAAAGCGATTGAGATGCGCAGAAAAGTTTTCGCGTTTGGGTGATGCAGAATCTGCAAATGAACGTGCATCACACTCGAAACATGGAGAAAATGAGGATTTCACGCAACAGGTTCATTGAATTTACTCTCTTTCAACCAATAAAATGCATTTAGAAGTCAACAAAATGTTCGAACTTGCACATGATTTTTTTTATTGTTCGAGTGATTCGAACATTGAGAGAGAGATAGAACCAGAAAGCGAGAAGACCAATGGCAAAGCGGGTAATGAAAAAGAAGACGAAGGTGAAAACGAAGGTCAAGGCGAAGCGGAAAATGGCGGCTAAGAAGAAGCCCGCCGCTCGTAAAACCGCGAAGCGGAAGACGACCGCTCGCAAAACCGCGAAGCGGAAGACAACCGCTCGCAAGACGACAGCGCGTAAGACAGTTCGCAAGGCTGCCAAGAAGCCTGCACGTAAGCCTGCACGTAAGACCGCAAAGAAGAAAAAGCGCGCTGCATAATAGCAGCCGAGTCGCGCAATCGGCTTCGACCGGAGCGCGTTACTTTGGAAGGCGAAACGGGCCTTGTCAGTTCCGTGCCTTCATTCCTTTCAAGACCGGTGGCCGCTCAAGCGCCGCCGGTCTTTCTTTTTTGAAATCAGCACCTTAGTCGCCTAAATGGACTCGATACGGCCTCGATACTTTGCCGATGGCGTTGATAACGAGGACGCCGCTGTTGTCTTCCTGAAAGTGAGGCGCTCAATCTGAGCGCATTGTTTTCTTCGGCGGTCGTAGCCGTTGCGGCCTATAAAATGCCAGCAGTGCGACCCAATTTTGTACCGTGATCTTGTTTTGTTTGGGCTTGGTTGCAATCGGCCGTCAGGTGCAATTAAAAATTGCGGCCAAATGGTGCGAAAACCGGCATTACGACTTTCATGAAGTGCAATCGAATGACCGCGAGCTACTGTCTACGAACAGCAGCCGAATTAAACCGATACGAGTCTGCGGAACGTTCTAAAGGGGCAGGCGCTGGAACGGGGAGGCTTTCAGATCCCTTTTTGCGCGCTGCATTTTGCACCGCAACGTGAACCATCACCTCTCTCAAACACGTCGCTCAACCATCAGCTTCTTGAGCTCTGCGATGGCTTTCGCCGGGTTCAAGCCCTTTGGACACGCCTTGGTGCAGTTCAAAATGGTGTGGCAGCGATAGAGGCGGAACGGGTCCTCAAGGGTGTCGAGGCGCTCGCCAGTGGCCTCGTCTCGCGAGTCGATCACCCAGCGATAGGCCTGCAATAATGCGGCAGGGCCCAGGTACCGGTCCGAATTCCACCAATAACTTGGGCACGCGGTCGAACAGCACGCGCACAGGATGCACTCGTAAAGCCCGTCGAGCTTCTGGCGATCCTCGTGGCTCTGCTTCCACTCCTTGGGTGGCGCGGGCGTATCGGTCTTAAGCCACGGTTCAATCAGTTGGTGCTGTGCGTAGAAGTTGGTCATATCAGGAACGAGATCCTTGACGACTTGCATGTGCGGCAGCGGGTAGATTTTCACGGACCCCTTGATGTCATCGTAGCCCTTGAGGCAGGCAAGCGTATTGGTGCCATCAATGTTCATCGAGCATGAGCCGCAAATGCCCTCGCGGCAGGAGCGGCGGAAGGTAAGCGTCGCATCGATCTCGTTTTTGATCTTGATGAGCACGTCGAGAACCATGGGGCCGCAGTTGCCACAATCCACCCAATAGGTGTCAACGCGTGGGTTGGCACCATCGTCCGGGTTCCAGCGATAGATTCGAAACTCCTTCCAGTTGCCCTCAGAGCCCGGTGAATTCCACGTCTTTCCGGTCTCGACTTTGGAGTTCTTGGGAAGTGTTAGCTGAACCATGACCCGTGGCTTTCCTCTGCTGGCTGCGGGCGAATGCACCTCTCCACATGCGGCTGTCGCGCTGCGGCTGTCAACGCCCGCAAGGCCCTGCAAATTGCGGTTCTTCGGCGCCCACCTATGTCCTTACCTGCACACGATGCTTCTTCAGCTCACGCACCAGCTCAGTGAGCCTTGTCGCCACATCGGCGCCCGTCTCAACCGAGGCCTTTAAGGTCGCGCGGGCTTGAATGACCTTGTTCAATCGCTCCTGCTGTTCTCCGAAACCGAAAAACAGCGTTTCAGGTGCATCGACCTCCCCATCCTCCACCGCCGACATCACGTCGACAGCATTTTGCGAGGCGAGCACCAACATGGAGGCGACATCGTTGACAAGTTGCTGGAACATCCGGGCGCCATCCGTTCCGACGCGCGGTCCGTGCACGCCGAACTTCAGGGGCGAGGAGGCCGACGCACCCTCACCTGCGAACAACTTCGGATTGCGTAGAAAACGGCGAAATATTTCCTGCAGTCCAAGACAGCACGTTTCCAGGTCGCGCAGCGCCATTGAAGCTTTGCGCTTCGCTTTGGCGCGGTCCGGCGTTTTTTCCTGAGCCGACCAGTTGATGGCGGCGATCGATGCGATGGCGCCAAGAGCCGCCAGCGCCGGCAATACAACAGTGAACGGGTCGGGCGCCATGCGCGTTTCACCCTCGCTCTCAAATAGAGCGGCAGGTTTGTTGTTCTGGTTCTTTCCGGGTTTGCTCCGCGGCCGTGAAAATCGCCCTCGCATCCCTACCTGCCCCGTTCATAGACCTCGTTGCGCCTCATGCGCCCATGCTGAAAACAACGCAAGGGGACGGGCGTCATGCGACGAGCCTAGGCATGAACGAGAAATGAGGCCAAAAGTCTTGGGATTGCACAGGACAGTGGTTGCAGGCGAGTTAGGTTGCAGTTGCGGCACGATCAGCCAATGCTGGCGTTCTCATGCCACTCAAAATGTGTGAGCCACATGCCCCTTCCTGAGACGCCAGCACTAACCACCGACTGCGTTGTATTTGACGCGCAAGGCCGCGTGCTGCTCATCCGCCGCAAGAATCCGCCCTTTAAGGGCCAATATGCACTGCCCGGCGGCTTCGTTGATGTCGGCGAGACAGCTACGGACGCTTGCCGCCGCGAACTCAAAGAGGAGACAGGGATCGCAGCTAGGGCCCTAACCCTGGTCGGCGTCTACTCTGATCCTAATCGCGATCCGCGCGGCCACACGTGCTCGGTGGCGTTCCTAGCTCGCATCGACCACGCCGAGCCAAAGGCCGGTGACGACGCGGCGGCAACCGAATGGGTTGCGGATTGGCGATCCGTTACGCTGGCCTTCGACCACGCGCAGATTTTGACCGACGCAGAGCGCACGCTAGCGGGGATGTAAGACGCTACGGTACGAAAATTTGCGGCACACCGGCATCGAGGCAGGTCTGCTGCACGCGAATGTCACTATACATGTACTGACAAAGGTTCTTCTTGTAGTTCGGATTGTTGCGGATCTTGGCCGCCGACGCTTTGAATCCCGACTCGCGTGCGACCTCTGCCAAGTACTTATCCTGACAATAGGGCGTGGCAATCCACTGGCCGCTCACGAGCTGACTTCCGCGGTTGCATTTAATGGCCGCGCTTGCCGGAGCTGCGAAGAAGGCGGCAGCGAAGACGGCTACGCAGCTTAAGCGCAGAGCAGCGGACATGGTCATGGGAACGTCCTCCAGTGTTCAGCCCCCACGGTCTAATGCGAGCCTATTCAGTCTATAATGTTATGCTTGGGTTGCCTCAGCACAAGGCCATGAGCGCGCGCACACTCATTCATCTTCGGGGAAATATTTCAGCGTCCGCTTACAGCTGACTTCCCACTCTTTTTTCGTCATCCGAGTTTCTGGATCCCAATCCTTCATGCATGCCCCCAGATCGGCGGCGGTCACGGGATCGTTTTTCTTAGCGTCTTCCAGGATGACCTCCGCCTCGTCCTTGGGCG
>Ga0255058_10002081_pt1 | contig 11126 bp, 8 predicted proteins | sample Cases_109_9_MG_FD_188637 | JGI IMG/M metagenome (GOLD analysis project Ga0255058, IMG submission 188637) | Seawater microbial communities from Amundsen Gulf, Northwest Territories, Canada - Cases_109_9 | ecosystem: Environmental > Aquatic > Marine > Gulf | place: Canada: Northwest Territories... | reverse complement strand
TCCGCGTGCCCGACATGTTGCAAGCCACGGTAGTGCATTGCCCGACCTTCGGCGGCTCCGTGGAGCGCTTCGACGCGGCCGCGGCGCGCGGCGTCTCGGGCGTGCTGGACGTAGTCGAGATCTCGGGAGGCGTCGCGGTCGTGGCGGAGAGCACGTGGGCGGCGTTCCAGGGAGCGGAAGCACTGGACATCACATGGAGCCGCGGCGGCTTTTCGATGAGCAGCGCTGAGATAGCGGCAGACCTCGAGCGACTCACGGAGAGCGAAGGGGCCATCGCTCGCGACGACGGAGACGCGCAGACGGCCCTAGCGCAGGCCACCCGGAGGATCGAGGCTACCTACGAGGCCCCTTACCTCGCCCACGCCACCATGGAGCCGATGAACTGTACGGCCGATGTCCGCCCGGACCGGTGCGAGGTCTGGGCGCCCACCCAGAACCCGCAGGGGACGCAGGCCGCTACTGCCCGAATCACCGGACTGCCGGTAGAGAACGTCACCGTCCATGTCACGTACCTCGGTTGTGGATGGGGCCGGCGCAGCAGCACGGACTTCGTGCAGGACGCGGTCGAGACCTCCATGAAGGTCGGCAAGCCCGTCCAGGTGGTCTGGACCCGGGAAGAGGATATGCAGCACGATTTCTACCGGCCGACTGCCTGCCACCGGTTGGAAGGCGCCGTCGACACTCGAGGGCGTGCATCCGCTCTCAGACTCCGCATCGCGTGTACACCGATCTCGGTCCGAGGCGGGGGAGGCAGCGGGGTCGATCGCAACTCCGTCAACGGTGCGGCCGACATGGCGTACGACATCCCGAACCTGTTCGTCGATTACTGCCGGCCCGACGTAGCAGTGCCGACGGGCTACTGGCGTTCAGTAGGAGCCTCTCAGAACACGTTCATCGTCGAGAGCTTCATCGACGAGCTGGCGCACCTGGCAGGCCGCGATCCGGTCGAGTTCCGTCTCGAGATGCTCGGCCACCACCCGCGCCTGCGGAACGTCCTCGAGCTGGCTGCAGAGGAATCGGGCTGGGGAACGTCGGTGACCGCCGGGCGCGCCCGAGGAGTCGCCCTGGTGGAGAACAAGGGTGGCCTCGTCGCACAGGTCGCCGAGGTCTCCCTGGAGCACTCCAGGGTGCGGGTACACCGGGTCACGTGTGGGGCGGACTGCGGTCAGATCATCCATCCGGGAATCGCGGAAGCGCAGATGACGGGCTCGATCGTATGTGGGCTGACTGCAGCGCTCTACGGGGAAATTACGATCGCGGCGGGCAGGGTCAGGCAGGGCAACTTCGACGACTACCGGCTACTCCGGTTCGATGAGATGCCCGAGGTCGCGATCCACCTGGTGGACAGCACGGAAGAGCCGGGAGGCGTAGGAGAGCCGGCCGTGCCTCCGATCGCCCCGGCCGTCACCAACGCTCTTCTTGCTCTCACCGGAACTCGGATCCGCAAGCTCCCGATCCGAACGGAGGCCTTCTACTCGTAGAGCCCTGCAGCCAGCCCCCTCTTTTGACGACACAGGCTTAGTTCAGATTAGTCGGGGCGGCCGGATTCGGGCGAAGCAGGCGAGGAGCGAAGCGACGCCGCCTCACCGGCGACCCCCTGCTCCCAAAGCCGATGACGGGCGCGCGTGGACGCTGGCACTGTCGCTGGCACTGCCCGAATCGGAAAGACTAAACACACCCGCTCAGTCAGTCCAGCTTCTTCACCCGGATGTTTCGGAAGTAGACGCTGCTGGTCCAGTCGTGGTTCTGGAGACCGACGTACCCGTGGGCCGTGAAGTCCTCGATCTTGCCGCGCGGCTCGGCCACCCAGTCGACGACCCGCGCGCCGTTCAGCTCGACCGTGATCCGGTCGCCCACGAAGGAGATCTCCATCTCGTTCCACTCGCCGGGAGCCTTCGCGCGGTCTTCGCTCGGGGCCTCCGCGTCGTATACGGCCCCGGTGCGGTGGATGCCCTCGGCTGCCGCAGCGTCGATCTGAATCTCGAAGCTGTGGTAGATGTAGTCGTCGCTGACCGGGACGCCGGGCACACGCAGGAAGACCCCCGAGTTCGATTCCGGCACCGACGTCATGAAGTCGAGTCGCAGCGTGACGTCCCCGAACATCTCGGCAGCGTACCACAAGAGTCCCATGCCGCCGTGCGAGGTCAGGACTCCCGTCTCGGGGTCAAGGGTAAAGTGGCCAGGGCCGTAATGGTTCCAGCCGTGCTTCTGGAAGCCGCCGTCCTCCCATTCACCGATGAGCGGAACGAACCCGTCAGAGAACTCCTCTTCGGTGATTCGGGCCACGGGTCCGTCCGCCTCTGGCGCCACCGTTTCCTCCTGTGCGGGCACTGTGGTCGGGCTTTCCGTCTGGCTCTGTCGCCACGTCATCAGGCCGATGAAGGCGAGGCCAAGAAGGACCGCCGCGATCAGGATCTCCCGTGTCCTCATGCCTCTCTCCCGGGGTTCCACTCGCCGCGCGCGACGGCCGGTATGAACGTCTCCAGGTTGGGCGGTGGGAAGGGAATCGTCTGTCCCCGCTCGGCGCTCATGTAGGCCGTCATCAGGAGCTCCGTGACCGCGAGCCCGTCCGAGAAGTTCTCGTCCGGGCGGTATCCCGCGCGGAACGCCTGCACCATGTGCCGGTTCTCGCCCGTGTAGCCGTACTCCGCCTGCTCGTCCGCCACGATGGGCATCACACCGGTCTCGGCGTTCTGTTTCTCGACTATGTCCTCGCCGGTCTCGCCCACGACCTCGCGGCTGAAGAACACCTTGGGGCCCGCGTCGAGCGAATTGATCTCCATCGAGTACTCGGGGCCCAGCAGCTCCATGCTGAGGCGAAGCCCGGCGCCCACGTAACACCAAGAGGTCGTCACCTCCACGATCCGGCGCCCGCCATCCCGCGCCCGGTACTCGACGAGCGCCCGGGCGAAGTCTTCGGCCGGCCGGTTGGCGTAATCCAATCCGCCGCAGCTCATTTCGGTCAGCTGCGCCGCGTACTTCGGGATCTGCCATTTCAGGCAGTCCGTGTGAGCCGTGACCTTGACCGGCGTCAGCTCCTCGCGGGGGGCGCCGGGCGGAGTGAGGAGGAAGCGGGCCACCTCCACCGAGTGGCACATCATGTCGTTCAGGACGCCGCCGCCCTGAAGCTCACCTTCCCAGAACCAAGGCATGTGCGGGCCGCTGTGCTCCTCGGCCGACCGGGCCAGGTACGGCGGTCCGGTGAGCGCGGCCCCACGGGCCCACACGATGTCCTTCCCTCGCACCACGCTGGGGGTGAACAGCTGGTTCTCGAGATAGCCGTCGAGCAGGTTCGCGCGCTCGGCCAGTTCCAGCATACGCCGAGCTTCGGCGGCATTCCTTCCCAGGGGCTTCTCGCAAGCCACGCCCACCAGCTCCCCTTTGCCGCTCTCGATCGCCTCGACGATTTCCTCCATCACATCGAGACGCGTGAAGTTGGGAGCGCAGATCCAGAGGGCGTGGATCGCGGGATCAGCCACCAGGTCCGTCAGCGTGTCGTACGCCTTCGCCTCGCCCACGCCGAGCTCTCGGGCCAGCGCCGCGGCTTCCTCAGCGGTGGCGCGGGTCCGGCTGGCCACGCCCAGCACGTCGGCGTCCCGCACTCCGACCCAGGAACGGATGTGGAAGCGGGCATTGAACCCGCCTCCGACGAATCCGACGCCCAGTCGATCGCTGTTGCCCATGGATGTCTCTCAGGTGGTTCGTCAGTGTCGTCGGGTCGGCCGACCTTATCCGGCCTCGACCGAGGCCGGCTCGGACTCCTCGCGGAAGAACAGGAAGAACGCCGCGGCGCAGATGATCGTCAGCGCGCATGGCACCAGGAACACGTTCGTCCAATCGGTGCCGGCATCGGTGGTGAAGAAATCCCGCACCTGGCCGGCGAACAGGCTTCCGAGGAACCGCCCCATCCCGAGCGCGATGATCGCGATCAGGCTCTGGGCGGAGGCGCGGATGTCGGGCGGCGCCACCTTGTCCACGTAGATGAACGCGGCGACGAAAAAGAACACGTAGCAGAAGCCGTGCAACGTGAGCGACGCGATAACGAGCCAAGCCGGGCTCCCGATCGCGAAGATGATGTAGCGAATGGGCCAGGCGATCACCCCGATCGCCAGTGTTCTCCGCATACCGTACTTCCCCAGCGACCACGACAGCATGAACGCCATCACGAAGATCTCGGCGAACTGCGCGATGGTCATCACCGCCGGAATGTTCCGGCTCGAGATCCCGATTGCCTCGGACTCGAGGAAGGGAGCCGTGAGGATGTAGTAGAACTCGAGCTCGGTGGCGACGACGAACGTGATCCCCACGAAGATCGCGAAGTCCTTCACCTTCAGCATCTTGATCGACTCGAGGAACGCCCACGGGCTCACGCCTTCCTTCTGCGGCGGCGTGTGCGGGAGCGCGAACGACTGCAGACCCATGACGATCGACAGCGCCCCGGCGAGCAGCAGCATGTCGCTCTGCATGGCTGGAAGGACGTCGCTTTCCCCGAGCCACCGCCAGCCGGTCAGCGTCCACCCGGCGGCGATCCACCCCAGCGTCCCCCACACGCGGATCGCCCCGAACTCCTTCTCGGAGTCCTTCAGGTTGATCATCACGATCGAGTTGGTGAGAGCCAGGGTGGGGGCGTAAAGCATGCAATACACGAGCATGAGGACGAACATCGCGCGGAAGTCCGTCATGCGCGCGACCACCATGAGGAGGATACCGCCCGTGACGGCCAGGAACCCGATCACCCTCTCGGTGGAAAAATACCGGTCCGCCACCTGGCCGCCGATCATCGGAGCGACGATCGTCGCGAGGGGGAGGAGCGCGTAGATCCAACCGACCTGCCCGCCGCTGAAGCCCAGATCGTTCAGCAGGTATGACGAAAGGACGGGGGCCCACGCTCCCCAGATGGCGTACTGCAGGAACATCATGGCCCCGAGCTGGATCTTCCGGCTCGAGCCCTGGCTGCCCGGTGCGCCGCTCAACTGCGCGCCCTCAGACGATCCTGCGCTCGATCGGGTCCCAGTACACGCGGCGGCCCTCCCGGTACGACTTCGTGGCCATGTGGCAAGTGATCGCCTCCTCGATGCCGCGATCGATGTTGCAGCTTGGCGTTCCGCCGTACCGGATGCAGCTGAGCCACTCCCGGAGGTGGAGATAGTAGGTGCTCACCCGCCGGCCTCCCCGGTACGTGAACAGGAGCCCGCGGCTCGCGAAGTATTCCTGCGTGGCTGTCGTCACGGCGTCCACGCCCTTGAAGCCGGTCTGATACGTGAGCAGTGGCCGATCCGTCTTCAGGAAGCCCTCTTCCAGCATCTCCTTGTAGCGGGTGGACAAGCCGTCCGCCGTGACCTTGAGACGCGGGCCGACCTCCATCGTCGCGTCGTGTCCCATCATCCGGATCCCCCGCTGGTATCCGTTGGCGAGGGTGGCGCTGTACACGAGCGTCAGATCCCGGTCCGGATACTCGAGCACGGCCTGCCACACATCTGGCACGTCGCGTCCGTCCTTGAAGAAGTAGATGCCGCCCGACGCCGTCGCCGAGTGCGGGATTCCCAGGTCGAGGATCTGGTTGACCGCATCGTACTCGTGTGACAGGAGGTCCCCCGACAGGCCGGTTCCGTAGTCGTACCAGCAGCGCCACCGGAAGAAGCGCTCGAGGCTGAACGGGACCTTGTTCGCGGCCTCCTCCTGAAACAGCTCCCAGTCGATCGAGCGCGGGTTTCCCTTCTCGTGAATCTCCCACACCCAGGCGCCCCACGGGTCGTTTCGGTTGGTGGTCGTCTCGACGAGAGTGACTGGTCCGAGGATGCCCTTCTCGATCACCTGCCGGGCTTTGTCGTGGCTCTCCATCTGGCGGTTCTGGTGCCCGAGCTGGAACACGATTCCCGAGCTTCTCACCGCTTCCGCCATCGGCCACACCTCATCCTCGGTGCGTGTCATGCACTTTTCGCAGTACACGTGCTTGCCCATCTCGGCCGCGGCCACGGCGATGCGAGTGTGCCAGTGATCCGGCGTGGCGATGATGACCGCGTCCACGTCCGGCGCCGCGACGAGCTCCTCGAAATGGCGATACCGCTTCGCCGGCTCGAGTTGCCGGGTGTCTCCACCGGGTCGGATCGTCTGGGTGGAAGCGACGATCGCCCTCTCGGCCCGCACGTCGAACAGGTCGCACACGGCCGTGAGCTCGACGTTCAGGTTCTCCTGATCGAGCCACTCCTCCAGAGAAGTATCGCGTGGGTCCTCGAGCTTGGCCTCGCGACGCTCCTCGAACCAATCCGGATGCGCGAAGCCCAGGCTTCGCACCAGCGACTCACCCTCCTCGCCGTATCCGATGACGCCGACGCGGATCTTGTCCGGGTGCGTGCGGGTCTCGAACTCCGAGAACAGGGCCGCGCCCTCGTCTTCGATCCCCAGTTCGTCAAGCAAACGTCGTCGCTCGTCGGCGTCCAGTCCCCTGCGACGCAGCGCGGTGTATCCCAGCGCGCCGAGAACCGGGACCGTGGCCAGGGCCTTCAGGACATCCCGGCGTCCCATTCCGCCCGAGCCCGACTGCGAGCTGGTGGAAGGTGGCTCGGCGGGAGGCGGCAGATCCGCGGCTCCGTCGGCCTCGACCTCCGACTCGGTGGGACTGGCCGTTGGCTCGTCCGCCGAGTCCTCCGCCATGCTACCGGTCGGCTCGTCGAAGATCTCTTCGCCGCCGTTTCGAATGTCATCACTCATCGGTCGTCCTCCGCCGGGTTCCGCGTGGGCGTCATGCGTAGGATTCCTGGACAGAGCCGCGGGCGCGTGCCAACCGCAGCAACCGATCCAGTCCGACGATGTGCCCCGTGGGGAAGAAGAGGGTCACCAGCAACGCGCACAGCTCGATCAGCGTCTTGTTGATGATCAGGTAGGCACCCTCGGCCGGAATCGTGTACTCCAGCCCGGGCCATGGCGGCGTGGCGAGGTAGTACAGCAAGAGCATGATTATCCCGAAGACGGTCGCCGTCCGGGTGAGACCACCCAGCATCAACCCGAGTCCGACGAGGATCAGCCCCCACACGTTCAGCTGATCGACGAAAGCAAGCGTGCCAGGATTGGCTGCCAGGTCCAGGAAGTATTCCGACATGAAGCCCTGAGAACTCTCCAAATAGCCGGCGGCCGTCCAATACGGGTTGACGAACTTGGAAACACCCTCGTAGAAGAAGTGCCACCCGATGGCGAAACGCACCGCAACCAGGGCGGTCAGTTGGACGCCCGAGTATTCCGATCTCATCTCAAACCTTCCTACTTAGAAGCGGCTGTGGGCGGGTCCAGCCGGCCGAGAGCGTCGGGTGGCCTTCACCGTCGATTACCATGCACTCGAACCCAGGCAGGGAGTCGATGAAGCGCACTCCTTCCCGCGGGGACATCAGCAGCGCGGCCGTGGCCAGCGCGTCGGAGGCGAAAACGGTGGGGCCCGTGACCGTCACGCTCAGGACGTCGTCGGGTGAACGGCCTGTGCGGGAGCTGACGATGTGGTGCCACGATCCGTCCGGGTCGAACCGGGCCTCGTAGCCGCCCGAGGTCGCGACGGCTCCGCCAATCATCCGCAGAGGCGAGGGGAGAATCCCGCCGTGCCGCGGATCGCGTACGGCGACCACCCAGGCCAGGGCGTCCTCTCGAAGGCCTGAGGCACGGATGTCTCCTCCCGCGTCGATCAGGAAGCGATCGATTCCGTGCGCTTCGAGCACTGCGGCCATCGCATCTACGATGTAGCCCTTGGCGATCCCGTCGAGCGTGATGCCCATCCCGTCCCGCTCGAAGCCGATCTGTGCGGTAGAGACACGCAGGGCATCCGCGCCGACCGTCTCGAGGGTATCTCGCCAAACAACGGGATCCGGGGAGTCCCCGGCTTGCTTCAGGAGGTCCACGAGCGGCTGAACTGTGATGTCGAAGGCGCCGCCGCTGGCCTCATGGACCGCGGCCGATCGATCGAGCAGCAGCGTCAGCTCCGGCGGCGGATCCGCGAGACGTCCCTCCGCGTTGAGCACTCCTACGGCGGAGCCGGGGTCGAACCGATTGAGGAGGCCGATCAGGCGATCCATCTCCCTGAACGCGAGGCCGGCCGCGTCCTCCAACAAGCACCGCGAGTGGTGGATTGCGGCGACCGACACGCGGGTGCTCATGGCCCGCCTATCGAGCACGAGCTTGTGGTCACCGGACGGTAGGATGGAGTCTTCGATACGCTCCGGTGCGGGTCGAGCGGGCTTGAATCCCATCTCGAGCAGCACCGCCATCGTCGCAGGGTCGCGTTCCCTGTGCGCGGGTCTCACGTCATCGGACCTCCGGGCGAGATTTGACCAGATTCTATCAGTCTAATGACCCTGGATAGTCTCGGCACGCGCGGCCTATCGCAAGACCGCAGTAGCTCCCGCGCTGGTCCGTTGGCTTATTCAGTCTCGAGTCGGCTCAGATAGCGGAAGCTCGACTCCACGGACTGGAAGGGCTTTCCCGGACGATCGTGCTCGACGAAGTAGTGGCGGATCCCGGCCCGCTCCCGGTGTTGGAAGATCTCGGCCCAGTCGATGACGCCGCTCCCTACCTCGGTCATCCGGCCATCGGCCGTCCGGCCCTTCGCATGAACCAGCGGGATTCGGCCCGGCCAGCGGTCGATGAAGGCGATCGGGTCGCCACCCGCGTGGACGATCCAGAAGAGGTCGAGCTCGACCTGGACCAGCTCCGGATCGGCCGTCTCGAGGAAGACGTTCAGCGGCGTCCGGCCATCCATCTCTCGGAACTCGAAGTCGTGGTTGTGATAGGCAAGCTGAAGCCCCGCCGCACGGGCCTCTGCGGCCGCCAGGGTGAGGCGTTCGGCCGTCCGCCGCCAATCGTCCAGGGAAGTACGCATGGACTCGGGGATCGACGGCACGACGACGTAGTCATGGCCGACGGCAGCGGCGGCCTCAAGAGTCGCGGGCCACGCCTCCTCTACGAGGTCGGGGGCAACGTGAGCCGATGGGGCGCGAAGGCCGGCGTCGGCGAGAAACCTCCGGATTTCCGACGGCGAATGGCCGAAATAGCCCGCAAACTCCACCTCCTCGTAGCCGATTTCCGCCACCCGGGCCAGAGTGGCCGCCACGTCCCGTTCCATCTCGGTGCGGAGGGTATAGAGTTGGACTCCCAGCGGGTCGGGGAACTTCGTCTGATCCGTTTCTTTCAGCGCAAACGCCGCCTCACGGGACAGTGATCCGATCACTGGAGAGCCAACCGCCAGCACGGCCAGCCGGGTTAGCGCCTCCCGTCGGGTGATCGTCAAGCTCGGAACTCCCCAGGACGCATGGCGCCGCTGGCGGAGCGGCGCGCGGTGGGCTAGAGGGTACTGCAGGAACACATCCTTCATGAGGCTGAAGTCGAGCGCGACACCGCTGTCGCCCATTGACCGACCGGCGACGTTGTAGCCCCCTCCCCGCATTGAGCAGCTGCCTCCGTTGTTGGGGCGCATCACTGACTTGCCAGGCTAACCTCGGATGCCCCACCCTACGCAACTGTACGGTGGCAGGGTGTGATCAGGCGTTATGGTACACGCATGATCACCTGCGAGCTAGGCAGGTGAGCGCTCGTTGCCGCCTTGCCTATTCGGCGGGCAGTATCAGCTGCAGTGACAACCGGCCCATCCTAGACAGCCGCTGCTTCTTGAAGTGAGAAATGGACCGTGTAGGTCTGCACACCTACGCCCTCAAGGTCTATCAGAGCGTAGAGGAGCTTTGGATCCACGTGACGGCAGATGATGAGGCCCGGTACCTCTTCGTCTGGCTCGGCCAGGTGGCGCCGCACCCAACCTCGGTAGCGCAGCAGCTGACCTACCGTGTCGTCGCTGGTCTGGCCCCGCTTGAGCTCTACGACGAGCCACTTCTTCCCGGATCGATGCCGAGCTAGCAGATCGATCTTCCCGATCTCGCCGGTATTGTACTCGTACCCTACGATCTCCCCATCTTCTTCGTAGAGACCCCAGTCGCGCCCAAGCTCGGTATCGGACCAGTTGTCATAAAGAAAATCATGGAGGTGTCGCTCGAGCCCAAACCGCTGGTCGACGCCCTCCCCGTATGTTTCATCCTTTCCCTCGAGCTCCTCGCCGATCTCTTCGGCGCTCACCCGCCACCAGAGTGCGTCAAGTGTCCAGAGGTCCACGCCCAGTTCGCTGGCCACATCCTGAAGAAGCGTATTCACCGCAACGTACTTGTCAGCGAAATCGTCGCCCCTTGAAGCGGGGGAAATGTCCGGATGCCGCCGTAACTAACGACACAGGCTGTTCTTACATCAGTCGGGGCGGCCGGATTTGAACCGGCGACCCCCTGCTCCTAAAGCCGATGACGGGCGCGCACCAGCGCTCGTGGGCGCTCGAATCCGCGCCACTTCCCTGCCCCGGCGCGCGTCAGCGCCGGTGGGCGCGCGTGGGCGTTGGCACTGTCGCTGCCGCTGTTCGAGCTGAGCAGGTGGTAATCAGATGTGGAAACTCAGGTTGAGGGTCTCCATCACGGCCTCCTCGGACCGTCACCCGCGCCGGTGGCCTCGAGAGCCCGTGCGATGGCGTTCAGGTCCTCGGCGTCCAGGTCGAGGGACGCGGCCCCAATCCAGCCGTCCACCTGCTCGGGCGAGCGGGCGCCCACGATGCCACCCGTGACGCCGGGCCAGGCCAGCGTCCAAGCCACGGCCACGGCGGGGATGGTGGTGTCGTGACGCCGGGCGATGGGCCTGAGGGCGTCGCGCAATTCGAGGTTGCGGTCAAGCCGGGGCTGCTGGAACTCCTCCGAGCGGTGGCGCCAGTCGTCCGGATCCAGCTCGTCCATCCGGTCCGCCGTCCACTTCTCCGTCAGAAGCCCCGACTGAAGCGGGCTGTAGACGATGACCCCGGTGCCGTGCTCCGCGCACCAGGGGATCTCCGCGCCAGCGGCCTCACGGGCGATTAGAGAGAAGGGCGGCTGCAGCGAGTCCACGTGGCGGATGGCCTCGCACTGATCGAGGAGTTCCACGTCGAAGTTGGACACTCCGACGGCCCGCACCTTCCCCTCCTCCACGAGGCGCACCATCTCCCCCCACGAGTCCTCCACCGGGGTGCCGGTCTCGTCGGGCCAGTGGAACTGGTAGAGGTCGATGCGCTCCACGCCCAGCCGGCG
>Ga0255058_10002080_pt1 | contig 11130 bp, 10 predicted proteins | sample Cases_109_9_MG_FD_188637 | JGI IMG/M metagenome (GOLD analysis project Ga0255058, IMG submission 188637) | Seawater microbial communities from Amundsen Gulf, Northwest Territories, Canada - Cases_109_9 | ecosystem: Environmental > Aquatic > Marine > Gulf | place: Canada: Northwest Territories... | reverse complement strand
ATCCGAGCCCGCCAAAAGCGGTGATCGTTCCGGATCCTTCGTGTCGGAAAGGCGCATTGGGGATCGATGGCACTGGCACTCCGAGATAGCCCCCGCCAAACGCACCCGTGAGGCGCACCTTCTTGATGTTTCGGCGAAGTGCGATCAGCCCGCCGCCTCCGAAGCCAGGGTTGTCGAGTGGGAACTTCTCGCCAAGCCACTGGAAGTAGGCCCCGAGGTGAAGAGGACCGACTACCCCGTAGCTGCCGTCGAGCCACAGGCTCGGCTGCCACTTGGTGCCGAAGGAGTATTTCGACACCGTGCCGCCGTAGACCGCATCGAAGACGACCGAGTCGTAGTCACTCGCCGATGCGGTGACCGGCAACCCGAAAGCCAACAGGACCAATACCGGCGCCAACCGTCCCACGCCGGGACTGTTATCACAGGTCCAGCAGGTGGCCCAAAACCTGCGGCTGCTCGAGCTCTTAGCTGGAGGCGGCCTGGATGATCGACTCGTCGACCTTGAACTTCATCAAGAACTCGCGGCGACCCGCCTTCATTTGATCGACCCAGGCGCGGTACTCGTCAGCGCGTCCGCTCTCTTCGTAGAACCTACGTGGTTCGAGAATCTGCGCCGGTACCTTCCCGGTAAGCGTGGCATTTTCGGCGGCATCGCAGTCGACGATCTCGTAGTCGAAATCCGGATCTCGTTTCCACTTGATCGAGTCGCTCAAGAGCGCCTCCAGCATCGCGCTCGAGTGGCGAATTTTCACCTTGAGGGCCTTTTCCTGCTTCACATCGTTGGCGTCGCCGCCGATGTAGCCCGTATTCATGAGCCACATCGTCACGCCTGGCATCGTCTTGGCAAGCTCTGCAAAGCGTTTTGCTTGAAGCCCGTGCTTGGCGGGGAAGAACGGTTGGGTGAAGGGAGAGCGCGTCTTGCCCCGGTCCTTTCCGGCCGCACTCGTCTTGGAAGTCTCGCCGAGCATGAAGTAACCAGCGGCCTGCGCCGGGGAAGTGAAGCGGAGGATCCCTGGCATCGCGGCATCGGCGCCTTCGTCCCGGTTTAGGATGCCCATCGACTTGACCTGAGGAATGGTATGCAAATCGGCAGCACCCGGAATCGAGCTCATCGGCACGATCGAGCGACCGTTCTGCGTCCACTTCACGAAGTCCCAGCCGTCTGCTGGCACGCCGAGCTCGTTGACGACATCGCCCGACGCAACCTCACCGACGATGTACTTGTCGACGTTTTCCGCGTCCGCGCCGGTGTTGACGAGGATATCACGAAGGCGGGACACGTCGTCCGTGGTCAGGATCCCCTTGCTGAAGTCGAAGGAACCGTCCTCTTCGAGGAAGGCGTTCTCGAGCCAGGCCTCGGGACTCACCGTGGCGCGGTAGATGACCGGCTCCGTCTCGACCAACAAACCATCGATTTTGGCGAAGCAGCCGTTCTCGGTGATCGAGAGCACGCCGTGCGGCCAGAGCGCCACCATGTCGTCTTGAATGGGCTCGGTGAGATCACCCTGCTTCGAGAATGTCGTCGTCGTCTTCCCTGTGCCGGAAAGCCCCATGACGGTCATGGTGACGCGATCGCCCCCGCTGCGCGTGACGGCTTTGGCGCCCGCGTGCAGGACCAGCCCGCCCTCGTCGTACACATACTGGTTGAGCATCCGAAGGACGCCCTTCTTCGACTCACCGAAATAGTCTGGACCGATCACGTGGGTGGTCCAGTTCGCCATATCGACGATGATCGCCTGACGGCCAGGCATGTCATCGAGCATGAGGTCCGGCGTGTAAAAGAGACGGAAGATCGGCTTGAACAGCTCCGCGAGTTGCCCCGAGTCTTCGACGTCCGAGCGAGGAAACGAGAGGATCTGCTGCATCCCGGCAATGTTGGCGCCCTCGGGCGTGTAGAGCCACGTCGTGCCGAATGCGCGCTCGCCGAGACCGACGTAACCGTCGATGGCGATGAGCTTCCCGCAGTCAGCGATGTACTTGGCCTGCCGCTCGATCAGTCCCTGCGCTTTGGCAGGGTCGATGATCTGATGGCTCCATCGATCCTCGGTATCGATGATGTAGGTGTACTTGGCCATCCGCGCTTTGTTGCGGGAGACCTTGTTGATGCTGCCGACCTTGGACCGCTGAACGCAGGGGGTGTGTTTGACCGCTAGCTCACGAAGCTCCGACTGCGAGGGGTTGTCGACATACTCGACGTCGAAGGGGCGGGGATCTGCAGGGGTGACCATAACCTCTTTCCCTTTTCTTTCGGCTCGGACAATACGCTGACACGGGGGTCCTACCCGCTCAGAGCCTGGGATATGACAATGTTTGCCGGGTGTGTCCAGGGACAAGAAGAGTTGCCGCCCCGGAGACAAGAACTAAGCTCCGCGCCGTGCGTGCGCTACCGCTCAATTTCCGCGAAGCCTCGCGTTTGGACCAAGCCCAGTGGAAGGATTGGCGCTGGCAAGCGCAGCACGCGGTTACCGACCTGAATGGCCTCGAGCGCGCGCTTCGGCTCACCGAGGCGGAGCGTCTTGGCGCAGCCCGTGCAATGGCAGCGGGGCTCCCGATTTCCGTCACGCCCTACTACCTCAGTCTGTGCGATCCGACCGATCCCGATTGCCCGATCCGCAAGCAGTGTGTCCCCCGGGCCGATGAAGCCATTGCCGTCAAAGGCGATCTTGCCGATCCACTCGGCGAGGAGGCTCACGAAGTCGCCCCACATCTGATTCAGCGATACCCCGACCGTGTTCTACTGATCGCTACCGACCGATGCGGGGTGTACTGCCGCTTTTGCACCCGGTCGCGGATCGTCGGGGACGGAGGCGGCGCCCGTTCGATGGCCGCCCTCGAACCCGCCTTTCAGTGGCTTTCGGCCCACCCAGAGATCCATGACGTGATCATTTCGGGTGGCGACCCCTGCATCATGTCGACGGAACGGATCACACGTTTGCTCACGCGACTGCGCGAGATCGATCATATCGACTATATACGCTTGGCGACACGCGCCCCGGTCACCCTCCCTCAACGCATCACAGACGAGCTTTGTCGTGCCATACGTCAAGGCCACGAAGCCACTTGGATCATGACGCACTTCAACCACCCGAAGGAGCTCACACCGGACGCGCAGGAAGCATGCGGGCGGCTCGCCGATGCGGGGCTTCCCGTCATGAACCAATCGGTCTTGCTCCGTGGCATCAACGACGACCCGGACACGCTCGAACGTCTGTTTCGCGGACTGGTTCGTGCACGCGTCCGACCCTACTACTTGCTGCAAATGGACCCCGTACGTGGAACGAGTCACCTTCGGACGCCGCTCCGACGCGGGATCGAGCTGATGCGGGCGCTCCAGGGCCGAGTCAGCGGAATCGCGCTACCCAAGTTGATCGTCGACACGCCGGGCGGCCTTGGCAAGGTACCCGTGGGCCCGAACTACGTGGTCAGCCAAGACAATGGTGTCACGGTGCTGGAGACGTTCCGAGGCGACCGAGTAGAGTACCACGACCCCCCCGAGGCTACTCAGGAGAACTCATGCAACGAGCCCTAACGCTCTACCGAACGACCATCGGGAAGAAGGTAGTGATGGCCCTGTCCGGCGCCATCATGGTCGGGTTCGTGACCGGCCACTTCCTGGGTAACTTGAACATCTACCTCGGACCTGAGGCGCTCAACGGCTACGCCGAGAAACTCCATAGCATGCCGGCACTCGTGTGGACGACGAGAATCCTACTGCTGTTCGCGTTAGGCGCCCACGTCTGGTCCGCGTACCAACTCTGGCGCCGAAACGTCTTGGCCCGAGGTTCCCACTACAAACAACGTAAAGACCTCGCGACCGACTACGCGGCACGGACGATGTACTGGACGGGCCCGATCCTGTTGCTCTACCTCGTCTACCACTTGCTCGAGTTCACGATCATCCCGGCGCATCCGGGGGACGTGTATCGCAACGTCGTCGAGGCCTTCCAGAACCCCTGGATCTCGGCGTTCTACGTCGCGGCCAACCTCGCGCTCGGCTTACACATTTTTCACGGTATCTTCAGCGCCTTTCAATCCATCGGGGCGAACCACCCGCGCTACAACTCCTATCGTCGCGATGTGGCGATCGCGATTTCGGCGGTAATCACACTCGGCAACGTTTCGTTTCCGATCTCTGTCCTCACGGGCATCGTCACTTTGTAAGGGTCGTCATGGAACTTCGATCACACGAGCCAACCGGTCCCATCGAAGACCGATGGGAGAAACACAAAGAGGCGAGCAAGCTCGTCGCACCCGCCAACCGTCGCAAGTACAACATCATCGTGGTCGGAAGCGGCCTGGCGGGAGGAGCCGCCGCCGCGTCCCTCGGCGAGATGGGGTACAACGTCAAGTGCTTCTGCTACCAAGACAGCCCACGACGCGCGCACAGCATCGCAGCACAAGGTGGGATCAACGCGGCTAAGAACTACCAAAACGACGGGGACAGCGTGTACCGGCTGTTCTACGACACGGTGAAGGGGGGCGATTTTCGCTCACGTGAGTCGAACGTCTATCGGTTGGCCGAGCTGAGCCTCCACATCATCGATCAGGCGGTCGCCCAGGGTGTGCCCTTCGCGCGCGAGTACGGTGGGTTGTTGGCAAACCGCTCCTTTGGTGGCGCCCAGGTCTCGAGGACATTCTACGCGCGGGGACAGACAGGCCAGCAGCTTTTGCTCGGGGCGTACCAAGCACTCAGTAGGCAGATCGAAGCGGGCACGGTCGAGATGTTCCCGCGTCACGAAATGCTGGAGTTGATCGTGCATGATGGTCGGGCACGAGGAATCGTCACGCGATGCCTCAAGACCGGCAAGGTGACCCCGTACATCGCGGACATGGTCGTGCTGTGCACGGGCGGCTACGGTAACGTCTTCTATCTCTCGACCAATGCCAAGGGCAGCAACTGCACGGCCACTTGGCGCGCGCATCGGAAGGGCGCGACGTTCGCGAACCCCTGTTACACACAGATCCATCCCACCTGCATCCCACAAGCGGGTAGCTATCAGTCGAAGCTGACACTGATGAGCGAGTCGCTTCGCAACGACGGGCGTGTGTGGGTTCCACGCAACAAGGAAGACGTCACCAAGCAGCCTGAAGACATTCCAGAGGCAGACCGCTTCTACTACCTCGAGGAGCGGTACCCTGCCTTCGGCAACCTGGTCCCTCGCGATGTGGCTTCGCGAAACGCGCTGTACTTGACGAACGATGGCTTGGGCGTCGGACCATTGGTCCTCGACCAGCGGCGCGGCGTGTACCTCGACTTCAGCGATGCGATCGGCCGTCTCGGCGAGCAGATGATCCGCGAGCGGTACGGCAACCTGTTCGAGATGTACGAACGGATCACGGGCGACAGCCCATACGAGACGCCGATGCGGATTTACCCAGCAACCCACTACACGATGGGCGGCCTCTGGGTGGACTACAATCTCGAGACCACGATCCCGGGTCTCTTTTCTGGCGGCGAGGCCAACTTCTCGGACCATGGCTCCAACCGGCTCGGCGCTTCCGCGCTGATGCAGGGCCTCGCAGACGGGTACTTCGTCCTGCCCTTTACCGTAGGCAACTACCTCGGGCAGGTCCGAACGCTGCCACCACTCGAAGAAGATCACCCGGATGTGCAGACCGCGATGCAATCGGTCGCGGACCGGGTTCGCAAGCTCATGAACGCGCCTGACCCCAAGCACGCCCCCGAGCATTTCCACCGGGAGCTCGGGAAGATCATTTGGGAGAAGTGCGGGATGTCGCGAAATGCCGAGGGGCTCGAGGAGGCTCTCGCGAAGATCCCAGAGCTTCGCGAGCAGTTCTGGCGTCAGGTCAAAATCACTGGAAGTGGCGAAGACCTCAACCAAACGCTCGAGCGCGCCGGACGGATCGCCGACTTTTTCGAGCTCGGTGAGCTCATGTGCATCGATGCGCTCGACCGAAACGAGAGCTGCGGGGGCCACTTCCGCGAGGAGCACCAAGAGAAAGGGGAAGCCCTTCGAGATGACGCGAACTTCAGCTACGTCGCGGCCTGGGAGTGGACCGGGGATCCAGCAAAGCCGCGACTCCAAAAAGAGCCGCTCACTTTCGAGTACGTGAAGCCAACCAAGCGGAGCTACAAGTAAGGGACGCCATGACCGACGAGTTACTCGATCTAACGCTTCACGTCTGGCGCCAATCAGGGTCGAACCAACCTGGCAGCTTCAAGACGTACCACGCAAAAGACATAACCACGCACATGTCCTTCCTCGAGATGCTCGACGTCGTGAACGAAGAGCTGATCGAAAACGGCGAGGACGCGATCGCGTTCGACTACGACTGCCGCGAAGGCATTTGCGGCGCATGTGGGATGGTCGTCAACGGTGTAGCGCATGGTCCCCAGAAACTGACGACCGTCTGCCAGCTGCACATGCGACAGTTCGAGAACGGCCAGGAGATCTGGCTCGAGCCCTGGCGCGCGGACGGTTTTTCGATCGTCAAAGATCTGATTGTCGACCGCACCGCGTTCGACCGCATCATTCAAGCTGGCGGCTACATTTCGATCCGTACGGGCAGCGCAAGCGAAGCCAACGAGATGCCGATCGCCAAAGAGATCGCGGATCGCGCGATGGACGCGGCCGAATGCATCGGGTGCGGCGCGTGTGTGGCAGCCTGCCCAAACGCGTCGGCAAGCCTCTTCACGGCAGCCAAAATCTCGCACCTGTCGCTGCTGCCTCAGGGGCAAGCCGAACGCGCAGATCGCGCGCGAAAAATGGTCGCGCAGATGGACGCTGAAGGGTTTGGCTCGTGCACCAATCACGGCGAATGCGAAGCCGTTTGTCCGAAGGGCGTGAGCCTCGAATGGATTGCACGCATGAATCGCGAGCTCATCAGCGCAATGGTAAAATCCAAAAATCTGGTGCAGATCCGCAAGCGCTAGAGTTGTGAGAAGGGTGCTAGGCTCGTCGGCTGTCCCACACGAAGCGCGCTACGATCGCGATACCCGCGGCGACGACGATGACCAGAGTCGCCACGGTGTATCGCTCGAGGATATCGCGCATCACCTCCCAATTGTGACCGAGGGCATATCCAGCGCCGAGAAGCAGCGCGTTCCACACGGCGGCGGAGAGTCCACCGAACACGATCACCGGCCACACGCCCATGCGAGATAACCCTGCCCCGAGGAAGAAGAACGCGCGAAGCGCCGGCAAGAATCGGTTCACCGCGAGGTACATGGCACCGTGCTGTGCGTAGCCACGACGCACTGCGTCGAGAGCGCGTGTGGCCGCAGGACGCTTCAGAAACCGCGGCCAATTGTCTTCGTGATTCGCGAGCCACAGGCCGAAAGCCCATGCCCCGAGTCCGCCTCCGATTGCGCCGAGCGTCATCAGCGCGTAGACCAAAGCCCAGTTGAGTTGGGCGCGAGTGGCCAACACGACTGCAAACAGCACGACGGTATCTCCGGGAAGCGGCGGAAAAACATATTCCACCGCCGACGCCGCGACGATGAGTCCGTAGGCCCAATGCTGGGGCCCGTGCTCCAATGTGTGCAGAAATTCGTCAAGCACGGGAACAACACCCTAGGCTTGTGATCGAAAGCCGGTGTAGCACATTGCTCGGTTCGACATCAGCGGACAGGCAACGCAAGGTTAGTATCGTGGCTAGCAGAGATCCCTTGGTGTCGGTGCTGCAACGTCCCAACGCAAAAGTTGAAGACGTCGCCATCTTGATTGCACGCGAGGCTAATCCCATTCTCGACGAGCACTCCCTGCGACGCGCTCTCGATGGCATCGGCACGGAAGCACTCATCCGACGCGGCCTTCGATCAACTCCCGAGCGCGACTGTCGGATCCTCGCAGACCTGCTCTTTGTCGAGCTCGGCTTCGAAGGAGAACGAGACGACTACTACGACCCGCGAAACAGCTACATCGACAAAGTGATGATTCGCCGCAGGGGGATTCCGATTTCGTTGTCGGTGCTCAGTATGGCGATCGGCGAACGCGCGGGCATGGTGGTCGAGGGTGTCGGTTTTCCGGGTCACTTCTTGGTGCGCGTCGGGGGACCGGAAGGCGTCTATCAAGATCCGTTCAATCACGGAGAGATCCTCGACGGTGTTGGGCTCCGAAAGCTGGCGGCGCAGTTCCTCGGCGCGGAGATGGCGCTGCACCCAAGCTACCTCGAACCGGTCGACTGCCTGACGATCACGATCCGCATGCTGGCGAATCTCAAGAACGCCCACCGGCGCCAGGGCGACTACGCGCGTGCCATGCTCGCCTGCGACCACCTGGTCGAGCTCACCCAAGCACCCGAGCATCGCCGGGATCGAGGCCTGTTGGCCCACGCTTTACGGACCTACGGAGCCGCTTCAGAAGACCTTGCCGCCTATCTCGAGGCTCGGCCGGACGCCAAAGATGCCCGGGTCATCAGTCTCGCCCTCGAAGAAGCCCGCGACCAGGCCAATCTGGTTCTTCACTGAGGCTGCACTTTACAGTTGGGCGTGGCGTGCCAAGACTGCGCCCCGATCCGGCGATCGCCATGTCTGTGAGATCCCTCAAAACTCTGTTCCGGCCCGAGCTCGATGAACTTTCCGCCTACCGGGTACCCCCTGCCGCACCCGAGGTGAAGCTCGACGCGAACGAGAGCCCGTGGTCGCTCCCCGGTGAAGCGTGGGAATCGATTCTGTCGGCCGTCCGCCGGACCGCGCTCCATCGATATCCAGACGGACGAGCGACTCGCCTCCGGGGGGCTCTGGCGACCTGGATCGGCGGCGCCCCGGACGAGTACGTGCTCGGCTCGGGGTCCGACGAGGTGATCTCGCTGCTCGCGACGGCAATGTCGAAACCGCGGCCAGGGGAAGAGCGGCCCGTCGTACTGTTTCCGGAGCCGACGTTCGTGATGTACGGAATGACGAGTCGTGCGCACGGGTGGCGAACGGTCGGAGTGTCGCTTGACGATCGATGGGACCTCGATGTCGATGAGATGGCCAAGGCACTCGAACGCGAACGACCGAACGTTGCGTACTACGCGAGCCCCAACAACCCCACCGGCAACTGCTTCTCACAGGACAGGCTGGAGAAGCTCATCCAGGGGTTTCCAGACACGTTGCACGTCGTCGACGAAGCGTACGGTGGGTTCGCGCGCGAATCTGTTGCAAGCTGGTGTGTGCGATTACCGCAGTGCGCGCTTCTCGGTACTCTCTCCAAGGTCGGGTTCGCCGCGATTCGAGTTGGCTGGATACGTCTCGACGAGGCGCTCGCGCATGATCTCGAAAAGGTCCGGCAGCCGTTCAATCTCAACACGCTGTCCCAGGAGCTCGCCACACTTGCCCTCACGGACCTTGCGCCCACCCTTCGCACGCATGTCGCGGCGATCGTGGCCGAGCGAGAACGGCTCGCGGAAGACCTCGCGCGCTACCCATCGATGCACTGCTTCCCGAGTGACGCGAATTTCCTCTTGGTCCGCTACGATGGCGACGTCGCAGGGTTGTGCAAGGGCCTCCTTTCGCGAGAGATCGTGGTGCGCCGCTTCTCCGAAGGAGATGCTCGGCTGGCAGAGTGCGTTCGGATCACCGTAGGGACTCCAGAAGAGAACCGACGCTTGGTCACGGCGCTCGACGAGATCCTATGTCCGTAGTAACAACACGAGATGTGAGCCCCGCACGGGTGTTTGAAGCGTTGAAGTGGGCGGCCGACGTCGCGAGCGACCCCTCTCTGCTCGGCCAGAAGCCTGAACGACCTAGCCCCGCTGAGTGGCGTGACATTCCTTTGGCCGAGTTCCGCCTTCACATGGACCGCTTGCTGGTGTCCAAGCATCCGGAGCCCGGGCTCGACGCCCTAGAGGCGGTGGGGTGCCTCGGTCCTTGGCTACCGGAGGTCGCAGCCATGGTTGGCTTCGGCGACAATGAGTGGCGGCACAAGGACGTCTGGAAACACACGAAGCAGGTCGTGAAGCAATCAGTGCCACGACTCGAGGTGCGTTGGGGGGCGTTGCTCCACGACATCGGCAAGCCGAAGACACGGCGCATCGACGACCGTGGTAATGTCACGTTCCACGGCCACAGCGAGGTTGGTGCAGCGATGTTCCGCAAACGCGTCGGAGACCGCCTGGGTTTCCAAGGCGCGCCCCGAGAGCGCATCCACTTCTTGATCCTCCACCACCTGAGGGCTAGTCAGTACGAAGAAAGCTGGACAGACGCGGCGGTACGTCGCTTCTACAAACAGATGGACGACGGCCTACGCGACCTCCTCGACTTGAGTCGCGCAGATATCACCACCAAACGCCCCGAGAAGCGTCGTCGCGGCGTTCGTCAGATCAACTTGCTCGCGAAGCGCATTCGTGACCTCCAGGAAGAAGACCACAAGGTGGCTCCCCTACCCAAAGGCCTCGGGACCGAGATCATTAACACCTTCGGTGTGCCCCCATCAAAGCGTCTAGGCGACCTGATGAGGCAACTCACAGAAGCCACCGAAGCTGGCGAAATCGACCCCCAGAAACCAGCCAAATACTACCTCGACCACCTAAACACCCACCGAAAACAATACGGCCTCTAGGGGACACGCTCCCAGGTCTTCTTCTCGAGCGAGATCGAAGACGGTAACGCCCACCGCCACCGCAACCTGCCGATCATCCTCGCCGGCGAATGCCACGGCGTGTACAACACGGGACGTCACATAGACTACGAGCCGAACGAAAGCGTCAACGGCCCGCCGATCGCAAACCTCTTCCTAACGATGATGGCCGCCATGAGCGTGAACCAGAGCAGCTTCGGCGACAACAGCACGGGCCTCCTAGGCCAACTGAGCTAAACAGCATCACCTGACGCTGGCACTGTCGCTGGCGCTGTCGCTGTCGCGGTGACTGTGACTGTGGTAGCTTGCCCGCAATGTCCCTACAGCGAGCTAGCTGGGTGGCGTTCGCCCTGGCCGCGTCGATCGCCGCCTGCAACACGAGCACCAGCTCCGACCCCGGCCCCTGGGACGATGGGGTCGTTATTCCCAACGAAGCACCGCCTCCTGGCAACGTGAAAGCAGGTTTCCAGGCCCTCGTCTCGAATGGCTACATCTCATGCGGAATTCCCCTCGACATTTTTAATTCTCCGGCAGTCCGAGCACTCCTCGGTTCGATCGCGCAGATGCAAGCGCTCACCGACGCCGACGGCAAACCCCTTCGAACCGG
>Ga0255058_10002079_pt1 | contig 11130 bp, 10 predicted proteins | sample Cases_109_9_MG_FD_188637 | JGI IMG/M metagenome (GOLD analysis project Ga0255058, IMG submission 188637) | Seawater microbial communities from Amundsen Gulf, Northwest Territories, Canada - Cases_109_9 | ecosystem: Environmental > Aquatic > Marine > Gulf | place: Canada: Northwest Territories... | reverse complement strand
AGCCGCGTCCCGGCGGTTGACGTGCCACGGTCGCTGGTTTCTACTGGGCCCCACCATGAAGATTCGAGGCACGTTGGCATTGATCACGGGGGCGTCTGGCGGGATCGGGGCGGCTACGGCGCGCGAGATGGCGGCTGCTGGCGCTAAGGTCATTCTGCTTGCTCGCACTCAGTCGAAGTTGGAGGCGGTCGCAGACGAGATTCGCAGCGCGGGCGGGCAAGCGTATGTCTACCCCTGCGATCTGGGCGATTCCAATGCGGTGGCCGCGACCGCCGAGCGGATCAAGGCCGACGTGGGGGTTCCCGACATCCTGATCAACAATGCGGGCGCGGGCCGATGGCTTGCCGTCGAGGAGACGGATCCGAGCGAAGCGATATCGATGATGTCGGCGCCCTACTTTGCGGCGTTCTTCGCGACCAGGGCTTTCGTCCAAGATATGGTTCGCCGGGGCAGCGGCCGAATCGCAAATGTGAACTCACCGATGGCTTATCTCGTGATTCCAGGGGCCACCGGGTACGCCGCCTCCCGTTGTGCGCTCCGCGGCTTCAACGATTCGCTGCGCGCCGATCTTCGGGGGACAGGAGTCGGGGTCACCCATCTCGTGTTCGGCGAGGTGACCAGCGACTACTTCGACAACAACCCTGGCTCCCACGAGAGGATCCCCAGCATCAGCAAAATGATTCCCGTGTTGTCGCCCGAGAAAACCGCCCGCTACATCGTCCGCGCCATTCAGGCCGACAAGGACCAAATAGTCCGACCGCTCATGATGAAGATGATCTTGATCTTCACGCGAATCATGCCTGGCCTGTCGGCCTGGGTGAACGCAAAGACGGGCTGGCAAAGGCCCGCACAGTTGCCCTAGCGCGAAAATCGTGTAGACGAGCGCCTGTCGTGGCTCCACTCATCGTTTGTCTAGACTTGGAAGGCGTCCTCACCCCTGAGGTGTGGATCGCCTTCGCCGAAAAAACTGGGATCGACGCGCTCCGCCGTACGACGCGCGACGAACCCGACTACGACAAACTGATGCAGGGGCGCCTCGAAATCTTGGACGAGCACGGGTTCAAGCTCAGCGACATCCAAGATGTGATCGGCACGCTGGAGCCCTTGCCCGGAGCACGCGAATTTCTCGATGAGCTCCGCGATCGCACGCAGGTGATCGTCCTGAGCGATACCTTTTACCAGTTCGCCGCACCGTTCATGCGTCAGCTTGGTCAGCCCACCCTCTTCTGTCACCAACTCCGGGTCGACGATGCCGATCGGGTGACCGGCTACCAATTGAGAATCCCCGATGGCAAGCGCGGGGCGGTGGCCGCCCTGAAGAACATCGGGTTTCGCGTACATGCCGTCGGCGACAGTTACAACGACACCACCATGCTCAAGGAAGCCGACAAAGGCATCTTGTTCCGGTGCCCCGACAATGTCGCCGAAGAGTTCCCGCAGTTCAAGCGCACCGACGTGTACGCCGAGCTACTGGCGGCGCTGCTCGATTGATCGAAAAACGCCTTTCGTTAGGGGGCTACTACACGAAACTGTAGAACGTCGTAGCAGCTCAATTTGATCTCTTGCTGAGTGCCGTTGTCGAACACACGGACGTCGTACCGGCTATCATCGTTAACGTCCGGCAAGTAGCTGACGTTGGTTTGACCGGGGCCCGTACAAGTATTCTCATCGACGCACAAGGTGATTTGGACCCACGCGTTGGGGAACGTGCCCGCGCCCGCGTCGATTGGGATCGTGATCGCTATCGTCTCAGATCCGGTTGTCGTAGCTTGGTTTTCTCCGATGACGCTAGGGTCGAGGGCGGTGACGATCACGAATCTCGTCTGCGCGCTGACGGGGATCTCTACCATGATGTCGTCGCCTGGGGCCACCATCGTCTGCAGGATGGTAGGCTGCGCGGTCAACGTCGGCCGGTCGCCCACGTCGTCGACGCAAACTCCGCCGCTTCCACCGGCGCCGCCCGTTCCAGCCGAGCCGCCAGAGCCTCCGGTCGCCGCCGAGCCTCCGCTGCCGCCGTCACCCCCCGAGCCGCCAGAGCCTCCGGTCGCCGCCGAGCCTCCGCTGCCGCCGTCACCCCCCGAGCCTCCGGTCGCCGCCGAGCCTCCGCTGCCGCCGTCACCCCCCGTGGCGCCGGAGCCACCAGTTCCGGAAGCATCGTCGCCGCATCCCGCGATCGCGATAGCAGCAGCCAAGATTGCGAAGGATATCAAACGTGTTGCGTGCATCTTGCCCTCCTCGTGTCTCGGACGGAGGCTATGACCGCGTCCAATTCTTGTAAAGAGCTACTGGTACTTCTTGAGCTCTAATTTGGCGACCATGCCGCGGTGGACTTCGTCTGGGCCGTCGGCAAGGCGAAGGGCGCGGGCCATCGCTGCAAGGCGAGTGAGCTCTAAGTCGGCCATGCCCTCGCCGCCGTGGATCTGGATCGCGGCATCGACGACGTCTTGAAGCACGTTCGGCGCCACCACCTTGATCGCTGAAATGTCGACCAAGGCGCCGAAGGTCCCGAGGGTGTCGAGCGCCCACGCCGCTCTCAACGTCAACAGTCGTGCCTGATCGATCGCCATGCGCGAGTCGGCGATGATGTCCCGGTTCCCGCCGAGATTCACCAGCGGCTTGCCGAATGCAATCCGGTGCACCGCGCGCTCGCACAAGCGCTCGAGCGCGCGTTCCGACGCCCCAATTGCACGCATGCAATGGTGAATACGCCCCGGGCCTAGGCGCCCTTGCGCGATTTCGAAACCTCGACCGGCCCCAGCGATGAAGTGATCGACGGGCACGCGCACGTTCTCGAAAAGGATCTCTGCATGGCCGTGAGGCTCGTCCAGGTGCCCGAACACCGGCAGCATCCGCAGGATCTTCACGCCGGGAGCATTGAGCGGGACGATCACCATCGAGTGCCGCTCATGTCGCCCGGCACTCGAGTCGGTCACGCCCATGAAGATCAAGAACGCCGTCCTCGGGTCGCCAGCGCCACTGGTCCACCATTTCTGCCCGTTGATCACGATCTCGTCACCGACGACCTCGCACGTCGCCTGCATATTCGTCGCGTCACTCGAGGCGACCGCGGGCTCGGTCATCGCGAACCCCGAGCGAATCTCACCGGCCAACAGTGGTTCGAGCCAGCGCTTCTTCTGCGCGTCGGAGCCGTATTTGACCAAGACCTCTGCGTTTCCGGTGTCGGGGGCACTGCAGTTGAACACCTCTGGCGCCAGGAAGCTCCGGCCGGTGATCTCGGCGACCGGTGCGTAGTCGCGGTTGTCGAGGCCGGCGCCGTACTCCTCGTCGGGCAGGAAGAGGTTCCAAAGCCCGAGCTCTTTCGCCTCGGCCTTGAGCTCTTCGAGAATCGGCGGGATACGCCACTTGGTCCAGTCGTCGGTGTGAACGAGCTGGTCGTAATAGGTCTCCTCGTTCGGAACCACACGCTCGCGGACGAAGCGGTCGACTTGGTCCATGACTTTGCGTGCGCGCTCGGAGTGTTGAAAGTCCATGCTAGCCGTGTCTCGTTCCGCCTCGAAGCCGAACAGAGGATACACGATCTCCGCAACGGGGCTAGAGGCCATCATCCTAGTTCGTGCCCCCTGCCCGTGCTCGTGCCCGTGCTCGTGCCCGTGCTCGTGCTCGTGCTCGTGCTCGTGCTCGTGCTCGTGCTCGTGCTCGTGCACGAAGACGAGCACGTCCACGCGGCGCGATTCTGGACGTACTTCGACTCCAAGACTTGCCTCCGCAAGCGGACTCGAAGGCCGAGGAGGCCAGGACGCTGTTGGTTCGGATTGTTTCCATGCTCACGAGAATGTGCCGATAGAAACCGGTGCCGGGTCGAGCACGAGCACGAGCACGAGCACGAAGACGGGCACGAGCACGAAGACGGGCACGAGCACGAAGACGGGCACGAGCACGAGTGTTGGAAGTTCATGCAATTTCCCGAGTGTCGTTCAGGGGTGGCCGTAGAATCCGTAGCCGTAGCGGTCCATTGGCTGGCTGTAGAAGACGTCGCCGTAGGGGTCTCCTCCCGTATAGCCGTAGCCCACCGTGTAGTTCGAGGTGCAGCTCGACGTGCCGAGTACGCAACTGATCACACCGACCAGGAGCGCCCGCATCATCCAGCGTTTCATGGGTCGAGCTCCATGTCGGGAGACCATTTTTGAAGCGCGACGGGCGCGCCCGACGGATCCAATACGAGCGCGAGCGTGCCATCACGAATGTCCGCTTGCGGCTCGACCACCACAAACCCGCCAAGCTCGGTCACGCGTGCGGCCAGCGCGCCGGGGTCATCCACCCGCACGTACGGAATCCACGCCGACTTCGTCGTATCGAACGGGTTCTCGATCACTCCCGCGCGTGGGCCGCCCGACGACCACAGAACGCGATACGGCGCCGTAGGGTTCTTTCGGAGCTGCTCCACACGATAGCCAAACACGCGCTCGTAGAAGGTCACCGCGCGCTCCGGCTCGTTCGCAATGAGCTCGTGCCAGAGCCAGGTGTGCACGTCCGGGTCTGCGTCCGGCGGGTCTCCATGGGAAGACGCCAACAGGTGAAACGCCGCTCCGTCCGCGTCGCGTACCGTGACGACTCTGCCCACGCCCGGCACGTCGATCGGCGCCTCGAGTTGCTTGCCCCCGGCCTCCTCGATCGCGATCACGGTCCTATCGACGTCCTCGACCGAAACCGCGCTGAGCCAATGCGCAGCCTGAAGGGGTTTCCCATCTTTGCTCGCGTCGATGATGCCGCCGAGGTTGCGGCCTTGATAGGAGATGATGCTGTACCTCCCGTCCGCAACGACTTCGAATTCCCATCCGAACAGCGCACCATAGAAAGCCCGCGCCGCTTCCCCGTCGCTAGTGACCAAATTGTGCCACACGAACTTGCCCGGGATCTGCGGAGCATCGGGCCCTTCGGCGAGCGGGGGGAGGGAAGGGCTTCGGCTACAGCCCAACGAGGGTGCTGTCCCAGTTCCTGCGATGATGAGCACGAGGCTCATCGATAGTAGACGCATCATCGCGTTGCAGTTTTGTGTCACGTGTCTCGTTCCGCCTCGAAGCCGAGCAGAGGATACACGATCCCCGCAACAGGGCTAGAGGCCATATCGTGCTCGTGCCCGTGCCCGTGCTCGTGCCCGTGCTCGTGCTCGTGCTCGTGCACGAATCGACGCAACCACCGCGCCACCCAGACGATAAAGCGGGTGTGCTAGACTATCAACGCCTGGACGCGTATCAGTGCGCCTTGCAGTTCGCGGGCCTCGCCTTCCAGATCATCAAAGCACTTCCCCGGGGCAACTCCGCGCTGGCCGACCAGCTACGTCGGGCCACGATGTCGATCCCGCTCAACATCGCCGAAGGTTCGGGTAAGACCACGGCCAAGGAACGCCGCCGATACCACGCGATAGCACGGGGGTCTGCGATGGAGTGCGGCGCGATTCTGGATGTACTTCGACTCCAAGACTTGCATCCGCAAGCGGACTCGAAGGCTGAGGAGGCCAGGACGCTGTTGGTTCGGATTGTTTCTATGCTCACGAGAATGTGCCGATAGAAACCGGGGGTGGGTCGAGCACGAGACGAGCACGTCCACGTAGCGCCTACGTCCTCGTAGTCGTGCTCGGTTCCCTGGCTGCATGAATTCGAGCAGGAGCACGAGCAGGAGCACGAGCACGAAGACGAGCGCGAGTACGATCACGATCGTGCTCGCCTACTCGGCGGCGTCGACGATCGATCCGAACTTCCTGTCCCGTCCGTGTGGTTCGTCGTAGTCGATGACGGGGCCGAGCGGCACGATGCGGCTCGGATTGATGCTCTCGTGACTCCCGTAGTAGTGCTGCTTGATGTGGTGCATGTTCACCGTGTCTCGCACGCTGGGCACTTGGTAGAGCTCACGGGTGAAGCCCCACAGATTCGGGTAGTCGACGATGCGCCGAAGGTTCGCCTTGAAGTGCCCGACGTAGACCGGGTCGAATCGGAGAAGCGTCGTGAAGAGGCGCCAGTCCGCCTCGGTGATCCGGTCCCCCGCCAGATAGCGCTGCTTCGACAAGCGCTCTTCGAGCCAATCGAGAGTATCAAAGAGCTCGCCAAAGGCCTCTTCGTACGCCTCCTGCGTCGTGGCGAAACCGCACTTGTACACGCCGTTGTTGACCGTGTGATAGACGCGCTCGTTCACCTCGTCGATTTCGGCGCGCAGCACCTCCGGGTAGAAATCGCCTGGCATCGCACCGAGGTGGTCGAAGGCGCTGTTGAACATGCGAATGATCTCCGACGACTCGTTGCTGACGATCGTCTCGGTCTTCTTGTCCCAAAGGACCGGAACCGTGACGCGTCCCGAGAACTTGGGCTCGGCCTTCGTGTAGATCTGGTGCAAGAGCTCCGCGTTCATCACCGGGTCCGGAACGACGCCGTCGCCTTGTCGGAAGGTCCAGCCCTGGGCTCCCATGAAGTGGTTCACGACGGACACGCCGATCATGTCTTCGAGCCCCTTGAGCTTCCGGAAAATCAGCGTCCGATGCGCCCACGGGCACGCGTACGACACGTAGAGATGGTAGCGCCCGGCCTCCGCCTCGAAGGCTTTTCCGCTCGGTGCGTTCTTCCCGTCCGGTGTGATCCAGTTTCGGAATTTCGCGTTCGCCCGAACGAACCTCCCGCCCGTGCTTTTCGTGTCGTACCAAACGTCCTGCCAAACGCCTTCGACTAGCTTTCCCATGTCATTCCTATCTCCGTCTTTACAACAATCGACCCATTTGGCCGCTCTGGTAGTCCTCGAATGCAGCCATGATTTCTTCTCGGGTGTTCATCACGAATGGCCCGTATGCGACGACCGGTTCGTTCAGGGGCTCGCCGGCCAGCACCAGCACGCGCGCGTCCTTTTTGGCGTGAATCTGCACGGCGCCGTCGTCTTCTCGGTCGAATGCACCGAAGTGCCGCCAAGGGATCACCTCGCGTTCTGCGCCCGCGGCCACGTCACCCTCCAGCGGAAACACAAGAGTCGTCCATCCGGTCGGGAGCTCGAGGTCGGTCATGCCATCTTCGTGAAACCGCAGATCGAGCAGGGTGATGGGCGTGTGCGTCTTTGCGGGACCGGTTTGCCCCCTGAGCGTTCCGGTCACCAATCGCGCCTCGGCCGGACCCAAGTCCAACCGCGGAAACTCCCTGTCGAGAAGCGGCTGATACCGGGGCTCGCTCATCTTCAACGACGCGGGCAGGTTCACCCAAAGCTGAACCATCTCGAATACGCCACCCTCCTCGGAGAACTTCTGCGAGTGCTTTTCCTCGTGGACGACCCCCGACGCGGCCGTCATCCACTGCACGTCGCCTGCGCCGATCCGTCCGCCGCCACCGGCGGAGTCCCGATGCTCGACCTCTCCTTCGTAGGCAAAGGTCACTGTCTCGAAGCCACGGTGCGGATGCTCACCGACCCCGCGCCGCCAGGGAGACGGATCGAAGTGACGCCGGGCGGCATGGTCGAGCAGTAGAAACGGGCTCAGCATCTGCGCGTCTATCTGCGGCCAAAAAACCGTCTTCACGAAGAAGCCGTCGCCTACCCAATGGTCGGGCCCAGGTGCGAACACACCCTTCAACGCGCGCGGCGTCGTCTCTTTCGCCATGCCCTGAATCTACGGCGCGGCGGGGCCTCTGGGGAGACCGCATACTATTGACATTAGGTTGCGTAAACGCAACGATGTAGGCGATTTGAAGGCGGATAAGGACAATATTGCAACCTTTGTGGAGGTCATTCGGCGCCATAGCTTGGCCGCGGCAGCCCGACACCTGGGGTTCCCCAAATCGACCGTCAGCCGCCGTCTGGCGCGCTTGGAGGAGCAGCTGGGTACCAAGCTGGTGCACCGCGACGCGCGCCGTGTGACGGCCACCTCGGAGGGCTCTCGGTTCTACGAGTCGGTGGTCGACGCGGTGGATACCTTGAACACGGCGGTGGCCACAATCGAGGAGAGCACCACCGAGCCCAAGGGCACGATCCGCGTCACCGCCCCCGGCGACCTCGGTCGTTTACTTCTGATCCCGCAGTTCGTCGCCTTCCTCGAACGCTACCCGGACATCTCCCTCGATCTCATCTTCACCAACCGCTTCGTCGACCTCGTGCAGGAGGGCGTGGACCTCGCGCTCCGCGCCGGCCGCGTCACCGAGCCCAATCTCATCGCGCGAAATCTCCTGCCCTCGGATTTCCGGCTTGCGGCTCACCCCGAGGCCGGCATTCAATGCGCAGACATCGCCGAGCTCGAGCAGTACCCCTTCGTCCTCTACCGAGGTCGTGGGCGCACCCAGGTCATCCGCCTCGAAAGGAGTGATGGCGAGCACCGCGAGAGCGTCGAGCTCACGATCGGCGGGCGCGTCAACGTCGACGATTATGGCGCGATGGCCGAGCTCGTCGCCGCCGGCCAAGGCGTAGGCTTGATGCCCAGCATCCACATCGCCGACGGACAAAGGGCAGGGCGCCTCATTCCAATCTTCCCCGAATGGTCGCTCCCCAGTCCGCCGATCCATCTGGTGTACCCAACCCGCCAGCTTCCAGAACGAGTGCGACTATTGATCGACTTCTTGAGCCAAGCCTTCGCTGGCGCCGAAGCGTAGCCACGGACGCTGACACTGGCGCCGACACTGGCGCTGGCACTGACACTGACACTGGCACTGACACTGGCGCTGACACTGGCGCTGGCACTGGGACTGATGTAGATCCAGTCGGTCATGCAGCGGGACACTCTCATCAAAGCCTTGCTGGTGCTGTGCGTTGCGTTACCCGAAGGTCGATCCTTCGCGCAGGGCACGACTCCCCAAGTCCAAACGCAGACCCCTTCGGAGGCTTCGGTCGGTTATGTTCCTGCGGGCCGCCCCGCCTATACGGACTACGACCTTCAAGAAGCCGAGAGACGGAGCCGGGTGGTGCGCAATGCGCTAATCGGCACGAGCGCAGGGTTTGCCGTCGGGGCGATCCTCGCTGGCGCCGGCGCCTCGCAGTGCACCTCCTTCGTCCGATTCGACGGGCGGAACGACTGGATCTGCAACAGTGCGGGTGACGTGCTGGTGCCCCTCGGCGGTACGTTCATGGCCCTCGGAGCGATCGGGATGCTCACGACAGGGATTATGCTCGGCCTCCGCAACAAGCATAAACGCGAAGTCGAGCGTGACATTCGGCGCCGCTACGGAAGCCGGTTCCGCTGGGACGAGAGGTCGGGCCAGTTCGTCTTCTGACGCCCGCTGGCGCTGGCACTGGCACTGACACTGACGCTGGCACTGGCGCTGGCACTGGCACTGGCACTGGCACTGACTCTGGCACTGATGTAGATCCCGTCGGTCATGCGGTGGGATACTCTCATTAAGGACGCGCTGGTTTTCGACGGCACCGGCGATGCGCCCTCCGAACAAGACGTCGCCATCAAAGACGGCCGGATTGCCGAGGTCGGTAGCGGCCTGCGCGAAGAAGAGGCAGCCGAAACCATTCACGCCAAGCGGCGGTGGCTCATGCCAGGCCTGTGGGACATTCACACCCATCTCGATCTCGAGGTGGAGCTCGACCCGGGGCTCACCGAGGTCGTCCGCCACGGCACCACGACAGCGGTCGTCGCCAACTGCTCGATCGGCGTCCCGTTTGGGCGGCAGGATCAGAGCGGTCACGACCCGGTCGTGTCGTGCTTTGCCCGCGTCGAGAACATTCCAAAAAGCGTTCTGCGTCGGGTCGCGGACAACATCACCTGGGACAACCCCAAGGCATATTTGGAGCATTTTGCCCACATCCCGCTGGGCGCGAACCTCGTTCCGATGATTCCCCATTCGATGCTCCGGATCGAAGCGATGGGCATCGAGCGCGCGATCACCGAAAAGCCCACCGAGGAGGAGCTCGCGAAGATGGAGGCGATTCTCGAGCAGGCGATGGAGGACGGTTACGCGGGGTTCTCGACCGACTCGCTTCCGTTCCACTATCTGTCGAACGACCCGTACCGCAAGACCCGTATCCCGGCGAATCACAGCACCTACGCGGAAGTGAAACGACTGACGAATGTCGCCCGAAAATACGGCCGTGTCTGGCAAGCCACACCGGACAAGGACAACCCGCTGAAGGTCATTCGGGCGTTCTTGCTGACGAGCGGTCGACTGTTCGGACGCCCGCTCAAGCTGACGGCGGTGGCTGCGCTCGACGTCGTGACCAATCGCTTTCTCGCCAAGCTCGGCGTCGTGCTCACGCGAGTGCTCAATTCCCGGCTGCTCGACGGCCGATTCCGGTTGCAGGCCTTGGCGGCGCCGTTCCGCGTCTATGCCGACGGCCCGATCACGCCCCTCTCCGAAGAGATTCCAGCCCTACGCGAGCTCAACGAAATAGACCTCGACAACAAAGAGGCGCGCATGGCTCTGCTGAACGACTCCGAGTACCGCAAACGGTTTCGCAAGATGTGGTACCACGACAAGAAGGGCTTTTCGCTCGCGCGAATCAAGCGCTGGCTTCGCATGATGGACGACAGCCTGAGCCGTGACCTCGAAGACATGGTGATGACGGCGCGTCCGTTGCCCGTCTGGGAGGGCGAGAACCTCCAAATGGTCTACAACCGCCTGCTCGCTTGGCAGGAGGCAAATGCCGGCGCCCGCAACGAAGCCGAAGCCGAGGTCTTCGAAAGCTTCCCCAATCCGGTTGGCGACGACTGCGACTTCTTCCTGCATCTCCTCCGCCACTTCGATATGGACCTTCGCTGGTATGTCCTCGCCGCCAACGACGACGAGGACCGTCTCGCACGGGTCTTGTTCGACCCACAGATGCTGCCCGGTTTCAACGATTCGGGCGCCCACCTCACCAACATGGCCTACTACGACGGCAACCTTCGAGGCCTTCAAATCGCCCAACGTCGATCCCCCGAGCACGTCGCCTACCACGTCGGCAGGCTCACTCGAGCCCCGGCCGAGTTCTGGGGCATTTCGTCGGTCGGAACCCTCGAACCCGGCAAACAAGCCGATGTCATCCTGATCGACCCCGACGCGCTTCGCGCCTACGACTCCGAAGCCCAAACGATCTTCGAATACCGTGAGGCGGTCGGATCCGAGCAAATGCTCAACCGCTCCGAAGGCGTGGTCACGGACGTCTGGATCGCCGGCGTGCCAGCGTGGCGCGGCTCGAAAGCCACTTCACATTTAGGCAAGACGCGCA
>Ga0255058_10002078_pt1 | contig 11132 bp, 6 predicted proteins | sample Cases_109_9_MG_FD_188637 | JGI IMG/M metagenome (GOLD analysis project Ga0255058, IMG submission 188637) | Seawater microbial communities from Amundsen Gulf, Northwest Territories, Canada - Cases_109_9 | ecosystem: Environmental > Aquatic > Marine > Gulf | place: Canada: Northwest Territories... | reverse complement strand
GTGCTGGCTGTCACATTCGTGCCCGGCCTGCCGCGACGCCAGCGGCTCGGCACGGCCGCGGCACGCGCCCTGTTCGTGCTTTCCGGCGCCCGCGCCACGGTGAAGGGCCTCGAGAACCTGCCTGCAGGGCACTGTGTCGTGGTCGCGAACCATGCCAGCTACGTTGACGGATTCCTGCTGCGGGCCTACCTGCCCGCGCGCTTTTCCTTCGTTATCAAGGGTGAAATGCGCGACATACCGTTCGTGCATTTCATACTGCGCCGCGCAGGCTCCAGATTCGTCGAACGATTCACGGCCGCAGGCAGTACTCGCGATGCGCGCCAGATTGTCAAAGCCGCGCAGGGTGGCCAGTCCATGGTCTTTTTCCCGGAAGGCACGTTCATCAAACAAGCCGGGGTCGGGCGTTTTCGCGCCGGCGCGTTTGCTGCTGCGATCAAAGGCGAGATGGCGCTTGTGCCGGCGGCGATATCCGGTACGCGCCGGATGCTGTCTTCCGGCCGCCTGTTACCCCGCCCCAGCCGCCTCCACATCGAGTTTTGCCCGGCGATTGCCGCTGACCACCCCGCGTTCCAGGACAAGCGCGAGCTCGCCGAGGTGGCAAGGCAGGCGATTCTCGCGGTCCTGGACGAACCGGACCTGCTTGAAAAAGACGCCGAGCGACCGCATTCTTCGCTCCCCGCCCAGGAGACAATTCAATGAGTTCAGATTCCATCGTCATTGCGGCCGCCCGGCGCACGCCGATCGGTGCGTTCCAGGGTGCCTTGTCGGGTGCGACAGCAACGCAGCTCGGTGCAGCTGCGGTTGGCGCGGCAGTGGCGGACACCGGCATCGACCCGGCCAACATCGGCGAGGTCCTCATGGGCTGTGTCTTGTCAGCAGGCCTCGGCCAGGCGCCGGCACGGCAAGCGGCCCTGGGCGCGGGAATTCCGGTCGGCGTATCGTGCACAACCGTCAACAAGATGTGCGGCTCCGGCATGAAGGCGATCATGATGGGAAGTGATGCGATTGCGGCCGGCGGCGCACGCATTGTTGTTGCCGGTGGACTCGAGTCGATGACGAACGCACCCTACCTGCTACCGAAAGCACGCGCCGGCTACCGCATGGGCCATCAGCAGACGCTCGACCACATGTTCACGGATGGCCTGCAAGACGTCTACGAAGGCCACATGATGGGTCACTTCGCCGAACAGACGGCGCAAAAATACGGGTTCACGCGTGACGAGCAAGATGCGTTTGCGATTGAATCCGTTACGCGAGCCCAAGCCGCCCTCGCGGACGGTGCATTCGCGGACGAGGTAACGCCCGTCACGATCAGCACACGCAAGGGCGACATCACGATCGATGCCGACGAAACGCCGGGTACGGTCAACGTCGACAAGATTCCGACGCTGCGCGCCGCCTTCGCAAATGACGGTACGGTTACGGCGGCAACGTCCTCCTCAATTTCAGACGGAGCTGCCGCTACCGTGCTGATGACGGCGAGTGATGCAGAGGAACGCGGCATCAAGCCACTTGCCCGGCTCGTCGGCCACTCGAGTTTTGCACACGAACCAGCCTGGTTTACGACCGCGCCCGTATCGGCCATCAGGAACCTGCTCGAGAAGCTCGGCTGGAACTCCGACGACGTCGATCTCTACGAGATCAACGAAGCGTTCGCGATCGTAACGATGGCGGCAATGCGCGATATCGGCATCGACCACGCCAGGGTCAACATCAACGGCGGCGCTTGTGCGCTGGGTCATCCGATTGGTGCATCAGGTGCGCGCATTACCACGACTCTGATCCACGCTTTGAGAGCTCGTGGACTGAAGCGCGGCGTCGCATCACTTTGTATTGGCGGCGGTGAAGCGGTCGCCATCGGAATTGAAATCGACTAGTTATCGAAGGAGCTGGGAGTAACAATGGATCTTGCAACAGCAAAAGCCGTCATCTCGGGCGGCGCCTCCGGACTTGGCTACGCCACGGCCGAACGCATCATCGGCGCCGGCGGGCACGTCGTATTGCTCGACGTTAACGAAAAGCAGGCTAAGGCAAGTGCGGCTGAGCTCGGCGAGCATGCCAGTTTCATCGTTACCGACGTGTCCAACGAAGATAATGTACGCGCCGCCATGCAGGCCGCGAACGAGTTCATGGGCGGCATCACACTGGCCGTGAATTGTGCCGGCATTGCAACAGCTGGGCGCACGCTCGGCCGGGACGGTCCATGGCCGGCGAAACTATTCAGCCGCGTGCTCGAAGTCAACCTGGTCGGCAGTTACAACGTCACCAAGGAAGCCGCTGCCTTCATGCAACTCAATGACGCTAATGAGAATGGCGAACGCGGTGTTGTTATCAGCACCGCATCCATCGCTGCATTCGAAGGCCAGATCGGCCAGGCAGCCTATTCAGCTTCCAAAGGCGGCATTGTCGGCATGATGCTGCCGTTGGCGCGTGAATTCGCACAGTTCGGCATTCGCGTTAACACGATCGCACCGGGAATTTTCAAAACACCCATGGTGGCCGGCATGCCGGAAGACGTGCAGGAGTCACTCGGAAAACAGGTGCCGTTTCCGCCGCGCCTGGGCCGGCCCGACGAATACGCTGACACGGCCGCGTACATTTACGGCAACGCTTTCGTCAATGGGGAAACGATTCGCGTCGACGGCGCCATCCGCATGCAAGCCAAGTAGGAGCGGCTTCAGCCACGACCGAATGTAGGAGCGCTGCTTGCAGCGCGACCGTCAACCGCTTCCAGGCTAGCAGCCAAGCAGGTGATACCATGCATGTTGGCTGCCGCAAACGAAATAGAACCGGATATTGACTGGGTACTGTGCGGTGCAGAGGGCTAACTGCGTCTCTGGCGAAGAATGATGGCTGCTCCTGGCCGTAATCAGCCCGTCAAATTCTAGTGATACCGGTGATGTGAGCGACCGCTTTGGGCGAAAGCTGACACCCAGGATTTCCGCTTTTTTTCCACCCTGCTCAAACATCCCTCCGCGGAGGGTTTTTTTGAATGAGAATCATTAGCAACAGAGTGCAGGCTATAACGCAGAGCTTATCCAGCCTTCCGGGTGCACGTAATTCACATGCCGGAGTAGTTCGGTCCGCCCGCCCCTTCGGGGACGGTCCACACGATGTTCTGTGACGGATCCTTGATCTCGCAGGTTTTGCAATGCACGCAGTTCTGCGCGTTGATCTGGAAACGCTGCTCGCCGTTTTCTTCGATGACTTCGTATACGCCGGCCGGACAATAACGCTGCGCGGGCTCGGCCCACTTCGGCAGGTTTATGGAGATCGGCACGCTATCGTCTTTCAGCAGCAAGTGCGAGGGCTGGTCCTCTTCGTGGTTGGTGCTCGAAAGGTACACCGACGACAGGCGATCAAAACTGATGACGCCGTCCGGCTTCGGGTAGTCGATGAGCTTCGCTTCGCTCGCGTCGATAAGTTCCTCGTGATCGGGCGTCTTATTGTGCCAGGTGAACGGCAATTTGCCGAAGAAAATATTCTGGTCGACAAAAATAAACGCCGAGGCCATAAACGTGCCGAGCTTGTGCAAAGCCGGGCCGAAATTCCGGCCGCGATGCAGCTCGTCATGTACCCAGGATGCCTTGACGCTTTGCTCGTAGTCATCGAGTTCGCCCTGCCCGGCGTCGCCCGACGCCAGCGCCTTGTGTACGGACTCCGCAGCCAGCATGCCGGTCTTGATCGCCGTGTGGGCGCCCTTGATCTTGACGCCATTGAGGAAACCCGCATCGCATCCCGTCAGCATGCCGCCCGGAAACGCGAGTTTCGGCAGGGACTGCAAGCCGCCTTTGTTAACGGCACGTGCGCCGTAGGCAATGCGTTTACCGCCCACAAGATACTTGTGGATCGTCGGGTGATTTTTCCAGCGCTGGAATTCGGCAAACGGTGACAGGTACGGGTTGCGGTAGTTGAGCGCTACAATCAGGCCCAGGAAAACCTGGTTGTCCTCAGCGTGATACAGAAAGCCGCCACCCTCGGTCCGATTGTCGAGCGGCCAGCCGGCCGTGTGCACCACCAGTCCCTCCTCGTGCAGCTCCGGATCGATCTCCCAGATCTCTTTGAGGCCAATACCATAGTGTTGTGGATCGGCAGCGGCCCGCAGGTCGAACTTGTCCATGAGCTGTTCACCGAGATTGCCACGGCAGCCCTCGGCGAAAATAGTGTATTTGCCGACGAGTTCGTAGCCAGCCTGGTAGGACGATTTTTGTTCCCCGCTCTTCGAGATGCCCATGTCGCTCGTGGCGACACCGCGTACGCGCCCCTCACCGTCGTACAAGACTTCAGTTGCCGCAAAACCCGGGAACACATTGACGCCCATTGCTTCGGCTTGTTCACCCAGCCACTGACACAGATGGCCCAGGCTGATGACGTAGTTACCCTTGTTGTGCATTGGACGCGGCACGAACAGGCCAGGTACACGCATCGATCTAGACTGACTCAATAGGTAGTGCACCTGGTCGCCTGTAACGGCCGTCTTTACGGGGGCGCCCTTGTCCTTCCAGTCAGGAAACAACTCATTGAGCCCGGTCGGCTCAAAGCAATTGCCGGACAATATGTGCGCGCCTATTTCAGAGCCTTTTTCGACGACGACCACGGACAAACTGTCATCCAGCTGCAGTAGCCTGCATGCCGCTGCGAGGCCGGCAGGACCACCGCCAACAACAACGACATCGAATTCCATGGACTCACGTTCTGTTGATGCACTCATTTTCTTCAGTCCACTGTGTATTTACGGCGTGTTCATTCTAGCTGAGGTAATCTTGCCACGCCGCAAGCATCGCGCAATACAGGGATAAGGGTAGTTTTGAGTATTCGACAGGCCTGGGAACACAGTCTGAGTCGCGAGGGCCATGTGCGCGACGCCGCGCAGGAAAAAATAGTGGCTCTGCTCGAGCAAATTGAGCAGCAACTGCTGGCCGCCGACAGGCGATCAGGCGACCTGCTGGCGCGATTTCGCCACGAGCAATCCGGGGCTGTGCGCGGTCTGTATATCTGGGGCAGTGTCGGTCGCGGCAAAACATTTCTCATGGACCTGTTTTTCGAGGCGCTCGCGATCGATGCGAAAAAGCGTATCCATTTTCATCGCATGATGCACAACGTCCATGCGCGCCTGGCATCGCTTGGCGATATCGAAGATCCCCTTGATCGGGTTGCTGCAGACATCGCCGGCGAAACTCGTGTGCTGTGCTTCGATGAGTTTTTCGTTAGCGACATCGGCGACGCGATGATTCTCGCAAAATTACTGCACGGCCTGTTCGAGCGTGGCGTCACCCTCATCACGACGTCGAATGCGCCACCCTCCGATTTATACCGCAACGGATTGCAACGCAGTCGATTCCTGCCAACCATCGATTTGCTGAACGAGCACACGCAGGTGGTCAACATGGACGGAGAAACCGACTACCGGCTGCGTCTGCTGCAGCAAGCGGGTACCTACCTGACGCCGGACGATCAGTCCGCCCGCGACAGGTTGACGCGCTTGTTCGATGAGTCTGCATCGAGTCAGATCGCCGACGACCGCCTGCTTGAAATAAATGGCCGTGATATTCGTGCGCGGCGCTCTGCCAAGGGTATCGTCTGGTTCGATTTTGACGATATTTGTGACGGCCCGCGAAGTCAGGATGACTATATCGAAATTGCTCGCTGGTATCCGGAGGTCATCATTTCCGGTGTGCCGAAATTCGACGCAACGCTGGAGAACCAGGCACGCCGATTCATTGCACTTGTTGATGAATTCTACGACCGCCGCGTCAAGTTAATCCTGTCGGCGGCACGTGATGCGAACAATCTGTACGCCGGCGAGCGACTCGATTTCGAATTTGATCGCACGATCAGCCGTCTCATCGAAATGCAGTCAACGGATTACCTGGTGCAGCCACATATGTGCTGATAGTTGAACCTGAATCAAACAGTCGTTACTGTTGATCGGGCGCCAGCGACTGATGCAGCAGTGGACATGCCATGAGCGACGATCTCATCCTCGAAAAATTCATGCCGTACCAGCTTGCCCGACTTTCGAGCACTGTGAGCACCACGATCGCACGTGCGTACGACAAGGAGTTCGGCCTGTCGATACCGGAATGGCGCGTCATCGCGATTCTCGGCCGTTTCCCTGGCCTCTCGGCCGTAGAAGTGGCAGAGCAGACATTTCTCGACAAGGTTGCTGTGAGTCGCGCCGTAACCAAGCTCATCAAGAGCGGTCGTATCGACCGGCAATTCGCAGACGCCGATCGGCGCCGATCAATTCTCAATCTTTCGGACAAAGGCCGCGAGGTCCACGACGGTGTCGCCAAGCTGGCGTTGAGCTTCGAAGGCGATTTGCTCGACGGCCTCGATAAGGCGGACGTCGAACAGTTCAACGAGGTCATGGATCGCCTACTGGAAAAAGCCCGCACCTTGTAGGAGCTGCCTGTCTGTTTGGCCATCAGGTCGGTGTGGGTGTGCTTGTATGCGAAGCATTAAGGGAGCGCAGCGAGCAGCGAGCAAACAAGTACCCCGCAGCGGCCTGCAAGTCGCGCTGCAAGCAGCGCTCCTACACACCAATCTCCGTGCGCACGCGAATCAGTTCCGGGAAAAACTCGGAATCTATGGCCTTCTTTAGAAACGACACGCCGGACGAGCCGCCCGTGCCGGGCTTGTGGCCTATGATCCGCTCGACAGTCTTCATGTGATGAAAACGCCAGAACTGAAAATTATTGGCGATATCCATGAGCGCTTCACAGGTTTCGTATTGCGCCCAGTAGTCGCCGGGGTTTTCGTAGACTGTCTTTAGCACCGCGACAACATCATCATCTTCATCACGCGCCACGCTGAAGTCCCGCTCGATGACGTTTTTCGGGACTGGCAAGCCCTGTCGCGCAAGATGCATCAGGAATACCTCGTACAGGCTGGGCGCGGCCAGCGCGTGCTGTAGTTTTTCATGCCATTCCGGCTGATGTTCGTAGACTTTCAGCATTGACCCGCTCTTGTTGCCCAGCATGAACTCCAGAATCCGGTATTGCGCCGACTGAAACCCCGAGGCCCTGCCGAATACATGTCGAAACTGGGCGTACTCGCTCGGCGTGAGCGTATCGAGCACCTTCCATTGGCTGTACAACTGGTTTTGAATATGGCGACAACGCGCCAGGTTCTTGACGGCCGGCGACATCTCATCGGCCCGAATGTACTTGACCGCACCACCGAACTCGTGAATCAGCAGCTTGATCCACAACTCCGCAACCTGATGCTGCACGATAAACAGCATCTCATCATGGTGCGGCGGGTCGCTGAGTGGCTGTTGCGCGCCAAGCAGCTTGTCGAGCTGCAAATACGCCGTATAGTCATCGTCGCGAGACAGGTCCGTGTGGATGGATTCTTCCAGTTTGCGCTTGGTCATGATGTCAGGCTTCCGGCACGGCTGTCGTGTGCCGCATTGTAGGGTTTGTGAGACACAAGTCGATGAGTGTTTGTACCTGTTTGTGGTGATGGTTTCATCTGAGATTATTGTATAATGCCGCCGCCGCCAATTTCGGCCGGAGCAAATGCCGTGAAACAAAAAGAATTACGCCGGGACAGCGACGCCAGAGAGCGCATCGTTGACGCCATTGTAGCCAGCCGCGTTCAAACCAAAGTACTCGCCAGCCGCGCACATATTAAGCGCTTTTTGAGCCAGTACTTTGCCCATGTGCCAATTGAAGATCTGCTGGGCCGATCCGAAGCGATCATGGCGCGAATCGCGCTCAACCATCTTGAGATGGGTGCGACTCGCAAAAAAGGCCAGGTGCTGTTGCGCATCTTCAATCCGACCGAGAAGCAGCACGGTTACGCCTCCCAATACACATTCATTGAGATGATCAATGACGACATGCCGTTTCTGGTGGACTCGGTATCGGCTGCAATTTCCCGCCAGGACCTCGCCGCGCATATAACCGTGCACCCTGTGTTTTGCACAGAGCGCGATGCGCGCGGCCGACTAAAGTCAATCTTCAAGCGCGACAGCGACTGCGGCAATGCAGAGTCGTATATACGCATTGCGGTTGACCGCGAGACCGATCCGAAGCGCCTGAAACTGCTAGAGCACGAAATTACAAAAGTTCTGTCCGACGTCCGCCTAGCCGTTCGCGACTGGCAGAAAATGCGCAACAAAATGCACGCGGCGAGGGAGTCGCTGGCCTTCGGCCCGGCCGGCGTTGACGAAGAATTGCGCGAAGAATCGAAGGCGCTGCTGGACTGGATGGCCAAAGGTCGATTCACGTTTCTGGGCTACCGGGAATACAAATTGTCGTATCGAGGCGAACGTGTATATCTCAAAGCAGTTCCCGGCAGCGGACTTGGCCTGTTGTCGAGGGACGAACGCGGCGGCAGGTTGATCGAATTGACTAAAGAGATGCGGCGACTGACGCGCTCGAAAGACTGGCTGATAATTACAAAAGCGAATTCGCGCTCAACCGTGCACCGTCATGCCTACCTCGATTACGTCGGTGTGAAGGTCTACAACAGCAAGGGCAAGGCCGTTGGCGAACACCGCTTTATCGGTTTGTTCACGTCCGCGGCGTACAGCGAAAGCCCGCGCCATATCCCGCTGCTACGACACAAGGTGCAGAAGGTCCTTGACCGTACGCGTGTGGAACCCGGCGGACACCGCGGCAAAGCGCTCATGCATATTCTGGACACGTTTCCGCGGGACGAGTTGTTCCAGGGTTCCATTGCCGACCTGGCGCGAACCACGCTCGGAGTTCTGAACTTGCAGGATCGTCAGCGCGTGCGCTTCTTCCTGCGGCGTGACACGTTCCGACGGTTTTTCTCCTGCCTCGTCTATGTCCCGCGTGAAAAATATACGACGCTAGTGCGGCGGAGAATGGAAGCAGTCCTGATGGACGCCTTCGACGGCACATCGGTTGACTCGAGTGTGCAGATTTCGGATTCGCCGCTCGCCCGTGTGCATTTCATCGTGCGCACGCCAGCAGGTGAACGACCGCGCATCAGCATCCAGCAAATCGAAGCACAGGTGGCCGACGTCGTCGTTACCTGGATGGACAAGATTCACGAAGAGCTGCTGAGCATGTTCGGCCAGGACGACGGCCACATGCTCTATCACACCTATGGTCATGTATTTCCCGCCGGCTACCAGGAAGACACAACACCAAAAGATGCGTGCAGCGATATCAGCCGTATCGATAACATGCGCCGCGACGGCAAGATGCGCACGGTCAATCTATACCATCCCGAAGGCTGTGAACCGGGCCACATGCATTTCATTGTCTACAACGACGTGGAGCCCCTGGTCCTGTCGGATGCATTGCCGATTCTGGAAAACATGGGCGTCGACGTCTACACGGAACGCCCGTACGAACTCACTCTGCTCAAGGACGACCCTTTCTGGATCCAGGACTTTCACTTGCGGCACGAATCCGGTGCTGACATCTCCGACCGGGATTCTGCGGTTCGCTTTGAAGATTGTTTTTCGCTGGTACTGGGCGGGCAGGTTGAAGACGACGGTCTCAATCGCCTGATTCTTGCTGCCGGGCTCGACTGGCGCCAGACGGCCCTGTTGCGATGCTATACGAAATACCTGCAGCAACTCGGTATGCCCTTCAGTCAGTCCTACATGGAAGACGTTCTCGTCGCCTATGCCGGTCTGGTCACCCTGCTGGTGGAACAGTTCGAGACTCAGTTTGACCCGCAAATCACAACCGCTGCACGAAGTCGCAAGCTGGGAAAAATCACCAAATCAATCAGGCGCGCGGTAAACAAGGCGAGGAGCGTCGACGAAGACCGTATCCTGTCGGCGTTCGCAGCCGCAGTCAGCGCTTCAACACGCACGAACTACTACCAGCGTGACGAAGCCGGGCAACTGAAACCCTGCATTTCGATCAAGTTCGACCCGACCGCGATGCCCGAGGTGCCTTTGCCGCGACCGCGTTTCGAGATTTTCGTGTATTCACCCGATGTCGAAGGTGTGCATTTGCGCGGCGGCGATATTGCGCGCGGCGGCTTGCGCTGGTCCGACAGACGTGCAGATTTTCGCACCGAAGTGCTCGGCCTGATGAAAGCACAAGTCGTGAAAAACACTGTCATCGTACCAACCGGCGCCAAAGGCGGATTTTTCTGCAAGAAACTGCCACAGGATGACCGCGACGCGATGATGGCAACCGGCATCGAATGCTACAAGACATTCATTCGTGGCTTGCTGGACATCACCGACAACGTTGTCGATGGGAAAGTCATCACACCAAAAAACGTCGTCCGCCTTGACGGTGAAGATCCGTATCTTGTCGTCGCCGCAGACAAGGGTACGGCGACCTTTTCCGATATCGCCAATGGCATTTCCGCAGAATACGGATTCTGGCTGGATGACGCTTTTGCATCAGGCGGATCGGCCGGCTACGACCACAAGAAGATGGGTATCACGGCCCGCGGCGCGTGGGTAGCGGTGCACCGACATTTCCGCGAAGACGGCCTCAATACGCAGAAAGATCCGTTCACGGTCACGGGAATTGGCGACATGAGTGGCGACGTATTCGGTAATGGCATGTTGCTGTCACGCAAAATCAAACTTGTGGCCGCGTTCAACCACATGCACATATTTATTGACCCGGATCCCGACATGGCGCCGAGCTTCCGTGAGCGCAATCGTCTTTTCAAGAAGGGTCGCTCGAGCTGGAGTGACTACAACGAGAAATTGATCTCCAAAGGCGGCGGCATATTTTCGCGCAAGGCGAAAACCATTCGCCTGAGTGCCGAAATGCGGCGACTGCTGGACACCGAAGAAACCACGATGCGGCCGGATGAATTGATTCGCACGATTCTTTGCATGCCGTTTGACCTGCTTTGGAACGGCGGTATCGGAACCTACGTCAAGGCCGGCGGCGAAAGTAATGCAGATGTCGGCGATCGCAGCAATGACCGCGTGCGCATTAACGCCTCCGAGCTGCGCTGCAAGGTCGTCGGCGAAGGCGGCAATCTCGGCCTGACACAAAAAGCACGTGTCGAATTCAGCATGAACGGCGGTCGCATTAATACCGATTTCATCGATAACTCCGCCGGCGTCGACAGCTCGGATCGCGAAGTCAATATCAAGATCCTGCTGAGCGATGTCGCCAAGAAAAAGGGCATGTCACGCGCCAAACGCAATACGTTGCTTGCATCGA
>Ga0255058_10002077_pt1 | contig 11136 bp, 9 predicted proteins | sample Cases_109_9_MG_FD_188637 | JGI IMG/M metagenome (GOLD analysis project Ga0255058, IMG submission 188637) | Seawater microbial communities from Amundsen Gulf, Northwest Territories, Canada - Cases_109_9 | ecosystem: Environmental > Aquatic > Marine > Gulf | place: Canada: Northwest Territories... | reverse complement strand
CATGTTTTTCGTGGTCGCAGGCTTATTCATGGTGTTTACATTCACTGATGAGAGTGCGCGGGAACTGGTCGCGCCCATAAAAGCCCTGGTAGAGGATCCGGCAAGAAAAACCGTTCGGAATGCAATTTTCATTGTGGTCCCGCTGCTGGCGGGAGCCTACACATTCAATGCGATGCTGCCGGGTTTTGACGCGCCTGTGGAACTGCGCAGCATCCATCCGGCGCCTCCCTCAACGATAAAAATCTTCGGCAAGCGTTATGACCTGTCGACGCTGGAAAATCCGTATCGCAAATTTCAAAAGGAAGATCCCGAACAGTATCGATCGCTCGTGGCTGAGGGAGCCGAGGTCTACATCAGGAACTGTCACTATTGCCACGGCGACAAGCTTGACGGCAATGGGCCCTATGCTCAGGGTCTGAATCCCATCCCCCTCAATTTCCAGGACATCGGCACGATCGCCCAGCTCCAGGAATCCTTCTTGTTCTGGCGTATCGCGACCGGCGGCCCCGGCTTGCCGCAGGAGGCAGCCCCGTGGATCTCTTCGATGCCCGTCTGGGAAAACATTCTGAGCGAAGAAGAGATCTGGAAAGTCATTCTTTTTCTATATGACTACACGGGGCATCAGCCGCGGACCTGGGAGCAGGAATAGCATGATTTCTGCGACGAGAAGACTCTCGACCTGCAAACTGGCAATCCTCCTCGCCACGCTGGGCGCGGCGGACCTGAGCGTCGCCCAGCTCGATACGGAGTCCCGGGTGGCTGAAATCTATGCCCAGCGCTGCAGGGGCTGTCACGGCGAAGAAGGCGACGGTCTTGGCCCTGCTGCTGAGCGGCTCAATCCGCCGCCCCGGGACTTCACCCTGGGGATGTACAAGTTCAAAAGTTCCGGCTTCGAGGAATTCCTGCCGAACGAGGAGGACCTGTTGCGGATGATTCGCGACGGCATGCCGGGTACCGCCATGCCCGCATGGGGGGACGTATTGTCGGATCAGGAGATGGCGGACCTGGTGGTTTTTATCAAGGTACTGGCAGGCTATGAGGAAGACGAGCAGCCAATTCAACAGGTCGATTTTGGCACCCGGATTGCCAGCAGCGCCGAAAGCATCAAAATCGGCAAGGAATTATTCCTCGACAGGGACCGGTGTTCCGAATGTCACGGCAGCGAGGGCAAGGGTGACGCAATAAAAACCCTCAAGGACGACAACGGAGAACGGACCTGGCCGAGAAACCTCACAAAACCCTGGACCTTTCGCGCAAGCAACGACTCCCTCGATATCTACAGCCGCATCTCCACCGGCATCCCCGGAACCCAGATGCCGTCGTTCGCCGACCCGGCCAGCGACAAGGTTCTCAGCACCGACGAGCGCTGGCACGTCGCAAACTATGTCAGCTCGCTGGCCAAGACCGACAAGATCGTCCGAGCCGAGAATACGGTTGTCAAAGCTGCGCAGCTGCCCGGGGAAATTCCCACCAGCCCTGACGACCCCGACTGGCAGCAAGCGGAACCAAGCACTTTTTTCCTCGTGCCACAGCTACTCGCCGAGAAGCGACTGTTTACACCATCCAACGACACGATTTCGATCAGCGCTTTGTACAACGAGGAAAAGATCGCATTTCTGCTGGAGTGGGATGATCGGACCAAGAGCATTCCGGGTGATGAGATCGCCGAGAAAATTGCCGATGGGGACCTGTTCGAGGACTCGGTGGCTATGCAACTCCCGCTGGAAATACCGCTGGGGATGGAAAAGCCTTACTTCGGCATGGGTGATGCCGGTCATGTCGTGAACATCTGGCAGTGGAAGAGCGGCACAAGCGATGAACCGGAGACTGTCGGCCTCATCAACGCCCGCGGAAGCCATGACATCGAGCAACGAGACGCCGCCCGGACAGGCGTCGAGGCCACAGGCATCTACCGGGACGGGACCTGGCGGGTCGTCATTAGCAGAGCTCTCGTCACATCGGACGCCGAGCGGGATATTCAGTTTGTCAAAGGGCAATTCATTCCGCTCGCTTTGGCCGCCTGGGACGGGAGCAACGGCGAAAGCGAATCCCGGCACACCATGACAACCTGGTACTGGTTGCTGCTGAAGCCACCGGCCGGAAGCAGGCCGGCAATTTTCGCCCTCATCGTGATTGCTTTGATTTTTAGCGGCGAGTTTGCCTGGGCACGCAGCGCAGCGCACAGAAAAGCGGTGGAACGTACCTAGAAAGGAACAGTAATGACTGCAAACAACGAAAGAAACAGAGGCGTCATGACGCGCTTGTTCGGTGTCGTCCTGATCATACTTGGCGTGCTGGACAGCATGCTGGCCTGGCGTGGCGGCTTCGCGGTCAGCGACGTGTATGTCCTGCTCGTTGCGTCCGGAATATTCATCTATTTCATTGGTGCCATTCGACGTGGGAGCAAGTCATGACGAATCAAGTGGCCTCGACTGCAGAGCTGACTCATGAATTTGAGTTATACAAGCATATTCTTGTGGCGCTGGACTCATCCGATCATGCGAACCGCGGCATGTCCGAAGCTGTCGCACTGGCAGCGCTGTGCGATGGGAGCATCACGGGCACGCATATTTATGCGGCGAAGATGCACGACATGCGCTTTCGGCAAATGGAGGGCGGCCTGCCCGAACAGTTCCGTGAAGAACAGGAACTGGAGCGACAACGCGAGGTGCATGACGACCTGATTTCGCGCGGTTTGTCGATCATTACGGATTCGTACCTCGACCAGGCGGAAAGAAGTTGTTCCGCGCAAGGCATTGAACTCGCCAGGCGATCTCTTGAGGGCAAGAATTACCGGGCGCTGGTAAACGAGGCCAATGGCGGTGGCCACGACCTGCTGGTCATGGGCGCAATGGGCCTTGGCGCCATCGCCGGCAACCGGCTTGGCACTGTCTGCACCCGGGTGGTGCGACGCTCGAACATCGACACGCTGGTCATCAAAGAACCGTCGCGGCCACTGGCTGAAGGCCCAATCGCTGTCGCAGTGGATGGCTCCACCCGATCCTACGGTGGCCTCATGACGGCCTTGTCGCTTGCAAAGGCCTGGAAAGTGCCGCTGCACGTGCTGGCGGCCTTCGACCCGTACTACCACTACGTGGCATTCAATCGCATCGCCGGGGTGCTTTCCGATGAGGCCAGCAAGGTATTTCGATTCAAAGACCAGGAGAAACTGCACGAGGAAATCATCGACTCCGGCCTGGCAAAAATCTACGAGGGCCATCTTGCCGTGGCCAAAAACATTGCTGCCGAATACGGGCAGGAAGTGGAAACGAAATTGCTCGATGGCAAGCCTCACGATGCCATTGAGAAACACCTGCACAAACTCAAACCGTCATTGCTCGTCGTGGGCAAACTGGGTATTCACGCCGACCCGGAGCTGGACATCGGAGGTAACGCGGAGGCATTGCTGAGAAACGTCGACTGCGCTGTTCTGCTCAGTCAGCGACAGCATCAACCGCGCATCGATGTGGTCGCCGAGGTAACCACGTCGTGGACCACCGAAGCTGAGAAGCGCATGCAGAGCGTGCCTTCGTTCGCACAGAGCATGGTGCGCATGTCGATTCTACGCTTCGCCCAGGAACGCGGCCACACTGTTGTAACGGAAAGTATTGTCGATGAGGCGACGGCGCAACTCTGTCCCGCTCACGCACGTGAGGCCATGGCCGAAATCGTCGCGGCTCATGATGCAGGTGAGCTCGGCAACACTCAGGATGCAATGGAAGAGATGAAATGGTCGGATACAGCACTCGCGTTGCTGCAATCGGTGACGGAAAGCTCTGTGCGGGAAACTATTCAACGACGCGCGGAAAAGAAAGCACGTCGCGATAACAAGGACAGAGTTGAGGATGAACATATCAATCCTTTCCTCCCCGGGCAGCAACCGGCTGCGGAGATTTCTTCGCCGCAACAAGCGACGGCGGGCGGCTGTCCATTTGGTCATCATGGCCAGACAGACGTAACAACGGAGAGCGAGAGCCTGGCCTGGGATAGCGCGGCACTGCAGCGTCTGCATCGCGTACCAGAGGGATTCATGCGCACGATGACTCAGAAGCGAGTTGAAGCTTTCGCGCGGCGCAGGGGCGAGGTGACCATCACCGCTGAACTGCTTGCAGAGAAATATGCGGAATGGGCGGGAGGATCCGCAAAACAAAGTGCAAAACTCCAATGGGACGACCTGGCCTGGGATCGAGTTCAGCAAATACCCGAGTTCGTGCGAGGCATGGTGATCAAAGAGATGGAGCACTGTGCACAACAACTCGGCGTTGATTCGGTTACGACCGACGTCATGGCGCACGCCCGTGATTCCTGGTCGGACAACGGCATGTTCCATTCGGAGGCTGCCCCGACGCAGTATGTCGCAGACGGAGCGCGAGAAGAATGAGTGTAATGGCCAAGCCGCAAATCGAGCATGAGTTGTCGCTGCTGGCGATCAACCTCACGCGGCGCTGCAATCTCGCCTGTGATCATTGTTACCTGGATGCACGCACCTTAAAGCATGGCAGCCAGTTCGAACTGACGACCGACGAAGTGTGCTGGCTTTTGGACGAAGTTGCGGAGTGTGGCGACGCGCCCATGGTGGTGTTGACGGGTGGGGAGCCGCTGATGCGGCGCGACCTGGAAGAGATCATCACTTATGGTGCGGACCTGGATCTCGCCATGGTCGTCGGCACCAATGGCATCATGCTAACGGAGCAACGCGTGCGCTCGCTGAAATGCGCTGGCGTACTCGGCCTTGGTATCAGCGTTGATTCACTGGATCCGGTATACCATGACAGATTCCGGGGCCGGTCCGGCGCCTGGGACAAGACGATGGCCGGCATTGACGCATGTCATCGCAACGAGGTGTCGTTTCAGATCCATTTCTCGATCACCGAGAACAACGCCTGCGAATTGCCGGCGATGATCAATTTTGCACGTTGCTGTGGCGCGCGTGTGTTGAATATTTTCTTCCTGATCTGCACCGGCCGTGGCGAATCCGTCACGGACCTGACACCGCAGCGTTACGAGCAAATACTCGGTGAATTGATCGAAGCTCAGGAACAATGCTCCGATCTCATCATCCGCGCCCGATGCGCACCGCACTTCAAGCGCGTTGCTCACCAGCGCAAGCCCGACTCTGATTTGAACCGCATCAGCGGGCAAGACGGAGATGGCTGCATCGCGGGAACACACTACTGCCGGATTACGCCGGAAGGTGCAGTCACGGCGTGCCCGTATATCCCTGACGAAGTGGGCAGTATTCGGCACGAATCTTTCAAGACGCTGTGGTCTGAGTCGCCGGCATTACAATCGCTACGCGAACCTGAGTTGCGCGGCTCCTGTGGCGCCTGCGAGTACCGCAAGCTTTGTGGTGGCTGTCGCGCGCGACCGCTCGCGCTTGGCGGCGATATCATGGATCCCGATCCGTGGTGCGTGTACCAACCTCGTGGTGGTCCCGTCATTCAGCCATTGTCAGACGAGGCACATCGCGACATTAGCTGGAGCGCTGAGGCCACCCAACACCTGGATCGTGTCCCCCGATTTCTGCGCAAGATGGTGAAAAAACGTGCCGAAGCCTATGTCGCCGAAATGGGCCTAACGCGCGTACTGCCTGAACATCTGGCTGCACTGGCGGCGAAACGATTCGGCAGCAACGGTTTGCCGGGGCAGGTACGATGAGCGACATAGACGTCCTGGTCGTCGGTGGCGGCATATCGGGCCTTGCGATTGCGACAAGCCTGGTACGCCAGGGCATATCCGTGGAAGTCTGGGAAAGCAACTCCCGACCCGGCGGCAAGATCGAAACCGACACGGACAGCCATGGCTACGTTACAGAGCGTGCGGCGAACATGGTGATGAATTTCCGGCCGGAAGTGAACCACTTTATTGAGCAATCGAACCTGGTCGCCAAAAAGTCGGTACTCGCGCCAATTGTCAGGCGCCACGTGATGCACGACGACAAACTGGTCGCGATATCGACAAAGTTGACCGGGATGATCAACTCACCAATGTGGAGCCTGCCGGGCAAGCTGCGCCTTCTCGCCGAACCGTTTGTCCGCAAAGGTGGGCACGAAGACGAAACAGTCAGCGAATTCATAACGAGGCGAGTCGGGCGGGAAGTGCTGGAAAACGCCATGGAACCTTTTGTCAGTGGCGTGCTGGCATCAGATCCGGATTTGGCAAACGCATACTCCGTATTGCCGCGCATGACCGGACTGGAAAAACGTTTTGGAAGCCTCACTCTCGGAATCTTCATTCACAAGTTCCTTGGCAGGCGTACCGCAACCCCTCGCGAGGCGTTCTCGTTCAGCGATGGCATGTCAACTCTCGTAAAGTCCCTGGTGGACAATCCCGGTATTCGGTTTCGTCCCGATCACACCGCTGTCAACTTGCTCCGGCGCGGTGCGGAATGGCACGTGACCGGCACTACCAATGGGGCGGACCGGTCGCTTACGGCGCGGCAAGTCGTGCTTAGCATACCGGCGAACGCTGCGGCTCAATTGCTTGGCCCATTCGATCATGAACTGGCAGCACTTCTTCGCGGCATCCAGTACGCACCCGTAGCCGTGGTGCATACTGGATTCGATCGGCACGCCATCAAGCACCGGCTGGATGGCACCGGCTTCCTCATACCGCGCCGGGCCAGCGTCGCAGCAACGGGGTGTCTGTGGATGAGCAGTCTCTTCCCGAGTCGTGCCCCGCAGGGCCGTGTCTTATTGACTAACTATCTTGGCGGTGCGCGACGGCCAGACGCAGTGGAGTGGGACGATGAGCGCAGTGTCACAGAAATCTTGAAAGTGATAACTCCGTTGCTGAACATCCGGGGCGCGCCGGAAATGCTGCGAATTGATCGCCATCACAGAGCATTGCCTTTGTACCATGGCAACTATTACGGGCGGCTGCAAATGATTAAAAATCGCTTGCAGAATATTCCGGGGATTCAGCTTGCGGCGAACTACCGCGGCGGAGTTTCCGTACGCGATCGGATCGCATGCGCCCAAATTGCAGCGCAACGTATGGTTGAGGAACTGGCGACATCGCCACAACCGCGCCGACGCCAGGTTTCATTATTTCCAACGGTTGGACCCACTGTTGCCGATACCGATACATCATGAGTATCTTAGGGGTCACCATTGCGCTTTGCGAACTTTCTATCTAGCTGTCGGTAATCATCCTGTACAGCCCCTCGTAATCCTTGGCGGTTTCTGCCCCGAACAAAGGATCCTCGAGGGCATCGGCTGCCTCCTCGATTGCAAGCCAATCGTCTTTCGTGAGGACTGCCCTGGCCAAAGCAAACAACTCTCCCTCTTCTTTCGACATATGCTCACGCAATGCTTGAATGTAGGCAAAGCCTGCAGTCCAGAGCTTCTGTCGCACCTTGACTGAGTCGATTTTCGATGTGCGGAGTATTCTGACGAAATTCCTGCCAGCCAAGTCGATAGAGACATGTTCCTCCAACAGAGCCTCGATATCAGCGCGAGTTCCAGGGTCGTGCTTCAGGACCTGTGCAAAGATCAGATCTTCCCTGGGATGATGAAATCGAGCGGGATACTGAGTCATGTAGGACATGATGTTCTGCAGTAGGGGATAATCCGGCGTTTTTCCAGCCCCTACGGCGAGAATCTCGGACTCGATGAGTGCAAGTAACTTTTCGATGTTGGCATGGTCACGATTGAGTGCTGCGAGTACATCGGACATCACTCAATACTCCTACAAGCCATACGGAGCAATAATCCGATGAATTACGTACCAGACCCTCGGTTAACCCTTAGAAAGACTGCTCCTGTATCTGCATGACCATGCGAACGAGTCTTGCCAGGGACCGAGCCTTCATTTTCTCCATCACACGTGCGCGATGAATTTCAACAGTGCGTTGACTGACGTCCAGGTCACCCGCTATGACCTTATTGGCTTTACCCTGGACGACAAGCTCCATGACCTGTTTTTCCCGTGGTGTCAATTCTTCGATCCGTTTTTCGACTTCCTCTCGTTCGAGCAGCGTGTCCCTGTTGTTCTGGTCGTCTTCGAGCGCCTTGTTGATGCGATCGAGGAGTTCATGATCCCGAAACGGTTTCGGGATGAAGTCGACGGCCCCTCGCTGCATCGCTTCCACGGCCATCGGAATATCACCATGGCCGGTGATAAAAATGATTGGCAATATCGCCCGTTTTTCAATCAACTTCTGCTGCAATTCCATGCCGCTCATGCCCGGCATTCTGATATCCAGCACGAGACAGCCCGGGCAATCAGGATCGAATTCAGCCAGGAACTCATCGGCCGAAGCAAACGACTGGCTAGCCAAGGCTACCGATTTCATCAGGAGGCCAAGCGAATCTCGCACGGCTTCGTCGTCGTCAACAAGAAACACTGTTGGGTTGTAGTCTGTCATGCCTTGGTCTCCGATATGATGGGCAACGTAAAGTAAAAAGTTGTGCCCCCCGACGGATTTCTTTTGAAACTCAACACCCCTCCATGCGACTCGATGATGGATCGGCAGATTGCAAGTCCCAGTCCCAGTCCCGAGCGTTTGGTCGTGAAAAATGGGTGAAAAATACTCTTTTCGGTTTCTTTCGTCATCCCGCTACCATGGTCTGTCACCATTATTTTTACCTGATCTTTTTTGAACTTGTTGACCGAAACAAGAATCCCCTGATAATAGTGATCCATGTTCATCATCGCATCAATACCATTGCGAATCAGGTTGAGTATGACTTGTTGAATTTGCACGGTGTCGGCCATAACGTTTGGCAATCCTCGGGCGACGTCAATGGTCAACGGGATTCTATTGTCACGGGCATCGACTTCAGCCAGCGCTGCCAGGTCGTGCATGATGTCGTCGCAGCTGACCTCCCGGCGGCCGGCCTCTCTTTTCTTAACGAATTGTCTGAGTCTGCGGATAACCTCACCGGCTCGTTGGGCCTGCGCGTCGCATTTCTTCAACGTGGCCAGAATCTGATCATCATCGCCTCGTCCGGATTCGATTAGGCGCTGACAGGCCTGGGTGTATGTTGCGATCGCAGTCAGCGGTTGGTTCAGCTCATGGGCCAGGCTAGCTGCCATTTCACCCAATGTACTGAGGCGCCCGAATTGGGCCAATCTCTCGCGAGTCTGATGAACTTCCTCTTCCGATCGCTTGCGTTCTGTTATGTCGCGAACGATGCCGACAAATTTGGGCTGATCAGCCGTTGGTATTTCGCCAACGGAGAGATCGATGGCGAAATCCGCACCGCCCTTTCGCTTGCCCCGAGCTTCCCGGCCGATGCCGATGATCCTGGCACTACGGGTTTCGAGATAGTTATGAATATAGCCGTCGTGTGCGCTTTTGTAGGGTTCGGGCATCAAGAGCGACACGTTCTTGCCCAGAACTTCCTGGGCACTGAATCCGAACATGACTTCCGCGGCAGAATTATAGGTTTCAATGAGACCCCTGTGATCGATCACGATAATGGCGTCAACGGCCGCATCAAGCAGGGCCTTCCACTCGGGCACCGCATGCGACTGGTTGTCTGCCGCCGGTCGTTCAGTCTGACCGTGCATAGGTACGATCCCGAATACTGCTACGCATAACACCCAATTCCGATTGCCAGTTCGCGCCAGTATAACCCTGTAACATCCGGTTTATGGACACCTATGCGCTCATGGACAAATTTTTCTGGACTCTGTTGTCATTGATCGCATTTACGATGATGATTTTCGTGCCGGCGCATTCGGCGCGGGCTGCCGACGCGGAGCAATCCAAGCTCGATCTGGACTTCCGCTACCGTTATGAATTCGTCGATCAGGTTGGTATCGCCAGGAACGCAAATGCATCGACGCTGCGAACTCGACTGGCATATCGAAGCCCGTACATCTCCAAATTCGGATTCCTGATTGAATTCGACGATGTACGGTCTGTAGGCAACGATCTCTACAATAGTACCCGCAATGGCAATACAGACCGGCCGATAGTGCCTGACCCCGAAGGCACATACGTTAACCAGGCGCTGATTCTCTACAAGGGAATTGAAAATACGCTTGTTCGCGCAGGCCGTCAGCGTATTACGCTCGACAATCACAGATTCATAGGAGACGTCGGCTGGCGGCAAAACGACCAGACCTACGACGGCTTGTCCGTTACCAACACGTCGTTACGGGAAACAACGATTGAGTATGCTTACGTCGATAGGGTAAACAGGATTTTCGGACCGGATGATGGTACGCCGGCGGCAGATTTTCAAAGCGATTCCCACTTTCTGAATGCAAAATACAAGGGCTTGCCCAACTGGGGTGTCACGGCATACGCCTACTTGCTCGACTTCGAGGACTCGCCATTTTCGTCGAACAAGACATTCGGGATTCGCGTACATGGAAGCCATTCTTTCAGCGACAGCACGGCAGCCCGCTATACGATTGAATACGCACATCAAAATGACTACGGTGACAATCCCAACAATGTCAGCGCCGACTACATCCTGCTGGAAGGCATTCTCACGACTGGCCGTATCAGTGGGAAACTGGGTTACGAAGTACTTGAAGGCGGCGCCAGTCAGGCTTTTCAGACGCCTCTTGCGACGTTGCATGCTTTTCAGGGCTGGGCAGACAAATTTCTCGTAACGCCGGTTGACGGCATTGAGGATCTTTATGTCTCAGTGGTAGGCAAGCATCGCGTAGCGACTGTTTCACTCGTCTACCACCGCTTCAGTCCTGAGGCGGGCGGTCCGGATTACGGCAGTGAATGGGACCTGGTGATCAAGAAAGCGTTCGCAAAGCGTTACTCGCTTGTCCTGAAATACGCCAATTACAATGCTCGCAGTTTTCGGACGGACACTGAAAAGGCCTGGGTTATGCTTACCGCGAATTTCGGTAACTGACGTTATTGGAAACCACTACCGACAAGGTATTCGAGTGGAATTGCCTGCTTGGATAAACCTACCAGCATTACATAGGCAAACACGCTGATCGCCATTACAAAGGTGACGGTCTGGCGCCTGGAGCCGGGCGGGGAACGCAAGCAGATTGTCCCGAGTGTGATATACACGAGTAGAGCCACGATTTTCGCCAGCAGCCACGGTGTCGTAAATGGGTTCACGGCAATCAGGCTCAACATGCCGATCGCACAGGACAGCAGCACGGTGTCGTTGATGTGCGGCAGCACTTTCAATGCTCTGGAAAGAGGCT